>WNGB01018663.1_pt1 | contig 10076 bp, 17 predicted proteins | sample 5400681 | NCBI WGS metagenome assembly WNGB01 (sample SAMN13153367, study PRJNA577476) | soil metagenome | isolation source: 115 cm soil or saprolite under grassland replicate 2 | place: USA:California | collected 2016-06-15
GGCGCCGATGAGGCTCAGCCGTGGCGCATGCGTCGCTGCCGAAAGATGCGCCAGCCATGCGGCAACGTCGGCGGCCGACAACCCATTCGATAGCGTCAGGCGGTAGGCAGTAAGCGAGCGACGCCAAACATTGCCGTCGATGGTACGAGCCAGCAGCACCAGGATTGTGGCGATGAGTGCCGTAGCGACGAGCAAGAAGGTCAGCATCATGAGGCACCTCCTTGCTGCCGTCGGCAGTACGTCTGCTCGGCTGCCGCGATATGGTCGCGGGCCTCAGCGGCAAAGTGCTCGGACAGCTCAACGCCGATGAACCTCCGCCCGTCGAGCACCGCGGCCTGTCCGGTGGTGCCGGAGCCCATGAAGGGATCCAGCACGGTCGACCCATTGGGCGTGATCTCCATGAGCTGCCGCATAAGTGAAAGCGGCTTCTGCGTGATGTGGGTGCGCGCTGCGCCTCGGGGCGTGGTGACGCTGTAGAGGCCCGGCAGGTACAGCTCCCGTTCGGCAGGGAGTGAACCGTGCGAACCCCAGACCACATACTCAGCGGCATTGGTGAAGCAACCGCGGTGCGGCCGGGCACCTGGTTTGTGCCAGACCACCAAGCCTCGCCAGACGAAGCCGGCAGCCTGCAACGCGTCAGAGACAGTGGGGAGCTGGCGCCAGTCACAGAAGATCAGTGCGACGCCGCCCGGCCGAGTCAGCCGCAGGCACTCGCTGAGCCACAGCGTGCACCAGTAGGCATACGATCTTTGATCTCGCTGATCCCCTACGAAGTCCGGCAGATTGTGCTTGGCGTTGGTAGAGACGTACTTGCCCCTGGCCGACTGGGTGGTACGCGCCGCCGTGGTGATCCCACCCGAGGCATACGGCGGGTCGGCGATGATTGCATCGACGGAAGCAGGCGGCAGCTCCCGCAGGACGGACAAGGCATCGCCTTGGTACAGCGTGGCGCGCCCGCTCTGGTAGAAGGGCCTCATGCTGTGCCCTCCTCACGTGCGGCGTTCGCTTCCTTTTGTTCTTTTTCTGCTTCGCGTTTCCGCTGGTCATGCAGCGCATAGGCGTAGGCAATGATGAGCCGTTGCCAGGCGGCCTCGTTGAACTCGCGGAATTTTGCAATGACGAAGATACGTCGATTGGGCACAGCTGTCCCTCCCTTCCTAAGTGAAGTGATGTAAGCAGGGTGGAGGGGAGTGGTGATCTACGGCCTACAGGCCGGTAGCTGCCACTCGCTGTGCCACGCACCCTAGTTTTTCTTATGCCGAAAGCCGGTAAGCCAGTCAAGGTTTTTGCGCTGATTTGGTGCCGTGTTATTTACAGCACCGACCGCCACTTCTGGTGGAGATGGCGGCTGGGCGGCGCGCTATTCTTCTGGCTGGTCGAAGTCTGGTTCGGGGGTGTGGCCATCGAGCGGGTTCTCGCCCGTGCGCCACTTATCTTGCAGGTCGTGAAGGAGGTCGTTCTCGGTGTACTGGGTAAGCTTCTCCTGGAAGCGGATCAGGCGCTTCCAGACTCTTTTGGAGGCGTGAGTTTTACGGGACAAGACATCTTGGCTCCCTCGGGTTGTGGGTAGATATCTGGATTGAGCGGCTGGGATGGTGCCGGCCTAGCTCCCGCCAGGCAGGCACCATGCCAGCGCTTACCGGGCGCGCTTCTTGAGCACGAGCACGACCGTGGTAACGGCCGCGATGATGACGGCCACGTACCAGAACTGGACGAGCAGCCAGACCGACAGACCTGCCACGGCGACGGCACCGAGGCGCAGGTGAGTCCTATAGCGGAGCTCCTCGAAGTTCTTCGGGCTACGGGTGAGCATGGCGAGGGTCTTGTTCTTTTTGATCACGATCAGCCTTTCCTTCCGTTGAGTACGAGCCAGGCAATGGCACAGACGATGCCGATGGCGACGAACGGAGCGACAGCAGGAGAAATGATCTGCCAGAGTTCGTTCCAGCCGTCGGTGAGGGCTTTGAGGAGTGGTGGCGGCATGACCTCCGAGAGCATGGCTCCGGTGAGCCGAAAGAGCACAGCCACCAGACATAGCAGGCCCAACAAGGCCATTGTTTTGATGAGGAGGTGGTAGAAGGGGGAGCGGGGCATGGTGATATACCTTCATCGTGGACGGTGGAGGTGGGCGACAAGATGCAGTAGCCCCAGTGATGCGGCTCTACTGCGTTCTTTCCTGCAGAAAACAGGCCACCACATGAGGTCAGCCATGTCTAATCAGAACGGCTCTTTATGGGCATAGAAAAGTGCTCAGCACTACAGAAGCCAAGGTCAGAGGTAGTGCTGAGCACTCATCGGTGACCAAGGAAGAACGCTGCAACGGGCCTAAGAAGCAGGCGGTAGAGCGGCCTGCAGCTTGGCAAGGGCAGCTCGGCCGAGGTTGAAGTACTCGCCGTTCTCGGCATAGGCGTAGGCCTGCACGAGGTCGTAGGCGTCTTGGCGGGTAAGGCCGTTGTTCTTTTGGAGATCCTGCTCTTCTACGTATGTGACGGCGTAGAAGCCTTCAGGGCCGGAGGTGCCTTGTGGCCAATCTCTTGAGACGGCTGGTGGTGTGCTCCCATCCAATACTTCTTCAATATGACTGTAGGCTTGCCAGCGAACCCACTCGTCTTCATCACGTACTAAGCGATCCCAAATCGTCATTCCAAGGTCGTGGTGGCCCGCTCTTATTAAGTCTAAAGAGGCACCATTGGCGAGCACCATTCTGTCCTGGGATAGAGAACTGTCAAGGAATGCGGTCATTACCGCAGAGAGTCGCTCGGTATCGCGTTCTTCACGTGCCAGCTGATCGAGATACTCCGTGACCCCGTGTACTGATTCAGCACGACTTAGCGCAACGATCTCGTTCGGAGAGAGAGCTGAAAAACGGTCTATCGAGGCCGTCCAGTTCACGCGATCGCTATCATCAATTGGCGAGATGTTTTTTCGGTCAATCATTGCTAAAGCGTATTTATAGCATGAAGTTTATGAAATTGCAACATTTGAGACCAGGCTAGTCATCCACCCCAGAGACAGATGGGCTACACTATCTCCGTTCATTGCGGCTACGGGGATGGGATAAACATGGAGGAGTGGCAGCGCAGTTTCTTAACGCTTCACCAGAAGCTCGGGGTGCGCCGGTCCGATATTTATGATCGTCTGGACGCCGAGCTACGAACGCTTTGGCGCATTACGCCAGATCTTCAGAGGGATGTCGATGAAGTCCGAAGACGGATCAAGGATGAACTTGAGGCGCTCTTTGAGGAGTTTCTGACGACCGAGGATGTGCCACATCGGGAAAATGTGCTTCTATCGTTGCGGCTTAGCTATAATATCTTGGGCGAGTTTGAAAAAGATGATCTTCGGATCAGGCAGAAGAAGCTAGCAAACCGAGAAGGCGCGCGCGGCAATACCGGAAATGCCGAATCCACAATCCGTGATCATGTTAAAGACTTCCGGCGATACGCTGTTCGAGCTATAGAGAGACGGCTGGCCTCCCTATCTCCGCCCAATCCACAACCGCTCGCACGAGCTCTATCGCCACTCGGCGACGATATCCAACCCCCGCAAACGACAGGACGCCGACGAGGCCGAACACGCGTGCTGTTCACAGGTATAGCCCTAGCCTCGGCCCTCCTCGTGGCGATCGCCCTAGTGGTCGTCGTTCTCAACCGCCGATCCTCCTCAGGCATCCAGCCCCGGGGTGGAGGAACAGGCTCGGCTAGTCCTACACCAGTGGCTGCGCAGGAAGATCTACAGATCAAGTCTCGCATCATCACCCTTGATGATGAGCCTGGATCCGTTATGCCGGGCGTCTATAAGCCAAGTCCCGCATTGGAACGCAAGATACTTCGTCAGGGTGGCATGCAGGATCCGGATCTACAGCGGATCCTGCAGACTTCTGCGGTTAAACTCTCAAACCTGAGTATCCAAATAGACCTAAAGGGCTTGAGTCGAAGCCCTATCCGTGTCACTAACATCAAGGCCATGACCTACCGTCGGCTAGACCCGATGAACGGGACACTTTTCGAGATACCGACTGGCCAAGGGATCGATCCAACCGTTAGGCTTAATCTCAACCTCGATAAGCCGCAACCACTCATCCGCGAGCTGATATTCCCTCCGCAGCGCGGAGAAGAGCTCAACCTGGATCCGCCTAAGGTTGGAAATCCTTTTTTCTTGAATCACGTGGTCTCACTTAAGAAGAGCGAAGATCAGACGCTCATCATTGAGTCTGTCACTATGCAGCACTACGTGGAGTTCGGGCTTGAACTGCATTACATAGCCAATGGCCAAGAGAAGAGGGTGGCCATCAACAATGAGGGCCGTCCCTTCAAAGTGACCGGCCCACGATGTGGCACCACCGTTGGGACTTACTCATATGAACGAGCGTATACCGCACAGGGAAACTATTCACTCTTGCAGGAACCGAACCCGGATCGAATGGGTGTAGATGAGGCCGGGTGTGGGGGATGAACACATCAGTCGAGATCAGGGTCGAGGCGGGAAACTTACCCCGTTCCACTCCGCCCTTGCTCCTCGACCAGCCTGCCCAGGTCGCCCTCGCCCTCCTGCTCCGCCTGCCACTCGCCCACGGTCATGGCCTCGATCGTCCCCGCCAGTACCGCGATCCCCGGCCCAGCTTGCCCTTCCAACTTGCGCCAACTCCGGTACGTCGCCAAAGGCACCACCACCGCGGCCTCGCTCCCCAGCCGGATGACCTGATGCCGGTCATCGCCCGGCAGCAGCTCCCGCCGCAGCTGTTCCCAGGCTGTCGCATCTTCGCCCGACATCCCCAGCCGCTCAGCAATGAAGAGCGTCCTCGGGATGCCGACATCCCCGCCAGCCACACCGGCGGTTTGCTGCATCCTCTGTCGAACCGCTTGATGCTGCGCTTCCCGCTCTTCCCATGGCGGCGCACCGCGGGCACGAAAGTACGCATCCACCAAGTTGCTCACGTCCTCCTTGGTGAGCGAGAAGGAATGGATACCGCCCCGCGGCCCCCTCAGACCGAGGAAGTAGGTATCATTCTCACGCCGGAGGTACTCGAAGCGATACGTCTGAGATTTGGACATCGGGATTGCATCCTTCCGAGCGACTGTTCGCCGATTCCTCGGTGAGTTGGCCAGGCGACACGCTCTCGCCTATGCGTGTCCACGACCCTTCACCCTGCCATCCCATCCGGTACTTGGGGATGAGCCGGCACAATCCAGATCTCGACTTCGTCCGCCGGATAGATTTCCTCGCGATTCTCGTCGTGTGTGACAGCGAGAAGAGCCGCCCCTTCTCGGATGCCATGTAGCCGACGTTCCGGCTCAGTAGGTATCCGAGCCGAAACCTTCCCCCGGCTCAGGCGCAGGATCGTCGGGGGTTCTGGTTCCCGAACCCGAGTCCCCAGACGTTCGACGACGATGAGTCCTTCGCTACGCAAGAGGCTAAACGCCCGCTCAACAGTGTCGCGGGACACACCGTGTTCATGCATGTAGTCTTTCTGGGCAGGGAGACGCTGCCCAGGCTTGAACTCACCACTTTGGATTTGAGCGCGTATCAGATCGGCGAGCTGTTTTTACACCGCCCGATCAGCAGTGTGGTCGACCTCCAGGGGAGGGAAGTACGCGTTCATGCGGTGATTCCAGCCGTGCGCAGTCCTGTTCCACTCACGCCGACTCCTCAAATAGTTGGCTAGCAATAACCCGTGCCGCTCGGCTCATGTCCGTCGCCTTACAAATCGGCATCGTCTGATCTCCCCACCACATGAACCACCACTCGGGATCAGGAGCCGCCCAGGAAGGACGTTGCGCATGGGGCGCAAACGGCACGGCACACACAAAATCGTCGGGTTCAGTTCCGTCGCCCGCTTCGCCCCACCCTTCGAGCTCATCCTCAGTGCAACCCACATACAACCGGGGAAAGACCACTCCCTCTATCCCGGGCCGGACATAGGCGCTTGGTATGCCGATGAGCTGCAAGGCCAGCTGCAGTTCCTGGAGGAACCTTGTTGCCAGGTACAGCGACAAACGAACTTCGGTGGGAAGCGTATGTTCAAGCATGAACCATTGCTCCTTCCTCAAAGCGACCAGGTGCTTATGTGTTCACCGGATCAGATTCCGTTTACGCTCCAACACCACCCGCGGGCAGTTCAGCGCCTCGGCCAGCTTGTTGAGCATGGCCGGTGTGGCATTCCGGGTTCCGTCCTCAATCTCACTAATGAGGCTCACCGACACCTCACACAGCTCAGCTAGTGCCGTTTTGGTCAGGCCGGCTTGTTCGCGCGCATAGGTCACTGCGGCAGGCTCATGGTCGAGTGGGCTCTTGGGAGGGTTGCGGGGCTTCTTGGCAGTGGTATTCATGAATAACTTCTGAGGCAATACTCAAGACAAAGGCCCTGATGGTTGTCCTGTTCTTTTGCGTCTGTGCGGGCGCTAGTCCGCAGCATAGTCGTCCGGTGATTCCCGAATCCCAAACAGCCGCAGCCAGGAGTCCAGATCATCCAAACACTGCTGGCACAAGTCCGGCGTAGTGACAATGACATCCAGCTCGATCCACACCTTGGTATGGACGGCCAGCTCTTGCTCCCCACGAGCCAAATGCCGGTGACACCACGCTGGCGGCTCTTCGTTCTGCACCAGTGCCAACACTGGAGATTCCTCCTTGAACAATACGTCCAGTCTCATTTCCATCACCCCAAGATCACCCACACGACCTTGCCGCAGCACAGAATGTCGTAGCCGAACTTGGCACCCAGCTCATCTACGACATGCAAGCCACGACCACCCTCCGCCAGAAAGTCAGCGTCTTGCGCCACGGGCGGTTCAGGCGAACAATCCCAGACTTCGAGCACCATGTGCTTTCCTGCTCGCCGCAGATCCACCCACAATGGTTTTCCCGGTACGTAGCGGAGACAGTTCGTGACTAGTTCGCTCACCATGAGCCGGGCGTCATCTACCAGCTCGGCGTACCCCAACGTCTCCAGTTCCCGCGCCACGAACCGCCGGGCCAGCCCCGCTGCTTGAGGGGTCGGCTCCAGCTTGATTTCGATGTCCATGGCGGGGCGGGGGAGGATGGTGGAGGGGTGGGAGCACATGGGGTCTCCTGGTGCGGGAATGGCTGATTCAGGTTCGAGGCCGAGAGTTTTACTTCAAAGATCGCGCTCGCTGGACCACCCATATGCGAGCGCCGGTCTCCCGCTCAACATGGAGCCGCATGGCGTCCTGGAGCCCCGGCAGCGATGCGAAATGCCAGAGCGAGGGAACGATGATGTCCTTGACCTCGTTGCGCCTCAGAGCGTCGACCATGCAGGCGAAGGCCGGATCTGCACTTGCTGCGGTTTCGGTGAATACCTCGCCGAGCGCGAAGCCCTCCTGGTCGGCGTATGTCGTCAGCTCGTGCCGGATTCGTGCAATACTGTCGTTTTGCGTCGTTCCGTCCGTGATGCGCGCATAGCCATACATGACTGGCCGCACGTCCGCCTCCTACTGGGTACCGGCCTCGGTAGGCACAGCTTGGAATGCCTACCTGCGTGGGCTATTAAGAAAAGCGGGGCTACCGGCACGAATCCACAGCAGGACGGCCGCCAACCGGCCGCAAAACTGCCGTAAGGAGTGCCCCGACCTGGGCATACAGACGGCGTCCCGGTAGGGTGTATTTCCCCTGGAAATCCCCCAGGTGCCGGGAGGGCCATATGGCAGCAAGGCGGGTACGGCTTGCTCAGCATCGCAAAGCGGCGGGCTACAGCCAAGAGCAACTTGCCGACCTCTTGGGGGTCGAGCGATCAACCATCGGGCGATGGGAAACCGCGGACACAGCGCCGCAGCCGTGGCTGCGGCCCAAGCTCGCGCAGGCGCTCAAGGTGACGCCAGACAAGCTCGAAGCTCTCCTCGACGACATCACCATCATTACGACTGAGCCGAGCGAGCGCCTCAGTCACGCGCTGGAGCATCCGTCCCATGTTGATCTCGTTGCCGTAGCGCAGTTGTATGAGCAGCTCCGGGAACTGGACGGGCAATACGACCAAGTTCCTTCGGCTGCGCTCCTCGGGCCGGCCGGCCAGGTGCACGGCCATGTGAAGCTGCTTCGCCAGAACGCTCGCGACAACCGGGTACGCCGGGCGCTGTGGGAAGGGGAGGCGGCGGCCGCAACCTTCGTTAGTCTGTTGGTCTGGGATGTCGGCCAACGGCGACACCACACCGCATCGCTGTCCTACCTCGATGAAGCAGTGACCGCGGCCCGCCAGGCCCGCGATCCCGCTACCGAGTCCTACGCCATGCTTCGCAAGTGCTTCATTGCGCTCTACGGGCAGAGGGACCCGGAGCAGGGCGTCAGGTATGCGGAGCAGGCGTGTGAGATAGCGCGCCTGGCGAGCGCGTCACTGACCGGGCTGGCCTGGCTGCACGTCGCCGAAGGACACGCCTTGATGCGCGATCTTCGAGCCAGCGAATATGCCCTGGCTCGCGCCGAGCGCCAGTTTGATCAGCTTAGCCCTGACGATGTCGGAGCTGAGTACTACACCATGAGCGAATTCAACCGCCTGGCCGGCTCGTGCTACTTGGCGCTCGATCTCCCTGAGCGAGCCGAGCCGATCTTGCGTGAGGCGGCGGCCGCGCTGGCCGCCCGGCGGAAGAGCCAGGCCATCGTCCTCGGTAACCTCACGCTGTCGCTCATCCGTCAGGACAAGCGGGATGAAGCACGATCCGCCATGCACAGCGCCATCGATGTCGTGGAGCTGACGCGGGGCGGCGGCGGACTTAATGTAGCCTTCGCTGCCGGGCGCGAACTGCGGCAGTGGCAGCAGGAGCCGTGGGTCCACGAAGTCCACGACCGGCTCCTAGCCCTCATGGCGGCAATCTGATCAAGCGACGGAGCACGTGACCAACATCGACGAAGCTAAGGCGGCGCTGCGTGACCGTGTCTGGAGGCTGCTTGAAGCCCAGAGCGCGGTGCCTGAGGGGTCGTACGGCACGATTCCGCGGTTCTACGGGCCAATCCTGACTGGGCGCAGCTGCCGATCCGGATGCGGGCGCTCCGGGACGGCAAGCTCGTCTACATGGCGGTTCCGCGTATGGCGAGCCTCCGGCCGTTCTACCTGCTCGACCCCCACAGACTCGTTGTGTCGCCGGAGCAGGCAGCCGAGCCGGCTACTGCCGCTCGGGTAGCGCCCTGCGTAGGCGTTGAAGACATGCAGCCGGTTGACATTGTGATCTGCGGCAGTGTCGCGGTTAACCGTTCGGGAGCACGTATCGGCAAAGGGGCCGGATATTCCGATCTTGAGGTGGCGCTGCTGATCGAGGCCGGGCTGGTCACGGAGGAGACGGCCATCGTGGCGCCGGTGCACAAGCTCCAGGTCGTGGACGAGGAGATACCGGAAACCGAGCATGACTTCAGGGTGGATCTGATCGTCACGCCGGGCGAAGTGATCGAGTGCCCGGAGCGCCGGCGGCCGGAAGGGTTGATCTGGGGGGATCTGACGGCTGAGAAGGTGGCGGCGATTCCGGTGTTGGGGGCGAGGCAGCGGCAATAGAACTGGGAGGTCGCCGATACTCGACGAAAGCGTTCTAGTCCTGACGCTTTCGTCGATTACCACGGCCGTCGCTCGGCTGTTCGTCTCCGCCGGTGACGCTGGCCGTACCTCCGAGGACTCTTGTAATGCTCTCACGTCGTTGTTGAATCCTGCGTTCCTCCTCATCAAGATCTGCCATAGCTTTGTTGCGTATCTCATCGTCAGCAAGCTTACTTTCAACCCAGCCTCGCAGGGCCTCTTGGCCTACCTGGTTGATGGTCTGGCCCGTGATTCCTCGTATGCCTTCGACCTGCTCGCGTAACGCTGGATCGATGCGTGGGGCGAAGACGACCATCTTTTGCTCAGCTTCGGGTGGTGGTGTTGGTGGTTGCGTGCTTGGTGATTGTTCTCCCATGTGATTCTCCTCTTTCTCAATTGTTGATAACAATCAATTTATACCGTGAGCCTTATTCGAAACCCCAGGTGAGCGAGAAGAAGAACAAACCGCGAGCAGCATCGAACGCGGCGGCATAGCTGCGGTATGGACGGCGATAGTCGGTATGAAAGATTCGCCACGACTTGAAGTGTGCGATGACTCGTT
>WNGB01015514.1_pt1 | contig 10074 bp, 12 predicted proteins | sample 5400681 | NCBI WGS metagenome assembly WNGB01 (sample SAMN13153367, study PRJNA577476) | soil metagenome | isolation source: 115 cm soil or saprolite under grassland replicate 2 | place: USA:California | collected 2016-06-15
AACCACCGCGGTTACGGACACCACTCAGCCGCCGCTCTCATCGCCATGATCTACCTCTGCTGCGGCGGGATCACGGTCCGGCTACCCACAGAAAGGTGAGGAGAACCCGAAATCACGGCTAGGGGGCAGGGCGAGTCCCACCATCCGGAACGAGTGACCCACGGTGGCTGAGACCGGGGTGAGGTCGCTGTAGACCTCGGCCACAGCCTGAGGGTGCGCTTGCCCCTGGCCGAGGTGCAGGGGGACGTAGGTCTCGAAGAGGCGGCTTCCGAGGCGGCGCTCGTACAGGTTCTCCGGCTCACTGAGATTGCTCACGTCGGAGGTGACGCGACCGGTGAATGCCTCCGCGAGGTCCTCGTCCACCGCGAAGTTCCGCCCCACCAGACGGGACTCGTCAGAGAACAGGACGGTGCCGTCGGCTCGCCACACCTTCACCCGGACCACCGGGAACGAGGCGTGGAGGATCTCGGCCCGGACCAGGTTCCGGAGATCGCGGTACCGGGCGCTTCCCACCTGGGCGGGGCCCGTGAGGTCCCCAGGTTTGAGCGTCTCCGCAAGGATGGAGTTGGTCACGAACTCGGCGTGACCGCGGGCCGCCGCCTCCGTCTGGCTCCGAGCCTGGCTGGATACGACGGAGAGGACCAGGAACCCGACCGCGACGAAGGCCACGAGGCTGCTCGCGGCGAAGCGGGGCAAGAGACGGTGACGGGGCGAACGCATGTCCGGTCGCTTCGGGTATCGGAAGGGAGCCAGACGGACCTGAGCAGGGTCTTCGTGGTGGAGGCAGTTCGGGTCTCCGGCGGGGTTTCGCTTCGGAAGCTTGCAATTCTCGGCCTGCGGCGTGTTCGGCCACGTCCCCCACGCGTTCGAGGTGCTGATGGATCATGAGGAGCGCCGTCACGCCCTCTCCCACGACCGCGCCGAGCTGCTTGGTCGATCCGGCCCGGACGTCGCCCGCCGCGAACACCCCGCGCATCGACGTCTGGAGCGTCCCGTCGGTCTCGATGAAGCCCCACCGGTCGAGGTCGACCTTCCCCTCCATGAACGTGGCGTTCGGATCCAGCCCGACGAACACGAACGCCCCCGCCGGGTTGAACGCGAGGCGCGTCGGATACGACTCCGAGGAGGCGTTCAGCCGAGCGTTCAAACGAGCACACGGGCAGTAGCCTGTGGCGCGCGGGCCGTTCGGCCAGCTGGTCGTCGGAGGGTGCTCACGCGATGCGGATCGCGGGTTCGAATCCCGTCGTCCGCTCCAAGCAATTGCACCTCCGAGGCCCAAGCCAACGTTCCGATCGAACGCCGGCGTGGATCACGGGAAGCGGGTGGGCATCGACGGCAGGAGCCCCCCGATGCCCATTCCGCTCCACCTCTACAGCTTGAACGTGAGGAAGGTCCCCTTGTCGCCCTTGAACTTGCCGTCCTTCGCCAGGACGACGCCCTGAGCGTTGCGGAACGACTGCGTTCCGCCGATCACCGCGAACGTCACTCCCTGCCCCGTCTGGGAGAACCGTACGGACCCGTAGAACATGATCCTCCCCCCCTGTAGGATTGCCGTGCAGTCGAGCAGTCCGAGCGCGTCACCGTGCGCCAGGGCCTTCACGACGTTCACGTGGGTCACCGTGACACCGATCCGCTCGCCGGTGGCCGGATCGAACACCGGAGCCCGTTCCACGACGAGGTCGCCCGCGCTCGGGCCGCCATTCTTGTCCGAGTCGATGAACTTGAAGAAGGCCTTCCCGTCGTCGGAGAAGACCTTGAGCTGCTGCCCGCCGGCTCCGGCCGCGTGTGACAGCGTGGGCATGATGAGCACGACGAGGAGTACCCCCGCCAGCGCCACCAGCTTTCCTCGCATTGCATCCCCTTTCTCCGAAGGAGCGTCCAGCCCTCGCCTGCGCGCTGACCGCTCAGATCACCGGTATGCGAGCTCGAGGATCTCGCCGGTGATGACGCGCGCACCCGCCCGGAACTTCGGCGGCAGCATCGCCAGTACCGCATCGGCACCGTCGCCATCGACGATCACATAGGCGCCGTGATCATCGGCCGGGCATGTGCAGAAGTACTCGTGCCCTTTGAACGCCGGTGGCAGACCGCCCATCGCCTCGTACTCCTCGGACAGGACCTGGCACTCTTCGGGCTCGTGCCGGTTGTGGATCAGGAACTGGGCCATCGCCCTCCTCCTCTCTTCCGGCGCCGGGGATCGGCGTCACGGTGGGAGGATGCGGCGAACCGGCCCAGCCGGACATCCGGGTGGCGCACGGAATTAAGGAGGACATGGGCCCCGATACGTAGGGCCCGGCCGGCCCCCCCGGGTCGCTCAGGGGCTACAGCTGCCAGATCTCGTACTGGACGGCCCGAGTCCTTCCGCCGCTCCGGAGGCTGGGCGGCAGCAACCCCAGGACCAGGTCGCTGGAGTCGCCCTCGAGGAACATGTAGTAGCCGTGTTCGCCGAAGGGACATGTGCAGTAGAAGTCGGCCCCCTTCAGGGCAGGAGGCAGCTTGTCGACATCGGACTCCATGCCCTCGCATTCCTCCGGCGTGTGGCTGTTGATGATCATGTACTGCGCCATGTGAACCCCTTTTCGCTCGCGGCGCAGCATCCCGAGCCGGGGTCCGTCGTGTCAATCCGGATCCGCAACGGCAGCGAGCTCGTCCCGCGACCCCACGTCGAGCTTCCTCATCAGGCTGGCCACGTGGCTCTCGACCGTGCGATGCGACAGGAACAGCCGGCTCGCGATCTCTCGATTGCCGAGCCCCTGCGCCAGCAGACGCAGCACGTCCATCTCCCGGCTGGTGACCCCCCGCCCTCGGAGCGCCTCCGGCACCGACGAGTCGCCGCGCCCCTTCCGCGGGACCGGCATCCCGGCCCGCCTGAGCAGTGCGCGGCACGCCTGGAAGTTGCGATCGTGTCCCGCGGCTTCGAAGAACGCCAGCGTCTCACCGAGCCATGCCGCGGGCTCCTCCCAGCCGGCGTCGAGTGCCGCTTCAGCCACCAGCCGCCGAGCGATGTGGCGCCACCAGGCAGACCGGACGAGGCGAGCGTCCGCGTCCGAGAATCCCTCAGCGCTCCGTGTGCTGAGGGCCAGACCATGGAGGACCAGCCCCTCGGACACCGCACCGAGTGTGGGTCCGGGTTCGAAGGCCTCCCCGCTTGCTGCGGCGAGGAGCGCCGAGAGGGCGGATGCAGTACCGAAGCGCGCGGACTGCAGTGCTTCCCGCGCTAGCTGCACATCCTCCTCCAGCAACACGATCACAGCGCGCGTGAGACACGCGTCGTCGGAGTCGGACGCCGCCGCTGCGAGCATCCGAGCTCCGGCCTGGCAATCGCCGGCCAGCGCCACGCGCCTCGCTTCGAGCACGAGCGCATCGGACAGCTGCGGAAGACCGTACCGCCGCGAGGTCTCGAGACACGCGGCGAGACACGTCGCAGCTGCCGAGAGATCGAATCGATCGATCAGGGTCCCGGCCATTGTCAGCTGGGCCCGGGTGGCGTACTCCAGCGCTCCCGTGTCCATGGCGAGCGCGAGAACCTCGTCGAGCGTCTCGATCGAACCGTCGATCTGAGCCTGAGCCGAACCGAGATCAAGCAGTGCGCGCAGGCGATGAAGGGGGCGGCGGCCCTCGTCCCGCGCGCGGACGAACAGCGCGAGCGCGTCCTGCCCGTCTCCGGACAGGAGCGCGGCGTTGCCCGCAACGCTCAGCGCCTCTCCGACGAGCTCCTCGACACGGAGCTGCTCGGCCATGGCCAGCGCCTCGGCGGCGATGGCCCTCGCCTCGACCAGATCGCCGCGAGCGAGCGCGCGCTGAGACTCGAACGACTTGAGCGCGGCCAGGACCCGCTTCTCTCCGGTCTGCTCGAGGTAGTCGCGCGCTTGGGCCAGATGCGCCTCGGCGGCGTCGTCGTCCCCCACGGCAGCCATGGCGCGAGCGAGCCGGAGGTGGATCTCGCCCCGGGCGAGCGTGATGCCCGGCAACACGCGGCGCTTCTCGTCGATGAAGGCGCTCGCGACGTCGCCGATCTCCCGCAGACGATCGATGCGCCCGGCCAGCGAGAGGACATCGATCAGTTGCCGATCGATGCCGACGGTGTGCCACCGATCCCGCGTGGTCAGTGACCGTGCGTGCTCGAGCATGTCGATGGCCGACCCCAGGGCCCCGCGTCCCACCGCGCGCTGAGCGGCCTCCTGGAGATGGCGCGCTGCGGCGGTTCGGTCGCCCGCCGCCTCGCGGAGCTGGGCGACACGCTCGCACCATTCCCCCGGGAGGCCCGGGAATCGACCCTCGATGGCATCCGCCGCAGCGGCCGACAGCTCCGCGCGTTCGGGGGGGAGCAGATCCGCGATCAGCGCCTCGCGGACAAGGGCATGGCGGAAGCTGAACGGCATCTCGAAGCCCAAGCTTGGATCCGCGACGACGAGCTGAGCCCGAACGGCGTCGTGCAGCGCGGTGAGTACCTGCTTCCGCTGAAACCCGCTCACGTCGCTCAGGAGCGACCAGTCGAACGTGCGCCCGATCACCGCAGCTGCGAACACGACGGATCGCGTCTGCTCATCGACCGTGGAGAGGCGGGTGCGGACGAGTTCGCGGAACGTGTGTGGGAGCGACGCCGGCGCGCGGGCGTCGCCACCTGAGGCAAGGTAGGACGTCAGCATCTCCTCGACGACGAACGGGACGCCTTCCGCTCGATCGCGGAGCGCGTCCAGCAGATCGCGCGGAACGGAATCGATCCCGAGGGCAGATCGAGTCATCGCCTCCACGCCCGCCGGCGGCAGGCGGTCGAGATGCCGCACGAGCGCGGCGCGCCGGGCGGCGAGCGCCTCCGCGAGGTCGAACGCGGAACCTGATTCATCCCTCAGGGTGCACAGGCATACCACCCGATCGCTCCGCATCCCGTCGGCGAGGTAGTCGATCAGCGCGAGCGTATCGACGTCGGCCCAGTGCAAATCCTCGAGCACGATCAGTGCCCCGTCGCGGCGACCGATCGAGGCCAGCAATCGGCGGACCGCTTCGAAGACCAGGAGCTTGTGTGACGGAGCTCCGGAGCCTTCGGGGTCCCCCCTGAAGGCGCGCAACGCGCCGCGGTAGGGAGCCAGGGTCGGGTCGTCCGGTCCCGGCCCGGGCGGCAGCGCAGCATGCAGTGCCTCGACCAGCGGCCGATACGGGATCGGGACTGCGCTCGACGTGGCGCGGCCCCGAAGGACTCGCATGGCGGTAGCCCGAGCGATCTTCTCCGCCTCGCGCGTCAGTCGGGTCTTGCCGATGCCGGCCTCGCCCACGAGCATGATGACTCCGCCCTCGTCCTCGCGCGCGGAAGCAAGGGCTCGCTCGATCTCGGTGAGCTCGTGGTCCCGCCCGATCAGGATCGGGCACAGGACCTGGCCCCCACGGGGGACCACGGGCGTCTCCGCATCCACTGGCCGAAGCATAGGCGAGCGTCTTCGAGCGGCGAGCGGGGAGGGGCGGGCTTCGCCGCCGGCCCCAACTCCGAGCTCATGCGAATCGGTGCGAGAACACGGTGAAGGCCAGCAGGAACGTCGCTTCGATCGCACCAGGGCTTGGTCCACAGATCACCTCCCCCGGGGCCGGATTCCTGAGCCGAACCCTCCGGGCCGGAGGGCGGTTGTTCTGAGAGGATCGGCTGCAACGACCTCCTTCCACACCAGCGTGTCTGGAGCATGGACGAGCCCCGTGCCGAGCTCGACCGCCGCAGGAACCCGCTGCCCCGAAGACCGGCCCACCTGAGCCTCCGCGATGAGTTTCGGTCGTGTCGCGGGTCAGAGTTGCCGGGAAGACACACCCGCACGACCGCATCAGAAGGGAGCGGACCACCATGTCGAACGGAGGCGTCGAAACGAGGAGCGTCAAGGTTCCGGGCGCGACGCTGTACGTGGAGGTCCGGGGGAGTGGCCCGGTGCTCCTCGGCATCCCGGGTGGCCCGACCGACGCCGGCATGTTCGACGACCTCGCTCGGCGACTCGCCGATCGATACACCGTGGTCGCGTACGACCCGCGGGGGCATTCGCGGAGCCCGCTCGACGGTGAACCCGAGGACATCCCGGTAGCGCGTCACGCCGACGACGCCGCGGCGATCCTCGAGGCCGTCGCGACCGAGCCGGCCTCCGTGTACGGCGTGAGCGGCGGCGGGACGATCGGGCTCGAGCTCGTGGCCCGGCACCCGGACCTGGTCGCCACGCTGGTCGCTCACGAGCCGCCCCTCATGGAGCTGCTGCCCGATGCCGAGCGCTGGCGAGGGATCTTCGACGGCATCGACCAGACCTACCGGAGCCAGGGGGTCTTCCCGGCGATGGGGATGTTCGGCGCCGCCGTCGAGGAGGGGGGGCCGAAGTACAAGGAGGAGATGCAGCAGACCCCGCCGACCCCGGAGGGCGAGGAGATGATGGGCAGGATGATGGGCAACTTCGAGCTGTTCCTCGCCCACGAGATCCGGCAGATCGTCGGCTACGTCCCCGACATCGAGACGCTGCGGAACGTGCCGACCCGGATCGTCTCCGGGGCGGGGGAGGACTCGGGCGACCAGGCGGCGCGCCGGGCGGCGGTCGCGCTCGCGGAGCGTCTGGGGATCCCCGTCACGTCCCAGCCGGGCAGTCACGGCGGCTGGAGAGCGGACCCGCAGGCCACGGCCGAGCGACTCCACGAGATCCTTGGGGGGGTGTGACGTACTCCCGGTACGTCTACTGCCCGTGGCGTCGCAGGACGGCCGGCGCCAGTCACACCCGCTCCGTGATCGAGGTCAATTTCGAGAATCTTCTTCCGGAGTGTCTGCGGGAAGGACCCCTCGTGACTTGAGTCGGTGAGGATGCGTGGGATCCAAGCCGGATTTCGAGCGGTTCTACGAGACGGAGGGGCGCGCGGTGTTTAGCGCCGTGTACTCGCTCTGTCGCGATCGCGACCTCGCCGAGGACGCCACACAGGAGGCGTTCGCACGGGCCCTGGAGCGATGGGACCGATTGGGCACCGAACCGAGGGCCGGAGGATGGGTCATGACCACGGCCCTGAACGTCGCGCGCCGCAATCTGCGCCGTCGCCCCCCAGTTCCCGCCGGCACTGTCCACGGGAACCCGCAGACGGACGTCGACCTGTGGGAGAAGGTACGGATGCTTCCCCGCCGCCAGCGGGAGGTCGTCGTCCTCTACTACCGGCTGGGGATGCAGGTCGACGAGATCGCCCGCGTCCTGGGCACGAGGGAGGGGACCGTCCGTACCCACCTCGTCCGCGCGCGTCAGGCGCTCCGGACCGCGCTCGGGGAGGATGCGGATGGGGACTGACGACAGGATCCGCTCGCACCTGCAACGGACTCCGGACGGCGCGTCGTTCGTGCCGAGGATCGAAGGCGTGCTCGCCAGGGCCCGGGCCAGACGCCAGCGAAGGCGGGTCCTCGGGGGAGTCCTGAGCGTCGTCGTCCTCTCAGGCGTGGGCCTCCCGCTCGCTTTGCTGTTCGGGCTTCGGGGCAACCGAGGCGAGGTGGTGGCCACGCCGCTCCATCCCGTCTTCGCGGCGCAGATCCGCCTCCACGGCGCCGTCGACGTCGCCGCGACCGAGGACGCGGTGTGGGTGTCCGGGTTCGGTGCGGTGACCCGGGTCGACCCGGCCACCAATCGGGTCGTCGCGAGGATCGCCACGCCGGGCGTGGAGGACTTCAGCAGCATCGCCGTGGGTGAGGGGAGCGTATGGGTCACCGCGAACAGAGGCGTCGTGTACCGGATCGATCCCGCGACCGATTGCGTGATCGCCGCGATCGATGCAGGCGGGAACGTCGGAGGGATCGCGGCCGGGGGCGGCCTCGTGTGGGTCACGCAGGAGAGGGCGGGCCCGGGCCGCCTCATCCGGATCGACCCCGCAACGAACCGCGTGGTCGGCGAGCCAATCACGGTGGGCCCGGGGCCGGGGGAGATGGTGTACGGGTTCGGGGCGGTATGGGTGGAGAACACCTCCCCGCCGTCGGTCATGCGGGTCGACGCCGAGACCCACGGGGTCTCGACCGTTCCGATCACGGGGTCGCTCGCCATGGGCTACGGCTCGGTGTGGGCCGCGTCGGGAGACACGCTCGCCCGGCTCGATCTCCGAACCGATCGAGTGGCGGCGAGCATACGGATCCCCAGAGCGATGAAGGTGGCCGTCGGTGGAGGGGAGGTCTGGGTCCTGGCTTCACCGCGATCGAGTTCGCCCACGCTCTTCTATCCGATCAAGGGAACGGCGGCGCTGTGGGAGGTCGACCCCAGCACGAACAGGATCGTCGGAGGCCCGATCCGCCTCGACGCGCTGCAGCCCATCGCCCTGTCGGCAACGAGCTCGAGCGTGTGGGTCGCCGACTACAACGGTGAGACCGTGACCCGCTTCGACCTCGTCGCGGAGATACCCTCACCAACCGATTCCGCATCGCCGAGTCCGACCTCGACGCCGCCGTCTTTCGAGACCAACGAGTTCCCAACGAAATCGCGTCTCCTCCAGCGATCTGATGAGACGGATGAGACTGGTGAGACGAAGACGCGCAGCTCAGGGCCCTGCTGAGACTCACGGCGAGGTACGAGACGATCGCCGCGAAGTTGCCAAGGTGGGGGTCGCGGGTTCGAATCCCGTCGTCCGCTCCAGAAACAGCGTAGCTGACCAGCCTGAATGCCAAGGCCTCCGGCCTGGGTGCCTCTCTTGTGGCCGGTTCCACCGACGAAGAACCAACCAAACAGTCGCGCGCTCGGCCGAAAGTCGGCCCCACCTCGTTACTCAGGCCCGTCGCCACGGCTGTCCAGTTCACCCGCCCCTCTGGCCAAGCGGCAAAGCACAGGTTTCGACGGACTGGTCTGGACGCTATCCTCGGTGCACGCGGTGTGGTCGGGGAAGCCAATCCCTGCTCGACCCGTCACAAGCTCGGAGCCCGGCTTCGGCCGGGCTCCGAGCGCAGTTCATGACCGCTCGGAGGTTCTCTCGGTTTGTCGCGGGGATTCCGACACCAACGAATCGGCTGGGGTCACTCCGATCGTCGCGCGGTCACGTACACGACGGGGTCGCGACGGACGAGATCGTCGGAGGTGAATCTCGACAACCGCTCGCGCAGCGAGCCCTTGAGACGCTCTTTCGTTGACCCATCGAGCGTGTCGAACAGCCGTCGCTCGTCCAAGTGCTCCTTCCATCCCAGGAAGAACCGGGGCTCGAAGAGGTATCCGAGCGGGTCCATACGGCTCTCGACATCACGGAAGCCGGCCTTCCTCAATTCGGCGGCCGCCGAGGAGGGAGATCGCAGCCCGCCCGGATGCGAGCTGCCGGTGCCACTCGCCAGGCCGAATTCGGCCAGCGTGCGATCGAAGACTGCCTGGGGGCGAAAGGGCGGCGTGTCACCCCGCCACGAGACGACGGCCACGATGCCTCCCGGCCGCAGCACTCTCCATGCCTCTCGCCACACCGGTGCTCGGTTCCCGACGAGCTGCAACACAAACGAGGACACCAGAGCATCCACCGATCCGTCACGGAGAGGGATCGCCGAGGCCGTGCCAGATAGGAACTCGGGACCGTGGTCCCGGCCGAAGATGCGGTCCGCTTCTGAACGCGCCACCGCGAGCATCCCCGCATCAGGATCGAGTCCCATGACCCGGGCTCGCGGCCACCGCGTCCGGGCGGCAACGGCCAGCGTTCCCGTGCCCGTCCCGACATCGAGGATCTCATCGGGGGGCCGGGTCCCCAGGCCGTCCTGGACGACGTCCAGCAACCGCCGGGCGGTGGGCGCCAAGACCGGTGCCCACCACCTCAAGTATCGCTCGGCGAAAGTGAGCGACTCTCCCATTTCATCTCCAGAGGACGAACCGGGCAGACTGGGCGGCGGCCTCAGGGCCTGCGGGCACGGGCGATCACGCTGGTCGCGATGCAGCCCTCTCGCTCGGCCGGGATGAGGCGCCGCATCAGCGCCAGCAGGTCCGGCGTGAACAGGGGGAACAGCGCCGCGTGCTCGACGCCGAACGGGATGCGGTTCCCCACCGTCACGTCGGTGAATCCCACCTTCTGGAGCTTCCGGGCGAAGACACGCTCCGCCATGGCGCCGGACACTCAGCCGGCCCAGGCGCTGTCGCT
>WNGB01015515.1_pt1 | contig 10073 bp, 8 predicted proteins | sample 5400681 | NCBI WGS metagenome assembly WNGB01 (sample SAMN13153367, study PRJNA577476) | soil metagenome | isolation source: 115 cm soil or saprolite under grassland replicate 2 | place: USA:California | collected 2016-06-15
GCGGAAAACGGCCCCTGGAAGTACAGGTTGTCAGAGATCTACTACACTCCAGAAGTGGACCTGGAAGTGGATGTATTGCGCATCAGAGCTACGTTTGAGTAGCTGATCGAGTGTACCAATCTTGGTTGCTCCGATTTAGTTGCCAAAGTGTATAATTTTTATCACCGAATATTTCGTGATGCTGCTTATGTTGTTCAGCAGTCAAATTATTCCCACTCCTAGTAATCTTGTGACTCTCCTTTAGTTGGTCCAACGTATACGGCCCTGAGACGAAAAGCTGAAGCAGCGCTCCAGTGCCACTGAATTCAATTATCGGAGGGTTTCCACCACTTACAATTGGTTTTGTATCTTCCTCATACCCACAGCCATTTACTGTTGTTATAATGAACAAGAAAACCGCCCAAATCTGCATTCTTTTATGTATTTTTGCGGTACTCATATATTCTCTCCACCCGATTACGCCAAACCAGATGCCTGCCGAACATTTCGGATGCTTGACGATTAAATTGTGAGCCTCTTGATCTCCAATCCCACTCCGTGATGCTGTAATCTCTCCTTGGTTTCTGTGCAACGGCTATTCCGCAATGATGGGCGCTCTGGGGATTGGGAATGCTGAAGTTAGAGTCAGACAGCGCTCAAGCAGGGTAAGCTTTCGGCAATAGTGCATGATTTCCTGGAACAATCATGCACTGTTGCCGAAAGCTTACTTTGCTTTTGTATGGATTGCATTTTGCCATTACCGAAGTGTAGCAAAAACAAGTGCATTGGGGACTCCAAAAACGTGTCTGTATTTGCAGCCGGCTCGGTGCTCGGTGAGGCTTCTGCAACATGGTTTGCCGAAGCCTCACCCTGCTCACATTCAACGCCCGTGCTTACTGTCCCTCCTACGCCGGGTCGCCGAAGGGACACCTAAGTACTGAGCGTATAAATAAAAGTGGGGAGCCGTTGCCGACTCCCTCATATCAACCAAAAACGAAATATCGTTATTCATCCTTCTGCTCGACGCGCCTACCCTCGATTACTTCGCATGCTGCCAGCAGTAGGCTCCGTGCGTGGCTCTGCGGGTGCAGCGATGCGACGGATTGCCTCTACGTTCCTGCGTCCACGCTTTGCATTGACCGGAATAAGCGCTGCGATCCTTCTTTGGGTTGTAGGTGAAACCTGGAGCGCCCCTCTCTGACCCCGCCTTACGCTCTTCCGCCAGCTTCGCAGCCTTCAGTTTTCCCTCAATCCGGCTCATCCGAATTGCCGTCTCATCGAGGCACCGATTGAACCTCTTGCTGTAGTCCAGCATAGATTCGCCGTCTTGCTGGATGACTTCGGATTCGCAGTTCTTACGCGCCGCATCCCGAACGTCACGCGAAGCCGAATTGAAGTCAGGAACATCCGGCACGTTCGGATCAGCAGCATCCAGCTTCTTCGGAGCGGGTGTCGCCGTCAGCTTCTCCGAGTTCTTATCTACATCCGAAGCGGCAGGCATTACCTTTCCATACCCCGGACACGCGGAAGTGCGATGATCGGCGTGGTGGGTAACCTCGAACTCCACCTTGCTGCCGTTAGCGTAGTAGCTGCAACGCTCCGTCCACGTCTCCGGCTTGCTTGGAGCCGGAGACTTGTCCTTCGCCAAAACCTCATCCGCCTTTAGTTCCAATAACTTGGGGAAACCGGACATAACATGTTAACTAGAGTTATATGAGACCAATGTGAGGCATTTGGCGTCGGGATGAGGTCTTGGCGAAGGACAGGCCTGAGGAAGTGATTGAAAATACAGGCCGGATAGAGTTTTGGCGAAGTACAGGATGAGGAACTACGCTTTCACATCGAACAACAGACCGAGCAGAACATCCTGCTCGGAATGAGTCCAGATGAAGCCCTCCGTGCGGCTTTCAGGAGTTTCGGCGGCCTGGAACAAGCGAAGGAGCGGAGCCGCGACGCTCGCGGCATGAGATGGCTTGAAGAACTTTGGCAAGATCTGCGCTACGGCGCGCGAATGTTAGCGAGGAACCCTGGATTTACCTTCGTAGACGCGCTTTCACTTGCTTTGGGCATCGGGGCGAACACGGCGATCTTCAGCTTGATTGACGCCATCCTGTTGAAGCGGCCTCCAGTCAGACAGCCTGAACGATTGGTGGCTGTAGCGATCGCCGCGCCTGGATCGAATGCGCCGATCTCTTCTTTCTCCTACCCAGTCTTCAGAGAGTTGCGTGAAAAGAATTCGGTCTTCGCTGGGATGTTTGCTTATGCTGCGATGCCGATGAGTATGAGTGACGGCGGTCAGGCAGAGAACGACCACTGATATCGGCTGGTTCGATTTAGGCTGAGAAGTCAGCAGTACCTTCGAAAACGGCGCCAGCATCGGATCTGTTGGCGCCGCACGCTTGATTACCTCTCGATTCGCTGCAGCGCGTTGAAGCGCGGGTCATTATCAACTCGAATTCAGCATCGGCGTGCGGATTGACGACAAATAAGATAGTTTCAGAAAAATGCCAGTTTGGCGTGAAAGCGTCCATCCCAGGGTGCTATTCTGTGCGGACCACATTATAAGTAAAGTTCCGAGGAGTCGTTCAGGTCGCGAGCGACGCCCTGAAACAATCAAAAAGTATAGCAAACTGTCCAGTTTGCTCTGCTCCCGGAATCGTATTTCGTGAGAGCCGGAGCAAATTGGACAGTTTGCTCTACATTGTCTGAGGAGAGAATCAATGAAAACCGCCCTGAAATCTTGTGTTTTATCACTCGCTCTGCTCTGCGTTTATTTGACAGGGGCGCAAGCCGTGTCATCGCAAGCCAAACGTTTTGACCTGGACTCTGCGGCGAAACTTGTGCGATTGAGCGATCCGCAGATTACGCCTGACGGCAGATCCATTGTCGTGGTCGTGGCGCGCGCCAATTACGAAGACAACCGCTGGGAAAATGAATTGACGATGGTGGATGTCGCCACGGGCGCGCAACGCGCGTTGACCGCCGGGCGTCACGATGTATCACAGCCGCGCTGGTCGCCGTCAGGAGATCGGCTGGCGTTCATTTCCGCCGCGCCGACTGGCAAAGAAAACAAGCCGCAGATCTTCACGCTGGCGATGAATGGTGGCGAGGCGAAGCGCATCACCAACGCGCCGAATGGCGTGCAGCATTACGCGTGGAAGCCCGATGGACAGGCGATTGCCTTCGTCGCCGCTGATGATTCGCCCAACAAAAAAATCGGCGACCGAGAAATCTCGTTTGAAGTCGGCAATGATCATTTCCTGACAAATGCGCAGGTAACGTCGTCGCACATTTGGCTGACAGGCGCGGGCGGCGGCAATGCCAGACGGCTCACATCAGGCGAGTGGAGTTTGCCCATCACGTTGCCGCCCGGTTCGCCATCGTCGCCGCTTTCGTGGTCACCGGATGGCAAAACCATTGCCTTCGTCAAACGGACGACCCCGCATTACGGTGATTCGCGCCTCAGTTCGGTTCAACTGCTCGACGTGGCCAGTGGCGCAATACGCCCATTGACCGGACGTAGCGAGCGCGAAAGCCAGCCCGTGTTCTCGCCAGATGGTTCGCGCATTGCTTACTGGTATCCGCGCAACGGTCAGCCCGCCAATATCAATGAAATTCACCTGACGAGCGCGTCGGGCGGCGCCGGGCGCTCGGTGACGCAAGCGTTGGATCGCAACGTTTTCCGCGCCATGTGGATGCCCGACAGCAAGTCGTTCATTACGGGTGGCGCCGATGGCACGCGCGTTTCTTTATGGTTACAGCCGGTGGATGGCGCGGCGCGGCGTCTTGACCTGGGCAATGTCAATCCCGGCGGCTCATTCTGGATTGACGCCAGCGTGAGCAACGACGGCGGACTGGCGTTTACCGGAATCGAGCCTCATCGCCCGGTGGAGCTTTACTACCTGTCTTCGCCCACAGCCAAACCGAAACGCCTGACCGATTTCAACGGACCGATTACCACATTGTCGCTTGGCAAAGTCGAAAAGGTGGAATGGACGAACGACGAGTTCAAGATGGATGGTGTGCTGACCTATCCACCTGACTTTGCGCCCGGACGCGCTTATCCCCTGGTGTTGTACGTTCACGGGGGACCTGCCGCCGCTTCCAAAGAATCGTTCGGCGTGTTGCCGCAATTGCTCGCCGCGCGTGGCTGGGTTGTTTTTGAGCCGAACTATCGCGGCAGCGACAATCTGGGCAGCAAGTTCATGCGCGGTATTTTCAATGACGCAGGCGCCGGCCCCGGACGCGATGTGATGGCCGGAATTGAAACGCTGAAAAAGCGCGGCTTTGTTGATACGACGCGGATGGCGGTCTCCGGCTGGTCGTATGGCGGATATATGACGACCTGGCTGATCGGCCACTATCAGGGGTGGAAGGCCGCTGTCGCCGGGGCCGCCGTGACCGATTGGATGGATCAATACAACTTCGGCGACGGCAATGTGAGTCGCGCAGGCCAGTTTGGCGGCTCGCCGTGGACAGGCGATTTCGAGAAGGCGTATCGCGAGCAGTCGCCAATCACCAATGCGCCGCAGATCAGAACCCCGACGCTGATTTTATCGGACGCGGGCGACGTGCGCGTGCCGATTACACAGTCCTTTAAGCTCTATCACGCTCTGCGCGACAACGATGTGCCTGTTCAGTTCATCGCCTATCCAGTGGCGGGACATTCGCCTGGCGATCCCGTGCGTCAACAGGATGTGAATCGGCGCTGGCTCGAATGGCTGGAAAAATACCTCGCGCTTTCGGCCACTTCGCAAAGGCAGTAAGCCTGAAGAGTGATGAGGTTGACGATGATTAAACAATCAAGAAGGACTTTCACTCTCATTCAACTATGAAACGACTATCACTCATTGTGTTATTCGCGTTCGCCACGCTGAACACTCCATTCGCGCAATCGCAACCGGGCGCGCCGAATCCGGCGCAAGCGTGGTGGGCGCACGTCCAATTTCTCGCCGACGACAAGATGGCTGGACGCGACACGGGCAGCCCCGAACATCGCAAAGCCGCGGATTACGTGGCCGCCGCATTCAAGCGCGCGGGACTGAAACCGGCTGGCACGAAAGGTTATCTGCAACCAGTCAATTTCGTTTCGCGCCGGGCGCTGGAAAACGAATGTAGCATGGCGCTCATCCGAAATGGACAAAGTGAGGCTGTCGCGCTGGGCGATGAAGCCGTGTTCAGCATGAGCATCGCCCACGCGCCGCGCGTCGAAGCGCCGCTGGTCTTCGTCGGCTATGGCCTGACTATACCGGAAGCGAAGCACGATGATCTGGCGGGGCTGGATTTGCGTGGCAAAGTCGTCGTGTTGTTGACGGGCGGGCCGCCCGAAATTTCGGGCCCGCTGAAGGCGCATTATCAATCACATCGCTGGGAAACGTTGAAGGGCGCCGGCGTCATCGGCGTGATTGGGATTCAAAACCCGCGCGGGCAGGACATCCCATGGGATCGTTCAAAACTGGCGCGCTTTCGTCCGAGGATGGCGCTCGCCGATGCGTCGTTGAGCGAGGATGCGGGGCAACAACTCGCCGTCACGTTCAACTCGGCGCGCGCCGAAAAATTGTTCGCCGGTTCGGGCCACACGTTCGCGGAAATCCTCGCGCTCGCGGATGCTGGCAAGCCGCTGCCGCATTTCACCTTACCTGCCGCGGTCCGCGCGCAAGTGAAGTTCGAAAGTAAAAAGCTGGTTTCGCAAAATGTCGTGGGGTCGCTGCCCGGTAAAGATGCGACATTGAAGAACGAGTACGTCGTGCTGTCGGCGCATCTGGATCACGTCGGCACGGGACAGCCGATCAACGGCGATGGAATTTACAACGGCGCGATGGACAACGCGTCTGGCGTCGCTACGCTCATCGAAGCGGCCATGGCATTGGCGAAAACGCCGCTGCGCCGTTCCGTCCTGTTCGTGGCGGTGACGGCGGAAGAGAACGGCCTGCTCGGCTCAAAGTATTTTGCCGCGCGTCCGACCGTCCCCGCGAACGCTTTGGTGGCGAACGTCAACGTTGATATGTTTCTACCGTTGTTTCCGCTGCGCAGTTTGATCGTACAGGGGCTGGAGGAATCTGACCTCGCGGATGATTTGCAGGCCGCGGGCCGTGAGTTGCAGTTGCAAATCCTCTCCGACCCTGAACCGGAGCGCAATGCCTTCACGCGCAGCGATCAATACAGATTCCTCCAGCGCGGCATTCCGTCGGCTTCTCTGAAGGTCGGATTTATCAAAGGCTCGCCGGAGCACGAGATCGTCAAACGCTGGCGCGCCGAACGCTATCACGCGCCGTCGGACGATTTGCAGCAACCGATTGATTTTCAAGCGGCGGCGGATTTCAATCGCGCTTACTTGCGCATAGCGCAGGCCGTCGCCAATCGCAACGAACGCCCGCAATGGCGGGCTGATAGCTTCTTCCGGCGGTTCATGCCTTGAAAGGAAAGGAAAACCCTCTATGACGAAAAAAAATCTTTCAGGAGCAAAGATCATGCAAAGAACTATGAAACAAACTGGCGGCGCCCTGTTGCTGACGTTGTACCTGCTTACATTCCCATACGCGCAAAAGCCTGCGAGCGACAAGCCCGAATCCGTCGGCTTGTCGTCAGAACGATTGCAGCGCATCAATCAATTGATCGAACGCAAAATCAGCGAAGGCAAACTGGTCGGCGCGATTACGCTGGTGGCGCGACGCGGCAGGCTCGTCCATCTCGCGGCGACAGGCCAGGCTGACGCTGAAGCCGGCAAGCCGCTCAAAAGCGACGCTATCTTTCGCATTTATTCGATGACCAAACCGATCACGACCGTCGCGGCGATGATGCTGTATGAAGAGGGCAAGTATCAACTGGACGATCCGGTGGCGATATATCTGCCCGAATTCAAGGACGTGCAGGTCTATAGTGAAGACAGTTCGCTTGTGAAACCCAAAAGCCCGATGACGATTCGTCATTTGATGTCGCATACATCGGGACTGACTTATGGCGTGTTCGGCGCCTCGGAAGTGGATAAGCAGTACCGAGCGGCCAATCTGCTGTCAGGCGACCTGACGCTGGCTGAGTTCACCAAAAAACTGAGCGCGTTGCCGCTGCTCTTTCACCCCGGCGAGCAGTGGAATTATGGCGTGAACACGGATGTGCTGGGGCGGCTGGTCGAGGTCTGGTCAGGCATGACGCTGGATGAATTTTTCCGCCAGCGCATTTTCAAACCGCTGGGTATGAATGACACCGGGTTTGATGTGCCCGCCAGCAAGCTCGAACGCTTCACGGTCAATTACCAGTGGGGCGAGGCGCCGCTTGCGATGGGCGAGGCAACGGGCAAACGCGTCGTCGCCGATCATCCGAGCCGAAGCCGTTATGCCAGTCCGGCGAAGTTTTTTTCGGGTGGCGGCGGGCTGGTTTCGACGGCGCACGATTATTTGCGCTTTTGCCAGATGATGCTCAACGGCGGTGTGTTGGATGGTGTGCGATTGCTCAGTCCCAAGAGCGTCCAGCTGATGACAATGGATCACGCGCAGCACGCGCGCAAGCCAGGCGCAATTCTTGGCAAAGGAACCGGCTTCGGCCTCGGCTTTCAGGTCGTCACCGACGCGGCGGAACATCAGCGCATCGGCTCGCTCGGCGCGTATGACTGGGCGGGATTGGCTTCGACCAGCTTTTTCATAGATCCAAAAGAACAGCTCATCGGCATTCTGATGACGCAAAAGCTGCCAACGGATGTGCGGCTGATGGCCGAGTTCCGAACTATGGTGTACCAGGCAATAGTCGAGTCACAGCAACATCCTCCTGATCTCCGATAATTCGCTGACTCCTGTTTGAAGAAGAGGCGCTGCACAAGTTCGTACGCTTCCATTGGGACATCGTGGTCAATCTGGCGAAAGCAAAATAACATGGATGGATTGATATGCCATTATCACGCCGCTCATTCCTGACGGCTTCTTTGCTCGCATTGCCAGCCGCTTCGCTGGCGTTCAAGTCCGAACAGAACTGGCCGCAGTTTCGCGGCCCGGGCGGGCAAGGCATTGCGGAAGGTTTCCCGACTCGCGCCAATTGGAATGTTGCTGCGGCGGCGGGGAAGCCGGACGGTTTGCTGTGGCGAGCCGAAGTTCCAGGCCTGGGACATTCCAGCCCGATCATTTGGGAAAACCGGGTTTATGTCGCTACAGCCGTTCGACTGTCAGGCAAAGCGCCGCTGCGCCTGGGCCTATATGGCGACAGCACGGCGGCGCAAGACAATGATGAACAACGCTGGATGATCGTTTGTTTTGACAAGAAATCCGGCAAGCGGCTCTGGGAACGCGCATTGCGCACCAGCAAGCCCGCTGTCGCGCGGCACGAAAAAGCGACACACGCAAACACGACGCTCTGCACGGATGGCGAGTGGCTCATTGGCTTCTTTGGTTCGGAAGGGCTTTACTGCTTTGATTTGAACGGCAAGCTGCGCTGGAACAAAGACCTGGGCGTCATCAACATCAGCAAATATGGAATCGGCTGGGGCTACGCCAGTTCTCCGGCGCTTTACCAGGATCGGATTGTGTTGTTGTGCGATGACCCGAGCAAGCCATTTATTGCAGCCTTTCATCTGGTTGACGGCAAAGAATTATGGCGCGTCTCACGCAAAGGCGATTGCGAACGAAGCTGGGGGACGCCATTGATTTACCATGACGGCGCGCGCGCGCAGATCGTGGCGAATGGATGGCCTTATGTGGTTTCTTATGAGTTGGAAACTGGCAAGGAACTCTGGCGCTTCCGGGGCGGCGGAGACAATCCGATCCCTTCGCCTTTTGTGGCAGACGGCTTGATCGTCATTACCAATGCGCACGGCGGCAAAGCGCCGTTGCTCGCGATTCGTCCGACGGCGCAAGGTGATATTTCGCTGCCGGAAGGTAAAACCAGCAATGACGCCGTTGTCTGGAGCGCTCCTAACGACGGCTCTTATATCTCCACGCCCGTTGTTTATCGCGGCTATCTTTACCTGGCCACCCATAACGGCGTTCTCCGCTGCTTCGATTTCAAGACGGGCGAAAAGGTGTACGAAGAACGACCGGGCGCATCGGCTCTTTTCTCCGCTTCACCAGTCGCGGCGGACGGCAAAATCTATTGCTCGTCCGAAGACGGAGTCGTCTACGTCATCAAAGCCGGTCCGAAATTGGAAGTGCTCGCGAAAAATGATCTGGGCGAGCCGTGCTTGGCGACGCCTGCGATTTCTCAAGGCGTTGTCTATTTCCGCACGTCAGGCAGTTTGATGGCGATCGGATAAAACTGAATGCAACGAACGATCGCAGGACGTCGAAACGCGCCTGTGGCCAGCGTCATTTCGGCGCCCCCGCCGCCCAGTTGACCACTACAGTCAACGGCGCATTCGGCTCCGTCTCCACCACCGTGTTGATCAGAAAACGCTGCCCATCGGCCGTTACGGCATAGGGCGCATAGTAGGCCTGAACAGTCCCGGGGCGGAACTCGAAAAGCGAAACCGCAGAGCCCATCTCGAAGCTCTCGCCGCTTCTTACAGGCGCCGCCATCAGCTTCCCATCTCCCGCGTAGTAGAACAACTGTGAGGCTTCGGCGAGACGAAGACGCTCGCGAAGCTGGCCGTGGAATTAGCCAAGAAATCGCCGAAGGCGGACGGCGTGTTGGACCTGACCGGCTCTCCCTATCAGGAAGAGGCCCTGGCACGCATGGCCGTCGCCGACGTGTGAAACGTCGGCCCGAACTATTCGGCGATGCTCGAACGCAACGGTATCAAGACCGCGCTCGACCTGCGCGACGCCGATGACGAATGGGTTCGCACGCGGATGACGGTCGTCGGCTTGAGAACTGTGCAGGAACTTCGCGGCGTCCAATGCTTCCTGTCCTTCGCCAAAACCTCATCCCGACGCCAAATGCCTCACATTGGTCTCATATAACTCCAGTTAACATGTTATTGCTGGTTTTCCCAAGTTATTGAAACTAAAGGCGGATGAGGTTTTGGCGAAGGACAGCAAAGTCACGCTCGAAGAGCAGCAGGCGCCGGTTCATAAACCTACACATGGTCAACCTGCTGCGGGCCTGCCTTGCCAGCCAATCATTGACCTACCAGCGCGGACGAGGTTTCGCACCGCGCAGCTAACAGCAATTCA
>WNGB01015517.1_pt1 | contig 10073 bp, 12 predicted proteins | sample 5400681 | NCBI WGS metagenome assembly WNGB01 (sample SAMN13153367, study PRJNA577476) | soil metagenome | isolation source: 115 cm soil or saprolite under grassland replicate 2 | place: USA:California | collected 2016-06-15
GGGAGACCGTAGGTCCGCTGGCCGCGTCCGGCGCCCTGGACCCACCGATCGGCGGCGTCTACCCGGTGACCCGCGCCGCCGAGGCGATCGCCGCCCTGGAGCAACGCCAGGCCACCGGCAAGCTCATCATCGACTTCGGTTGAACTCACCGTCTTTGACGCCACCCACGAAGGCGTCCCATTCGGCCGGCGTGAAGACGAGTACGGCGCCGCCACGGTCCTTCGTGTCGCGTACGGCGACCGAGCCGTCATCGAGGATCGCGACCTCGACGCATGCACCCTGGCCGCCGCTACGAGAACTCTTGCGCCAGACGGCCTTTCCCAGCTCCACTCCATTCATGGTTGCCACTTTAGTTCTATGCAAAGGCCACCTCGTTGATCAACTTTGCGGACTCGTCGGGGCTGAGCGCCAGGGCACGCAGATACTCGAACGCGGTGGTGTATCGGCGGATGTCGGCATCCTCTTCGAGGAACAGATCACCGGCCATGGTCTCGACGTAGACCAGTTCTGGGTCGGGGTTGGGAAACTCCAGACGGATGAATGAGCCCGACATGCCCGGGTGCGCTCCCTTGTCGAACGGGATCACCTGCACCGTGATGTGAGGCTGCTCGCTGGCCTCGAAAAGGTGCCGCAACTGGTTCCGCATCACCTTGCGGCCGCCGACGAGTCGACGGATCGCAGCCTCGTCGAAGATCGCCCAAAGGCGGAGCGGCTCTTCCTTGGAGAGCAGGGCTTGCCGTTCCATCCTGGCACTCACGTACCGCTCCACCTGCTCGGGCTTGGCCCAGGCGAGAACGCCCTTCACGACGGCGCGCGCATACTCCTCAGTCTGTATTAGCCCCCGGATGAACAGCGACTCGTAGTCACATTCGGACCGCGCCTCAGCCTCGAAGCTGATGAAGGAGGTATAGACCTCGGGTAGTTCGGACCGGTACTGGCGGAGCCAGCCCGGATATTCGGCACCACGGGATGTCTCGACCAGCTCTGATCGCTTCGGCTCCGCCACCTCGTACAAGTCGAGAAGTGCGAGCAGCGTACGCCGCTGGGGGCGGGAGCGTCCCGTCTCGATGCGGTAGAGCGTGACGTCGTTGACCCCGGTCTTCGCGGTGACCGCTTCCCGGCTCAACTTCGCGGCCTTCCGAATCTTGAGTAGCTCGGCGGCGAGCCGACGCTGTCGCACGGTCGGTGGGTTCGGACGGTTTGCCAATGTTCTGCCTTTCGTTTGCAGGACTCCCGATTGCAAACACGACGACTTCTCCGCCGTCACCCAGCACAAAGTAGAGGTGACAATGCGTATTGTGCAACCCCTGCGTTTTGCTTAGGTTCGATGCATGATCGACACAACGCGCCGGGACTACGGCAAACGGATCCGCCACCTCACCAGAGTGCTCGAAGACGTATCGGGCGACCGCGATCTGGCGATGTACCGCGCCCATCAGCACGGCATGTCGTACGAGCAGGTCGCCCTTCTGGCGCTGGCCACTGTCGACCAGGTCCGCGAGACGATCGTGCTGCTCCGCTTGGAAGAGGACGTCGACGGATGGGACGACGGCCCGGTCTGGGTAGGGATGCACCCCACGAGCGGGTGGTGACCGTGGGCGAGTCGCCGACGGAGGCCAACGAGCCGACCGGCCCGTCGCTGGCCAAGACTGCGGTCGATCTACGGGCGGTTCTGGTCAGCTGTGACCTCGGCAATCAAGGCATGACCCGGGTCATGACCTCGCTCGACGCGATGGCCGAGATCCTCAAGGCCGGCGGACTGGTCGGCATGGCGGAGGACGCCGGCAAGCTGAAAGGCCAGGCCGAATTGCTCGCCGGGGACTTCGAAACATTGAAGGACATGGTCGAGTACCTGAGATCCCGCATCGACGCCCTCTCCACTTGAAGGCCGACGTCGGAAGGTGACGACGCACCCGGGCCGACCTCGCCCCCGACGTTCGCGACTTGGATCCTGACCCTGGTCGCCGCCCTGACCTCGCCCGGCACCTTGACTGCATCTGCGATGGTGCTCGGTGGCGCGCTGATCGACGTACTCATGCATCAGGTTTCGCGCCGAAGGCGTGCCCGATAGCGGACCGCTTCGCTGCTACCCTGACCCCGCATTCACCATTGAGTACGGGGAGGCACACGACGTGTCGTCAGTGGACGAAGCCGCAGGGGAAGCTCAGTCCGTCATGGACACGTGTGACCATGGCACGGCCGGGATGACCCGTGTCGCAAGCGCTCTCGACACCTTGGCGGGCACGATGGCGGCTGCGGGGATCGACAGTGTGGCTCATGCGGCCAGCGGACTGAAAGGCGACGCGGAGTCGCTCGCCAGCCAGTTCCAGGCATTGAAGAGCGGCGTCGAGGACCTGGCAGCGCAGATCCAAGCCCTATCCAGTTGAAGAGCGCCCTCGGCGGGCGGCGCGGCAGCATCCGCCAAACCACCCGGGCCGACCAAGAAGAAGTCGCGCAGAAGACGTCGAGTCGGTCAGGCGCGCAAACGGAAGAGTGAACGGCAGGGCCGCGGTGCGGAACGTGGCTGGCGGCGGACGGTGGACGCACCTATCGCGTACTCACCAAAGGTCGCGACGGTCACGACCGGTCTGATCGCCGCGTTGACAGCGCCCGGCAGGACCGCGTCGGTTTTGATGGTGCTCGGTGGCGCGTTCGTCGACACGTTCTCGACCGCATGGGAGCGTCGAAGAAGAAAGCGAGGAGGATCGTGACTCTCGATCCAAGATTGGTTCGCGCCGAGAAGGCGATGCGACACGGCTTCGCGTGCGTCATCGACAGTGATGGGGATGCGATGGTGGCCGCTTTCAAAGGCCTGTCAGAGGAGGAAACCATCCTCGCTGTTGACTTGGCGCGGCGGGTGGTGGACGAGGCTCTCAGGGACTCCGAGCCTGAGGGATGGACCGACGAGGACTTCGCTGGCCTCGGCGAAGACATCGCGGAATCCGAATCATGGGCAGGTCTGCGACCTAGCGAAGCGGCGACCTATCTGCGCGAGCTTCATCGCGGCCAGTCGCCGACTACTGATCAGCCGGACACTGCGTTCTTGGCGATCATCTGTGGCGGCTATCTGGTCTCGGCCGTCGGCCCGGAACACCGCGGGTGGTCGGACTACCTGGATGATCTGCTCGATCGGATCGTGCCGCCGGAGAGCTAGCTCGGCGGGGGCGGCAGCGACCGCTCCACCAGCCGGGACAGTACGATCATCGACTCGGTCTGGGTGACGAACGGTTCGGCGCGCAGCCGCTCCAGCGCCTGCTCCAGATGCCCGATGTCGGCGGCCCGCAGGTGCACCAGCGCGTCCGCCCCACCCGAGACCGTGTACGCCCCGACCACCTCCGGGTGCCGCCGGGTCGCCTCCGCGATCTGCGCCGGAGTGGTACGCCCGGTGCAGTACAACTCGACGAACGCCTCCGTGGTCCAGCCGAGCGCCGCCGGGTCGACCACCGCGGTGAAGGCCCGGATCACGCCGGCCGCCCGGAGCCGGTCCACCCGCCGCTTCACCGCCGGGGCCGACAACGCCACCTGCGCGCCGATCTCGGCGTACGACTTCCGGGCGTCCGTACCCAGGATGGCGATGATCCGCCGGTCGACTTCGTCCATCATGTTGCTGCGGACTGTACAGCCGGCGGATCGCCGCCACCCCGTTACGGCGCGATCAGGATCAGGCGGGCTTCGCCGCCGTCGCCGGACTTGCCGCCGACCGCGCCCACCTTGTCGCCGACCTTGAGCGCGTCGCCGTCGACGGTCTTGCGCTTCTCGATCACCCGCAGCTTGTCACCGAAGCTCCAGGTCATGGAGAAGCCGTCGGACGACTTGACGGTCATCGAGTCGTCGTCGACCGCGGTGACGGTGCCGCGCTGGACCACGATCGTCTTCGTACCGTCGTCGGTCGACACGACGAACTCGCCGTGCAGGATCCGCTTGCCCAGGTGACGCCGGTGTCCCCAGCGCTTGCCCGGGTGCCGCTTGTCGCGCGGCTCGTCGGACGGCGCCGCGGCGGGCAGCACCTCGTCGGCGTCGTACCCGAGGTCGGTGAGAGCCTGCTCCTCGACGGTCAGCGGGCTCGCCGAATCACGCGATGTCGCTGTCTCGCCCGGGCCACAGGCCGCGACGCCCGTCAGCCCCAGGGCAGCGATCGCGCCCACCGCGACCAGCCGCCCGAACCATTTCTTCTGGTACGTCATCCTCAGCATGCTGCAGAGTCAACGCCGAATCGGCAAACCTCGGTTCAGCGAATTGTTCGGATCAGGTAAATCCGCCCGGTGGCGTCCCCAGCGGAAGCCGGCACGTGAACCGGGCACCACCCTCCGGAGCATGGCCGGCCTCGATCAGCCCACCCAACCGGGTCACCAGGCCGTACGCGAGTGCCAGGCCGAGACCGCTGCCGACCTGCCGTACCCGGCGGTACCGCTGGTGCAGCGCGCCCTGCTGGAACGCCACCGCCAGGTCCTGGTCGGTCAGCCCCGGCCCGCCGTCGCGTACCTCGACCACGGCGGCGCCGGGCTCGACGCGGACCGCGAGCACGATCGCCGCCCCGGACGGCACCAGCCGCAGCGCGTTCTCCACCAGCCCGTCCAGCACCTGCCGGATCCGCCCCGGATCGGTGTACGCCCACACCGCCCCCGCCGGACGCTCCAGCCGCAGCTCGACCCCGACCTCGTGGCACCGCGGCGCCCAGGCGACCTGCGCGGCGTCCACCATGCCGACCAGGTCCACGGTCGCCAACTCCACCGCGAAGTCCTGCGCCCGCAGCCGGGCCAGCGCCAACAGGTCGGCCACCAGCCGGTCCAACCGGCCCGCCTCGGCCAGCATGGTGCGCCCGGCGTCGGCGCCCGACTCGGCCGGCAGTACGCCGTCGGCGAGCGCTTCGGCGTACCCCCGGATGGTGGTGAGGGGGGTGCGCAGTTCGTGGGAGACGGACATCAGGAACTCCCGCTGCCGGCCCTCACTCGTGGCCAGGGCCTGACTCAGCTCGTTGAGCGCCCGACTCAGGTCGGCGACTTCGGCCGGTGGTCCCACCGGCAGCACCACGTCGCGGTCCCCGGCGGAGAGCCGGCGGGCGGCGTACGCGGCCCGGCGCAGCGGCGCGGACAGCCGGCGGGCGAGCAGCACCCCGGCGGCGACCCCGGCGAGCAGCCCGACCAGCAACGCCAGCACCAGCCGGCGCAATGCCGCCCGGCTCAGCCCGCCCCGCAGCTCCGAGGTGAGTACGACCCCTCCCCGCGGCCCGAGCGGCCGGCCCTCCACCAGCACGGTCCGGCCGTCGAGTCGGATCGTGTCCGAGACCGAGCGACGGTCGTCCAGCAGCGGGGCGATCACGCGGCGCGGCAGCCGGTCCGGGTCCGGTTTCCCGTTCACGATCAACACGATCGGTACGCCGCGCCGGCGCATCTCGGCCGCGACGGCACGCCGTACCTTCGGCTTCTTCCGCGGCGCCAGGTACGCCGCCACCAGGTCCGTACGGTCCACCAGCGACCGGCGGGCCTCGTTGGTCGTCGCCTGGGTCGCCAGTGGCAGCGCGACCGCCGCGGTGGCCAGCACCGACACCAGGGCGACCACGCAGGTGATCAGCACGATCCGGGTGGTGAGCAGCGGATACCGTACGGCCTCCCGGCGGGGTGCCACGGGCAGCCGCTGGGTGGCCTCGTCCAGCGGCCGGGGCCGCGGCGACCCGCTCGGAACGGGACCCGGGTCAGCCATCGGCGGTGTACCCGACGCCTCGTACGGTCCGGATCGGGCTCGCCTCGCCCAGTTTTCCGCGCAGCTGGGCCACGTGGACGTCGACCGTACGGGTGCCGGCCGTGGCGTGGTAGCCCCACACCGACGACAGCAGCTCCTCGCGGGTGAACACCCGACCCGGGCGTCCCAGCAGGTGTGCGAGCAGGTCGAACTCGGTGGCGGTCAACTGCACCGGCTGGCCGGCCGCGAGCACCGTACGCCGTTCCGGGTCCAGCGACACCGAGCCGAGGTGCCGTACGGTCTCGCCGCCGGGAGTGCCGGCTGCGCGGCGTACCACCGCCTTGATCCGGGCGGTGAGCTCCCGCGGGCTGAAGGGTTTCGTGACGTAGTCGTCGGCGCCGAGCTCCAGGCCGAGCACCCGGTCCACCTCGTCGTCACGGGCGGTGAGGAACAGGATCGGGGTCCAGTCGTCGGCGGCGCGGATCCGGCGGCACACCTCGATCCCGTCGACGCCGCCGGGCAACCCGATGTCGAGCACGATCGCGGACGGCCGCAACCGGCGTGCCGCACCGAGGGCCGTGTCGCCGCTGGACTCGACGTGGACGCCGAACCCCGCCCGGGTGAGGTACATCCGGATCAGGTCCGCGATCGCCGCCTCGTCCTCCACGACGAGGACCAGACCGGTACTGGATGGATTCGTCAGCGCTGCTCCTTCGGCGGTCACCGGGGCTGGCAGCGGGATCGTCACCAGCCCAGGTAAAGGCCAGGTAAGGATGAAGTACGGGCCAGGTATTTTCTACCGCCCACGGTGCGTGCCGCGCAGCGCGGTGGCGCCCTTGCCGGGCGCAGGACCGGCTGAAGGTCAGAAGGCGAGCTGCAGCGGCTGCAGGAACAGCCGGCCGAACACGGCGTCCAGCCGCCACACCTGGTGCCGGTCCGGTACGTCCATCAGGAACCGGTGCCGGGTGTTCTTGACGGTGAAGGCCAGCTCGATCGCGGACCGCCTCGGGTCGGCCTTCCAGGTCACGTTCTTCAGCCCGGGGACGGACGCGTCGACGTACGGCCTGATCCGCCGCAGCAGCCTGGTCTCCCGGGTGGCGACCAACCGCGTATCGGTGATCATCAGCACCAGGTCGCCCTGCCACGGCCGGTCGGCCAGGATCGCCCGGGCGGCCACGTGCACGGAGTCGGCCTCCGCGACGTTGCGGCGCAGCACCCGCGTGTGCCGGCTGACGGTGGTGATCGGGATTCCGGACTCGGCGGCGGCCGGAAGCAACGTACGTGAGAACTCGTCCATGTCCGTCTTTCCGCTCGACTCGGCTGTCACCGGGTACAACGCCGAGCCCGACCAGATGTCACGGTCCGTTAGTGGATCGCACCCGTACGTGTCCAGCCGACACGCCCAAGATCAGTTCGTGGAGCTCATCCGAAGAGCGGAAACCGCGCGGCGTCCGACTCCAGCACGGCCCGTTCGGCGGCGTCCAGCTCCCGTCGGCCAGTGCCTTTCATCGCGTACGTGACGTCGTCCCAGTCCGGCCGCCGCCGGCCCGTGCCGAGCAGGCCGTCCAGCGTCCGCACCACCAGGTCCAGCGGCACCGCCGGCCCGCCGAGGTCGAAGTCGAGGTGGTGCACCGCCGCCTCCACCGCGAACGTGGTGAGCAGGTCCGGCGGCGGCAGCACCCGCCCCTGGGTCGCCAGCGGCTGGTCCGGCAACCGCCGCGCCGCCCGTACCACCGCCCCGGCGGTGTCCGTCCACTGTGCCGTCAGGCCACGTGGGCTCGCGTACGCCGCCGCGGACCGCGTGACGAAGCGAGCGTGCGCCCGCGCGTGCTCGTCGTCCGACCCCGACACGTACGCCGACCAGTAGCCGACGTAGTCGGTGTCGGGCGGCCCGGGATCCGGACTGGCGAAGCTCACCAACGCCCGCTGCGCATCCAGCAGTACGTGAAACAGCAGATCCCGCCGGCTCCAGCCGACGCATCGACTGGGCCCGTCGAAGCCGGCGTCGTCCAGCGACGCGACCAGCTCCGTGATCCGCCGGTACGCGGTCTCCAGCGCCCCGACCGCGTACGACTTCGTCACCGGATCCGGCCGCGCGACGGTAACCGGTTTCGCGTTACCCATTGCCCCCTCCTCGGGTAGTAGTCATGATGCTGTGTCCGATGCCCGATACCGCTGACTTCTCGTACCCGAAAAGTCGGTCGAGCAGCGAGTGGGATTAAGCGGACAAAAGCCCCAATGGAGTGACATTCGATCAAGACGGAAGTGGGTGTCTGCATTGTCGGGACGTCGCGAATCGGGCAGGCTAAAGCGGTGACGACGCAGGGGGACACAGGCGTCGCGCGACCGGGGGGTGGGACTCCCGAATCCGACAACGACGTCACCGAGCCTCGCGCAGAGGTGACCGACGAGCCGGCGAGCCCACCTCAGGTCGACGCGGACGACTCGTCCCTGGACAGTGACCGGCCGGCCTCGGACGTACCAGACCGGCCGGCGGCCGATGCCGCTGCGGACGCCGCAAACCACGCGGCCGACGGGCCCGAGGACGAGGCCGAGGACAAGGCCGACGACAAGGCCGAGCAGACCGCACCTGACGCCGACCAGCCAGACGTCGAAGCCCAGCAGTCCGACGCCGACTCCGAGCAGGCCGACGCCGACCGTCCCACCCGGACGGTGCCGGACCGACCTGCTGCCCCTGCGACGCCGATCGACGTGCTGGCCGGGGCGCTCGGTCGGTTACGTGAGGCGCTGGCCAACACCCGGTTCGGGCTGGCGTTGCCGGTCGCGGACCAGGCCGACCGCCACACCCGTTCGCTGGTCGCTCAACTGGACGACTACCTGCTGCCCCGGCTGGCCCGGCTCGACGCGCCGCTGCTGGTCGTGGTCGGCGGCTCCACCGGCGCCGGCAAGTCCACGCTGGTGAACAGCCTGCTGCGAGCCCCGGTCAGCCCGGCGGGCGTACTGCGGCCGACCACCAGGTCGCCGGTGCTGGTGTGCAACCCGGACGACGTACGGTGGTTCGGCGAGACGCACCTGCTGCCGGATCTGCCGCGGGCGCACGCCATTGTGGACGGTCCCCGGCTGCAGGTGGTGACCGCGCCGGAGCTGCCCGCCGGGGTGGCGTTCCTGGACGCGCCGGACATCGACTCGATCGTCGACGCCAACCGGGAGCTCGCCGGTCAACTGCTCGCCGCCGCCGACCTGTGGCTGTTCCTCACCACCGCCGCCCGGTACGCCGACGCCGTACCGTGGGACGTGCTGCGCGACGCCGAAGAGCGCGGTGCCGCCGTCGCCCTGGTGCTCGACCGGGTGCCCGATCCGGCCCGCGACGTGGTGGTCGCCCACCTGCAGCAGATGCTCGTCGACCACGGCTTCGGCGACTCGCCGATGTTCATCGTGGGCGAGCAGGTGCTCGACAACCAGGGCCTGCTGCCCGAGGAGGCGATCGCCCCGATCCGGGAGTGGTTCGCCAGCCTGGCCGGCGACGCCGAACACCGGGAAGCGGTGGTACGCCAGACCCTCAGCGGCGCCGTGGCGTCGATCCACCCGCGGGTGGACGCGGTCGCCGTACAGGCCGATGCCCAGCGGGACGCGGCCGCCGGGCTCCGGGTGACGGCGCAGAACGCGTACACCGAGGCGCTCAGCCGGGTGGAGCAGGGCCTCGCCGACGGCGCGTTGCTGCGCGGCGAGGTGCTCGCCCGGTGGCAGGAGCTGATCGGCAGCGGCGACCTGACCCGCGCGCTGGAGACCCGCATCGGCAAGCTGCGCGACCAGATGAAGGCCGCGGTCACAGGCCGTCCGCCGCCGGGCCGCAAGTTCACCGCCGCGATCAGCTCCGGTACGTCCGCGCTGATCACCGCCGTGGCCGCCGACGCCGCCGAGCAGACTGCCGCCCAGTGGGCCAACCACCCTGCCGGCAGGTCGCTGTTGGAGCAGGCTCCCGGCGAGCGGCTGCGCTACTACCGGCCGTCGGCCGACCTCCCCGAGCGCGCCGAGAACCTCGTCACCGAGTGGCAGCGCGGGGTCCTCGAACTGGTACGCACCGAGGCCGGCAACAAGCGCTCGATCGCGCGGATCACGGCGTACACGGTGAACGCGACCGGTCTGCTGGTGATGATCGCGGTGTTCGCGTCCACCGCGTTCATCCCGACCGGCGCGGAAATCGCCGTCGCCGGCGGCACCACCCTCGCGGGGCAGAAGATCCTGGAAGCCATCTTCGGCGACCAGGCTGTCCGCCAACTCGCCGCCCGTGCCAAGCAGGACCTTCTCGATCGGGTACGCGTCCTGCTCGACCACGAGCGGCAGCGCTATACCGACCTGCTGCACGAGGCCGGTGTGGACCCCGCGGCGGCCGACCGGTTGCGTACCGCCAGTGGTGACGTGGAGCGGGCACG
>WNGB01023983.1_pt1 | contig 10073 bp, 2 predicted proteins | sample 5400681 | NCBI WGS metagenome assembly WNGB01 (sample SAMN13153367, study PRJNA577476) | soil metagenome | isolation source: 115 cm soil or saprolite under grassland replicate 2 | place: USA:California | collected 2016-06-15
CGTACAGCGTGCCTGCCAGCGAATTGACGGTCACATTCGTCGCCGTGCTCGTGGTCGTGCCGGCGACCGTCAACGTCCCGCTGCGGGTCACCGTGCTCAATTCATTCAAGTTGTTGACTCCAAACGTCTGCACCAGCGCGTTGTTGGTCCGATAATTCAAATTACCTCCTGCATCATAGGCATAACCAAACTGTTCGTGCAAGCGGGAAGAGCCACCGGATTCTTTGCCAACGGCCGTTTTCAATTCACCGATCAGGTCGTACGTATAGTTAATGTAATTTGCGGCGAAATTGGTCACGGCTGTCCGTTGCCCAGCCAGATTGTAGCCGTAGCTGTGGGAGTTGAGGAGCGTGGCGCCGCTGTTTTTCAAATACGTGCCTGTCAATCGGGCGACGCTGTCGAAGGCGTTGGTGATAGCCGCCGAGTTGGGCAACGCCAGATTGGTGATGAGATTTCCCGGGCCTTTAAAGGTGTAAGTAAACGTGCCCGGTGGTGAACTAAGCGTTTGGAAGCGATTGGCCGCGTCATAGCCGTAGCTCTGTGTCCAGGACGACGCGTTGGGCTGGAGCAACGTCAGGCCGTTGCGAAGGCGATTGACGTAGCTGTAGCCGATGGTGTCGCTGTCCCACGGTCCATCTTCACTCGCCAGGAATTGATTGACGTAGGCGTAAATCGTGGTGCCGGCCGCGTCCACCATGTTCGTCAGCCGGCTCAGCGCATCATATTTTAGCGTAATCGAGGGGCTGACCCGTTTACCGTGATACACCGCTCCCGGATTTTGAATGCGAAGGGGACGTGCCATTGCGCGCTCAGACTACGACCTCAAGCCAATCATCGTCAATCCAAAACTGTCATAATTCTAGGACTGACCCTTTTATTGAAAACGGCCCCCGGCGTCGCAGCGATACGACGCCAGTGCGGCCGTTGGACCGGAAAATAAACAAAACACCGCCCGTACGGTGCCAGTGGGGCCGGCAGGAAAAATCCGGTCGCCGACCGCTCCTACGACGCCAGCGTGGTGAAACCTGCGACCGGAATGTGACCCGGCCAGAGGACTTATTGAAACCGGCCAGTGGCGTCGCAACCCTACGATCCAAGCGCGGTTATCCGGCCACAAAATGCGATGCCAGTTCGGTCAACCGCCCGGACTCCCTACGACGCGAAATCGGCCATTTTTACGATCTCAAAAAAGTTCGTAACAAAAAGTGTCGCAAGTGAGGACTGACCCGTTTTCGTTTTGGGCGTTTGGGTGTTGAGTCAGAAGTAGGCGAGCTTTACTCCGATTCGAGGAGTGTTCGTAGCCGAGAAGCCGTCCCCACCGCTCATTTCCGGCATTGCCGGTGCTATGGTTGCCCTGTACAGTTCACTCGGCCTGCTGGAAGAAAAGTGTCAAAAGTTAGGACTGACCCGTTTCAGATAAACTTTTTTCTTTCCCAACCTCTATCTCTTTATCTTCGACGTGGATTGGAAGTCCAAATTCGTCGTGAAGCACGCGGAAAAGATCATCGGCCGGAATGCGAATCGCGTTAAGCAGCATGACGAGCGGCATCTGATAGGTGGACCAATTCACATCCCCTCTGAACACCTTGTCCAGCGGCTCGCCGTCGAGAACCTTCACGTCGCCCTTCAGTCGAACTCCAAAATGTCTGTGTCCGCAATGCCGAAAAACAACTACGTCTCGAATGCAGGTCCAGTTTATGAGTACTCCACTTGGCAAAATAATTCCATCCTGCCGAATCACGAATGCCGGAGAAAACAAACGACGAACACTCTTCGAGAGAGGTGTGACCGCCCAAAGAACCACGAGAGCCGCTGCTGCCAAAAGGAACGGGATCCGAGTTGAGGGCGAACGCGGATGAAAGGCGATGAAAATCAGAGCACCGCTGAAGATGAGTGGCGCCAGTGCTGGCAGCAAAAATAGAAGTCGAGGTCCAAACCTGTAGCCAATCGAGCGTGTGATCCCGTTTTGCATAACTCAATTTAGCCAAACTGCTCTCATCACGCTGACGAGCACGTAAATCAAAAGCAGATTGCAAAAGCAAAGAATGACTGAGGTTCTGGCGATACCGCCCCAGTTTGCCGCTCGGATCGCTTCTCCAAGCAATCTCCCCCAAACTGAGTTGAAGTAAACCAGGAACAGCGTGACAGGAACAGGGATGGTCGCCATTCCAATAGCTGCTAGTGTAGCGAACAGCTTCGGCACTCCAGCCCCTCCGATTTTTAACAAGACCGCAGGCAGAATGCAGGCGACCGGAATCGTGCCGCTTATCCACACCGTTAATTTCAACCGAGCCATCATCATTCTTGGCTAATTTACGGTCCCGTCGTCAGGCTTGTGAACAAGTCTGGCAGGCTGTATTCCGACACCGAGTCCTGCCACTCGGAAGACAGACTGTGAAAATCGTAGGGGCCGAACGCATAGCTGTACATCCAGCTAAACTGGTTGCTTCTCAGTCCAATCTTAACGCTGCTCGGTCCGCCTGTCGAAAAGCCGACTTGTACGACGAGATCATCGGGACGAACATTATGCGTCTTCTTTGCCAACTCAGTCATGGCACCCCACGGCCACGTCGCTGTGAACCCGTGTTTGTTATACTGTTCCGGATTCTCCATATTGAAAATGACTCCGAAAGTCAAAGAAGCTCCGACCTTGCTCAACGCCCCTTTTCCCTTCGCCATGTTGAAGTTTTGGAACACTGTGAGCGGAGATATGCCCGCAGCCGGAACAATATACACGTAGGCTTGATTTGCGTTGAACACCAGATCGACGCCTACCTCCCCCAAACCGCCGTAAGCACCACCGTTCACCGCAAAACTCAGAACCACCCACTTGGGAATTTCACTGCCCTTGAGGGCCAGATGTGTTGCTATGCCTGTCGTTACGGCGTTGAGGACGACTGTTGCAATCCCTGTGTAAACGACCAGTTCCGTCATGGTCATGTTCCCCGACGGGTCAATGTTGTTGACGGGATTATCCCCATAGGCGTATTTGTGAAGACTCAGAGGGTCCCCGTTGTTTCCCTCGAAAGTATCCATTGTCCAAAAGCGGCCGGTTCCTGGCGCGTAATACCTGGCGCGCAAAAACACCAGCCCCACGTCCGGGTCCCACTGCTCCCCGGTGTAACGGTAAAAGTTGGGGGTCGTCCCTGTGTTCGTGATCACCGTTCCGTAGGCGTCATACACGTAGGTGTCCGTGATCGCCCCGCTGTTCGTGCCCGTCAGGAATCGCGTGCTCCCCAATCCGTCGTACCCGTAGAAACTCGCCGACCAGCCGCTCCCCGTCTTCCGATTCTGGCTGATCAAATCCAGCCCGTAGGTGTAACGGTTGGTCACCACAGAAAAATACTGATTCGTCTGTATCAACTCCTCGAACACCTGCGCGTATCCGCTCGGATTGCGGTCGTCCACCAGATAAAAAATGATCGTTGATCCAGCCACTTTCTTCACCCGGTTCCCGTCCCCGTCATAGATGAAGGTGACCGCCCCGTCGTTGTAGTCCACCAGCCGGTTCTCAAAGTCGTAGAGGTAATTCGTTCCGCCCGACACCGTCGTGTTGCCCTGGTTGTCGTACGTGTCGGTGTTTAGCCAGTCGTTGCTGTTGTAGCTCGGTGTTTGATTTCCCAGGCCGGCCACGGTGGAGGTCCTGTTGGTTCGGTTGCCGACCGCATCGTATTTGTAAGTTAGCGTACCGGTCGGCGCACTCCCCGTGATCGTTTCGTTGGTGAGCCGGTAGAGCACGTCATACTGCCATGAGAACGTGCGGCTGAGGCCGTTAACATTGTCCGCGAGGTTTGTCCGGTTGCCGGCCGGACCCGATTTGTAAGTGAAGTCTCCGCGCTGGTTCCCGTTGTATTTCCACGTCAGGTTCGTCAGCCGGTTCAGTGAGTCGTACTGGTAAAGGTTGGTGACCCCGTTCGGATAGGCATAACTCTGGAGGTTACCCACCCCGTCGTAGCGGTAGCTCGTGTTGGTTATGCTCATGCCGGTGAGCCGCGCGTCAATCACGTTCGTGAGCCGGTTCAGTGCGTCGTATTGATACGTTACGTCCGTCCCACTGGAGTTGGAGGAGCGGATGCTCAACACGTTGCCGTTGGCGTCGTTGCTGTAGGCGAGCGTGCCGGCGAACGGATCGGTCTTGCTTTGCAGCCGGCCGAACGCGTCATAGGTATAAGTGAAATAGCCATAGTCCCATTTCAACATGCTCGTGCGCCGGCCGAGCGCGTCATACTCAAACTCGACGGATTCGCCCGTGTCGCTGCAATCCTTGCGCAGAAGCCGGTTGGCGGCGTCGTAAAAATAGTTCAGCGTCCGCCCGTTGAAGTCAAGCTTGTTCGTCAAATTGCCCACCGCATCGTAAAGATAGGATTCATACTGGTTTTGGGGCAGGATTCTTCGCGCGCGCCGCCCCAGCGGATCGTATTCAAACTTCGTGCTGCGATTGAGCGCGTCAATCTGGTTGGTTAGATTGCCAAACTTGTCGTATTGATACTTCGTCACCTGGCTCAAGGCGTTGGTCACCGCCGTCAGGCGCCCCAGATCATCGTAGGCAAACCAGGTCGTGTTGGTGGCCTGGTCCGTCTCAGCGACGCGCCGGCTTAAGGCGTCGTATTGCGTCACCAGCTTCGTGCCGTCGGGGAAGGTGACGTTGGTCCGGCGATTCAGAGCGTCGTAGAAATACGAGTTCGTCCGATTGAGCGCGTCCACCATGTTGGTGTGGTTGCCGTTGGCATCGAAGGCAAACCTCATGATCTGCGCCACCGGCGTTCCCCAGGCATTGGTGACGGACGTGCGGCCGCCGGCTAAGTCGTACCCGAACGCGTTGGTCACTCCACGCGCGTCCACCGTGTAAGCCACGCGGCCCGCGGCGTCATAACTCGTGGCTGTGGCGGAGATGAACCCGCCCGCGGAACGGAACACCGCCGTGAATCCCTGGCCCAGGGTGGCCAGGTCAATCTTCACGTCGGCCAGACGCTCCACGCCAATTGCGCGGCCCACCTTGTCATAAATCGTGTGGGTGCCGTTGACCGGATCGCCCGGGAAGTGGCGGTCGGTCGAGTAACTGACCCGCCCCTCCTCCTCGTACGCAGTGCGCGTCAACGTGCCGTCCGCGTACGTTGTCTGGATCAGGGCGCCACGCGTGTCGTACAGATACCGGTTCGTGCGTCCAAGCTGGTCAATGCTCTGCGTGATTTTGCCTGCCGCGTCAAAGACGTTGGTGACCGGGTTTCCGGCGCCGTCCACCGTTCCGACCACACGACCCGCGCTGTCGAAGTAGGTCTTCACTACGATGACGCGCACGTCGCTGGCGTTGGTCGGATTAACCCAGACGTGTTGGGCATTGGTCTGGCTCCCGTTCGCGTCGTATTTGAAGCTGTTTGTGAGTCCCGCGAGATCAATGGAATTAGTGAGCCGCCCGGAAGGATCGTATTGATACGTGACGGTTCGTTTGCCCAGCGCGTTGGTGACGGCGACCAGGTTGCCGTTGCCGTCATATTCGTTGGTTGTTGCGTTCTGAAGCGCGTCCTTGGTGATCAGCAGCAACCCGAGGCTGTTGAAGATATTGGTGGTTGTGTTATTGCGCTCGTCGGTCGTGGAACTGAGCAGACCATTGGTGGTGTAAGTGAAGCGCGTGACCTGTTGAAGGGCGTTCGTCGCGGAAGTCAGATGCCGAAACGCGTCGTAGGCGTATTTGTTCGTGTTGTTGAGCGAATCAACTTCCACCGTCAGATTGTTGTTCGCGTCGTACTGACGCGTGGTCGTCTTCTGCTCGGCGTCCGTAGTGCTGATGATGTTGCCCCGGGAGTCATAGACGTGGGTCGTGGCGTTGCCTTTGCGGTCGTAGATCGTCTCGATGCGGTTGTCGAGATCATGGGCGAAGCGGTTGGTATTCCCGAATGCGTCCACGGTGCCAACCATGTGGCCCGCGTCATCGAAGATGATGCGCAGCGGTGTCAGGCCGCGGGCGTCTTCAATGCCGGTGATATAATGCGGGAAGTTGGCATTCGTGTAGGAGTAGGTGGTTGTCAAGTAATTGGTTGTAGCCTTATCAACCAATTGATTCACTTTGGTCAGGTTGCCAAGGATGTCGTATTCATACGTAACGGCCGGCGGGCCATTCGTCGCGCCCGTCGCATCGAGGTCGTTGGGATCGTTGATGGCAATAATCCGATTCTCCTCGTCGCGCTGGAAGACGAGATAGTTCGTCTTGGACTGCGTGGCGTTGATCTGTTGGACCTGGTTCTGATCCACGATGATCTTATCGCCGGTGAGCTGGGTGGTTTGGATACGGGTGATCTTTCCATACGGATGGACGAAGCTTTCTCCGAGCGTTTCGCCGAAAACGGTATGCTCATCAAAATCCTCGCGTTCGAGCCGGAACTGGGTGCCATCCTCCGTAGTAAGGATGAATCCCTTGAAGTCAAAATTCTGTTCCGCCGACGCGTTTTGCGACCATTGTTTCAGCGGCCCCAGTACAATCAGCCGAGGATCGTCAATGGCTACAAGAGAAGCGTTGATTCCTGGAGCCGGAAGCCATTTCGGGTAAAGACAAAAATCAGCCTCGTCGCCCGGCTGGCATGCGCCTTGAACCATGTAATAGAAAAAGGTTGTGCGGCGACCGTCCGGCAAGGTCAAGGTGACGTTGCGATCTCCGCCTACGCGAACGCTGAAAACATCGCCTGTATCGACCTCTTCCATGTCTTCCCGTTCCTCGTCGAGCACAACATCAAATGTGTTTACGGCGTAAGTCCAACCAAAGCCAAAATCACCCGCAATCGGATTGATGGAATCGTACGTTCTGACTACGGAAAGCGGGAAGCCATTGACGGGAATCACGAGATCCTGCTGGCTGAAAGTGAAACGGCCCACCTTCAGCTCGTTTTCCAAAGCAAATCGCTGCTGGATGTTGGTCGCCATGCCGGAGCTGCGCACGTCGAAATCCAGAACATAAACGTCATTGCGCAACAGCGAAAAATCGAGCCGGGCCAGCAGCCCGACCGTCGGCACGCGGCCGACATGGTAGCCCTGTGCGTTGACCGGCTTGGGAGTCAAATCGGCGACCGGAATTCCTTCGGTGGGACGGTACACGGTGATGCGATAGGCCACGTTGGCAGTGGTGTCCGGGTCATAAGCCGTGCCGGTCAGGTCGAATGATCCCTCGCGCAGGATGGCAATGTTCGTGACGTAATTGCCATTGGTGTAGGTAACCTGGTTCGTGAGATTGGCCAGGGTCGCTATGGGGGGATTGTCTCCGCTCGCGCTTTGCACCCCAATCAGCACGGTGTCGGATGAACTCTTGATGTTGTTGGAATCGGTCGCAACCGCGCTCAGCAGATAAAAGCCGGCCGCCGGATTGTTCCAGGTGAACCCGAATGGTGAGGTCGTGGATTCGCCAATCTTCGCGGAGTCGGCAAAATACTCGACCTTGGTGATCTGTCCGAGTGTCGGCGCGGTGGCAACCACGATTGGGACGCTGGTCGGCAGCACGAACGCCTGCTCATCCACGGGAGAAATGATCTCAATCAAAGGATGCGCCAGAATGGTGACATCGACGTAAGCCGTCGCGGTTCCTCCTCTGCCGTCCGAAATGGTGTAGCTGAAGAAATCATACCCGTACGAGTTCGTATTCGGTGTGTAGGTGACATTGGTGCTCCCCGGCCTGATTGCGACCGCGCCGTAGCCGCCCTGCGTGATGGCCGCGATCGTCACCGTATCGGAAATGTTGGGATCGCCATCATTGGCGAGGACATCAACCAGATTGGTGCGGCTGTTGAGACCAACGGTGATGGCGTCATTCACCGCGACAGGAGGCTGGTTGGGCGGTGCCGAGAGCAGCTGAATTGACACCGAACTGGATTGCGCCGCCCGCCCTGCGCTGTCCACCACCACAGCAACGAAGGAATAGGTGCCGGCAGTTCGGCCGCTCCAGGTGACCGTGTAGGGGAGATTCGTGGTCTGGCCAATCCTGGATTTTCTTCTCGACGTCGTGTCAAAGAAGTCCACCAGGCTGATGGTCGCGTTGCTGGCTGCGGCGGACGCGGTGATCGGGATGTGAACCGGGGCCGTGAAGACCGATCCATTCGCCGGGTTGATGATGCTGACTGCGGGCGCTGTTCCCGCGGCGGAGGCTATCGCCTCAAGATTGATCAAGAAATAACTCTCGGTCCCGTCCTCGTTGTCATCATTCGTGTCGAAATAGAGTGTGCCCTTGTTGGGGCCGCTGTTTGTCGCGTTGAAGGTCACGAGGAGGTTCGTCGCGCTTCCCGGCGAGATCCAGAACGGCGTGAACGTCGTCGGATCAACGGTGAAGTTGCCATCGACAATATAGACATCATCGATCATCAAGTCGGCCGTGCCGGAGTTGGTCAGCGTGAACGTCTTCGTGACATTCGTGCCCAGCGGCGTGATGCCGAAATAAACCGTGTCCTGATTGGTCAGGCTGAATCCATCGACCAGCACAGTAATCTCGGGCCTCTGATTGTTCTGACAGGCTGTCAGCGACACCGAGTAGTTTCCGGTGAACCCACTGGTCCAGGTGCTCACCTCGATGGTCCACCTCCCGCTGGTCGGCATTTCATACGCGATTCCGAAGCTGGAACTGCCGGTGGCGACGACCACTCCGTCGGGATTTCTCAGGGCGATCAGGAAATCGGCCGGGCTTATATCAATGTATGCCGCATAACCCGCCGTTCCGTTAAAGTAATAATAGTCGGCGTAAAAACCCGGCCCCTGGTAGAGCGACTGAGCGTCGTTGGTGGCCACGGTTCCGTTGATGTTCTGGCCGCAGGTAATCAAGGCCGGTGGCGGAACGTTTCCAGTGAGCGTGATGTTCGTTGAGGAGGAATTCCCGCGGCCGTCGCTGATGGTGTAAAAGAAATTGTCCGCGCCCGAGAAGTTGGTGTTGGGCCGGTAGCGAAGCGCCGAACCATTATAGACGATCTCGACCAGGCCATTGGTTCCTGGACCAGCCGCTGTGATGCTCACACACTGGCCTGATTCCACGAAGTCGTTGGACAGGACGTTCAGGATGGTGGGGCCGATGTTGGGATTCACCGTGTAGGTATCTGGCCGTGCCAGAATCGGCGCGGTCGCAGTGGAAGCAGCAGGTGAATTGGTGGAGGGCTGTATTGCGCCCGCCGGCAGATTGGCGACCAATGCCACCAGGCCCAGACAATCCGCGCTCGGGGAGGAGGTAATCGAGAGGGATGAGATGTCCGGGCGCAGGATCGAAGTGATGTCAAACGATCTTATGTCCCAGAGGCTGCCGTTAATCCCATTGTCAACCCAGGGAACGGATAATCCGCTGAAAATCTCCCCGTCGGGCTCGACTTCGATATCGTTTACAACGATCGCCCCATCCCAAAAAAAGTACGGAACTTCGTCGACGTTATACGTATATTGGCCGTCGGCAACGTGAAACTCCAGAGAGCCGGTTCCGAACGTGTAGCTTAATCCTGACAGCGTCGCACTCCAACCCGGCTGGTCATAAGGATTGTCGACGTTGGAATCGTTGCCGTCCCATATCACCACGTCCCGGTCGTTGAATGGATTGCCGTCGTCAAAGATCACAATGAGCGATGCCCCGTTGATATTGATGTCTCCTCCGCTCTTCATAAAGCCGGTGAGGGAGTAAGCCCCGTTCCCGGTGCAGGCGACAATGGGCGTTACGTCCGCCCGGTAGGTCTGACTGTTCGTGTAGCCCCAGCAATTGTCGCTCGAAAAACCGATGTTGATCCCGATCACGAGCCGGCCGTTCATAAATACCGAGGCGTTGGCATTCGGGTCATTTGTCATCGTCGGCCCATTCCAATAGAGATAGGCCTTCTTGACCGTGCCAGAGAGCCCGCTAAGAGCCAGATTCGCTGTTCCCACGCCACGCATCCCTCCAACCCCTGCGCTAGTGTAGTTCACGCCATAGAAAGTCTCGAACTTTGCAAAGTTTGTGACCGTAATGAACAGATCGTCGCTGTTGGTCAACGCTGAGTCGGTGGCGGTGAGCCGCAACTGATACACGCCGTTGGTGAAAAAGCTGACAGTCGTGCCCAGAGCATTAGAGTTTCCAAAAGTGACCGAGC
>WNGB01036341.1_pt1 | contig 10073 bp, 9 predicted proteins | sample 5400681 | NCBI WGS metagenome assembly WNGB01 (sample SAMN13153367, study PRJNA577476) | soil metagenome | isolation source: 115 cm soil or saprolite under grassland replicate 2 | place: USA:California | collected 2016-06-15
GCTGTTCGGACTCGTGGTCGTCGCCATCGTCGTGCTGGCGGCGGTCTTCGCACCCCTGGTCTCGCCGTTCGATCCGTACGAGCAGGACATCAGCCATCGCCTGCAACCGCCGGGCTGGCGAGACGCCGCGGGCGCGCTGCACCCGCTGGGCACCGACCACCTCGGTCGCGACATCTTCGCGCGGGTGATCCACGGCTCGCGGATCGCGCTGGTGGTCGGCCTCGCGGCCGTCGCCATCTCCGGGCTGGCCGGGATGGCCATCGGGCTCGTGTCCGGCTACTTCGGCGGGAAGGTCGATGACGTCTTCATGCGGCTGGCCGACATCCAGCTCGCGTTCCCGTTCATCCTCCTGGCCATCGCCGTGATCGGGGTGCTGGGGCCGAGCTTGCAGAACATCATCGTCGTGATCGGCGTGTCGAGCTGGGTGGTCTACGCGCGGGTGGTGCGCAGCGAGGTGCTCTCGATCCGCGAGCGCGAGTTCGTGCAGGCCGCGGTCGCCCTCGGCAGCCGCGAGGCTCGCGTCATCGTGCGGCACGTGCTTCCGAACGCGTTCACGCCGTGGCTCGTGGTGGCCACCCTCGACATGGCGCGCGTGATCGTGATCGAATCCGCGCTGTCGTTCCTCGGTCTCGGCGTCCAGCCTCCGACCCCGACCTGGGGCGGCATGCTCGCCGACGGCCGCGTGTACCTGTCCACGGCGTGGTGGCTGGCGACGTTTCCGGGCGTGGCCATCCTGCTGACCGTCCTCGGCATCAACCTCCTGGGCGACGGCCTGCGGGACACGCTCGATCCGCGGCTGAAGGTGTAGAACCGCGGACGCGGCCTCGATGGTCCGTCGATGCGGGGGGATGGTCTGAGCGTCTGTGCGCCATCGCTTGGGCCACGCGCCAATCCCTCCACTGTTCCCACCTCACAATTCTGCTGACTTGGCTCTGGCCGGTCGCTGCGATCCGGCTGGGGTCACCACTTCGAATCAAGGATTTCCTCGTGTTCTCAGCTACCGGGGACTTCCTCGCCCTGCTCATGGCCGAGGAGGTCGCTCACCGGGCCCAGACCCGGATCCAGCGCTGCGTGCGCCGCGCCCACTTCCCTTCCTCAAGACCATCGACGAGTACGACTTCACCTTCCAGGCCTCGGTGCGCCTCTCGCTGCTCGGCAGCTTCCTCGGGCCGGAGTTCGTCAGCCAGGGCGCGGGGCTCATCCTCAGCGGCGCCAGCGGCACAGGCAAGACCCATCTAACGGTCGCCATCGCGTACCGCGCCATCCAGAACGGATTCGAGGCCCTGTTCACGAGGGCGACCGCCCTCATCGACGATCTCTCCCGCGCCAGCCGGCCCGGCAAGCTCCGTCACGCCGCGGCCGCCTACACCCATCCCCACGTGCTGGTGATCGATGAAGTGGGGTACCTCACCTATGGCCCCGACGCGACCAACATCCTCTTCCAGGTCGTCACCGACCGCTACCTGCACAAACGACCCATGATTTTCACGACCAACAAACCGCTGCCCGCCTGGGGGCGGGTCCTCCATGACCCCGACCTCGCCGAAGCCATCCTGGATCGCGTCCTCGAGCACGGGCGGCTCATCGAGCTACGCGGTGGCTCCTACCGGACGCGCGCCATCTCAAGCTTGACCTCACGCCGTCGACGGACTCACCATCGGCCTCACCGGCCAGAATTTCCGGAAACGAGCGGCCAGAATTTCCGGAACCCACACTCCGTACTCTAGCGACTTCATCTGTTCTCACCTTGTCGAGTCAAATCCTTCTGAATCAACACCGCAATCCTGCTGCTCATCTTCATGCGGTTCCGGTCGCAGTAGCGCTCGAACTGGCTCAAGAGGTTCCTAGGAAGGCTGATGTACAGCCGCTCTGTCCCGACGACAGAAGGTGCTTGGTGTCTACTCATACGTATCCGTAAACATCGGTAGTATTTAAGCTTTTCGATTCAGCCGCCTGATGGAGGCATGGACCTCGCGCTATATCTCGTGCCTGCGTTCACATGTGCCTACGACGGGTGGGATAGGTGTGCCAGACTGTGCGATAATCCCAAGGTTCGAGCATGCCTGGACGGGGGCGGAATATGGCCGAGACGAAGATCAAGATCTACCCTGGGGGACGGCAACACGTTGGAGGTTGAGGGTTCCGAGGAGTTCGTGAAGGAGCAGGTGGCGAACTTTTCGGAGCTGGTGAAGTTCGCGGGTCTCAAACAAGCCGACCGAAAGGGCGGCGGCAAGAAGAGCAACGGCAGTTCGGGCGATGAGGCTCGGGCATCGGGAGCTGAGGACAATCCCTACGAGAATGTGCTGGAATTAAAGGACAGCAAGGTTCACATCATCGCCGACATTCCAGGGACATCAGATAATGAGAAGACGGTCAGCGTAGCGCTACTACATCTTCTGGGGTCCGAAATGCTCGGTAAAGAAGAGGTGCCGACCAAGGAAATTAACATCGGAGGGCGCTTATGCGAGTCGGGATCGGACCAGACGCAGGGGTTGTCCGAGGTGATGAACGTGTTGTCGCCCGGCGTCGAGAACACTGCCAGGTCCAGGCGCATCAGATGCGGCGTTTCGGCTTGAATCATCGCCAGCATCGAATTCTGGAGCGGCTTCTCGGCAAGAGCCTTTACCTCTTCGTAACCGAGAGTCGGCCTTCGATTATCGCGAAGCGCCCCGAGAGCGGATGCCGCTCGTCTCTGCTCCGGCGTGGCCGTTTTCCCCCACTCAATCATCCGATCCATCATTTCTTTGACTCGGGACCACTGCTCCCCTTGATGATCCCGTTGCGTCGGCGTGCGGTTGTGGCTTGCGGCGACGAAGGCGCACAAGAAAGCATGCTCCTTGGGCGTCAAGTCGTGCGCAGGTTGCAGCTTCGACTCTCGGATTGAGACAAACGCGCTTTCCAGCCCCGACAGACCATGCTCCAGCACAAGGTCCCTGCCGCCATCGGGAAGGTCGATCGTGTAGAGGTCCGTCTCATAGAAGATGTTGTCCGGCGACTTGCGGCGAACCTCCGAGCCGTCACGCGAGAACCGCCAGACGTACGGTTCCTGACCCGGCCGCGTGTTCGGATCACACCAGGCTCGAAGGTAGCTTCGAGAGACGAAGTGCTGCTTCTTGTGCTTGTGAGCGCCCACGACCCTTCACGGTAGAGGTCCTCTGCACAGGAGTCAACGCGGGGCGGCGAAGGGCACCGTCTGGCCGTAGGCATCGCGTCCTGCCGTTTGAAACCGGATTCAAAACCCCCATCCCGACGACCCCCGTTTCCTGTTGACTAAACATCGCGTAAGGCCCCGCCGGGATTGAGAAAGCGAGTGGCAGACGGTTTACGCGGGTACGTCGGTGTCGAGCGACGGAGTAACGCCATCGAGGCCGCGGCGGAAACTCGTTTCCGCCTGCGGGTACAGTCTTCATGACGCCCAGAACCCACAGATCTGGCTCGTGGCCCCGCCGCTGTCGATGGGTCCCGCGCGGGGAGCCGGCAGCTCGCAATCATTGACGCCAGGGACTTCATGCACTACAAGGTAGTGCATGAAGAAGTCCGAGGTCTACAGCTGGCGGGTTACCACCGAGGTGAAGGCCGCGCTAGAGCAGGAAGCTCGTCGCGAGGGCCAGAGCGTCGGGGGTCTGCTGGAGCGGATCGCCATGGCGTGGCTCACCGCGCGACAGCAGGAGACGAACGGCGGCGACGAACAGGCCCGCGTGCGCGCGATTGCGGCCAAGACGTTCGGCGCGATCGCCGGCGGCGATCCGAATCGATCGACGGCTGTCCGTAGCATCGTCCGTCATCGCCTGGCCGCACGTCGTGGCCGTTAGCGGGCTGATCGACACCGGGGCTATCCTGGCGCTCCTCGACCGTGATGACCGCTGGCATGACCCGTGTGTCGACGCTTTCGCGGCGCTCCGGCTCCCTCTTCTCACGTCCTGCGCTGTCCTGACAGAGCTGTTCCACCTGGTCGGGGGCCGGCCGGGTGATGTCGACGCGGCGTGGGCATTCCTGCGCTCGGGCGCGATCTCCGTGGCCTCGATCGATGACGCGGATCTGCCGGTCCTGAACGCGTTGATGGTCCGGTACCGCGACCGCCCGATGGACTTCGCCGACGCGACCCTGGTGCATCTGGCCGATCGCGAATCGCTGACGTCCGTGTTCACGGTCGACCACGACGATTTCGAGACCTACCGGATCGGCGCGCGCCGACGGTTCAGGATCGTCCCGGTGCGTCGACACGACCGCCGCTGAGCTGCAGGCGGATCCGATTTAGCCAGTACCGGGGTCGTGCTCGTCGCCGCCAGGCTGCTGGGCCAGCGGCGCACCCATGGCGTGATAGCCGCCGTCCACGTGCACCATCTCCCCGGTGGTGGCGGGGAACCAGTCCGAGAGCAGCGCGCAAGCGGTGCGCGCCACCGCGTCGACGCCGTGGCGTGAGGACCAGCCGAGCGGCGCCTGGGTCGCCCAGTGCGTCTCGATGGGCTTGAAGCCAGGGATGCTCTTGGCGGCGAGGGTCATCAGCGGCCCCGCGGCCAGCGCGTTGACGCGGATCTTCTGCGGTCCCAGGTCGCGCGCCAGGTACCGGACGCACGCCTCCAGCCCAGCCTTGCACACACCCATCCAGTCGTAGACGGGCCAGGCGACCCGGTTGTCGAAGTCCAGGGTGAGGATGGCCCCGCCGGCGTCCATCAGCGGCGCCACGGCCACCGCCAGCTCCTTGAGGGAGAACGTGGACACGCGGAAGGCGGTCATCGCGCTCTCCCAGGGGGTGCGGAGGAAGTTGCCGCCCAGCGCGTCCTCGGGCGCGTAGGCGATGGCGTGGACGGCTCCATCCAGCCGGCCCATCTTCTCCTTCAGGTCCGTCGTCAATCTCGTGAAGTGCTCGGTGTTGGTGACGTCGAGCTCCAGGATCTGCGGCACGGGGTCCAGCCGCCTGGCGCTCCGCTCGGTGAGTGACAGGCCGCGCCCGAACCCGGTGAGGACGATCTGGGCGCCTTCCTTCTGCGCCCGCTCGGCGATGCCGAAGGCGATGGACTGGGGCGTGAGGACGCCCGTGATCAGCAGCTTCTTTCCGTCGAGAAGCATGAAGACCCCCTGGTGCTCCCTAGCTCGGCGGCCGCGCGCGGCTGGATCGGCGGAGCAGGAGTAGCAGCCCGGCCGCCGGGGTCGTGAGCCACAGTACACCGGAGCCGACACCGGCCGCGAGGTTCAGGGCGATCATCAGGGCGCCGCCGGCGGCCGCCAGCCACAGGAGGAGCGACGCGAGCCCGTCGACGCCACGCCAGCCGAGGTGGCGGACGGCGAGCGCCGCCGACGCGCCCGCGGCGTCGATCGCCACGTCGCGCACCGTGCCGGTCCGCGATGCCACGAGCGTTTGCCTGATCTCGTCGATGCCGGCCCACGCCAGCGAGATCGCCAGCGCGATCAGCGCGGACCGGCCGGCACCGATCCGCGGGCCCTGGGCCAGCGCGCGGTACCACAGGAGCGCCAGGATCGCATAGACGGTGAGGTGCGCGACCTTCCGGACCATGGCGTGCCCGGCCGCGATCTCCGCCGGCGTGGCGAGCGGGAACAGCCAGGACAGGAAGGGGCCGAGGATGGAGCCCGTCTGGGTCGCGCTGAAATCGCCCGACCCGAGCCACAGGATGACCCCCATCCACACGACCGGAGGCAGCCAGTGCGCGGGCCGCATCGAGTGTCCATGATACAGTGGCGCCGTGCTCGGCGAGATCCTGGACGATCTCCTGATCGGGTCGCCGACGCGCTCCGCGGCCGGGGGATCACGCAGCTCTACTCGCACCAGGCGCGCGCGTGGGAGCTCGTCGACAAGGGCCAGCACGTCGTCGTGGTGACACCGACCGCCTCCGGCAAGACGCTCTGCTACAACCTGCCGGTACTTCAGAGCCTGCTCCAGCAGCCCGACGCGCGGGTGCTCTACCTGTTCCCCACCAAGGCGCTCGCCCAGGATCAGCTCTCCGAGCTCGAGGCGCTCGCCCGCGCCCTGCCCGAGCTGCGCATGTTCACGTACGACGGGGACACCCCTCAGGACGCGCGGCGCGCAGTCCGCGCACGTGCGAACCTGGTGCTCACCAACCCGGACATGCTGCACTCCGGGATCCTGCCCCATCACACCAAGTGGCTGAACCTCTTCCAGAACCTGCGCTACATCGTCATCGACGAGCTGCACGCCTACCGCGGCGTGTTCGGCAGCCACCTCGCGAACGTCCTGCGGCGGCTCGAGCGGATCTGCGCCCACTACGGGTCGTCCCCGCAGTTCATCATGGCATCGGCGACCATCGCGAACCCGCGAGAGCTGGCCGAGCGGCTCATCGGGGGCTCCGTGGAGGAAGTGGCGGAGAGCGGAGCGCCCACCGGGGACAAGGTCTTCCTCTGCTACAACCCGCCCGTGGTGAACCCGGAGCTCGGGATCCGGGCGCCGTACCTCGGGGAGGCGGCCAAGCTCGCGGCGCGCTTCCTCCGGGAGCGGATCGCCACGATCGCGTTCGCGCAGAGCCGGCTCGCCACCGAGGTGCTGCTGTCGACGATCAAGACCGCGGTCGCCGACAAGACGGGCGACGCCGGGATCGTCCGCGGGTATCGCGGCGGGTACCTGCCGTCTCGGCGGCGCGCCGTCGAGCAGGGCCTGCGCGCCGGCGAGGTGCTGGGGGTGGTCTCGACCAGCGCGCTCGAGCTCGGGGTGGACATCGGCCATCTCGACGTCGCGGTCCTCGCGGGATACCCGGGCACGATCGCCTCGCTCTGGCAGCAGGCGGGCCGCGCCGGCCGGCGCTCCGGACAGTCGGTGGCGATCATGGTGGCGACGAGCGCCCCCCTCGATCAGTTCATGGTCGCCCACCCCGACTACCTGTTCGGGGCGCCCCCCGAGCACGCGCGGATCAATCCCGACAACCCGTTCATCCTGGTGAACCACCTGAAGTGTGGCGCGTTCGAGCTGCCGTTCGGCGAGGACGAGCCCTTCGGCGGGGTAAATGTGCGGATGCACCTGGCGGCGCTCGAGGACGCGGAGCTGCTGCACCATTCCGGCGGCCGGTGGCACTGGGCCTCGGAGACCTACCCGGCGGATCACGTGTCGCTCCGCACGGTCACCACCGACAACTTCCTCGTCATCGACACCAGCGCCCGCGACGACAAGCAGGTGAAGAAGCGGCAGATCATCGCCGAGGTCGACTGGAGCAGCGCGTTCTCCACCATCCACCCGAAGGCCATCTACCTGGTCGAGAGCGAGCCGTACGAGGTGCAGGAGCTCCGCTTCCGTGAGGACGAGGAGAAGGTGGCGTACGTCAAGCGCGTCGCCGTCGACTACTTCACCGACGCCGTCACCGCCAAGGGCGTGTGGATCCTCCGGCGCTTCGCCGATCAGGTCGGGCGGGGCTATCAGGCGATCCAGGGCGAGGTCCTCGTCGCGCAGAAGGTGGTGGGGTTCAAGAAGATCAAGCTCGGCACGCTCGAGAACGTCGGGTCGGGCGAGGTCGAGCTCCCGCAGCAGGAGATGCAGACCACGAGCGCCTGGCTCACGGTGGATCCCGCCGCGCTCGCGAAGGTCAGCCCGTCGCGGGAAGAGCTCGTCGACGGGCTCCGCGCGGTGAGCCATCTGCTCCATCACCTGGCGCCGATGTTCATCCTGTGCGACCTCCGGGATCTCGGCTCCTGGCTCGGCGACACGACCGAGGCGACGCCGGGCGTGGCCGTCGAGAGCCCGCGCGAGACCCGGCGGCGCTTGCTCGAGAGCGCCCGCTTCAGCCCGACCATCTATCTCTACGACAGCCACGCCGGCGGCATCGGGCTCGCCGAACGGATCTTCGAGGTGTTCCCGCTCCTGCTCGAGCGCGGGCTCGAGGTGCTGGAGCGCTGCGCCTGCCGCGCCGGGTGCCCGTCCTGCGTGGGGCCGGTGAACGACGTCGGCCGGCGCGCGAAGGCCACCGCGACCGCCATCCTCAAGACCGTGATCGGCGCGCCCGACCGCGCCTGACCTGCGCTTGCCGCCCATGGATCCTGACCTCCGGCTCGATCGACCGCTCGTCTCGACGGCGCGCACCGGCACGCTGGAGGAGTTGCGCGCGATCATCCGCCGCATCGAGCGCCGACGGCCGCCGATGCCGGCGCCGGCGCCGCTCGAGGCGGCGGTGGGCGGGGTGGTCGAAGAGACGGATCACGGTCAGATCCTCGGCGTCCGCCGCGAGTACCAGCTCGATCACCGGCACGGCACCGAGCTGCTCGACCACGCCTTCGCGGCGGCCCCCAGGCTCCTCGGCGCACTGACGCGGCAGGGACCGCCGCCGAGTGCCCAGCCCCGGCTGCTGTTCCTCGATACCGAGACCACGGGCCTGTCGGGCGGCACCGGGACGTATGCGTTCCTGGTGGGCGCCGCCTATCTCGATGCGGATCGCGTGGTCCTTCGCCAGCTCTTCATGCGCGACCTCGCCGAGGAGCCGGCGCTCCTCTCTGCTCTCGGGGCGTTGATCCAGGGGTTCGACGGCGTCGTGACCTACAACGGCAGCGCGTTCGACCTGCCGCTGCTCGAGACACGCTTCGTGCTCGGGCGCCGTCGCTGGCCCGAGCTCTGGCACCTCGATCTCCTCTTTCCCTCGCGCCGGGTGTGGAGCGCGCGGTTCATCGACTGCCGTCTCGGCACGCTCGAGAGCGAGGTGCTCCGGTACCGCCGCGAGGACGACGTGCCCGGGGCGATGATTCCCGCCCTCTACTTCGACTACCTGCGCCGCCGGCAGTCGGCCGCCCTGCCACGGGTGTTCGCGCACAACCGCGACGACGTGCTCTCGCTCGTGGCGCTGACGGCCTGGCTCGCGCGGGCGCTCGACGGCCGCGAGGCGTCGGAGCTCACCGGCGTGGAGCACGCCGGGCTCGCCCGTCTCTGGGAGCGCGCCGATCCCGAGCGCAGCGTGGATCGCTACCGGATGGCCCTGGCCTGCGGCCTCGCGGCCGGCGAGGCGGAACGCGTCCGGCTGCGGGTGGCCCGCTGGGAAAAACGCCGGGCGCGATGGGAGGCGGCGTGCGCGCTGTGGGAGGATGCGACCCGCGCGCCCGCGTTCAAGTTCTACGAGCACCGGGCGGCCGACCTCGGGGCCGCACGCGTCGTCGTGACGACGGCCCTGGAACGCGCGCGCCGCGAGAGGGCGAGCGAGCGGGTGCTGGGAGATCTGAGTCACCGCCTGGCGCGGCTGGAGAGGCGGCTGGGGAGGTCGTAGAGCGGGAGCGCGCGTTCGGCGGCCGGGAGCGCAGAAGCCGCCAGAGAGAAAGCGGCTGTCTGCCATGGGGGGGCTTGGGGGGCCCTTTCGAGGCCCCCCATCCAAACAAGCTGTACGCCCCGTCATCACATCACGCGACAACTGCGGTCGGGGGGCTTGGGGGCCCTTTCGAGGCCCCCCATCCAAACAAGCAGTACGCGCCCGGCCCCACATCACCGCTCCCGGGTGCCAGACGGCGCCGGACAGCCGTTTTCCCTCTTGAATTTGCCTCTCCGGGCCGAATCCATCTCGGGGCACAGCCGTTGCAGCCGGTTCCGCTCCCGAGGTCTCAACTGCTGCGCCGTGTTTGCGCCAATCGAGTGTGTGCGACGCCGGGACTGGGAGATTCTCCCGATCGCGGTGGCACCGGATTGCCAGCCGTGCACAACGAAGCCGAGGTGAACGGTGACGCGAGTCGATTCTGATACGATGCCGGTCATCCCCATGTCGTCCCCGTCCGAGCTGATCAAGCGGCTCGAGGCCAATGTCGGACGTGCCCTCGTGGGCAAGCCCGAGGTGGTACGGCTTGCAGTCGTCGCGCTGCTGGCGCGCGGGCACCTCCTGATCGAGGACGTGCCCGGCGTCGGGAAGACGACCCTCGCGGCCGCCCTCGCCCGGTCGCTGGGCGCGGGCTTTCAGCGCATCCAGTTCACGTCCGACATGCTGCCGTCGGACGTGCTGGGCGTGTCCGTGTACCAGCCGGATCGGGGCGAGTTCGTCTTCCGCCCGGGGCCGATCTTCACGAACTTCGTCCTCGCCGACGAGATCAACCGGACCACCCCGAAGACGCAATCGAGCCTGCTGGAGGCGATGAACGAGGCGCAG
>WNGB01015518.1_pt1 | contig 10072 bp, 10 predicted proteins | sample 5400681 | NCBI WGS metagenome assembly WNGB01 (sample SAMN13153367, study PRJNA577476) | soil metagenome | isolation source: 115 cm soil or saprolite under grassland replicate 2 | place: USA:California | collected 2016-06-15
GCGGCGAGCATGACGTCCCAGGCCAGCCGCTCCGACCGGTCGTGCTGCTCGCTGTAGTCGAAGATCTTCTTGATCGTCACGTACGACAGATCCCCAAACAGCAGGAGCCGGCCCTCGGTGCCATCCTCGGCACGCAACGTGATCTGCAGCGCCAGCGACGTCTCGTTGCGCTCGCCAGCACAATCGTCGCGGAACGGAGCATGGACGAAGGCTTCGAAGCGGTCGCCGACCTCCTCTCCATCGAGCGTCGCGATCACCTCGCCCGGGCACGTGAAGTACTCGTCCGGGAGATCAGCGTACGGGTGGTCGTCGCGGTCCTCGTCGTACCCGATGATGCGGATGCGGTCCCCACTGGCGGGCTCCCGACCGTCCGCCACCGCCGCCAGAGTGGCGGAGACCCGCCGCTCAGCCTCGTCATGGAAGCGCTGGGCGTCCTCGCACAACTCCTCGTCATCCGCCAACTCCCGCCACAGCCTCGGGGTCGCCCACAGCTCGCCGATGAGGATGTCGCTATCGAGCAGATCGCCGAAGCCACCGCAGTGGTCAAGGTCGGCATGCGTGAGCGCGAACACCGCCAGATACGGGGCGCCGTCGTCAAGCCTCGGCAGCGTCTCCTCGAGCCGGTCGATCACCGGCGCGACGACCGCGTCGTCCTCGTCGGCGGCGTCCATGTCACGCAGGTCCACCTGCATCACGAACCGATCGTCCACCACGATCGTCGTAGAGTCTCCGGTACCGACCGGCCAGAAGACCACACCCTGGTCGGGCAGCTTGGTGTCCGTCATGGCACCCCCATAGGGCTCGGATCTCATATATGTGTGTAGGTGGTCGCACCGCTGACCGGATGGCCGACGTGGCAGCGACCACCGACACCTCTCGGTGGGGGAAGTAGTCGTCATGGCGCGAGCACCCAACCGAGATGATGCCACGCCGACCAGACAGTGGCCCGACGTCCTCCGGTGAACCCCAAGCACGGCTGCCCCACGGTGGCATTGGGCTACCACACGCGTTCGACCCTGGATCGACGCCTCGCACGGCGCTGTGGGACGACCCCGATCTACATCTCCGCTGCTAGATGATGCACTTCGCCCCTTGTGAGCATCGGGTCTGTGCCGGGGCGGGGCACGTCCCAGACCTGCGAACAGCCGTGCGACTAAATATACAGATCAGCATAGCTAGTAGCGAGGGGGGTGGATGCGTTGTCTTGTCGTCTTGTCATGGTGTGGGGCGCCAGATGATCTATTCCACACGAGCACTTGCTGCCATCGCCGGACCCTTCCTTGCCGCCATGTGGTCGGCGCCGCAGGAGCAGAGGATCGGGTCCACTGCGTTGAATCTGCCCTTGCGTTCGGAGCTGGAACGAAGAAGTCCCGTGGCCATGCGCATCCCGGTCTTGGTTTGTCTGAGCATCTCCAGAGCGCCGCCACTGGCCTCGGTTCGTAGGTACAGCCAGCCGCCGCGAATCACAATTGGCATGACGCTGCCAAGCCGTCGTCGCCGCAGCCGCAGCCGTGCCAACTGGACCAGCAGCATCAACTCGGCCCGCGGGCCGTTATGGGCGCGGCTAAGGTGGAGGGCCTTGCGAAGCGTTTCCTCTGCCTTCACTAGCTCGCCTTGGCGGTTGTACAATCGTGCCCACACCCCATCAAGAAGGGCGAGGCCAATGCTGACTTGCTGGATTTTGGCAAAGGCCTCGCTGCCGCGCTCTAAGTGATAGCGAGCTTCGTCGAGTCTGCCGTGATCGACAAGGATTTCGGCGATACGCTGGTGATAAAAGCCATGTCCTGTCAGATAGTCGTCGGACAGTTCCTCTGCTTCAGTGTATAGCTCTATGGCGTGTCGATAGTCGCCACGGTTGGCGGCGAGGCGGCCCAGAAAGTGCAGGGCAGTTGCTACAGCCTGTCCAATCCCTGGTTCGTGAGTTCGGCGACGTCCGAGTCTGACAGACTCTTGGAAGTGCTTCTGTGCCGTGTCCGGTTCTGTGTAGAAATAGGATACCCCGACGGTAGTCTCGAAATCAGCCTCAAACTGCGTGTGCGTCCCGTTGGCCAGGAGTTCTTCGCACTCGGCGAGTGCCCGTCGAGCAGCGGGGTACTTGCTGACGTCGATCCAAAATTTCGCAAGGGTTAACAGCGCAGGCAACCGCTCGGCTGGTCCTTGGCTGGTCGTGACCGCTCGTTCAATGAGCTGTCGTCGTCTGGCGTCCCCGGTTGCAAGCAGCGCCTGGAATCGGGCCGCGGACAGTAGCAGCTGGGACACCGGGTATTCTCGTGCTTCGACTTCGTCTACAAGCTGGAGCGCGCTGGCGAAGAATTCGTCGTACTCGGTGAATCCAGGCCCTGCGCCGACGATAAGCATGGTATCTAAGGAGAGCTGGACGAGATCTGCTAGCGGAGCGGCGTTGACTTTGTCTCTAGCTACCAAAGCTCCGCGCACGAGTGTCGCAAGCTGCGGGACGTTCGTCACCTGACTGAACACTTCCGGCTTTGCCAATGCCTGCTCGATCTTTTCCGGAAATCGGACTCGCGCGCGGTTCTCGAATAGATCCTGCCAGTGCGTTTGGTCCAGGTTCCCAGTCGCGGACATCTTAGTTGTCCGTCCTGAGTTGCCAGGCGAGAGGGCAGGTGTACTCGTAGAGCAGGCTGTGGATGGAGTAGCGCTTGTTCCGATCCGAGGGCCGGACAAGCCCGAGGCGGCATGCTGCTTCGAGCACGGCCTCGAATCGCTCATCCTCAACGATACTGCTTTCGTCGCGTAGCTCTTTGTAGGCCATCGAGTTACCCCGTCCACTGACGCAAAAGGAGAACAGCAAGCGGACCGCGTCGTCCTCAGACGATCGCGTCCGCAGTTCATCGAGCGACTGATCGAACAACCAGGCACGTACCCTCTTGCCCAGTTTGCCGAAAGAGACGGTCTTGAGTTCATCAATGATGCGCTGAAGCGATCGACCTGTCACAACATAGCGGCGGGTGATCAGCTTGATTAGAAAGGGGTTTCCCTCTGTGATTTCGTAGATGGGCCGGAGTTCTCGGTCCGCAGCGGTGGCGAGATCAGAGCCGGTGCCATCGGCCACCAGTCGGACCAGATCGTAGGTCTCCTCCGCCCCTAGCGGCGGAACCCTGAGATCACGAACGTCGAGATCTTCCTGGGTAACCGCCCAGCGGGTGGTGGCGAGGATTTTGTGTGGCCTGCGCACACCCAGTTCTCGCAAACGTTGGATCACACGGTCGGCGGCACGAACGACCTCTAAATTATCCACCACTACCAGTAGTCGCGCGCCGTCAAGTTCATGCTCGATGTGCGCGCGCAACTGCTGTTCCCACAGTGCTTGGCTGGGTGCCAGCACGCACTCAAGCTGACTGCCTATCATCCGGACCACATCATGCCAGTAGATAGACTCCACCGACGCGCCGCTGACGTCGGCCGCGGAGAAGCGGGTGTTCTTCGCCGAGGCCCAGACGAGGTGGGTGAAATCGCTGGCTGCCGCAATGCGCTCGACAGCGGCGTAGGTAATGGCTGTCTTGCCGACACCACCAACGCCGGACACGGTGAGTGCTGAACTCGTGGTCTCGCTGAGGACTGCACGTGTGAGGTCATCAACAAGATTATCAACGTGGATAAGCTCTTGCGGCTCTACGAGGGCATAGGAATGCCAGCTCGACAATGATCGATGGTCTCGCCCGGGACCGGCCGCCTCCACCGGAGGCCCTAGTCGACCTGCTGTTGAAGGATCGAAAGCCGGCAGGCCTGCCGGGCCCGTGAGATTGATAGCGGTGATAATGTCGCGGCCGGCGGTCGGTGCAGAACTGCCTGTGACTGCATGGACGTCGCGGCCGGCAGTCGGACCGGACCGGCCGGTAATGATCACGTCTCGACCGCCGACCGCGACGCTGTCTTCCGCCTTCATACCAAGGCTCGGCGAGCCGTCCCGCCTACTGGACCGGCGGGCGCTATGCCAAGCGGCCACCACGACCGCGGCGAACAACACGACCCCAACCGACCACCAGCCGTAGCGGTGGAACGGCCGCAGCCAGCTCGGCCAAGTTGCCCGATCGGTCACCGCAAGGGTGACGGCGATAGAAAGGCCGCCAGTGGTCAGTGTGCCCAGCGCGGCCAGTGTCGCGACAGTAAACCTGGTACGCATGCAGTCTACCTACGGGTCGGTCCGGGCCGTCCAGGGCGGACGGCGCAAACAACCGTATCGCATCTCGCGAACTCGCCAGTGCGCAACCAACTGGGCCAGCTGAGTGCTGCAGCACGACCGTGGAGTCGCTCAGCGTAGTGGGGGCCGGGGAGGGCCATCTGGTCGGCGGCAGACTCCGACACGGTCCGGCCGCAGCGGTGGAGGTCAACGACGGGGCTACGGATTACTTGCGTGCCGGAAGTCGGAACGTTGGAGGAGGGGCACTGACACCTGCGAACGCTCGACGGAGGGTCCAGCCGCGGAGTCAACTGGATTGAGCTGCGGTGATGGTGGCGTGATGGTTGCAGGTTCAAGTGCTCGGCACGATCCGAACCTGCGCATGCCCTGTCAGCCGGTCATGGCCTTGCCGCACAATATCCGTCGCGGCGGACCTTACCGTGGTGGCCCGGAAGATGGATGACGGGGCCGCTGACCAGCGGTGTTGCTGCTGGTGGGGTGTTCGGATTGTGTAATGCTGAGTGCGCGACCCGTACATTGCTCGAACACCCTTGGCCATACGCGGTCACCGCCGGATGGCCGCCCGTGTGGCCTGTAGGCACCGGACTGGGGCCGGAGGGCGCCCGCAGGGTTGTGCTGCAGATCCGCCGCGACTCGGGACGACGGTGCGGCCTGCTTTGAGCAGGTCCAAGACCTTGCGACGGAACTTCGGTGGTAGCCCTCTTGGCATGCCGACCTCTACTCGGTCAACGGCATACAGGTCAACCAAGCCAATCCACATAACCCAGGGCACATCGCTCTGCCTCTTGGGACCTCCAGGCCCGGTTTTAGGCCATCCCACGACACCGTGGGACGTTAACCGCTACGCGAGCCCAGGGATCGCATGACATACTGCTCGCATGGCCGAGAAGCCTTTGGTCCCTACTCAGGGTGACACTGAGCGTGCCCGCGCAGTTGGCGCGTTGCTTACGGCCGCAAGGAGACTAATTGAGGTCGGCGACCTGCGATGGGAAGAAGTGCAAGAAGACCACCGGCTGTTAGTAGTCAATTACGTCATGCGTCGCCAACTAGAATCCCTAGAGGCAGCCCTCAAGCTGGCGTCGGAAAACTTGGGACATCTCTCAGTCGCCTTTGTCCGAGCTGCCTTGGAAGAGATGCTCTGGGTTCGGTTTCTCGCTTCACTCAAAGTCGAGACCTCACAGCGTTTGCTGCTTGCGATGGCGAACTACGATGGGCTTCGCTCCCTATTGGCGCAGCGAGGATACGTGGGCGATGACGTCATGGCCAGCCTCTGGTATCCGGTTGAGTTTCTTGACGCAGCGGAGAGGAAGCTTGTCTCGGTCAAAGAGGATCTGAAGCAATTACGTGCCGAGCTAGGCTGGCGCGGAACGCTGCCGTCAGGCGATTGGGTCGCAGAATCGGTCAATGAGGCTCCTTTGTATGAGTATCTCCATTCCGCGACCAGCAGAGCTCTACACTTTTCTGTCGGCGAAATCTTCCGCCGCGGGTGGGGGAATCCGAAAGGAATCTTGGTCACCGACAAATCAGAGTTCCGCGAGCACCTCAGCGAGTTTGCTTTAGACAGGCTCTGGCGCCTGCTGTTCGAGACAATAGCTGCTGCTCTTCCGCTGCTGGAGGCCTCCGGGATTACCTCGAGTGATCAATTGACCGACGAAGTCATGATGCCCTTGTTAGATGAAGTGCGTAGATTGGGCAACGTTCCGCTTGTTCACGCCGCAGAATGGAATCTCACGCCTCAAGGGCCTTTGAAGTCCCCGCAAACTGAGTTCTGACGTACAGAAGTCCGGAGGTCCCAGGGTAGAGGAGAGAGTACGCCGCATGTCAGGGCAGCACTCGGATCCTTGACGGCCGGCTGAACGGTGAAGATGGCGGCCAGGTCACCGGTTAGCTGCCCTTGTGGCCCATGGAACGGGCACGGCGTTGCTGACCCATCCCGTTGGCCGAACGAGCTTGACGTACGCGCCTTGGTAGCCGATCGAGTGCAGAACCAGCAGCGTGAGCTAGTGGTGAACGAGCAGCCAGGCGCTTCCGGCGCTGGACGCCTTCGCCAACCACGAGGGCGTGGACGCGCCGCGGCTGCTCATCGGCGCGGGCATCCCGACCGACATCGACGCCGCCTTGAAGGCATCGCCGTGGTCGGGCCGCTTGTCCAGCGTCAGACGCCAACCGTCCACCTCGATCCGCGATCGTGCCGCCCACCACTGGGCGCGGCCCCCTTTCAACCGCACAAGGCCGATTGGCTCGATGATATCGGGCAGGTCAGCCAGTGAACGAGCACAAGTACGCAGCATGACACCCCGGCTTCTGGCACCCCACGCCCAGCGAGCGCCCTCGTACAGCCTCGATCGTGTAACAGCACTGAAGGTGACGTCGGTCGATCCTCGGACCGTCTAAGATCCTGCACTGACAGGCACCGAGGCGGAAACCAGATATGCGACATGCTGATGGGGATGCAGTGTTCAACGTTGCTTCAGCAGGCAGCATCGCAAAGCACGGACGGATGGCGTCTATGGGCCCCCGTCGCGTCGACGATCATAGCTGCGTTTGCTCTGCTAGTGGCATTCTCCAACCGTAGGACGGCAAGGAAGGCATTGAAGTTGTCGGAGGGCCAGGAGGAGCGCCGCGGAGCACGCCTGGACCTCAGCCTGATCGACGGGATTTCGTGGCGGCCGGCAGGTGGCAGCTGCAGGTGGATCGGGATGCAAGTACTCGCTGTGAACCCAACCGATCGTGACGGCTCGCTCGTCGCCGCCGACCTACACGTCACCTACACGCTGGAATCAGGTGACGGCATCGTTATCAAGGTCCCCCATGGTGTGGCTGGCGTGACGCTGCCGGGAGGCATCACGGCGCTGGATATCCCAACTCGGCTGCAAGCCAACGGCGCAGTCAGCGGATGGTTGATGTTCAAGCTCGACGATGCACTCATCGCGGACCGTGCTATCGAGCGATACGATGCCGTCATCCGTGACAGCCGGGGACCTGTGGAAACGGTCCAGGCTTGGGGGTTACGGGAGATCACTGATGGCGAAGCGTCGTAGGAAGAACACCCTCCCGATCAAGGATTTCGTAGCAATTGTCGCGGATGGGGCCATCGCAGGGCAAGTCGTAGAGGGTGCCAACGTCCCCCTTGTTATCCTCGACACCACCAAGCGCCCCGACATCGTAGAAGCGATCCGAGTGCATGCGCACCTCCCACCCGGTGACGTCGCGTTCAGGTGGGGAGGAATCAAGGGCCACCCCGACGACGTGCTCCTGGTGCTCGACTTCCAGCGACCAATCGAGACAAGAGCAGTCCTGCGCTTCAGCATCGCAAACCAAGGAATCCTCGTTGAAGCGGCGCTCACCGCCAAGGGGATCTACCTCCAAGCCGGCAAGCCAGGTGACCGACTGAAGCACGACCCCTATCGCCCGAAGATGTTCGTCGAACTACCCGACACGGGATTCCGACCAAAGTGGGATGAACTATTCGTTAGCCGTATGACGGCTGTTATCCGCACTGAACACAGACTCCCCCAACGGGAGGCGGAACCTCTAGCTCGCAAGCTCATTGAGCAGCTACGAACGATTACAACGTTCCGAATGCCAAGAAGGTAGCGCCCGTGACCGCGAGATCACGGCACACCCTGCACTTCTTCCGCGCCATCCATCACTGATGTAAGGCGAGAGCGACATGCATTAGAAGGCACGGCACCGGGAGCCGGGCTGCATCTGATGATCGCGCTCGGCGAGGGATAGTCCAGGTTTCTGGGTGCCGCGGTGCCTGGGGCGCCTGCCGCCCCGGGCCTGGTCAAGGCTTGTCAATGAAGAACGTGATGGTGGCGGCGAACTCGGCAGACGCGGCATACATCGGCGAAATGGTGCTGGCCGTCGCAGCGGGCCAGCGTGACGTGTGGCAGCGCCGCAGCGAAACCCGGGTTCCGCAGCTCGTAGGCATGCAGCCGGCCGAAACCGCTACTTGACCAGGTCAGACGCTGATTGTGTGCTTGTGCGTCGTGTGCCCACACCCCGGGATGTCCACGGGGCCACAGGCTCCCAGCTCGACCCGGACGGGGAGCTGAACGGGTCAACCATGCCCGATCCAGCTTCGAGATGCAACTCCCGTCACGCCCTCTGACCTGCGGTTTTGGGCGGCAGCCGACTTGCATGCTGCACCCTCACGCGTGCCCCGCGGCTCGCTGGCGGAGAAGGATCCGCTGGCTGGAGCAGTAATGTGGGCACACGACGCGCAAGTTCACATGCTCGTTATTCCTGCTCAGAGGGCCAATTCTGAGAGTCGTGTGCTTACGAGCTGCGGAACCCGGGCGAAAGTGTCGGCGCCGTCGACAGCGACTACGCGCCCTGATGATCGGCAGGCGGTGTCATGCAGTACCCGTCGCGGCGGACCTTGCCGTGCTGGCCTGGCAAACGGATGACTGGGCCGTTGACCAGCGGAGATGCTGGTGGCGGGGTGTTCGGATTGTGGGAAGTTGGGTGCACTCTCCGAAACACCGGCCCTGAGCAGGGCAAATGGCCTCGAGTACAGAGAGACCGACCCGTACATTGTCCGAACACCCCTGGGTCCGCCCATCTACGACGCGGTCGTCCTCGGAAGCGCCGTCTACTTGGGGCGGTGGATGAAGCCCGCGAAGGAGTTCGTCGCACGGGGGTGGGCTGCCGGCATCGCCCAGGCGCTGCGGCCTGCCGCGGCGGGCTGAGACGCTCCGTCACGCTCATCCTGGTCGCCGGAGCGGGCGGGCCTGATCGGGTCGGCCGTCGCATCGCACCTCACGAACGAGGCGCGACCCAGTTCCCCTCGCCGGCAGGGAGTCAGGCTGGCCCCTCCGGTCAGGCCGCGACGCGATGGGCGAGGAAGCCGGCGAGTTCGTTCCGGACGTTCTCCGCTTGGCCCAGTATGAGGTGGCCACCCGATTCCAGGCTGACCAGGCGGGCACCGGAGATGCGCCCGGCGGCGCGCGTGGCCGCGTCGTAGGAGGCGAGTGGGTCGTCTTTCGTGTGGACGATCATGGTCGGAACGGCGACCGCCTCCAGGTTGTAGGCGTTGACGTCTGCGTTGGAGACGAAGGCGTCGAACATCACGCCCTGGACCTTTGCGGCGATGGGAAACAGGCTGTCGATGAACTCGGTGACGAACCGGGCGTCGTCGCCGGTCATCGAGTACGTCTTCGGGACACCCGCCAGATAGGCCATGGTGTGCGGCGAGCACACCTTGAGTGCCCACATGGGGAGATCCCCATAAAGCATTCGGGCCCAGGCGGGTTGAACGACGGCGGTCCGGCCTCCCGGGAGGTTGCCCGAGATCACGACCAGGTGCTTGACCTTCTCGCGGTGGCGAAGCCCCAACTGAAAGGCCGAGGTGGCGCCGGCCGAGATGCCGATGACGTCGATCTCGCCGATCCCGAGGGCGTCCAGCAGCGCGGCGAGCGCGTCGGCCTGGGTGGCCGGGGTCGCCTTGGCCAGCATGGCCGAGCCGAGGTAGCCGAATCGGGACGGGGCGATGACCCGGCGGTCTGGGCACAGGTCGCGGACGGAAAGGAGACCCCCGTCGCAGCCCTGGAAGATGCCATGCACCACGAGCACCGGCTCGCCGGAGCCCCGTTCGGCGTACTCGACCGCGCCCCATCCCGTCGGGACCACGCGACGATCCACCGCGGCCACGCGGGCGCGGGCCGCCTTCATGTCCCGGCGGTACCTGAGTGCGAGGTCTCCTGCGGCCATCGCCGATCCGCCAGCCACTGCGGTGACGAGCAACCTACTCTTCCTCTGGTGAAGCCGCCGAAATGCCCGAGCGTCCTTCTCGTGCGCATTCATCGTGCGCGCCCCCCTTCGTTTGCCCCAGGCGCCACAGCCCGCTCCTCCCGACCGGTGGGTGCCGCGGAGATGAAGTCCCTGACGGCGTCCATGACCTCG
>WNGB01015520.1_pt1 | contig 10072 bp, 6 predicted proteins | sample 5400681 | NCBI WGS metagenome assembly WNGB01 (sample SAMN13153367, study PRJNA577476) | soil metagenome | isolation source: 115 cm soil or saprolite under grassland replicate 2 | place: USA:California | collected 2016-06-15
GGCCCGTGGACGATAGCCTGTGGCTCCATATCAGCATGCCTCCCACCTCCTCCCTTCCAGCCCGGCTGCCCACGGCGGCACCGGCCAGCCGGCGCGGCCAGTCCGTCGCGCTGGTGCTGACGTCGATGACGTCGGTGCAGATCGGCGCCGCCGCGTCCACGCACCTGTTCGGCTCGCTCGGCGTCGCCGGGACGACCTGGCTGCGGCTGTGCTGGGCCGCCGCGCTGCTGCTGCTCGTCGTGCGCCCACCATTCGCCAGGCTGGCCCTTCGGGACCTCGGCGCCGCCGCCGCGCTGGGCGTGACCAGTGCGCTGATGACGCTGGCATTCTTCGGCGCGGTCAGTCGGCTGCCGCTGGGCACCGCCGTGGCCGTGGAATTCCTCGGCCCACTCGGGATCGCGGCGCTGCGCAGCCGCCGGCTGGGCCTGGTGTGGGCAGCCGTGGCGCTTCTCGGCGTGGCCGCCCTCACCCGGCCCTGGTCACAGGCGCCGAGCGATCGCGTCGGGCTCCTGCTGGCCGCGGGCGCCGCCATCGCCTGGGCGGGGTACATCCTGTTGACCGCACACGTCGGCGAACGCTGCCCAGGACTGACCGGACTGGCCATCTCCCTGACGATCGCCGCGCTCGTCGCCGCGCCCCTCGGGGCACCGCAGGCGCTGCCGCACCTGACCGCGACCGGCGCGCTCGCGTGCGCCGGCCTCGCGGTGCTGGCGCCGGCGCTACCGTACGCGGCGGAGATGACTGCGCTGCGAATCCTCGCCCCGGCGGTGTTCGGCGTGTGGATGAGCCTCGAACCAGCCATCGCCACCGCGGTCGCGCTGCTTCTGCTGCACCAGGTGCCTGACGTCGTCCAACTCCTCGGCGTCCTCCTCGTCGTCGCCGCGAGCGTGGGAGCCGAACGAACCGCCTCGTCGAGCAGGAAAGGCAACCACAGTCGTCAAGTTCCCGAAATGGATCCACCGCAACGGGCCCAACGGGCGGCGGATCGTCGAACACGCACGGAGGTGCGGTCATGATCAACGGTGTCCACGCGATCGTGTACAGCAGAGACGCGGAGGCGGTGCGTGCGTTCTTCCACGACGTGCTGGGGTTCTCCTCAGTCGACGCGGGAGGCGGCTGGTCGATCTTCGCTCTGCCGCCAGCCGAACTGGCCGCTCACCCCACCGACCGGGACACGCAGTTCGAGCTGTACCTGATGTGCACCGACATCGACGCCACGGTCGAGGAGCTGAAGGGCAAGGGCGTCGAGTTCTCCGGCCCGGTCAGTGACGAGGGCTGGGGGCTGCTCACGTCGATCAAGCTCCCGGGCGGTGGCGAGCTCGGCCTGTACGAGCCACGCCACCCCACCCCCCTGCGGCCGGCCTCCCGATAGGGAGCGGGGCCTGGGATCCGGCAGCCGTCCCGGGTCACGCAGAATCCGGGGCGAGCGGACGGGGGTCGTACCGGACCCTGGGCGAGCAGTTTCCCGGCCGACGGTCGCACCCGCGGTTCTACCTGCGACGCTCCTTGTACTCGTTCAGGCGCTCGACGACGTCCGGGTCGCTCATCACTCGTCGCCCCACGACGGCCTCGAAGTCCATGCCGGCCTGCAGCGACCGGTCCATGCTCGCGACCACGCCGCGCCGGTCAGCGACCAGCGCCGCCTGCGGCTGGTCGGCGAGCTCCTGGGCGACCTCGCGCGCCCGCGCCAATGCCTGGCCAACCGGGACGAGCTCCTGCACCAGCCCCATCTGCAGCGCCCGTTCGGCGCCGACCCGGCAGCCGGTGCTGATCATCCACATCGCGTTGCCGTAGCCGACGATCCTGGGCAGGCGCTGCGTGCCCCCGTCGACGAGCGTGACGCCCCACTGGCGGTTGAGGGCCCCGAACTGCGCGTTGTCTGCCGCGATCCGGAAGTCACACCACAGCGCGAGCTCCAGCCCCCCGCCGAAGCAGTGGCCGTTGACGGCGGCGATCGTCGGCTTGCCGGGCTCCAGACGCGCGAACCCGAGCGGTCCCGCACGGTCGGCCTGGGCGTGGTCGGCGACCTCGAGCAACGTCGTCAGGTCACCGCCAGCGCAGAACGAGCGCTCCCCCGCCCCGGTGACGACGAGCACGCGGGCGTTGTCGTCCACCGCGAACGCGTCAATTGCTTCGGCGAGGCCAAGCGCCATCTCGATGCTGATGGCGTTGGCGGCGTCCTGCCGATCGAGCGTGAGCTGCGTGACGTGTCCGAACTGCTCCACGACTATCGACATGTAGGGCTCCCAGTTCGATGGCGGGTCATCCGAGTCGTCCGTGCGTGCGCGATGGCATCATCTTCTTGAGCTCCGACGAGCCAGGACAAGCGGCGGTGAAGGCACGCAGCCCGCGATCAAGACCCATTCGTCACGAGCAGCGTCTTTCCGATGACCTCGCGGGCCTCGATCGCGGCATGCGTGTCGGCCCGGGGCGGACTGGACCTGCTCGATCCCGCGCACGGTCACCCCCGTGCCGCTCCGCGTCTCGCGGGTCGATTGGCGCGTGGTGAGCCGGTGGGGTTCCAGGCCCAGCTCCATTTCTCCCCTGCCGGCGCAGGCCCTACTTGAGCAGGGGCGGGTTCGCGAGCTGCGCGAGCCGCAACGCCTGCTGCGTGAACTGACCCTGTGGAGCCTGGCGGGTGGCCTACCTGGCGGGGTTCTCGTACCAGACCACGCCGAGCTGCTCGATCTCCTCCGAGGTCATCACGTCCAGGTCGCCATCTGCGTCGACGTCCTCCAGGCTCACGTTGTCGTACTTGGTCCCCGCCGGGCCGCTGACCTCCCCACGGGTCCAGGTCCCGTCCGGGCCCGCCTCGAGCCACACCACGCCGGACAGGTCCCCGTCGGCGTGCGAGAAGCTCAACGCCAGGTCCAGGTCGCCGTCCAGGTCCACGTCGGCGGCCTGGACGTCCTGGATCTGCCCCACCCCAGCCGGCACCTGGATGGAGGTGGGCTCCCACCCGAGCCAGTCGCCGAGGTTGCGGCGGAAGGTGATCGCGTTGCCGTCCCTGACCGTGGCGGCGTCCACCACATCGTCAGTGCCGTCGCGGTCGAAGTCGACCACGTCGAAGAACTGGTGCTCGCCGCTGGCAAAGCCGATCGGGTGGCTGGTCCAGCTGGCGCCCTGGTCGTGGTTCTCCAGCCAGCGGGTGCCGCGCAGGTCATACCTGATGGTCCCGTCGGGGAACCGCATCGAGGTCTTGTCGCTGAGGAGCACGTCGGTGTCCTGGTCGCCGTCGATGTCGGCGACCGCGACCTTGATCCACCGCTGCGGCACCGGCCCACTGACGCTGATTGTCACCGGCGTCCAGGCCGCCGGGTCCAGGATCCGGGAGCGCTCCGGGCCGAAGTAGATCACCACCTTGCGGCACTCGCAGGCGGTGACCACGTCCATGTGCCCGTCCTGGTCCACATCGGCGAAGACCGCGTCCTCCACCCCGTACAGCCGGGTCGCCACGTCCACCGTTGGCCACGGCCCCGCCTCCGCACCGCGCTCAGGATGCAGCGACACTGTGACCAGCCCCCCCTCCTCCCACCCGGAGGTGACATCGGCCAGCCCGTCGCCGTTGACGTCGGCCAGGTCGGTCCCGTCCGCCCCGCGTGGGCCGCTGGTGATCGTGTGCATCGCCCACGGGATGTCGGGCTCGATCGCCGCGGCGGCCACGCCGCGACCGGTCCCGGTCTGCTCGGCGGCCGCCACCGCCAGCTTCGGCGCGGCGAGCACGCCAACCGGCAGGGCGACCGCCACGATGACCGCGGCCACCCACCTTGCCAACCTCCAGTCCACCGGGAATCTCCTTCAGGGGCGTAGTGGCAACCTCTAGGTCCGCGGCCCCGCCATTCGGCGCGGCTACCTCCGGCGGCGACGGCGCCTGCCGTCGGCTGGGTGGGCGGCGGTGCCCTGCTGCGGGTCGCGGCTGGCGGCGGATTGTTGACGGGGGCGCTGATGGGGCGCTGACGGGGCGCTGATCTGTGCTGGTGAGCGACCGTGGATGGCTGCTTGACAGCCCGCTCTGGCGTGGGCGGCGATGCGGGGTCGCGTACAATCCGCTCGCCGGTGTCGTGCCGTGGCCACCGGGACCTCATGGGTGGTGTCAGACCTTGGAGGCACCGATGGAGTTGCGCGTGCTGGGCCCGGTCCAGCTGGGCGCCAACGGCCGGCAGCTGCCGCTGCCGGGGCCGCGGCTGCGGGCGGTGCTCGGGGTGCTGGCGTTGCACGCCAACCGGGTCGTCGCCATCGGGCAGCTGCTCGAATCGGTGTGGGGACTGACGCCGCCCAAGACCGCCCGCAACAGCCTGCAGGGACACATCTCCCGGCTGCGCCGGCTGCTGGCCACAGCCGACACGGCCGACCGGCTGGTGTTCCGAGCGCCCGGGTACCTGCTGCGGGTGGCGCCGGGGGAGCTGGACCTCGAGGAGTTCAAGCGGCTGGCCGATGCGGGCCGGCGGCTGCTCTCGCTGGGCGATGCCACCCGGGCCGGCCCGCTGCTGCACGCGGCGTTGGGCCTGTGGCGCGGGCGGGCGCTGGAGGACGCCGACCTGCCAGGGTTGGGCGAGCAGATCGCCGGGCTGGAGGAGCGGCGGCTGGCCGTGTTGGAGGACCGCCTCCAGGCCGACCTTGGCCTGGGCCGGCATGGTGAGCTGGTCGCCGAGCTGGAGGCCCTGGTGGGGACGTATCCGCTGCGCGAGCGCCTGCGCGGCCAGCAGATGCTGGCGCTGTACCGCGCAGGCCGCCCCGCCGAGGCGCTGGCCGTGTTCCGCGACACCCGCGCGACCTTGCGGGAGCAGCTCGGGATCGACCCCGGACCGGAGCTGGACCGGCTGCAACGCGCCATGCTGGCCAGGGATCCATCCCTGGAGCTGCCACCAGCGCTGTCGGAGCGGGGCACGCAGGCTGCCGATGCGGGCGGAGAAGCGGCGCGCACCAAACCAGGGGCGGCGGCCGGGGAGCAGCTTGCCGCCGCGAGTCCTCCGGTGCCGGCGCAGCTGCCGGCGGCGGTGTCGTCGTTCGTCGGCCGGGTCGAGCACCTCCAGGCGCTGGACGCGCTGCTGGCAGTCGAGCAGCCGGCGCCCGCTGTGGTGATCTCCGCGCTGGCGGGGATGGCCGGGGTCGGCAAGACCGCGCTGGCGGTGCACTGGGCCCACCGGGTGCGCGAGCGGTTCGGCGACGGGCAGCTGTATGTGAACCTGCGCGGCTACGCGTCGAGCCCGCCCCTGCGGCCGGTGGAGGCGCTGGCCGGGTTCCTTGGCGCATTGGGGGTGCCGGCCGAACAGGTGCCAGTGGAGCTCGAGCAGGCCGCAGGGCTGTACCGCACCCTGCTGGCGGGCAAGCGGGTGCTGGTGGTGTTGGACAACGCCCGCGACGTCGAGCAGGTCCGGCCGTTGCTGCCCGGCAGCCCCGGCTGCCTGGTGCTGGTCACCAGCCGGTCCCGGCTGGCGGGGCTGGTCGCCCGCGACGGCGCCCACCCCCTGGCTCTTGATGTGCTCACTCAGGATGAGGCCCACGCGCTGCTGGTGGGAATCCTGGGCGCCGAGCGGGTCCAGGCCGAGCCCGACGCCGCCGCCGAGCTGGCCCATGCCTGTGCGTCGTTGCCGTTGGCGTTGCGGATCGCCGCCGCCGATCTCAGCTTGCACCCCCAGCGGCCCATCGCCCGGCAGGTCACCGCGCTGGCCGCGGGCGACCGGCTGGCCAGCTTGGCGGTGGAGGGAGACGAGCGGGCCGCCGTGCGGGCCGCGTTCGAGCTGTCCTACGGCGCGTTGGCCCCTGCGGCACGGCGACTGTTCCGGCTGCTGGGGCTGATGCCCGGCCCCGAGGCGACGGCCCCGGCGGCCGCCGCGCTGACCACCGGCACCGTTGAGCAGGCCGCCGGGCTGCTGGAGCGGTTGGCCGACGCCCACCTGCTCGCACAGCCCATCCCCGGCAGGTACGTCCTGCATGACCTGCTGCGTGCCTACGCCGCCGAGCGGGTGCAGCAGGAGGACAGCGCCGAGGAGCGGGACGCGGCCACCCGCCGGCTGGCGGACTGGTACCTGTACACCACTGACGCGGCCGCCCGGCTGCTGTACCCCGAGCGGCTGCGCCTGCCCCTGCCGCAGCCCGAGGCACCGTTGGGCCCGCTGCCGGCCTTGAACAACCACGCGCAGGCGCTGGCGTGGCTGGACGCCGAGCGGGCCAACCTGCTGGCCGCCGTCAGGCACACGGCCGCCGAGGGTCCACACCCGGTGGCGTGGCTGATCGCCGACGCCCTACGGGGCTACTACTGGCTGCGCATGCACACCGTGGACTGGCAGACGGTCGCCCAGGCCGCGCAGGCCGCCGCCGAGGCCGACGGGGACCTGCGAGCGCAGGCCGCCGTCCAGCTCACCCTCGCCGACCTCCACCACCGACTGAGCGACTACCAGCAGGCCATCCGGCACGGCACCCGCGCGGCGACCCTGTCCGAGCAGGCCGGGTGGCCCAAGGGCCAGTCCACCGCCCTTGGCAACATCGGGGTGGTGCAGCTCAAGCTGGGACAGCTGGAAGAGGCCGCCGACTACATCACCCAGGGGCTGGCGATCGACCGGAAGACCGGGTGGCGCAGCGGGGAAGCGCCCAAGATCGGCAACCTCGGCCTCGTGTGCCTGCGGCTCGGCCAGTTGCATCAGGCCTTCGACTACTACACCGAGTCGCTGGCACTGCACCGGCAGCTCGGATCCCGCCGCGGCGAAGCCGTCGCCATCGGCGACCTCGGCATGACCCTGCATCTGCTGGGGCGGATCGACCAGGCCCTGGACCATCTCAGCCGGGCCGTCACGCTGGTGGGCGAGGCCGGCGACCGGGGCGTCGAGGCCGACCTCCAGCGTGCCCTCGCCGAGGTGCACTGCGACGCCGGCCGCCTCATCCAGGCCCTCGAGTCCGCCCAGACCGCTCTGGCCATGGCCCGCGACATCGGCGACCACCAGCTCGAGGCCGAGACGCTCACTGCCCTGGCCACCGTCCACCAGCGCCTCGGCCAGCCCGACCAGGCCCGCGCCCATGCCGAGCAGGCGCTCACCCTGACCCGCGAGGCCAGCTACCGGCTGCTCGAAGGCAGGGTCCGCACCACCCTGGCCAACATCCACCTCGACCAGGGCCAGCCCGACCAGGCCCGCCAGCACGCCGAGCAGGCACTCGCCCTGCACCGCACCACCGGCCAACGCCTCGACCAGGCCCACACCCTGGTCACCCTCGGCCGCGCCCTACGCGGCGACGACGCCGACGCCGCCCTGGGCTGCTGGCAGGAAGCGCTCGCGCTGTTCACCGAGAGCGGCAGCCCCGAGGCCGACCAGGCCCGGACGCTGCTGCACGCCGAGTATGCTCAGCCAAGCACCACAGCAGACGCAGCAGGCACGACCGACCGGTGACCACGGCCCGTCCGGCCTGGATGGCGCGGTCGACGACGTGGGCCTTGCTGTGCTTCGAGCGTGACCGGGAGCACCCGAGCGCCGCGCCACCATCGGCGGCAGCAGCAGCCGGGTCAGCTGGATCAAGGCCACGACGTTGACCCGGATCATGTCGAGCTGCGTCTGCGGGTCGGCCCATCGTGCTCGTTCCAGGGAGCCCTCCTGGGTGTTGCGCTGTGTCAGGCGTCTCGGCGGCGGAGCTGCCAGGCGGCAAGCCCCAGCACGACGGCGGTGTAGAGGCAGAGCAGGCCCAACCCGGTCCACGGCGCGAGCGACTCGGGGGCGGGCTGCACGTTGGTGACGGCGACGCCAGCCGGAACCGGCAGGTACCTGTAGACCTGATCTGACCAGGTGCTCGGCAGGAAGCCCACGATGATCTGCGGAGCGAACAGCAGGCCGAACAGCGAGGAGATCGCCCCCGCGGTGTTGCGTAGCAGGGCGCCAAGGCCGAGCCCGAGCAGGCCGATGGCGGTGAGGTACAGCGCGCTGCCGAGCACCGCCCGGGCCGCGCCTGGATGGCTCAGGGTGGTGTCGAGGTGCTCGGACGACAGGATCGACTGACCGACAAGGAACGCCGCGAAGGTTGCCGGGACGCACAGGGCGATGGTCGTCAGCGCGAACGCGATGGCCTTGCCCCACAGGACCGGCAGCCGTCGGGGGACGGCCGCGAAGCTGATCCGGATCGAGCCGGTGGCGTACTCGCCGGTGATGAGCAGCACCCCGAGGACTCCGATCGCCAGCATCGCCAGGTGGATGCCGGTGAGACTGATCGCGGTCGGGTCGAAGCTGCTGAGGTCCGCGGGCTGGCGCGGCGGCCTGGTGACCCGCAACAGGGAGTACCCCGCTCCGAGTCCGACGATCAGCACGATGGCCGTCAGCAGCGACCAGGCGGTCGACGGCAGCGACCGCAGCTTGGTCCATTCCGAGCGCACCACCCTCGTCTGGGTGACCCGCTGGTCCGCGGGGTGCGTCGGCTGGGCTGGCGCGGTGGGTTGGGTCCTCGCGGTCCTCGCGGTCCTCGCGGTCATCGCGACGCTCCTGTGGTCGTGGGGGCGCGGAATTCCATCGCGTCCCGGGTCAGGTCCATGAAGGCCTCCTCCAGCGAGGCCTGTTGTGCGGTGAGCTCGAGCAGCGTGATCCCCACCGCCCCAGCGACGGTGCCGACCTGGTCGGTGCTCAGCCCCGACACGGTCAGGGCGCCGTCCTCGTCGAGCGACACCGCGACATCCCGCGAGCGGAGCAGGGCCGCCAGGGCGTCCGGATCGGTGCTGCGCACCCGCACGAGGTTGCGCGCGGCGCCGGCGATCAGCTCCTCCACGCCGGTGTCGGCGATCAACCTCCCCTGGCCGATGACGATGAGATGCTGCGCGGTCAGAGCCATCTCACTCATCAGGTGGGACGAGACGAAGACCGTCTTCCCTTCGGCGGCGAGGCGCTGCAGCAGGGACCGGATCCAGCGGATGCCCTCGGTGTCGAGGCCGTTCACCGGCTCGTCGAGGATGACGGTAGCGGGATCGCCCAGCAGCGCCGTGGCGATCCCCAGCCGCTGCCCCATACCGAGAGAGAAGCCACCAGCCCGCCGGCGGGCCACCTCGCGCAGACCGACCGCGTCGACGACCTCGTCCACCCGGGAGCGGCGGATCCCGCAGGTGCGCGCAAGCGCCAGCAGGTGGTGATAGGCGCTGCGGCCCGGGTGGACCGACCGGGCCTCCAGCAGCGCCCCCACCTCGCGCAGCGGCGCGGCGTGCTCCCGGTACGGCCTGCCGTTGACGGTCACCGACCCGCGGGTCGGCGCGTCCAACCCGAGGATCATGCGCATCGTGGTCGACTTCCCGGCGCCGTTCGGGCCGAGGAAGCCCGTGACCCTCCCCGGCTCCACGGTGAAGGTCAGGTCGTCGACCGCAACCTTGTCCCCGTACCGCTTGGTCAAGCCACGTGCTTCGATCATGTGGTCCTCCCTCCCTCACGCATGTCCGTACGGTCGACAACGTTGCCAGGCCCCGGCCGCGCCGTCGTTGGGGCCGGCAGCCGGTTCGAGGTGGGGTTTCCACACCCCACGCCGAAGGTGGCCCGCATGGCTCGCATTGCCTGCGGGGGTTACGGTGAGCGCATGACCTCGGTGGAGACGACCTACCCCCGGCGGCGCGGCGGCGCGCTGATGACCGTGCTGGGGGCCCTGTGGAGAGCGCGCAGCTGGCGCGCCACGCTGCACGCGCTCATCGGGCTGCCGCTCGACATCGGCGCCTGCGCCATCATCGTCGGCCTGGTCGGGATCTGGTTCGCCGCGGTCTGGAGCCTGCTCGAGGGACCAAGCGGCGCCTGGGTGCTCGCCGTGCTCTACGTGGTGATCGCCGTGGCCAGCCCGGTGGCGCTGCTGTTGTGCGTACGGGCGTTCAGCGCCCTGCAACGGGCGCGCTTCCGCACGGTGCTCGGGGTCGAGATCCCGGCACCGCCCCGCGTGACGGGCGGGTGGCCGCTGCGACTGCTGCGGGCGTGGCGCGCGCCCGCCACATGGCGACAGCTCAGCTACCACCTCATGGCACTGGTCATCGGGGGCGTCGGCGGCGCGCTGGTGGCGATGTGCTGGTTGGCTGGAGCTCTCGCGCTCGCGTATGCCGGCGAGCTCTGGAGCTGGAGGCCGGCCGGCATCG
>WNGB01015522.1_pt1 | contig 10071 bp, 9 predicted proteins | sample 5400681 | NCBI WGS metagenome assembly WNGB01 (sample SAMN13153367, study PRJNA577476) | soil metagenome | isolation source: 115 cm soil or saprolite under grassland replicate 2 | place: USA:California | collected 2016-06-15
CTGCGCATCGCATGGCGCATACGCGGTTCGGGTATGAGTGGAATTGGGACGGACAAGAAACCGAGCTCCAGTCACGCTGCACGGACGAACTCGGTCAGCTTCAACCGTCGCGAGCGCAGATCGCCAAGTACTGGAACAAGCCGTTTGATGAGACATTCAGCGTGCCGGGGCTGGACAACTCCATTCAGCCGTGGAGAATCGCGAGCGACGGGAGCGTGACCAATGGGCATGCTTAGGATTCTCCCGTTTGTGTTGCTCATGGGGGTGGCCGCGCTGGCGCAGTCGCCTCGTTACGGTGTGGGACGCACGCCGAGCGCAGAGGAAATCCGTGCCTGGGATATCTCCATCGGTCCTAGCGGAGAGGAACTTCCGCCGGGCCGCGGAACCAGCAAGGAAGGCGCGCAGGTCTATCGCGCGAAGTGCGCAGGATGCCATGGCGCGACAGGCATCGAGGGCACGGCGCCCATTTTGAAAAGCAAGGCTGGTCCCGATGTCGAGCTCTGGTCACGGGGACGAATACTGCCGCTTCGCGCGCCGTTCGCGACGACGGTTTGGGATTACATCAATCGTGGCATGCCGCTCAATCGCGAGGGGACGCTAACGGCCGATGAAGTGTACGCGCTGACGGCTTTTCTCCTGTCTATAAACGGTGTCATCCCGGAGGACGAGATTCTCGACGCCCAGAGTCTGCCGAAGGTAAAAATGCCAATCGGGGATGGATACGCTTCCCTGCCTGAGTGGAAGCCCAGAACGCCAAGGCTTAAAGGTTATCCGTACTAGACCTGCGTCACCCGGCTCGCTCGAGCCCTCCAGCCGCCGCAACCAGCCGGCAATCTGGTTCCAACTGGCGAACATTACGCTCACCAGCGTTCGCTTCGCGCGCGCTGGTCGCGTCCGGTGATTCACATGAGACACGACTGGTAGTGACCCCTATCGATCGCGTCTCTTGTGTGGCCTACCACCATTCTCACGTGAGACGATTGAGACGGTGAGACGACTCTGATACGATTCAAACATGGCGCGAGAAATGATCACCGTCGAGGAAGCGGGACGGACCCTGGGCGTCTCACGGTCGACCGTCTGGCGGCTGATTCAGCGAGGCGACCTCCCGAGTGTTCGCCGAGGTGGACGGCGCCTCGTCTCGGCCACCGCCATTCAGACGCGCGCCCGTCGGCGCCGGACCGCAGGAATTCCTCCGTTTTCTCACGACCATCCGATGTTCCGTCTCGTCGGCGCTGGCCGCGGCGGCGGCCAAACTCCCGGCGCCCGCGACAAGCACGCCATCCTCGATCGGTGACCCGCAGCGTGCTCTGGGATTCGAGCGCCATCCTCGCGCTGCTCGACGCCGACGATGCGGATCACGCGCGCGCCGTTGCCGTGGCCCGTGACGTCGCCTCCGAACGGCGGCCGAGCTTCATCACGAACTACATCGAAGCCGAGGCACATGCGCTGCTCTTGCGGAAGCTCGGCAGAGGTATCGCTCGCGAGTGGCTGCTGACGGGCGGGTTGACAGTCGTGGCGGCTCTCCCCGGCGAGGAGCAAAAAGCCAAGGAGATCCTGGCTCGGCACGCCGACAAGGACTGGACGCTGTGCGACGCGATCTCGTTCGCCGTGCTCGAGGCTCGTCACGTGACGTGGGCCTTCACCTTTGATCACCACTTCCGACAGTACGGGCGCATTCAGGTGCTCGGCTTGAGCCGGTAACGGCCGGCGAGTCAAGCAAGACCCTCTGTTGGTCGGCCATCCGCAGCCGCCGCCGACGCGCCGGTTTAACGCCCGCTGAGCGCGTCGAGTACGCCGTAGAAGGCCGGTTTCGGCTGGTACTGCGCGTCGAACAGCAGCGGCCGGTCTCCGGTCAGCCACGTGTGCGCGTCGGTAAATCCCCAAAACGTGACCGCGTCGCATCGCGGCTCCATCACGCAGACCCCGACGACATCGCGATACGCCGAGCGCTGGGCCTCGAGCCGCTCCTGGTCGGTGCCGAACGCATTGTTGATGCGGACGTCCATTTCGCTGATGTGCACGATGAGCCCGAGCGCGGCAAGCCGGCGGACGTTGTCGGCGATGCTCGCCGTCGAGGGGCGACTCGTGGCGGAGATGTGCATCTGGAGACCCACGCCGTCGAGTGGGACCCCTTTCGACAACAGATCCTGTAGCAACGCGTGGATGCGGTCCGCCTTCGCGCTCAGGCCCTCGCCCCCGTAGTCGTTGTAGAAGAGGAGCGCCTGCGCGTCGGCGGCACGCGCCAATCGGAAGGCGTCGGCGATGTATTGATCGCCCAGCCTCTGACGAAACAGTGTGTCCCTCAGTCCCGCGCCGTTGTCGGCGACCGCTTCATTCACGACATCCCACGCATGCACGCGGCCGCGATAATGCGCCATCACATCGCGGATATGCCGCTCGAACTCGGTGCGAAGATCACCGGCCGGCAGGCCGTCCAGCCACGACGGAACGGCGCCATGCCAGATGAGCGTGTGACCCTTCACCTGCATGCCGTTCGACGCGGCGTACCCGACGATCGCGTCGCCGGGCCCGAAGTTCATCGAGCCGCGGCCGGGCTCGACGACGTTCCATTTCATCTCGTATTCGGCCGTGAGGTAGTTGAATTCCCGCGTGAGGACCGTGCCGTACGGCGCGCCGCCAAGGAGGCTCGTTTGAACGGCGGTACCGATCAGTTTTCCACGCATGGACGCCGCTGCCTTGAGCGTGTCGGAGGGCCCGAACGGACCCGGTGGCATGGGCGGCGGCGTCGGTGACGTCGATGAGCGACCACCGCCGCACGCGCCTGTTGCAAGGAGGAGAAGATTCGCCAGCCCGCGGCGGATCACCCGTCGATGATAGCGTGACGCCTCCGGAAGATTGTTGCGTTCGCGTCGCCGCCTCTGTAGCATCGCGGCACATCGCCTGTTGGTGTTGCGGTCAACAGTCTGGAGGTCTCCATGGTGCGACGATGGGTCCTCGCGTCCGGCGCGCTCCTCTCGCTGCTGCTGTTTCCGTCCGCGGCTCACGCCCAGCAGGCATCGATCATCGGCACGGCCATCGACGACACGAAAGCCGTGTTGCCTGGCGTGAGCGTCACGGCGACCGATCAGGCGGCGGGCCGTCAGGTGTCCGCGGTGACCAACGAGCGCGGCGAGTACCGGCTCCTGAACCTCCCGGCTGGCAAATACACCGTGCAGGCCGAGCTCGCCGGGTTTTCGACCGTCATCCTCCGCGACGTCGAGCTCCTGGTCGGACAACACGCGACGATTCCGTTCACGATGAAGCTCGCGCAGGTGAGCGAAACGCTCACGGTCATCGGCGAGTCGCCGCTGGTCGATACCACCTCGTCGCAGGTCGCCGGCAACGTGGACCGGCGTCAGATGGAGCAGCTGCCGCTGCAAGGGCGCAATTGGATGGAGCTGTCGAAGCTCGTCAAGGGCGTCACCGCGAATGACGTCGGCAACAGCATCGGCACGGGCGCGATGGACGATCTGTGGCAACTGAATCTGGATGGCCAGCAGATCACGCAGAAGGTGGCCGGTTCCGGCTTCGGTCAGCCGCGCTTCAGCCGCGAGTCGATCGCCGAGTTCCAGATCGTGACGAATCTCTTCGACATCACGCAGGGACGTTCGGCCGGCATGGAGATTCAGGCGATCTCGAAGTCCGGCACCAACACGTTGGGCGGGAGCACGTATGGGTACTTCCGCAACGACCGGCTGAACGCCCCGGACCTCGTGGCCAAGAAAGTGTTGCCGTATTCGAACCAGCAGGTGGGCGGCACACTCGGCGGACCCATCGTGAAGGACAGGATTCATTTCTTCGGGTCGTATGAGTACGAGCGCGAGCCGGGCACAATCTTTTCCAATCCCTCGTCCCTGCCGGCGCAGAGTTTCAGCATTCCGTTCAAGAACGGGCAGCGAAGCTTTCTCGTGCGCGTCGACGATCAGCTCACGCGGAACGATCGGCTCTCGATCCGCGGATCGCGATGGAACTGGGCAAACCCGGTCGTGCTCACGGCGGGCGGCCATCCGTCGGCCTCGTCGAATCAGACGAAGGATGCCACCAATGTCCTGGGCACGTGGTCGAACGTGATGGCGGACGGCAATCGGATTCTCGAAGTCAAGGGCGGCTACAACGGCTTCCATTGGACCAACGCGCCGCAGGACGTGATGATGGGCACGCCCGAGTACCGCATTCCTGGACTGACCATTGGCGCGCCGTACAACTACCCGCAGACGCTCAATCAGAACAATTGGACGGGCCGCGGCGATCTGAGCTGGCACAAGGAGAAGCACGACCTGAAGATGGGCGCCGAATACATCCATGTCCACAACGGCGGTCCTTGGTACATTCAGCGCGCGGGCTTCTTCACGTTCACCAGCGCGCCGTCCAACCTGGGCGCGCTCGTTCCGCAGGACGCCTTCTTCGATCCGTCGAAGTGGAACCTGTTGCCACTGAGTCCGCTCGTCCGCGATTTCCAGGTCAACTTCACGCAGGGCGACTGGACGATCGACATTCCGCGGCCCACCTATGCGGTGTGGATCGGCGACAACTGGCACGCCAGCTCGAACCTCTCGATCAACATGGGGCTTCGCTGGGACGCCGACCCCAACATGGCGTCGCCTCCCAACATCGTCACCAACGACATTCTGATCAACAGCGGCATCCCGCAGAGTTACTCGCATCAACTGGCGGGCGTGAACGATTACGGCTACAAGACGGACATCCGGGACTGGAAGAACGTCGCGCCGCGCGGCGGCTTCACCTACAACGTCAGCGGCGCGTACGCACTCGTGATCCGTGGCGGCACGGGACTGTACTTCGCGTCGCCCGTGTCGAACGTGACGTTCAGCCCCCAGTTCTACAGCCAGCTGGTGTCGGCCACCTTCGTGAACGACGGCCGCGCGAACTTCATCACGAACCCCACCAACGGGATCACGGCCGCGCAGATTTTCTCCGGCCAGGTGAAGACTCCGGCGCAAACCGTGCGGACCATCGCGCCGGACTTCAAGGCGCCGTACACGTGGCAGTCGAGCATCGGCTTCCAGAAACAAATCAACGCGGTCACCGGGTTCGACGTCGACGTGACCCACTGGACGGAATACCGTGACGTGCGGACGATCGACGCGAACCTCGCCTTCAACCCGGCGACCGGCTACAACCAGGCGGTTGGCTCGGCGCCGGTGCGGCCGAATCCGGCGTACGCCGGCGTCTTTCAGTTCGTGTCCGACGGCAAGCGTGAACAGACCGCGATTGCCAGCAGTGTGACGCGGCGCCTGAGGAACCGCTTCCAGGCTGGCCTGACCCACACGTTGATGCTGGAGATGAAGGACAACGGCGCCGTCGGTTACGGCAACGCCCCTGCGAACAACCCGTTCAATTATCTCGACGGTGAATGGGCGACCTCCACCGACTTCCAGCGCAACACGGTGCGGCTCTGGGGGCTGATGCAGCTTCCGTGGGGATTCAACACGAGCGTCACCTACTTCTACGGATCCGGCAACCGCTTCAACAACAGCATCGCCACGGCGCCGTACGGGAAGCCGGGCACGAACCGGCTGAACCTCACCGCGACGGGCGCGGCTACGAACGCGATCACGATTCCCGCCGCGGTCCTCGACCGGTGGAATGGTCCGGCCGTGATCGAGTCGGGCGCCGTGCTTCCGCGCAACGCCCTCGCAGGATTGCCGCTGCACAAGGTCGACCTGCACCTGACGAAGGACGTCGAGCTCGGAGGAACGGCGAGAATACAGCTCGTCGGTGAAGTGTTCAACGTGTTCAACCATGCGAACTACGGCAGTTACAACGTGTCGTTGAGCGCGACGGCGCCGGCCACGACGGCGCTCTTCGGCTCGCCGAACCAGAACAACGGCACCGCGTACGTGCCGCGCCAGGCTCAGCTCGGATTCAAAATTGCGTTCTGACAGGGCGGATGGGGCAGGCCGCGACGCTCAACTCAGACGATGCGGGATCAGGCTCTCGATGTGGAGGTAGTCCGAGAATCGATCCCGGATTCGTGAAATCGCTTCCGCCGACGCGCGAACCTGGATGCGCGACGGGCTCGCGTCACCCATCACGGTAACGCCCGACGTGCCGCGCACGACCTCGATCCAGTCGGCCGGCACGTCGGTGCTTCGTTCCCGTTTCACCGCGATGACGAAAACGTCGTCCTGATCCATTTCACGCTGGTCGACTCCTCAATCATACGTCACGGTACCTGGGGCATGCCGAGCCCCTGGAGCGCGGCCGCAAGGCCGATGCTGCGGCAATGGGCCGAGAGGATCGTGCGCGCTTCCTCGGCGCGCGCGGAGCCGGTCAGCGTTTTGTACGAGGGCGACTCTGCCAGCAGCGCGGCGAGCGCGCCGCACGCCACCGGACTTGCCATCGACGTGCCGTCCATCGCCGCGTACGGCTCCGTGAGCCCGAACCGCTCCGGCACGGTCGCGACGATGCCCACACCCGGCGTGCAACAGTCGACTTCCGGGCCGAAATTGCTGAAATCCGCGAGATACAAATTGTCTTTGCCGAATCGGGACGGATCGGTCGGCACGGACAGGGCCGAGATCGATCCGGTGGGCACCGACCCTTTCAGCCCGACTGCGGAAATCGCCACGGCCTCCGGGAATGCCGCCGGCCAGCCGACCGCACCGCCGTCGTTGCCCGCCGCGCACACGCACAGCGTGCCGCGCTGCAGCGCGTCGCGAATCGCGTCGAGCTCGATGTCGGACGGCCGGGGCGCGCCGAGGCTCATGTTGATGAGATCGACCCGGCGCTCCCGCGACAGCTCGTCGAGTGCGTTCGCGATGTCGGCCTGGCTCGCGCCGATCTCAGGCCCGGGAAAGACGCGAGCGATAAACATCGAGGCGCCGGGCGCGATGCCTCCGCGCTGCGACGGGCGTGTGGGACGTGCGCCGATCGTGCCGGTCGTATGCGATCCGTGCGAATCGACGTCGGCGCCGCCGGCGGGATCGTGCGCGCCGTTGATGAACGCGCCGACGCTCACAACGTGCGCCAGGCAGCCATGCGGTCCTGCGCCGGTGTCGATGACGCCGACCTTGATGCCCGCGCCGCGCTGCACGTCGAACTGCTGGATCCCGATGCGCGTGTGCCACCAGTCGATCGCGCCGACGTCGGCGATCGGCAGGCAATCCATTGGAACGCCGCTCGCGGCGTTGCGAAACACCATGCTCCAGAAGCCGCCGGCCGGCTCGACGATGACGCCGACCGTCCGCAGCGTAGCCGCCAGCGAAAAGTTCGCCGCGCCGGTCGAATCGGTCACCTGCGTCATCCGTTTCTGCTGATTGAATTGATCGACCGCGAAGAGGATGACCTGCGCCCCGGCGAGCGGCGCGCCATTTCCGGTGACGAGCGCCAGGAAGGTCACCTGCGGTCCGGCCAGCGGCATGTCGAGCACCGCGGCCGCGTCGACGCCGGCGACGAACGACGTTGGAAAATGAAGAATCTCCGCCTCGACGATCACGTCGGACGACAGCGTCGGCGCCTTCGCGGCGACTTCTGCAGGTTCGGCGTCGAAGACAACGACGCGCCGGGCGAGAGCGTCGGCGGGATTGCGGTCGTTGACGATGTCCACGTTGCCCGCGAACAATCGCGTGAAGCCGGATTCGATCGCCGCGCGCGACGCCTTCTTCTCGATCTCCTGAAACTTGCCCGCGCGCCGGTTTGCCATGACGTAACGTGCCATTTCCGCCTCCTTCTCGTGGGTCAGAGGTGACAGCGTAGACGGACACGCGCGCCGAATTGCACAAAAATTCCGTCGGCCAACTTGTTGGCCGGACGGAGCAACTGGTTGGCCGGTTGGATGGCGTGATCTGCTGCGGTTGAGTTGGCTCGCGGAGGATCCTAGTGCGCCATGTTCGAGAGGCCCGGCGTTCGCGCCATCATCGTTTTCATCTCGAGCAACTCGATGAGTGACTCTGCGCGCGTGCGGAGACACGGCTGCTCGAGCAGCGCCTGTTTCTCCAACGCCTCCAGGTCCAGATACTGCGCGAGCGCATTGATCAGATCTTCGTCGGCCATCGCCGAGGGAATCCTGGCGTCGCCGACGCGCGGATTGGTTCCCAGCATCGCTTCGAGCTTCGACCGGCAGGCGCGCACCGCGCGCCGTTCGTCGCCGGCCGGCGGCAGCTCCGGCACGGGGTCGACGATCGCGCGTCGATATGTCCGGTCGTGGTTTTCTTCGACGATCCGGAACCGGTCGAGGCCGCGCAGGACCATGTTGTAGCGGCCGTCGGACAGACGCTCGACATGCGTGATGACGCCGCTGCATCCGATGGCGTACACGGGCGGCCGGCCTTCGTAGTCCCGCTCCCATCCGGGTCGGAGCAGCACCATGCCAATCATCCGGTCGCTCGCCAGCGCATCGGCCACCATGGCGCGGTACCGCGGCTCGAAGATGTGAAGCGGCAAGAAGACGTTTGGAAACAGGACGACGTTGTGAAGCGGGAAGAGGGGCAGAAGATCAGACATCGTCCAACCGAAAGTCTCAGTGAATCGTCTTCGTCTTTTTGTCCATGTAATCCATCAGCACGTACTCACCGAGCGTGTACGGCGTGGTGAAGTACGCCTTGCCCTTGCAGATGTCGGCGACGCGGCGGACGAAGCTGACGAGGTCGTAGTCCCGCGCCAGCATGAACGTGTTGATCATGATGCCGCTCTTGCGGCACGCGGCCACCTCGGCGCACGTTTCCGCGACGATGAACGGGTCGAGGCCGAAGGCGTTCTTGTAGATGCGGCCGTCGGGTTGCGTGAGCGCCGACGGCTTGCCGTCGGTGATCATGATGATCTGGCGCATGTCCTTGCGCTGGCGGTCGAGAATCCGGCGCGAGAGGCGCAGCCCTTCGCGCGTGTTCGTGTAGTACGGGCCGACGCGCACCCGGCCAAGCTCGGCGAGCGGGATTTCCTCCGCCGAGTCGTGAAACAGCACGATCTTCAGCGCGTCACCCGGGTACTGGGTCTTGATCAACTGCGCGAGCGCGAGCGCCACGCGCTTGGCGGGCGTGAAGCGGTCCTCGCCGTAGAGGATCATCGAGTGGCTGCAATCGAGCATCAGGACCGTCGCGCACGAGCTTTGGTATTCGCCCTGCACGACCATGAGGTCCTCGTAGGTGACGTGAATCTTACCGGAGGCTGGAGGCTGGAGGCTGGAGGCTCGCTCGGAGCGCTCGCGCGATTCGCGGGCGACGGCGTTCAGGAGCGTTGCGGCGGCGTCGAGGTTCAGCGTGTCGCCGAACTCGTACGGTTTCGGCGCGCCCGTGGTTTCGACGCCGGTGGCCTGCTCGCGCGTGTCGTGGCGGCCGTAGTTGCTCTTGCCGAGCGATCCGAGGAGATCGCGCAGCGCACGGTAGCCGAGAAAGTCGAGCGTTTTGTCGGTCACCTCGAACGTGACCGGCGGCTGGTCGGGCCCGTTGCCGCCGCGTCCCTGCCGACGCTCGCGCTCGCCCTCGAGGTCGGGGGGCATCGTGATGTAGCCCTCCTGCGCCATGCGCTCGATGATCTGTTCGATCAGCTCCTCGAGCCTGGACCGCGCGTCCTGGTCGGCATCGGCGGGATCGCCCAGCAGCCGCTCGATCGTTTCCTCCGGCAGCACGCCGCCGTTGAACAGCGCGTCGAGAATCGCGTCGTGCAGCGCCTGCATGGTGCGCTCTTCGTCGCCCATCGCGTACGGGTTCCCGAAACCGCTCGAAAGCAGCAGATCGGACAGCTTCGAGACCAGATCCTCCAGATCCAGATCGTCGAGCTCGTCGCCGGTAAAGCGCGTGTAGCGGTAACGCATATGCGCAGGGGTTAGGGCTTCGGGGTTAGGGGTTAGTGGACGAATCCCTAATCCCTAATCCCGAATCCCTAACCCCTAGTTGTAATACTTCTTCTTGCTCGTCGGAATCCGGATCTGTTCGTCGACGGCCGGCTCGTCGCGCCGCGCGGTGCGGCGCGGGGCCGACGTTTCGGCGGCCGAGTAGCCGCGCTCCTCGCTGCGGCTGATTTTCTTCTGCGCGTACAGCCCCTCGAGCACGAAGTCGACCGCCGACGCCACGAGCGGCGCGGGCGCGCCGCCGGCCAGTCCCGCCTTCT
>WNGB01015523.1_pt1 | contig 10071 bp, 6 predicted proteins | sample 5400681 | NCBI WGS metagenome assembly WNGB01 (sample SAMN13153367, study PRJNA577476) | soil metagenome | isolation source: 115 cm soil or saprolite under grassland replicate 2 | place: USA:California | collected 2016-06-15
CTTCCCCTTCTGGCAGGTCTTCCGGTTCGCGGCGCCAGGGCTGATGGCGGGCAACGCGGCCGTGTTGAAGCACGCGTCGAACGTCCCGGGCTGCGCGCTGGCGATCGAGGACATCTTCCGCCGGGCCGGCTTGCCGGAGAATCTCTTCCGCACCTTGATGATCGGCAGCGGCCAGGTCGAGGCAGTCATCGAGAACCCTCTTGTCCGCGCGGCGACCCTGACCGGCAGCGGACCGGCGGGCCGAGCCATCGCGCGCAAGGCCGGCGAGATGCTGAAAAAGACCGTGCTCGAGCTGGGCGGGAGCGATCCCTATCTCATCCTCGAGGACGCCGACCTGGAGCTCGCCGCGGGCGTGTGCGCCAAGGGACGGCTGATCAACAGCGGGCAGAGCTGCATCGCGGCCAAGCGCTTCATCGCCGTCGAGAAGATCCGTCCACGCTTCGAAGAGCTCTTCGTCCGGCGGATGAGCGCCGCCAGGATGGGCGACCCCCTCCGGGAGGACACGCAGGTCGGTCCCCAGGCGCGGCACGATCTGCGCGACGCGCTGCACCGTCAGGTCGAGGCGAGCGTCGCCAAGGGCGCGCGCTGCCTGCTCGGCGGAGCGATCCCCGACGACCGGGGTGCCTACTACCCTCCGACGGTGCTGACCGACGTGCGCAAGGGGATGCCGGCCTACGAAGAGGAGCTGTTCGGGCCGGTCGCGGCGATCATCCCTGTCAAGGACGAGGAAGCGGCGATCGCGGCCGCCAACGACTCCGTGTTCGGGTTGGGGGCCGCCGTCTTGACGAGCGATCTCGCACGCGGCGAGCGGATCGCCGCCGATCTGATCGAGAGCGGCTGCGTCTTCATCAACGACTCCGTGCGGTCGGATCCGCGCCTCCCCTTCGGCGGAATCAAGGAGAGCGGCTATGGGCGCGAGCTGTCCGCCTACGGGATCAAGGAATTCGTGAACATCAAAACGGTCTACGTCTCCTGAACGGATCGTGTTTGACGCGCCCGGAGACGAAGAATGATGATCCAGCCTCGAGGTGGCCTATGACCGATCCAGTTGTCCCGATCGCCGCGAAGCTTGGTGCCCGTTTCGAACAGGTCTTTCCGAAGCTGACGCCGGCGCAGGTGTCGCGCGTCGCCGCGCACGGCCACGCGCGTCGAGTTCAGTCTGGTGAGGTGCTGGTCGAGCCGGGCGAGCGGACGATGCGGTTCTTCGTTGTCAAGGAAGGGGCGGTGGAGATTGTCCGGCCGTCCGGCGCCTCCGAGACCCTCATTGCCGTTTGCGAGGCAGGTCAGTTCACGGGCGAGGTCAACATGCTCTCCGGCCAGCGGAGTCTGGTGCAGCTCCGCGCGAGCCAGCCTGGCGAAGTGATCGAGCTGGATCGCGAACGTCTGCTGGCGCTCGTGCAAACCGACAGCGAGCTGAGCGACATCCTGATGCGCGCCTTCATCTTGCGGCGGGTCGAGCTGATCGCAGAGGGTCTTGGAGACGTCGTGCTCGTGGGGTCGAACAACTCCCCGGGAACGCTCCGTATCCGTGAGTTTCTGACGCGCAACGGGTATCCGTACACGTCCGTCGACGTCGAGAGGGACGCCGACGTTCAGGACCTGCTGGATCGGTTCCATGTCGGCGTCGAGGACGTGCCGATCGTGATTTGCCGCGGCGACCAGGTGTTTCGGAATCCGACCAATCAGCAGATCGCCGACTGCCTCGGCTTCAACGACGCGATCGACCCGGCGCCGCTCCGCGACGTGGTCATTGTGGGCGCGGGACCGGCGGGGCTCGCGGCGGCCGTCTACGGCGCGTCCGAAGGACTCGATGTGCTGGTGCTCGAAGACAACGCGCCGGGGGGACAGGCCGGCTCGAGCTCGAAGATCGAGAACTACCTGGGCTTCCCGACCGGCATCTCGGGGCAGGAGCTCGCGGCACGCGCGTACACACAGGCGGAGAAGTTCGGCGCCCAGGTGATGATCGCGAAGCGTGCCACTCACCTGGCCTGCGACCGGAAGCCGTACGCCATCGAAATGGACGAGGGCCCGCCCGTTCAGGCTCGCGCCGTCATCATCGCGACCGGTGCCGAATATCGCAGACTCTCCCTCGAGAACCTGGCGCAGTTCGACGGCGCGGGCGTGTATTACGGAGCGACGCCTCTCGAGGCGCGATTGTGTGGAGGGGATGAGGTCATCGTGATCGGCGGCGGGAACTCGGCGGGCCAGGCCGCCGTCTTCCTGGCGCAGACCGCCGGGCGCGTGCACATGCTCGTCCGCTCCGACGGGTTGGCGGAGAGCATGTCGCGATACCTGATCCGGCGGATCGAGGAGAATCCCGCGATCGTCTTGCGAACGCACACGGAGATCGTTGCGCTCGAAGGGGGCGATCACCTCGAGCGCGTTCGCTGGCGTGACAATCAGGCCGGGAGCATCGAGACCCACGACATCCGGCACGTCTTCGTCATGACCGGCGCCGTTCCGAACACGCACTGGCTCGATGGTTGTGTGGCGCTCGACGGGAAGGGGTTCATCAAGACGGGACCGGACCTGTCGCAGGACGACCTGGCCGCCGCGCATTGGCCGCTCGCCAGAGCTCCCCATCTGTTCGAAACGAGCCTGCCGGGAGTGTTCGCGGTGGGCGACGTCAGGGCAGGCAATCTCAAACGAGTCGCGTCGGCAGTCGGGGAAGGATCGAGCGCGGTCGCCCTCGTCCACCAGGTGCTGCAAGAATGAAGGACGACTACAGGTGCGGCCGCGCGGGTCTGATATCGACGGCAATATGCCGCCACTTGCCCTGGCGAAATCTGACGACGCTGAGAGTCGCTCGAGTGAGATGCCCGAGCACGATCGCCAGCCAGATGTTGGCCGGCTGAAGGTTGCCCATCGCCTGGAATACGGTACAGAGGCCGATCGGCACCGCGATCTGAGAGATGAGCGAGATGTACAGAGGGCTACGGGTGTCGCCGGTGCCCTGCAGGCCGCCGGTGTAGGTGAGGGCCACGGTGACGAAGAGACCCGATACGCTCAGAAACCTCAGAAGATCCTTCCCGAGCGACTGGACGAGCGGCTCGGTCATTCCAAAGATCCCGAGCAGGGACCCCGGGATCGCAAGGAACAGCAGGCCCACCGCCGCCGCCAGGGCGAGGCCGATCCGCGAGGCGACGGCCACGCCGTGGCTCGCGCGCTCCGGGTTGCCGGCGCCCAGATTCTGACCCGCAATCGTGGCCGACGCCCCCAGCAGCCCCACCGATGTCCACGTGATCAGCGAGAACAGCTCGGTGTATCCCACCGCGTAGGCCGCCTGGGCTGCCGCGCTGTGCTCGAGCGATCCGATGAAACGCAGCAGCAGCACGCCAGCGATGTTCATGGCGATGCCCTGCACGCCGGTCGGCAGCCCGAAACGGAAGAGCGAGCGGATGATGCCGAAGTCCGGCCTCATATCCATGCCGCGATGGAAATGGATGACCGAGCCCGGAGTGAAGAGCCGCCTCACGCCGTAGACGGCCACGATCGTGCTGCTGGCGATGGTGCCTACCGCGGCTCCCAGCGTGCCCAGCCGGGGAATCAGGAGGACGTTGAACACGATCGTCAGCACGGTCATCGTCACGCCCAGCCGGAGCGGGGTCCTGGCGTCGCCGGCGGCCCGGAAGGCTCCGCTCAACATGAAGAAAAGCATCATGCCGAAGATGCCGAGGAACATCGCGCGCAGGAACGGAAGCGCCTCGCGCCGGACCTCCGGAGCCGCGTGGACGATGTCGAGCAGGGCCGGCGCGGCAAGAGACCCGACGACGGCCATCACAGCCGCCAGCGCGATGGCGGTGAGGAAGGCCTGATAGACGACGCGATTGACCTTCTCGGGGTCGTTCGCACCCGCAAAACGCGCCACGAGCACGCCCATCCCCGTGAACAGCGAGCTGATGAAGACGATGACGACGAGGATGATCTGCCAGCTCACGCCGATGGCGGCGTTGGCGGTGTAGCCGACGAAGTTGCCGACCATGACGTGGTCGATGATGCCCTGCAGCCCCGCGATGATGTTCTGCAGCATCGTCGGCCAGGCGAGCCGCCAGACCGCCGGACCGATCGGACCCTCGACGATGGAGCGGTCGAAACGCTGCGCCGGTTTCGATGCGGGTATCGCGACGACCGGGCCGGACTCGGGGACAGGCGATGCGCCGGCCGCGATCGCGGCTTCTGTTTCCTCCAAGCAGACTCCTCCGCGTTGCCAACCCTCGGCGTTCTTCGGCAATTCCGATCATTTGCCGATCACTTCAACTTACGGCTAGCGGACGATCACGGTTTCGGACTCGCGACACCCGGTGAAAGGTGGCGATAGAGGCCGGGAGCGCGGGCGGCCACGCGGCGCGGGCAGACCTGCGCTCGCGCTGACGTTCAACGCCGTCGAGCGGCGCTACCTGCGCCGCCGCCTTGCGGAGGTTCAGTTAGTCGGCCGAGGTTGACGACCCGGCAACAGACCTATCAGACTTCGAACCCTCACCGCTTGGTCGAACGAGAAGCCGGAAGATGAGGAAATGCGTGACGAGCAAGGGTGGCACGACTGCTGTGACAATGAAGAACGCCGCTCCGAGACTCCCAGCGTCAAGCTGAACTCGCGGACCCTCGTAAAACGCGAATAAGAGGTCCGCCGCGCCCCAGATGTTGAACAACCACACGATCGGAATCGCCCAGATTGCGCGCTTCGAAAGGGCGGCCGTGGCGATGATGGCGAGGATGCCGGCGACAAAATCGCCATAGGCAGCGGGGACCGCGAAGGCGGCCGGCAGCGCTGGAGACACAACCCCTGGCACCATGAAGGCGAGTCCGATGAAACGAAGAAACATATGAGGCGCCACTAACCAGACGAGCGCCTGGTCCCGGTCCATGACCCGAAGCCGCGGCCAGACATAGAGCGTCGCGAGCACACCAGAACTCACGAAGCTCATCAGGATGCTGATCCCAAATATTGCGCGGCTCGTCATCAGTCTTCTCCTGAACCGGTCCGGGCAGACTCAATTCCTCTCGGGGTTGTTCGTTCAAGCCGCTTCTTCGAGATGCGCAAGCAACACGCGGTTTCGCGAGCGAATGCCGGAAGAAACACCAGTCACTAATGCGATCTGATTCCCGGTCATCCCTTCGTTAAGCAAATGACTTCGATCTCCAACGTCCCGGCAGAGCCGTGCCCATGTACGCTCAGTGCAAACGCCGCGCCGGAAGCCGCGGCATCGCAAACTGAAGACTGCAAGCGGGTGGGCACCGCATTGGCGAAGCGCGCGTGACGGGCGACCCTCGCCGTGCGCGTGAGGGGTCCGGCAGAGCAAGAGGTCAAGCCAGGAACCCCGCCTGATCTCTCCAGCCGCCCGAATACATCGCGGCGGCAACGAACTAGGATTGGGCCGTGGTCCTGCCGTTTACTGCGCCGATTGCGCCGATGTTGTCCCGAGCTGCGGAAGCCTTGCCCGGGGGCGAGGGGTGGCAGTTCGAGCCGAAGTGGGACGGCTTTCGGACGCTGGTGTTTCGCGACGACGATGAGATCCTGCTCCAGAGCCGCGACGAGAGGCCGATGAACCGGTACTTCCCCGAGCTCATCGAGCCCCTGCGCGCGGTGCTCCCCGAACGCTGCGTGCTCGACGGCGAAGTCGTCATCGTCGGGAAGGCCGGGCTCGACTTCGAGGCGCTGCTCCTGCGCATCCATCCGGCCGCGTCGCGCGTGAAACTGCTGGCCGAGCAGACACCGGCGTCCTACGTCGCCTGGGACCTCCTGGCGTTGGGCGGCGAGGACCTGCGTGCGAAGCCGCTCGCGGAGCGGCGGGAACGGCTCGAGCGGGAGCTCGCCGGAGCGAAGCCGCCGGTATATCTGTCGCCGGCGACGCGCGACCGCTCCCTCGCCCGGGACTGGTTCGGCCGATTCGAGGGCGCGGGGCTCGACGGCGTCATGGCCAAGCGCCTCGATGAGCCCTACAAGGCCGGCGAAAGAACCATGATCAAGGTCAAGCACAGGCGCACGGCCGACTGCGTGGTCGCCGGTTTCCGCTGGCACAAGAACGGCCCGGGAACGTTGGTCGGCTCGCTGCTGCTCGGCCTCTACGACGAGGAGGGTACGCTGCACCACGTCGGCGTGACCGCGGCATTCACCACCGGGGCGCGCAAGCAGCTCGTGGAGGAGCTCGCGCCCCTGAGATCGAACGCTCTCGAAGGTCATCCCTGGCGCGACTGGGCCGAGGCGGAGGAAGACGCGGCCGCGAAGGGGCCGCGGCTGCCCGGCGCGACGAGCCGATGGAACCGTGGAAAGGACCTGAGCTGGGAGCCGCTCCGGCCCGAGCGTGTCTGCGAGGTCGCGTACGACCACATGCAGGGGACGCGTTTCCGGCACGCCGCCCAGTTCGTGCGCTGGCGCTCCGACAAGCGGCCGGAAGAGTGCCGCTACGACCAACTGGAGGTCACGCCGGCTTACGAGCTGGAACGTGTCTTCGGCGCGCGCGGCCGCCCGGGTAATCGTCGTTCTGGACCTGGTCGCGGCGCGCGTAGTCTCCCGAAGTAACCGAGGGAGGAGGCGCGCGCCGCGGAAGCGAAGCGCTAGCGCGGAATCAGGCGAGCGATCGAGGCCGCATCCGGCCGAGTCGCTCGCCGGTGCGCCCAAGGGCGCAGGTCCCGTGCTAGCGCGGAGCGACGGGATCGTAGTCGGGAGCCGGCGGTTCTTCCGCCGGGCGTTCGGGCTCGGGAACGTGGCGGAGATTGACCCGGATGCGCGTCCAGGTGCTGGAGCGGCCCCTCATGGAATCGACGAGGACATCGTCCTCCTCGAGCCGCGCCGCGGCCGCGGGATGGCGAGCCTTCCAGCGCTCGAGGCCGTCGAGCGCGTCTTCCTTGTGCTTCGCCCTGGCGACGGTGACGAGCGGCTGCGTGGACCGACGGCGGCCGACTGGTTTCTCCGCATTCGCACTCCGTCGCCGTGACGGCGCGACGCGCGGCGGCTCGTCGGCCTGCTTCCTGTAGTGCGGCGGCCAGGGCGCGTCGCCCAGGCCCGCGGCTTCCTGCGCGGCGGACAGATCCAGCAGCTTCTCCAAAGATCCCGCGGCGGTTTCGATGCCGGCCGCCGCGTCGCCGCGCTGGGCCAGGCGCTCCGGCGCGGTCTTGAGCGTAAACGCCGCCGGGTCGCAGCCGGCGACCTCGTTCCATTCGAGCGGCATCGACACCCGCGCGTCCGGCGTGGGCCGCACCGACCAGGCGGACGCCACCGTCCGGTCTTTGGCGTTCTGGTTGTAGTCGAGGAAGACGCCGTGGCGTTCCTCCTTCCACCACTTGCTGGTCGCCCGCTCGGGCGCGCGCCGCTCGACTTCGCGCGCGAGCGCCAGCGTTGCGCGCCGCACCTGGTCGAAGCTCCAGCGCCGCTCGATCCGCACGTTGACGTGCATGCCGCGCGATCCGGACGTTTTGGGCCAGCCGATGAGGCCGTGCTCCGCGAGCACGTCGCGAACGATGAGGGTGACCTGCCGCACTTCGTCCCAAGCGACACCCGGGCCGGGGTCCAGATCTACGCGGAGCTCGTCGGGATGCTCGAGGTTGTCGGCGCGCACCGGATGCGGGTTCAGATCGATGCATCCGAGGTTGACGATCCAGAGGAGCTGCGCCGCGTCGCGCACGACGACCTCCCGCGCAGTCCGGCCCGACGGAAAGCGCAGTTCCACCGTCTCGATCCATTCGGGGTGCTGCTCGGGAGCCCGCTTCTGGAAGAAGGGCTCCTGGTCCGCGCCGTTGACGTAGCGCTTGAGCACGATCGGGCGGCCGGCGATCCCCCGGAGCGCCCCATCGGCGACTGCCGCGTAGTACTTCGCCAGGTCCAGCTTCGTATGGCCGGCCTCGCGAAAAAAAACCTTGTCGGGATTGGTGATCACGACCTCGCGGCCGGCGACGTCCAGGGCGGTCCCCTGATCCTTCCCCACAGGACATCCTTGCCGGATTCGGCCTAGTCCTTGTCCAGGTACTCCTGAGGAACATCGTCCTCGGGAACCTGCCGCGTCCGGACTCCGCCTTTGTCAGCGTCGGGAGCGTTCTCGACGCCGCTGATGATGCCCGCCTCGAAGGCCTGACCTTCTTCGAGCAGCTCCTCCACGCTCTCCGAAGCCGCGAGCTCTTCTCTCGACAGCCCTTCCGTGTCGCCGGACTGACCGCCGGCCTCCGGGCCGAGCCCGCGCAATTCAGACGGCGCGTCGAAGCTGGAACCCGCGCGACCCTGTGGCCGCCGGGACACAGGAGCGCGTTTCGTCTTCCTGATGGTCTTTTCCCTGACGGGAGCCTTCTTGCCGGCGGTCTTCTTGCTTCGCCGGGCCTTCGCCCGTTGCCCGGGCGCGCGCTTCGCGGCGGCCTTCTTCCTGCGGGCCGGTGATCTCTCGCGGCTTTTCTTCTTCTTCGCCATGATCGGACTCTAGCAGGCTGCTGAAAAAGGGTGTGAGGCGGCGTTGCGAGCGCCGCGGGGCCGGATGCAAGGAGGCGTGACGAGCGCGATGCCGGGGCGCATCGTAGATCCACCGGCGATCGGCCGGCGCCGTCCAGCGGCACGCGGAGCTGCGGATGTCCGGTCTGGAGCAGAGCAACGGTGCCCTCCCCGCCGTCCGCGCGAACGCTGACGACGGACAGCCGGTCCGTGACCTTGAGACGCGCGGACTCGCGTTGGGGGGCTGCCTGAATCCGAGTGACTTGAACGGCGCAGTTGGTGGGACCAAAACCTGGCGGCATGGAAATCGTTCATTAGAATAGAGCGTTGTGAAAGCCGTGCAGCCCGCTCTCCTCAGCCCACCGGCCTCTCATCACGAGAGCCTGGGCATCGCCCTTTCCGCGATCGCGCGGACCGTGGCCGAGAGCCTGAAGTTGAAGGACGTCTTCTCGCGCGTCGCCGAGGCGGCGCGGCAGGTGCTGCCGTTCGAAGTCATGGGGGTCAGTGTCGTGGACGACCCCGATGTTCCGTGGGAGGACCTGGAAAACGTCCTCTTCTCGGCCTACGCCGTCGCCGGCGATGCCCGGACCGAGGATATCGGTCAGTACCGCCGGTCCGACGTTTCGCCCGGTCTGCGTCTGAACGAGGTCGGTAAGGTCTTCCGGCATTCGGACGTCCGGACGATGCTCGATGCTTCGTTCCTCCTCGACAGCCGGATCCTGAGCCTCGATTGCCGGTCGCTGATGGCCTGCCTCCTGCCGGCGGCTCACCCGCTCGGGAGTATCTGGTTCTCCTCCTCACGGGCCGGCGCTTTCGGCCCGGAGGACGATGCCGCAGTGCTGGCGATCGCGGACCTGGTCGCCGTGGCGCTTCAGCACGATCGGCTCTTCCGGGACGAGCGGGAGCGCCGGCGCCGGAGCGAGGCGCTGGAGGCGCTGCTGCCGACGCTGTCCAAGGCGCTCGACATCCGCGATGTCTTCGACCAACTCTCCGCAGCCGTGGGCGGGATTCTGCCGCACGACCGGATGGCGCTGGGTCTCTTCTCGAAGGACCGGAAGACGATCCGGATACACGCCTACACGGGCGACCGGGTCCCGGACATGCCCGAGACAATCTCGATCGATTGCGACCCGCAGACTGACGCCGATTGGAGCTTCTTCCTCGTTCGAGACCTGCGGCAGGAGTCCCGATGCTGCGGCCAGAAGTACGACGTCCTGAAGGAGGAGGGAATGCGATCCCTCCTGCGCGTGCCCGTGAGGTTGGAAGGAGAGATCGTCGGCGGCCTGAACTTCCTCTCGCGGACGGTCTGCCGGTATCGGGAGGAGGACGCCGACATCGCCCGCCGGATTGCCGACCAGGTCGCGCTCGTGCTCTCGCACGAAAAACTGGCGGAGGAGGCCCGGCTCGCTGCGGAGGCGCGTGAGGAGACGCTGCGGCTCGAGGGGCGGCTGGCCTCCTTGATGGAGGCGTTCGCGTCGTATCTGGGCGGCCCGCGGCAGATCATCGGAAACTCGAAGAGCTGGCTCGAAGTTCTCGATCTGGTCTCCAAGGTCGCGCCGACGGACACGACGGTACTCCTGACGGGGGAATCCGGCACTGGAAAGGAGGTCGTGGCGCTGGCCATCCACGCCGCCTCCCCGCGCTCGAGCAAGCCGTTC
>WNGB01015524.1_pt1 | contig 10070 bp, 6 predicted proteins | sample 5400681 | NCBI WGS metagenome assembly WNGB01 (sample SAMN13153367, study PRJNA577476) | soil metagenome | isolation source: 115 cm soil or saprolite under grassland replicate 2 | place: USA:California | collected 2016-06-15
GCCGTTCGCAGCTGCCACCTCGGGAGCGGGCTTGGACGGCGCCTGGTCCGGCGCGGGCTCGGCGGGCTCCGCCGCTGGCACCGCCGACGGGGTGGTGTCCAGACGATGGGGCGCGACCTCGTATTCCGTGTCGCTCAACTTACGGACATCGGCCACCTCGGCGTCGTTCGCCTGGCGCAGCAGCTGCACGAAGCGGTCGGGCTGTAGCAGCGGATCTTCGCGACCCCGCAGGGCGACCATCCGAAGCCGCAACGCTTCATGCGGCACCGGGGCCTTGAGCTCGCTCAACGCGCGGCTGATCAGCTGAAAGGCGGCGGCCAGCGTCAGCGCCCCGTCGCCTCGCACGGCGGCGGTTCGATCGCCGGGGCCGGGTCTGGCCGGTCCGGCGGCGGGGCGGTCGCGGTCCCGCCCGCGACCGCGTCCGCGGCCCCGAGACCGGCCGCGCCGCTCGCCCTCGTCGACCGGCTCGCGAAGGCCGTTGCGGGAGGGCTCCGCCGCGACCGGCGCGGCGCCGGCCGGGGCGACCTCGTACTGCCCGTTGTCCATCTTGTTCACCTGCACCACGCCGCGCTGCCCTGCCTCGATCACGAACTTGCTGAACCGGCTGAATCCCGCGTTCTTCTCGTCGAAATTCGGATCGATCTGCTGCATGACCTGCTTGAGCCGGTCGGATCGCATGACGTCGCCGTTGCGCACCATCTGGGCGACCGCTTCGCGGGCGAGTTCCCAGGGGTCGCGCTGGACCGAGGGCGTGTCGACTTCCTTGGTCAGCCCCGCCAGGTCGCTGTAGGAGTAGTACTCGTCGCAGTTCTGGATCAGGAGGTCGCTGGCCGACTCCCGGATTCCCACCCCGATCACGTACTTCCCGTACTCCTTCAGCTTGATCACCATCGTCGAGAAATCGCTGTCCCCCGACATGATGATGAAGGTACCGATCTCGGGCCGGATGAAGACCAGCTCGATCGCGTCGATGGCGAGCCGGATGTCGGTCGCGTTCTTCTTGCTGGTGCCGAAGGCGGGGGCGAAGATCAGGTCGATCGATGACTCGGAGAGCGGAACGATGTACTGCGGATAGCGTCGCCAGTCGGCGTAGGCCCGCTGCACCGCCACCTTCCCCTTGATGATGTCGCTGTTGAGGAGGGTGCGCAGCTCCTTGGTGAGATCGGATCGGATGCCGAGGGTGACGTTGTCGAAGTCGATCAGCAGCGCCGCGTTGGGGGCGTGCACGGACGGGCTCGGCAGATGCCGGCTCGGACGGTTTAACGGTGAGCTCACGGAGCACTCGGTTCCAGGCCCGCCACCCCGGCGTGCTTCCGTCGCTTCACCGTGCCGGACCCGGTCGGCGGGAATGCGGCGAAGCAGCGCGCGAGATGGGGGACCTCGTAGTCAACCAGACGTTCGCGACCGGGCCGCAGCCCGTCGCGCCGCATGCGGTGATGTCCCAGCTTCAGGCATTGGCGCCGCTCACCGCGAGCCACACCAACCCGACTCGGTGCCGCCCGGTGCCCCCCGTCGTGACGCCACCAAGGCGAACGTCGCGTCCGGGAGCTCCCCGTCCGACGGGCTTGCGGGCACCGGCCGGCCGGGTCGCCGCCGCGCGTTGCGCAATCCGCCGGGCTGGTCTCGGTCGGCCCGACGCGACCTCCACCCCAGCAATCTGCCTGGACACCGGGAGGTCGCGTCGCCCCCAAAGGTAACCGGTGAACCGCCAACAGTGAACGGGGGCCCTTTGCCGCCGGAGCCCCCGTTTACCGTTCACCGTTCACCGTTTACGCCGTTCCTACCCGATCATGCCTTCACCGGCCAGCGGCAGCTCCAGCACGAAGCGGAAGCGGGTGCCAAACGCGGGCGCGGTCTCCACCTCCAGGGTGGAGCCCATCGCTTCGACCAGCTTCCGGCAGATCGAGAGACCGAGCCCGGAGCCGGAGAAGGCGTACTCGCCCTGTTTCTGGCGGCGGCGGAACGGCTCGAACAGCGTGGCCATCGACTGCGGTGGAATGCCCCGGCCGGTGTCCCGCACCGAGAACTCGACACCGCTACCCGAGACCTGGCGCGCCGCCACCTCGACAAATCCCTCGGCGGTGAACTTGAGCGCGTTGGTCGTGAGGTTGAGCAGCACCCGGCTCAGCGCCACCGGGTGGCCGATGCGAAAATCGGCCTCGGGCGGCGACAGCCGCACCGTGAGCGACTTCTCCTCCGCGATGGGCAGCACGATATCCCTGACGGACTCCAGGATGTCGGTGATGGAGAACGGAATCGGGTCGAGATCGACCAGGCGGTCGCCGCCGCGGGCCAGCTCGATCACGTCGCTCGCCACCGAGCTCAGCCCGAACGCCGCGCTGTAGATCAGGCCGAGCTGCCGCTCCTGCACCGTGTTCACCACCCCGCTTCGGCCCCGCTGCAGCGTCTCGGCCAGGAAGAGGATCGAAGTGAGCGGCGAGCGGAGGTCGTGGGCCACCTCGACCACCAGCTCGAGCCCATCGGGCCCGCCGAGGCGGTCGGTGAACCGCTGTGACCAGTCCACTTCGAGGCGCTGGGTGATGCGCTCTACTGCGCCCAGCAGCCGGAGCACCTGGGCGGTCTCAGGGGGGGGCGACAGCGTCTCCAGCCGCTCGAGCAGCGCCGCTCGAATCAGCGCCACCAGCCGGCGTGAGAGCGCGTTCCGCGGCACCAGCACCAGATCCGGATCCTGGCCAATCGCGGCCTGGCGCATCGCCGCACAGAGATACGCCACGTGAGCCGCCACCTCTTCAGGCGACGCCGCGTGTTCGACCACACTCTCCCAGCGTGACTGGACCGCCAGCACGCTGTCACGCAGGGCGTCCCACATCGCCGGTGCCAGCCCGCCGCCCGACGGACCCTCGGGGTCCCACACCCGCACCGGGACGGCGTAGGTCGGGCCGGACGCCCGCCGACGCTCCCCGCTGCTGGAGTGGGGCAGCGCGGTCTCTGACTTCACTCGGGAGTCCCCGGACTCTCTTCGCGATGAAACTCGTGCTTGTCCATCAACCGGTACAGCGTCGTACGATCGATGCTGGCCAGGCGGGCCGCCTTCGACATGTTCCCGCCGGCACGGCCGATCAAGCGCCCCAGGTACTCTCGCTCGAACTGCGCCACGATCCGGTCCTTGGCCACGTGGTAGGCCTCGTCCATCACGCCGGCCGGGATCGCGCTCTCGGCCGGCCATTCCGCGGCGTCTTCGTAGATCGGGATGTCGTTCGGCTGAATGACCTGGTCCGGCTCCGCCAGCACCGCGACATGCTCGATGACGTTCTGAAGCTCCCGGACGTTACCCCGCCAGGGTCGCGAGCGGAGGAAACCGATGCTCGCGTCGCTGAGGCGCGGGACTCGATCGCCCATCTGCCGGTGACGGTGCCAGTAATAGGTGAGGAAATGGTTGGCCAGCAGCGCGATGTCCTCCTGCCGCTTGCGGAGCGGCGGCAGGGCGATCGGCACCACCCGCAGGCGGTAGAAGAGATCGCTTCGCAGGACGCCTTCGTCCACCGCTTCCTGCGGGTCCCGATTGGTGGCGGAGATGAACCGGACGTCGACCACGGCATCCACCTGCTCGCTGCCGACCCGCCGGACCACCCCGTCCTGGATCACCCGGAGGAGCTTCGCCTGCAACGGCATAGACATCTCAGTCAGCTCGTCCAGGAAAAGCGTCCCGCCGTTGGCGGTCTCCAGCAGCCCGGGCTTGTCGCGATCGGCTCCGGTGAAGGAGCCCTTCCGATGCCCGAACAGCTCGCTTTCCAGCAGCCCCTCGGGCAGCGCGGCGCAGTTGATCGGCACCAGCGGCTTGTGCGCCCGCCGGCTGTACTGGTGAATGAATTGCGCGATCACTTCCTTGCCGGTGCCGCTTTCGCCGCTGATGAAGACCGACGCGTCGGTGCCGGCCACCTTGCGGGAGAGATCGACCGCCTTGCGGAACGGCGGCGAGATCCCGATCAGGGCCATCTTCTCGCTCTGCCCGTTCTGCTTCATCAGCTGCAGCCGGAGATCCTGCGCCTCCCGCCCCACCATGACGGCGTGCGACGCCCGGCCAATGAGCACCTGAAGATGGGTCGCGGAAAATGGCTTCGGGAGATAGTCCCAGGCGCCGGCTCGAAGCGCCTCGATGCTGCTGGTCACGCTCGGGTTGCCGGTCATGACCACGACGATCGTGTCCCTGAACGCCTCGAGCGCTGCCTGGAGGATCTGGAGCCCCGAGATCTGGGACATATAGAGATCGACGAGGATGATGTCGAACTTGCGCCGCTTGACGGTATCGAGGGCTTCCTCGCCGCGACCGATCAGGGTCACGTTGTAGCCGTCCATCTGCAGGACACTGGCGCAACTTTCCCGCAGCGTGCGCTCATCATCCACCACGAGGACCCGGATGCTGGCCTTTACGTCGCCCGGGATCGACAGCGGGTCCCGCGCAGGGGCCTCAGGACCAGCCGGCCCGGCGTGCGGCGACGACGATGCGAGCGAACTGCCCATGCAGACTCTCCTTAGCGCTGGTACCGGTCAGAGGCGAGGCGCTCGCGAGTGGTAGGCGCCCCTGGCTGGGCCGGAGGCCCGAGCGGCAGCCACTTGAGCAGACGACGTTCCACAACTCGGGTACAAGACCTTTGGACAAGCGCTGGCGTCACTTGCATACAACACCGTGCGGCGCGTGTCAAGCAGCTTAGTGTGATTCAAGCCACAGGTGCCTGCCGACACCGCGCAACGACGTGCAAGGTCCATGCAACAGACCTGCCGCGAATCACATCCCCCGCCCCGCAGGGGCCATATCGTTACGTCTGGCGGGAACTTCGCCCGGGGTCGCTTGCCGCCGGGTTCGCGGTCCTTAGTTTGCAGTGGCGGGGGACCGTTTCCGCGACGTGGGGCGTTTCGCCCGAACGATCTCCAGGAGCAACGGATCAGACCATGGCTGGCAATCTTCTTCCTCCCGGCGATCCTCCCGGCCCGCTGGTACAACCCCCGGCCGCGACTCCCGCTCCTGCGCTCGATTACGACCTGACGCCGTTTCAGCCGCCTGCTGATGGCGGCGGCATCCCCTGGCGCCGCTACATCTCGGCACTGCGCCGGTACAAGTGGCTCATGCTCCTGGTGATCATGGTGGGCACCGGCGCTACCGTGCTCGCCACCCGATTCATGAAGCCGCAATACACCGTCCAGGCGACCATCTGGATCGAGAGTCCATCCGGCCGCGGCGGCCCGGTGCGAGCCAATTCGGTGGTGGAGGGCTACAACTGGGTCGAGCTGCTCACCACGTTTACCGTGCTCGACTCGGTGGTGGCGCGCGAGCGGCTCTACCTCACGTTCACCGACCCCAAAGACTCCGTCCTGTTCACCAATTTCAAGCTGCGGGAGCGCTTCCGGCCCGGATCGTACGTGCTGCAGACCGACAAGTCCGGCCGCAGCTTCAGCCTGAAGTCCGGCGAAGGACTGGCGGTCCAGCAGGGGAAGACCGGTGAGGCGGTCGGCACCCGCATTGGGTTCGAGTGGACCCCGGCGAGCGACCGCCTCACCCGGACCAAGGGACGGAAGGTCGAGTTCAAGGTGAGCAGTCCGCGCGACGCATCAATCGAGCTCCGCACTCAGCTGACGGCGCTGATGAAGGAGCAAGGCAACTTCCTGCGGCTGATGCTGGTGGGGACCAACCCGGTCCGCCTGACCACCACGATGAACGCGCTGATCAACCAGTACGTGGACGTGGCGGCAGAGCTCAAGCGCCGTCGGCTGGCCGAGCTGTCGGCGATCCTGGGACAGCAGGTCGACACGGTCGGGCGTCAGCTCCGGGAGGCGGAAGGCCGGCTGGAGGGATTCAAGGTTCAGACCATCACCAAGCCGAGCGAAGCGACCGTGCTGTCGCCTGGCACGGCGCAGACGACCGGCACCGTGGTCACCCGGTACTTCCAGCAGAAGCTTCAGGCGGAAGATCTCCGGCGGGATCGCGAAGCGCTGGAGACGGTACTGGCCCGCGCCAAGGCGGGCGACCTCGCGGTCGACGCCTACCAGACCATCCCCTCGGTCCGCGGCGCCCCGGATCTCCAGGGCGCTCTCAAGGAGCTGTCAACCTCGGAAGCGGAGCTCCGCACACTCCGCTACCGCTACACCGAGGAATACAAGCCGGTACAGGACCTCCAGCAGAGGATCAAGGAGATCCGGGACCAGTCGATTCCGGCCTACACCAACGCGCTGGTCGCCGCCCTCAAGCAGCAGGAGAACGACCTGCGCCAGCTGGTGGCCGCATCGTCCAAGGAACTGGAGCAGATGCCGGCGCGCTCGATCTACGAGGAGCGCTATGCCCGCGAGGTCCGCAGCATCGCGACCATCTACAACGACCTGCAGAACCGGTACGAATCAGCCAAGCTGGCCGAAGCGAGCGCGATTCCCGACGTTCGGATTCTCGACCCCGCCGTCCTGCCGGAGCGCCCCACCAGCAACAGCGCGTCCCGGCTCATCCTGATGGGCTTCATGGCCAGCACGGGGCTGGCGCTCGGGCTCGCGATCCTGCTCGATCAGCTCGACAAGCGATTCCGCTATCCGGAGCAGGTGACCAACGATCTCGGGCTCGGCATCTTTGGGGCGATTCCGGCCATCAAGAATCTGAAGAGCGGCAAGGAAGACGTCGAAGAAGCGGCGCACGTCGTGGAGGCGTTCCGCGCGATCCGCCTGAACCTGCTTCACTCCTACGGCATGGGGCCGGTGATGCTCACGGTCTCGAGCCCCGGGCCGGGTGACGGCAAGTCGCTGGTGTCGTCGAACCTGGCGCTCTCCTTCGCGGAGGCAGGCTACAAGGCCGTGCTGGTGGATGGCGACATCCGCCGGGGCGAGCTCCACCGCATGTTCAAGGCGGAGCGAATTCCCGGGCTGATCGACTATCTGATGAAGCAGGCCTCCCTGGAGCAGGTCCTGCGGCCGACGACCCATCCCAACCTGATGCTGCTGCCCTGCGGCACCCGGCGCCATTCGGGACCGGAGCTCCTCGGCTCGGGCACCATGACCGAGTTGATCGGGGCCCTGAAGGGCCGGTTCAACGTGGTCATCGTGGACAGCCCTCCGCTCGGCGCCGGGATCGACCCGTTCGTGCTCGGCACCGTCACCGGCAACATCATGCTGGTGCTCCGGTCGGGCGAGACCAATCGCCAGATGGCCGAGGCGAAGATTCGCCTGCTCGATCGACTGCCGGTCCGGGTGTTGGGCGCGGTGCTCAACGATATCCGGACCACCGACAGCCAGTACCAGTACTACTCGTACGTGTATGGCTACACGTCCGACGAGGAGGTGCCAAAGCTGGTGGAAAGACCGAAGGGCGACGTCAGGTAAGTCGGGCGGGGCTGCGCCCCGCCCGAGGAGTCAGTTCGAGAGGTTGACCGAAGGCGACTCGAACGAGCGAATCCGCTCCGAGTCGCCTTCGCGTTGCAGATCGTGGAGCGCGGTGGTCGCCCGCAGCAACAGCTCGAGGACGTCCACCGGCGAGCGGGCAAAATCGGGAACGGCGCAGTAGCCGGCCCTCACCCGGAGCTGAATGCCCACGCCCGAAGCGGCCTCGAGTGCGGCCCCCAGCCGGCTTGCCAGCCGAGTGGCGCCTGCCGCACCGGTGCTCGGCGCGAGGATCGCATATTCGCCGGAGCCGATGCGCCCAACCGCATCGGAAACCCGGCTCGCCCGGCGAAGCAGCTGTCCGACCAGCGCGTCGACCGGCGATTCCCCGCCGTCGCCAGCCTCGGCCTCATCGGCTTCCGTGCCCAGGACCACGCACGCGAGGGGTTCGTGCCGTCGCGAAGCGTCGGAGCCCATCTCCCGGGCCCGGTGGGCGAGCCCCGTGCGGGAGTAGAGCCCCGACACCGGGTCGAGCAGGCTCTCGCCGCGAAGCCGGTCGAGCTCGAGCTTCGCTCGCAGAAACGTGCGGAGCTTGAGAAGCAGTGTGTCGCCATCGAGGGGCTGGCCGAAGAACTCCCAGGCTCCGGCCTCGAAGGCCTCGATGCGCTGGGAGCGTCCGGAGGGTCCTGCGGTCGTGATGATGATCGGTGTCGCCGGACCCACCAGCTGATCGTCCCGGAGGCTGCGACATACATCAAAGCCGTGCATGTCGGGCATCTGGGCGTCCAGGACGATGACATCCGGTTGGTGCTGGCGAATCCCTTCGAGCGCCTGGTGCGCCGTGAAGGCCCGGACGACCCGGAAGCCGTTAGGCGACAGAATGCTTTCGAGCGACCTGGCCGACCACTCCTGATCGTTCGCGATGAGCACCAGCGGTTCGCGGGTCATCTCGAAGCTCGTCATTAGGCTCAGCAATCTCAGCAGCTGGGGTGGCCGGGGTCCGCGGGCGCGGAGGCCACCATTCGGACGTGTAGGCGCTCCTTCTCACGCAGAAGTTGTGCGCTCGGGGCTCTCGTCCTCAATCTCTTTTCTACCAGGCGTTTACGGCGCTGCGTCCGGTTTCCAGCCACTAGAAGCGCGGCAGCGGTGCAACATTTGGGAGGCCTGAACGCCACGCCCCCACCGCGCTGGGCTGTGGCGCGCAAGCCCCTGGGGCGTCGCCCCGGTGCAACGTTCGGCCCCGCCCTGCGGGCTGCCGGCGGCTGGGGTGTACAGCCGTAACCAATTGAATATCAGTGGTTTAGGCGCAGCATCGCAGCCGAGGTTGCGCGGCTTCGGGCCGAGGGCCATCCCGGCGTCAAGCTTGAAGTAACGGGCTCGCGAGTTTTGTCGGTAACGTTGTTCGCTCCAGGAGCGATCGAGTTGGCCATGAACTGTCCCACGAACGACCCTTCGGAGCACCCGGACACCTCCCGTGGTCCGGACTCCAGTGACGCGTCCGAGCGGGTCACCCATGGCGCTGAGGAGGAATCGGGCTTGGCGGCCGGGCTGCGTCGCTTCAGCCGCCGCCTGGCGACGTTCGGACTGGGAGAAGCACAGCGACCCCTGCTCACGGAGGAGATCTGGTCGCAGGACGTCAAAGGGAACCCGCGGTGATGGCATTTCAGCTGCGATCGGCGCGCCTGGCACAACCTTCGCTGGCCCGGCCGGCGTGTCGCGCGTCCCGTCACCTGCCAGTTACCGATTGGTTTTACCATATCCCGCGATCGGGTCGGTCGCGCTGTCCGAATCGGTCACTGAAAACTTGAGTCAGGAGGCTCGAAGCATGAGCGCAAGCCCCCGTCGCCGTGTTCAACAGCGTGCCGCGACGGTGATCGCGATCATGGTTGGCCTGGCACTCGTGATAGGCGCGGCGGCCTGCTCGGGCGGGCATCGACCGCCTGAGACGACGCCCAAGCCTCAGAATAAGGACACCGCCCCTACGGCACCCAGAGCAATGGCAACGCGGGCAGAGCTGGAGGCGCTCGCCGCTGGCAAGTCGGGTGAGGCCAGTCAGGAACAGCTCAAGGCGGTCCGCGAACGCTTGGCGCACGGCGATCTCCAACCGGGCGATCGGGTCGCGCTCCGGGTGCTGGGCGAGCAGGCCCTGACCGACACGTTCACGGTCAAGCCGACCCGAACCATTCTGCTGCCGAATATCGGTGACGTCTCGGTGGATCGCGTGCTCCGTTCGGAGCTCAACGATCACCTCAAGAAAGAGGTCGGCCGGTTCATCCGAAACCCGCAGCTCGAAGCGACCGCGCTGGTTCGGGTCTCGCTGACGGGCTCCGTCGGGAAGCCGGGCTTCTACAATCTGCCGGCGGACGTTTTGGCGAGTGACGCCATCATGGCCGCGGGAGGTCCGGGCTCGAAGGGAGATCCCAGCAAGACGGAGATCCACCGCGCCGGCCTGACCGTCGCGACCAAGGAGCAGACCAGCGAGGCGATCCAGCGGGGCGCGTCACTCGACCAGCTCAACGTGCAGAGCGGCGACGAGATTATCGTCGGCACCGCAGGCCAGGGCATTACCGGTGTGCTGAAAACCATGGGCATGGTGTCGGGCGCGCTGTTCGGCATCGTCGCGATAAGCCGGCTGTTCTGATGATCAGCGTCCAACCGGACTCAATAATGGAGCGGTTCCGAGAACCGGCACCCGGCTTGGCATCGCCGGCCGCGAATGGGCAGCTCCGCCGGCCGGCGCTGGCGGGGGATGTCGT
>WNGB01041186.1_pt1 | contig 10070 bp, 12 predicted proteins | sample 5400681 | NCBI WGS metagenome assembly WNGB01 (sample SAMN13153367, study PRJNA577476) | soil metagenome | isolation source: 115 cm soil or saprolite under grassland replicate 2 | place: USA:California | collected 2016-06-15
CGTTGATGATGAAGGTGCCCTGGTCGGTCATGACCGGGAAGTCGCCCATGAAGACCGACTGGGACTTGATCTCACCGGTGGTGCGGTTCTGGAACTCCGCCTGGACGTGCAGCTTGCGGGAGTAGGTGTGGTCCTTCTCGCGACACTCCTCGACGCTGAGCTCGGGCTCCTCGAAGCGGTGCTCGCCGAAGGTGAGCGCCATCTGGCCGGTGAAGTCCTCGATGGGGCTGATCTCGTCGAAGGTCTCCCGGAGACCCTCGGTGATCAGCCACTCGAAGGACTGGCGCTGGATGGCGATGAGGTCGGGGATGGGTAGGATCTCGGGGATCTTGCCGAAGGAGAGTCGTGGCGAGGTACGCGGGTCGCTCAACAGGCGTCCCTCCCCTTTCGCGGGAAGAAGCGGGTGGGCAGGCAGGCGGGCACGCCAAAGAAGCCGAGCACAGGTGGTCCAAGGGCGCGCGAAGACATGCGAAAGAGCAGTGTAGCGTCTACCTACACCGCTGTCAACAGCGACACGAGAAGAGTCTTCGTGTGCACCTCGTCGCTACGCCGTGTCGAATGACGGGAGTGTGCCGCCCCCGCCTTGAGGTGTCAAGGGATCCGGCAAATGCCGGGTACGGGCAAACCCGCCTGAACCCGCCATGACCTGCGGGAACCCCCGCAGGTCATGGCGTCGGCGGAAGTGGGCTACTTGAGCTCGACGGAGGCGCCGGCGCCTTCGAGCTGCGCCTTGGCCTTGTCGGCCTGCTCCTTGGGGACCCGCTCCAGGACCGCCTTGGGGGCGCCGTCGACCAGGTCCTTGGCCTCCTTGAGGCCCAGGCTGGTGAGCGCGCGCACCTCCTTGATGACCTGGATCTTCTTGTCGCCGGCGGCGGTCAGGACGACGTCGAACTCGGTCTGCTCCTCCTCGGCGGGGGCCTCGGCGGCGAGGCCGCCGGCCGCGGGCGCCTGGGCGACCGCGATCGGGGCGGCGGCCGAGACGCCGAAGGTGTCCTCGAACCGCTTCACGAACTCGGAGAGCTCGATCAGGGTCATGTCCTTGAAGGCGTCGAGGAGGTCGTCGCTGGAAAGCTTTGCCATGGTGGCGCGTGCTCCTTGTGACTGGCTGGGCGTGGGTCGGGGTGGCTCAGGTGGTCTCGGCCGGCTCGCCGGTGCTCGCTCGCTGCAGCGTCTCACCGTCGCCGTCCTCGGCCTGGCGCTTGTCGGCGAGGGCGGCGGTCATGGTGGCGACCTGGCGCAGCGGGGCGGCCAGCAGGTTGACGGTCTGCTGCAGGGAGCCGGCGAGCATGCCAGCCATGCGCGCCAGCAGCACGTCACGGGAATCCATGGTGGCGAGCTGGCGGACGCCCTCGGCGTCCAGCACCCGGCCGTCCATCACCCCGGCCTTGAGGACCAGGGCCGGGTGGCTGCGGGCGAACTCGGCCAGGTCCTTGGCGGCCTGCACCGGGTCGCCCCGCACGAACGCGACCGCGGTCGGGCCTTGCAGGTAGCCCTCGAGCTCCCCGTAGCCCACCTCGCGGGCGGCGATCGCGGTCAGGGTGTTCTTGAGGACCTTGTACTCGGTCCGCGACCCGCGCAGCGAGGCGCGCAGCTCACCCAGCTCCTTGACCTTGAGGCCGCGGTACTCGGTCAGCAGCGCGGCCGACACCTCCTGCAGGCGTCCCTTGATGGCCTCGACCTCTGCGACGTTGCTCGCGTTCGGCACGGCCTCACCTCACCCCTCACGCACGAAGAAAGCGGACGGCCGCCGACCGTCCGCTGCACGCACGCCACGCTCCATGCGGAGGTGCTCGCCTGCGCCGGCGCCCGCGGTGCCAGCTCGCTACAGCGTGCTAGCACGGGCTTTCGTGCCGCTACGGCAACCGGTCGGTCTTCGGCTCGGGGCAGGGTAGCACAGTGGTCCTTCGGCGGTCGTCTACATGCCGGCGAGGGCCGGGTCGGTGACCCTGACGGCCAGGGCGCCGTCGAGCGGCGGGGCGATCAGGCCGCGGCTGGTGAGGGCCTCGAGGGCGGCGTCGACGGCGAGGGTGTAGGCCCAGGCGAGGAAGGCGCCCTCGTCGTCGGCGCCGGGGATGCGGCGGCGGACGGGGTCGAGGGCCGGCAGGGCGTCCTCGACCAGGCGCACGACCGACCAGCCGAAGCCCTCGGTCAGCTCGCGGAGGGCGGGCTCGCGGCCGGCGGAGACGGCGGGGGCGGCTTCGGGGTCGACGCCGAGGGCGGTCCATTCGGGGGCGGCCGGGCGGCCGCAGCGGATCAGGTAGCCGCGGCCGGCGAGCGGGATGGCGCGGGCGAACCAGACGCCGGCGCTCTCGCGCTCGCCCTCGGCGAGCCAGACGAAGGCGCTGCCGAAGGGCGGCGCCGCAAGGCCCTGGCGGCGCAGCAGGCGGCGCACGCCGAGGTCGAGCAGGAGCCCGCCGACCATCAGGAACGAGCCCGATTCATGTGGGGGGGAGCCCGCTCCCCCCCACGCCCCCCCAGGATCAAAGGCGCGCGGGGCCGCCAGGGTCGCGTGGACGGGCTCGTACTCGACCTCGAGGCGGCTCCACTCGCCCGCGACCAGGCGGGCGATGGCGCGGCCGAGGTCGGCGGCGGCGGCGCGCAGCGCCTTGGCCTGCTCGGCCCGGGCGACGGGGAAGCGTGGCCGGCCGTCGGGGCCGGCGAGGCCGACGCCCTTGAGGGTGGACAGGCGGGCCTGGCCGAGGTGGTCGAGGGGGGAGCCGGCGGCGACGGCGGCGAGCAGGCCGCCGTGCACCGACGGGTCGATCAGCTCGTCGGGATCGACGGCCGGCGCCAGCGGCGCCCACCAGCCCAGGTGCCAGGCCTCGGCCATGGCGGCAGGCAGCCTAGCCGGCCTTGGCCTCGCGGTCGCCGACCAGGTTGCGGGTCTGGGTCGGGTCGACCTTGATACCGGGCCCCATCGAGGTGGCGACGGCGATGCCCTTGACGTAGCGGCCCTTGGCCGCCGCCGGCTTGGCCCGCAGGACCTCGTCAAGCACGACCTGGTAGTTCTCGACCAGCGCCTTGGCCGGGAAGGAGGTCTTGCCGAGGATCAGGTGCAGGTTGCCGTGCCGGTCGACGCGGTACTCGACCTTGCCGCCCTTGATGTCGCTGACGGCCTTGCCGACGTCGGGGGTGACGGTGCCGGCGCGCGGGTTGGGCATCAACCCCCGCGGTCCCAGGACGCGGCCGAGTCGGCCGACCTGGCCCATCAGGTCGGGGGTGGCGACCGCGGCGTCGAAGTCGAGGAAGCCCTTCTGGATGCGCTCGATCAGGTCCTTGCCGCCGACCACGTCGGCCCCGGCGGCCTCGGCCTCGCGGGCGGCCTCGCCCTCGGCGAACACGGCCACGCGCACGGACTTGCCGGTGCCGTTGGGGAGGCTGACGGTGCCGCGCACCATCTGGTCGGCGCGGCGCGGGTCGACCCCGAGGCGGAAGGAGACCTCGACGGTGGCGTCGAACTTGGTCGGGCTGGTGGCCTTGGCCAGCTCGAGCGCGTCGTAGGGGTGGTAGAGGGCCGAGCGGTCGATCTTCTTGATCGCGTCGGCGTACTTCTTGCCTGCCATCTGGCTGGTCCTTTCGTGGTGCCTGCGGGGCGCCTGTCCACGCCCCTCCCACTGCTTCGGCGCTCAGCCGGAGACGGTGATGCCCATGGAGCGCGCGGTGCCCTCGACCACCTTCATCGCGCCCTCGACGTCGAGCGCGTTGAGGTCGGGCATCTTGGTCTTGGCGATCTCCCGGAGCTGGGCGCGGGTGACCGAGCCGACCTTCTCCCGGTGGGGCTCGGCGGAGCCCTTCTCGACCCCGGCGGCCTTGCGCAGCAGCACGGCGGCGGGCGGCGTCTTGAGGACGAAGCTGAACGTGCGGTCCTCGTAGATGGTGATCTCCACCGGGATGACGCTGCCGGCCTGCGCGGCGGTCGCCGCGTTGTACTGCTTGACGAAGTCCATGATGTTGACGGCGTGGGGGCCGAGCGCGGTACCGACCGGCGGCGCCGGAGTTGCCTGCCCGGCCGGGAGCTCGATCTTGATCACGGCCGCCACCTTGCGGCGGCGGCGGGGCGGTTGCTGCGGTGGCATCGGGTCGTCGCTCCTTGGCGTGTCGCTACAGCTTCTGCACCTGGTCGAAGGAGAGCTCGACCGGGGTCTCGCGGCCGAAGATCGAGACCAGCACCTTGAGCTTCTGCTGGTCGGCGTTGATCTCGGCGATCGAGCCGGGGAGCTGGGCGAAGGGCCCGGAGGTGACGGTCACGGACTCGCCGACCTGCCACTCCACCCGTGGCCGGATCTTCTCGACCGGCTTGGTCTCCAGGATCCTGGCCACCTCCTTCTCGGACAGCGGCGTGGGCTTGGCGCCCGAGCCGACGAAGCCGGTCACGCCGGGGGTGTTGCGCACCACGTACCAGGAGTCGTCGTCCAGGTACATGCGGACCAGCAGGTAGCCGGGGAAGACCTTGCGGGAGACGACCTGGCGCTTGCCTCCCTTGATCTCCATGACGTCTTCCATGGGGATGACGACCTCGAAGATCTTCTCCTCCATGTTCATCGAGGAGATCCTGCTCTGGAGGTTGGCCTTGACCTTGTTCTCGTATCCCGCGTAGGTGTGGACCACGTACCAGTCACCCAGGCCGAAGCCGGGGCTGCCGGTCTCGCCCGTGGCGGTGTCGGTGCTCATGACGCTCCTGGAAGATTCGGAATCCATGCGGCTCACCTAACCGAAGACGGCAAGGACGGCCTTGCCGAACAAGGTGTCCATGCCGAAGATGATCGCCGTGATGAAGGTGACGGATACCAGCACGACCAGGGTGTAGCCGACCACCGTGCGCCGGTCCGGCCAGTTCACCTTGCGCAGCTCGGTGGTCACCTCGCCGCCGAAGGAGGTCAGCCCGCTCAGCCGCGACTTTCGCTTGCCGCTCTGGGCGGCGGTCTGCTTGGCCGCCTGACGCTGGGTGACCTGCTGCTTGCGCAGCTGCTGCAGGCGCTCCCCCTGGTCGGCGGTCTTCTGCTGGCGAGCCATCGCCCGCTTGGTTTCCCTGTTCATGGTTACGGCTTGCTCCTCGCGCCTGACGGCGCAGCCGGGTCCTGCACGTCCCGTCCTCCTGAGTCCCGGCTCGCGCTGGCGCGCCGGCTGGGGCACGGGAGTGGCAGGCCAGGAGGGACTCGAACCCCCAACCACCGGTTTTGGAGACCGGGACTCTACCAATTGAGCTACTGGCCTAGGGTGTGCCGGTCCGCCCCGGCCCGGCCCAAGAGCCCAACGAGTATAGGGAGAGGGCGCGCCCATCGAGCACCGGCCTTCGTCTGGCAACAGCTTACCAGCACGCCACCGGCGCGGTCCCCGCTATCTGGCGCGGACGACCGCGGCCAACGGCACGCCGGGCAGGCGGCCGAGGCGCCGCGGGGTGCCGGCACCGTTGCGGTTGCCGGGGGTGGCGGAGCGGCGCCGCTGGCGCAGGGCGCGGGCGACCAGGATGGCGCCGAGCAGGGCTCCAGCGGAACCGGCGGCCACCGCGGCGACCCTCGGGTCGGCCACGCCCACCCGGCGCCGGCCGATCGCGGCGAGGACGCGCTCCAAGGTGCCGTTGGGCGGCTCCGCCTCGAAGCCGGCGAGCATCGCCAGGGCTGCCCCGAGGCGGCCGAACGAGGCCGCTTCGGCGGCGCAGCGCGAGCAGACCAGCACGTGGTCGGCGCGCATCTGGGCCTCGAGCGGGGTGAGCTCCTCTGCCCGTGCCGGCAGCAGCGGCCGGGTCTCGTGGCAACCGGTCACGACCGCCGCCCCCCGGCGGAGCGCGAAGCGGTGCCGCGGCGGCGGCCGTTCAGCGCCACCACCTGGCCACCCTCCGCCGCCTCCAGCTCAGCCTTGAGCCGCTCGCGTGCCCGGAAGAGCCGCACCTTCACCGCTCCCGGGGAGATCCCCATCGCGTCAGCCACCTCGTCGGTCGATTGTCCGTAGATGTCGCGTAGCACCAGCACCTGCCGCTGCGTGTCGGGCAGCCGCGCCACCAGCTCCTCGAGCCGGCGGGCGAGCGCGATCGTCTCCGCCCGCTCCGCGGGGTCGGGCGCCAGGTCGCGCGCCTCCTGAGGCACCGTCGCGCCCTCGACGGTGAAGCGCCGCGTGCGGCGCTTCAGTGCGCTCATCGCCACGTTCGTCGTCACCCTGTTGAGCCATGTTGCGAAGGAGGCCTCGTGACGGAACCCGCCGAGCTTGCGCACCACCCTGAGGTAGACGTCCTGGGTCACGTCGGCGGCGTCGTCCGGATTGCCGACCAGCCTGAGCGCGCAGGTGTAGACGCTCCGGTGCGTCCGGCGGACCAGCTCCTCGAGGGCCAGGCGATCGCCCGCCTGGGCTGCCTCCACGAGCTCCCGGTCGACCTCCAACTCGGTCCCCTTCAGCCGTTCGCGATCCTAGACCCCCGCCGTGGCGTCCCGGTTACAGCTGGTTGGATTCGGGGGGAACCCGAGACAGCTCCCCCCGAGCCCCCCATCGGGTCCTTTGGCGGGATCCGTGTTGCGCCCCGCGTCGGTGCGGCGGGATCCGCAGGTGCGCCGCCTTTGGCGTGATCCACGGTGCCACAGGCAGGTTCGACGTGCGTGCGACGTGGTTGGTGACAGGCCCTAATCATGACGGTGATACCCGGTGAAGCCTCTCGTCAACAGGTCGGTGCGGGCACGCCAGCGCCTGAGGAAACGATCGTAGTTCTTGCGCGAGGCGCGGTCACGGGTTGCCTCGTCGGTGTCGTGCCAGCCGCGGTGGCGGTGCCGCTCCGCGGGCACCGGCGTGCGCACGGCGCGGCGGCCGAGCGCCCTGACGGCGAAGGAGTAGTCGAGGTCGGCGTTGCGGTAGTAGCGGTCACTCGGGTCGACCTCGACCTGGGCGGCCAGCTCACGCGGCACGGCGAGCAGGTAGCCCTCGATCGCGTCAACCTCCGGCCCGTCGTCGGCCTCGAACTCCAGCATGCTGTGGCTGGTCACCCCCCAGCCGCCTGCCAGCCCGACGCCGGGCACGGCGAGGGCGTCGAGCAGCGGGGCGAACAGGTCGCCGGTCGCCTCCACGTGGGGGTCGAGCCAGACGAGCACGCGGCCGCGCGCCTGCCCGAGGCCCAGGTTCATGGCGTGGCCGAAGCCGACCGCCGGCTCCAGGTGGAGCAGGCGCACGCGCCCGTCCGCCGCGGCCAGCTCCCCGAGCGCCCGGCCGTCGTCGTCCCCGGCGCCGTCGGCGACCAGCAACACCTCGTAGTCGTGGTGGCCGCAGTGGCGCGCGAGGGCGGCGCTGGCCCTGGCCACGTCCCGCGGCCAGCCGGTCACGTGGACGACCACGGAGAGGTCGTGCGCGTCCGGCTCGGCCCAGCGTGGGGCGAGCCGGTCCGGGTCGGTCAGCTCGAACGCCGGCGCCGGCACCAGCTCGGCGCCGGCCGGGGTGTCGCGCAGCAGCCACCCAGCCGCGCGGACCTCGTCCCTGAGGCGGTCGGCCAGCGCGAAGTCGCGCAGCTCCCGGGCACGCTGCCGCCTGGCGACCAGCTCGTGCACCTCGGGGCCGGGCTGGGTCACGTCACCCTGCCAGCTCCAGCTCGGCCTCGCCCTTGGACAGCACCCTGTTGCCCTGCTCGTCCTCGCCGGAGAAGCGCAGCCCAGCGCTGGCGCCGTCCAGCTCGGCAACCTGGCCGCGCACGATCAGGGTCTGCCCGGGCCGGATCATCGCCGAGAAGCGGACCCGCAGCCGCCGCAGCGCCGCGGGGTCGCCGGCCCAGCCGGCCACCAGGCGCGCCGCGACTCCCATGGAGTACATGCCGTGCGCGATCACCCCGGGCAGGCCGACCGCGGTCGCCGCCTCGTCACTCCAGTGGATGACGTTGAAGTCGCCCGACGCGCCCGCGTACCTGATGAGGTCGAGCCGGTCGATGGGCTCGCGCAGCTCACCGATGTCGTCGCCGACGGCCACGCCGGCCGCCGAGCGCCTGGCGCCCTGGCCTGCCGTCACGGGGGAGGCCTGCTCGGAGCTGGACTGCGCATTGCCGGGCGCGACGCTCGACCCGGCGCCTTCGCCGGCGGTGCCACGGGAGATCAGCAGGGAGGTGGCCTGGCAGACCGGCTCGCCCGCCTCGGTGGTGACGTCGGTGGCGATGGTCAGCAGCTCGTGGCGACCCTTGCTCTCGATGGCGGCCACCCGGGCGGCGGCGAGCAGGAGATCGCCGGCCCGCGGCGGCCGCCGGTAGGCGAACCCCTGCTCGCCGTGGACCACGCGGCTGTAGTCGAGGCCGAGCTCGGGGTCTCCCGTCACCGCCGCGCCGGCGCGGAAGCCGAGCACCACCGGGAAGGTGGGCACGGCAGGGAGGTCGGGGTGCCCGGCGGCCCTGGCGGCCTGCTCGTCGTGGTAGACCGGGTCGGTCTCGCCCACGGCGATGGCGAACTCGCGCAGCTTCTCGCGACCGACCTCGTAGCGGATCGGCGGGTACTCCTTGCCCACCAGGCTCTGGTTCAGCGGCATGCGGACCGACTCCTCGGGGGATGGCGTTGCCGGCAGTTGCGACGCTAGCCCGCGGCGCGCCGGCCGACAACCGCCGACGCGCCGCGGGCACGGCGACGGAGGCCTCGCTCGGCCTGGAGCACGAGCGCCCGGCGGGAGGCCGGGCGCGGGGCTGCCGTGTGGCTCAGCGCGTCTCGCGGTGCGCGGTGTGCCGGCCGCACCAGCGGCAGTACTTCTTCAGTTCGATGCGGTCGGGGTCGTTGCGCCGGTTCTTCGTGGTGGTGTAGTTGCGGTGCTTGCACACGGTGCACGCCAGGGTGATCTTGGGCCTGATGTCGGTGGTCGCCACGGTGGGTTCCTTCCTTGCCCGGAGCGCGCCTGGGCACGCCCCGTTCGCTCGCACGGCGTTGGCAAGAGCCTACGCGAGATGCCAGGCGCTACGCGAAGGCCCCGGCCGCATCTACGCGGCCAGGGCCTCGCCCGGCGCAGCGGCAGGTCTCCTGTTACTTGAGGATCTTGATGACGCGGCCGGCGCCGACGGTGCGGCCGCCCTCACGGATGGCGAACCGGAGGCCCTCGGTCATCGCGATCGGCTGGATCAGCCGCACGGTCATCTCGGTGTTGTCCCCCGGCATCGCCATCTCGGTCCCCTCCGGCAACGTCACCTCACCGGTCACATCGGTGGTCCGGAAGTAAAACTGCGGCCGGTAGTTGTTGAAAAACGGCGTATGCCGCCCCCCCTCCTCCTTACTGAGCACATACACCTGGGCGGTGAACTCCGTATGCGGCGTGATCGACCCGGGCTTGGCCAACACCTGCCCCCGCTCGATGTCCTCCCGCTTGATCCCCCGCAACAGCACCCCGACGTTGTCGCCGGCCTGCCCCTGATCCAACAGCTTGCGGAACATCTCCACCCCGGTCGCCACCGTCTTGACCGTCTTCGGGCGGATCCCGACGATCTCGACCTCCTCACCGACCCTGACCACGCCCTGCTCGATCCTTCCCGTCGCCACCGTCCCGCGCCCGGTGATCGAGAACACATCCTCCACACTCATCAAGAACGGCTTGTCGACCTCCCGCGTCGGCTCCGGAATATAGGAGTCGACCGCGTCCATCAACGCCACCACCTGCGCGGCAGCCTCCGCGTCCCCCTCCAGGGCCTTCAGGGCGCTCACCCGCACGATCGGGGTGTCGTCACCGGGGAACTCATAGGCGGTCAACAACTCCCGCACCTCGAGCTCCACCAACTCCAACAACTCCTCGTCATCGACCATGTCCACCTTGTTCAACGCCACCACGATGTAGGGCACCCCGACCTGCCGCGCCAACAACACATGCTCCCGCGTCTGCGGCATCGGCCCATCCGGCGCCGAAACGACCAGGATCGCCCCATCGACCTGCGCCGCCCCCGTGATCATGTTCTTGATGTAATCGGCATGCCCCGGCATGTCCACATGGGCGTAATGCCGCCGCGCGGTCTCGTACTCCACATGCGCAATCGAGATCGTGATCCCGCGCTGCTTCTCCTCCGGCGCCTTATCAATCTCGTCAAACGGCGTAAACGCCACATCCGGGTTCTGCTCGTGCAACACCTTCGTGATCGCCGCCGT
>WNGB01016511.1_pt1 | contig 10069 bp, 8 predicted proteins | sample 5400681 | NCBI WGS metagenome assembly WNGB01 (sample SAMN13153367, study PRJNA577476) | soil metagenome | isolation source: 115 cm soil or saprolite under grassland replicate 2 | place: USA:California | collected 2016-06-15
TGAGATGCGCGTCGCCCAAGAACGTCCCCCGACTGTGGTCAGACCTCGGCGTGAGCGGGCCGGGCGCCGCGGAGGCCGGCTACGCCGTCGAGATCGGTGACGACCCCGCCGCGTGCGGGGCGTGGCTGGAGTGTGCGAGGCGACCCCTCTTCAAAGGGGAGCTACGCTCCTGGTTCGTTGACGTGCGGAACGCAAGGAGCTCCCGGTTCAAATCCATCGGCGGTCCGGGACAAGTCACCTACCAGGACCCGCCGGCCGCGGCGTGGCTGTACTGCTTGGCCAACCACCACGCCCTGCGGTTTTCGACGCCGGACCCTGATACAGACGCCCGAGCCCTATCTTGGCTAAATAAGAGCACGGACAAGGGAAAGCGGCTGCGAGCTTGGGCTACCGACCTGCTGACCTTGTGAACAGGAAAGGCTTGGCCCTATGGTGAAGGGTGAGCTACCACCCATTCCCCACAAGGACCAAGCCATGACTTCCGCTACCACCCATTCCCCACAAGGACCAAGCCATGACTTCCAGTATCCAACTTACCGCCGCAGAACGCAAGACCCTCCTGACCCACTACCGCACTACCCCCGACCCCCAACTCCGCCTACGCAGCCACATCCTCCTGCTGCTGGCCCAGGGCCTGCCCTGGGCCACCATCACCGCCGTCCTCTTTTGTTCCAGCCGCACGATTGCCCGCTGGCAAGAGCGTTTTCTCCAGGAGCGTGTCGCTGGCTTGGCCACTCGCCCACGCGGTGGCCCCGCCGGCCTCGGCCTCACTTGGGTCGCGGTCGTGGTCACCTGGGTCACGACCCAGACGCCCAGGGCCTTCGGCTTCTTGCGCAGCCGCTGGTGCTGCGCGGTCGTCGCCCTGCTGCTGTGGCAGCGGCACGGCCTTGCCGTCAGCCGCGAGACCGTCCGCCGCCACCTCCACCAGGCCGACATCGTCTGGCGGCGGCCCCGCCCAGTGCTCCGCCGCCAAGATCCGCAACGCGCGGAGATCCTGGAAAAACTGCGGCAGTTGCTGCGCCACCTGCCTGCGGACGAGACGGTGGTCTTCGAGGACGAGGTCGATGTCAACCTGAACCCGAAGATTGGTTGCATGTGGATGCAGCGTGGAGGCCAAGCGGAGGTGGTCACGCCGGGAGACAACGCCAAACGCTATCTGGCGGGTTCGCTGCACTGGCGGACAGGTGCCTTGATCGCCACCAGCGGGGACAAGCGGGACGGCAAATTGTTCGTGGCCCACCTGCACGAATTGCGGCGACGGTTGCGGCGCTACCAGAGGATCCATGTGATCTGCGACAATGCCAAGTTCCACCACAGTTGCTGGGAGGTGTGGGAGTTCTGCCACAAGTATGGGGACCGCGTGGTACTGCATTTCCTGCCCAAGTACGCCCCGGACCTCAACCCGATTGAGCGGGTGTGGTGGCGGTTGCACGAAGCGATCACCCGCAACCATCAGTGCCAGAGCCTGGAGGAACTGGTGGACCTGGTGTTGGTGTGGCTGAGCGAGCGGAAATACTTCAAAGTCCAAGATCAGGTGTATCTCCAGGCACAACTGGCAGATCCGGCCCAGGCTGCATAGCCCACTTTCCCTGTGGTGTGCTCTTATTTAGTGTTCACGCTCGTCGCCCTCGGCGAGCCCCAGCGGGCCCGGCGGCTGCTCGAACGAAGTGCCGGGGTGGACGACGCCGGTTACACGGACGTTCACCGCCTCCGTGCCGCCCTCGGTACTTTGACCCTCCCTCTCAGCGCCTGCCGTGCGCGCGAACTCATTACCGTGTGGGCCGGTGTGCTCCGGATCGCGGCGATGTCGCGGGAAGCCGACTGGGTCGAAGACCTGTACACCCCCGCCGGGAACGGCGCGGGAAACTTCCCCGCGCCGTTCCCGCCCGAGCCGTGGGTGGTGTGCGTCGTGGCTGCCTTGGACAGCAGCGGCTGGGCTCTCACCTCTCACATCCATTCTCTGGCGCGACACCCCAAGCCAGGAAGCGCCCCCCGCGTCCACCGACGGCTGACAGAGATGTTCGGTCGGGACCTCGACCCCGTCCTTGACCTCTACAGCAGAAAGTTTCGAGCCCGGACGGGCCCTGCTTTACAAACGAATAGTGATGTAGCACTCCCGGCCGAATTACAGGAACTCGGCAAGCATGCGTTCTACCTCTTGTCTACCGGTGAACACGACTCCACCTCGGTTCGGGTTTGTGAGAGCGTGGTCGAGGGTTTGAGGAAAGTGCTCAACCGGCCGGACCTCCCCCGCGAGGAGCGCCTACGTAGGGCCGAGCAGGCGGCCGGCCTCCGCCGCCTGGTAGTTGCGGCGACCACGTACTGGGCCGCGCAGACGAACGACGAGTTGCTACGGAAACAGGCCGCGTTATGGGACGCGGAAATCGGGCGGCGGGTGCTGCTGGAGCGGCTCCTCGGAGGCCAGACGTTTGCGGCCGATGATAAAGCCGCCGCCGCGCCGGCTGCTCGCTGGCCGTTCGCGGACAAGGAGCGACCCGTCTGGTCGGGCGGCCGACCAAACCGTTCGGCCGGTATCCTTCCCCGTGCGGCTGTTGCCGTGACTGATGCCGAAGTTGTCCCCGCTCATCCCATCAGGGAGAGTCTGATCAACCTTCACCTGCCAGCGTGGTTGCCCAAAGCTCAGAAGATCGTTGACGGCGGGGTCGATGAAGGTCGTCTCGCGCAGGAGTTCGGCGCCGGGACGGTACTTCTGCGCGGCGCTTTCGACCTGATCGGCCGCCTGGTCTGGACCGCGTTCCTGAGCGACGGTCGTCGGCTCACCACCTTGGCTCACAACGGCCCCGGCGGCGACCCCACCGACCGTGAGCGGCTGGTGTGGGCTGCCGCGCACCACGACCTGCGTCTCGCGCTGGCCTACCTGGATTCGGACCAGTCGGCGGCGGTCGGTCGAGCGTTCAGCGGCGACGCCGGAGACCTCCCCGATAGACTTCGGCAGGACTCCGGGCGGCCCGACGTGCTCGCTGAAGGTATAGCGCTCCGGATCGACGACTTGTACGAACGGCTTGGCGCAATAACCGGACCGAGTGAGCTGCGGCTCGTCGGCGACTGCGTCGATCTCGCATACCGGGCGGCGCTCCGGCCGCCGGACGACGTCGGCGAACTACCGGGGTGGGCCGAGCGGAGCGCCTCGCAGTGGGAAAGGGTCATAGGTTACGTCCGAGGCGAGACGCAGTCCGCCCCGTTCCTCAGCCGTTTGAACCGGGCGACCGAAGCGTACCTCGGCGAGATCGCCGCGATTTGGAGCCTCGACCGCCTGGCCGACGTGCTCTCCCGGGACCATGACGTTGTTGTCCAAGTCGAGGACGCGCTGCACACGGTTCCGGTCGCCCATCTGCCGGTCGGCGAGGGGCGGCTGTGGCAGCGGGTTCGGAGCGTCCGGGCATCCTTGTCCGTTCTCGCGGACATCGTCCACCGCGAGGCCGCACGGGAAGCGGATGCCGGGACCTCGTGCGCGCCGAGCTTGCTGGTGATCTCGGCAGTCGCAGGACAGGACGACCGGGTTCGGCAAGGTACGATCGACCTCCACCACGGGCATGCGAACTTGGCCGCCCGGCACGGAATTGCCTTCTACGCCGCGGCCGAGCGACCGCCGGGTGAAATTGAGACGCTGTTCAAAGGGCTGGCGCAGAGAGCTTACTGTGCAGTGACGGTGTACGGGCACGGAGACGTTCGGCGAGGTGCGCTCCTAATGACGGGCCGTTCGGGGCCGGCGCTTTGGCGCGGCCAAGGCAGCGACCTGAGTGGCGTCGAGTTCCTTCTCCTGCCGAGTTGCTCGATCGGACGCACGCGCGGTTCGGCTGCCCGAGACGTGGAAGGCTTTTGCGTGGAACTGGCCGTCCACGGCGCCCGCTCGGTCCTGAGCTGCCGCTGGCCGGTGCAGTGCCAACTGGCGGCGGACGTCACCAACGAGGTCCTCCACCAGTACTTACTGCTCCGCGCTGGCCAAGTTGGACCGGACGACGGGCGCTGTCGGGCGCTAGCCCTGAACCAGGCGCGGAAAGAAATGTTCAGTAACGACGGGGACAAGGTCTACTTGAGTACGTTAGCGGCGTTTGAACTGTATGGGATGGGATAGGGCTGGCCCGCCGAGGAGGTTTGGAGGCGGCCGGTCGTGGACTGTCCAAACCGGGTCATTGTCGGCCGCGTGGTTAACCTCAAGTCCGCCGGCGGCCTTGAGCAGGCTCAACGATTTCCATACGGGGCAGCGAGGTGAAGCCGGGGTGCCTGGTCTTCCGGCCGCCCCCGAGGTGGTGGAATTGGAAGGTCTCCGCTTTCGTCCCTCGCCCCGGGAGGCAGCGGAGGGAAGTCGGCTCGCCGCACCGCGGACACTTGACCCGTAGGCCGAACTGCTGCAGGAGCGCCCGGATTGCGGCCGCCAAGTCTAGGTTCTCTTCCAGCCCGCTCTGCGTCAAACCGGTAAGTCGGTTGAGGATTTGTTGCACATCGGCGACGACCTGAGTGTGCAAGTGGTCGAGGCGTCGGTCGAAGGTCTGGAGTCTGGAGTTCTTCAATTACGCTGACATCGGTCCCGGGCGTTTCGCGCGTGCTGATCGTCAGACCGAACCGCTGATAACCGGACGGGAGCCATAGTGGGCCGGCCGGCCCTGCTTCGCCGGAGTCCAGGCCAGTGCCGGCATCGAGGTGAACATCGGAGGAGGCGAAGCAGCGTGGCGATGTCGATGGCGCCGGACAGCCGGGCTGCGGTTCGGCTGACTGCGATTTCGATGGGAGTGAGATGACGGTAGAGGTTGCCGGCGGACATCACATCAAACCGGAGTTCGAGGTGTGGGCGGTCACCTCGCGTCCAGGCGCACACCTGCTCTCCATCTTCGATGGCGGGTTACCGTCATCGCCCTTCCATCTGTACTGGCGAGTTGAAACTTCATTGACGCCGTGCCTGCGTTGGGAAGCTAGCCTGCTAGCTCGGCGGTACGACTTCGTCGGGGTGTCACCAGAAGTGTCAACGCCAACTGGGACCTGACGGACCGCTGAGACTTGGCGCGCAAGATCAAGGGCCGCAATCGCATGCGGAGAGCGCAACGGCCACAGCGCCGGCACCCCGGGGAGTCACTCCTGATGCCGTTACTGATGCCGGGGCGTTGCGTGTCCGTCGCCCGCGTCCGCAGCCCGACAGAGAGGTGGTTCTCCCGGGGCCGCTCCAGGCGGCCCCTTCCCACGCGGGCCGGCCCAGGCCCGCGAAACCCGCACCCGGCCCCAGCCGGGTCGGGCGGTGCGCGCGGCCCAGCGAGCACCAGGGCGTCCAGCCCGCGGGCACACCCCGCCCCGGCGGGGTTGCCCTTCGACCGTTCAGGGCGGCGCAGCGTCCAGCGGAGCAGGAAGCGCACGGCCGGCGTGCAGCCGACCGGGAGCGCCAGGGTGTCGGCCCGGCCGAAGTTGGCATGGGCCGGTGACAGGTTTCCTGGCACCGGCGTTGCCTACGGCCGGGATCCCCTTTGACTTCAGAGGGGAGCGTTCTTCCGCGGAGCGGAAAGAGCGACCCTCGGGGCGGGGGTGAGACGAGAGCATCTCCTGACCGCGCACACGGTCGGGAATGCCGAGTCGAACTCAGGTTCCGGCCGAGGTCTCTCCCGCCGACGGCGGGAAGCCGAGCAAGGGACCAACGACCGAAACCGCCCGCAGGGCGATGCGCTTTACTCCCCCGCGGACGGCGAACGCCGGCCTGGGAGGGGTCCCGGCGGCGGGTGCTGCGGCGGTGGCGGCGGGGCCAGGTGCAAATCCAGTGACGGGCGGAAGCTCCCGGCAGGAGCGGAGCCGGGCACGGATTTGCCTTCGCGAGGGAGCATTTCCTGACCACCTGGTCGGGAATGCGAGGGAGCGAATCGGGAAAGCTGCCGCGGCCGACAGGCCGCGCCCGCAGCAGCTGCTTTGGGGGCGGGGTGGATTGCAAGGCGGGACGGGCAGAGCGGCCGGAAGCAGCGGGCGACCGGCGCGACTTGCGGGGCGGGCGGTGTCCGCAACAATTCGGTGTGGAGCCTCGGACCAATTCTTACCCACAGGTGAAGCTTTTTACCTTTCGTGGTAACCAGGCAGGATGGAGAAGACGCCGCTGTTCCTGATTGTCGTAATCCTTGCCATCGGTTACCCCGACGTAACCATTCGCCTCCTTACTGTGTACGGCGCCTGGCTGCTGCTTCGTTTCTGGCGGGGAGGGTGGCCGCCATCGCTTTGGTAGTCGGGGTAGGAGAAGGCGTTGGCAGTCAGCGCCAGCCCGTCGTCCTGCAGCCGAATGCGGCGTTGGCTGCCACTGCTCGCGGGTACGTTACCCCGCCTTAAGGTAATCGCCCAATCATCCTATCGGGAGTGACGGCGGGGGCTTCCGGGGATCCGCCGGAAATCGCAGGCCGACTTTCTTGCTGTCCGCCCAGCAGGGTTTGCACGGAGGCAAGCTGGCGTCGGCAGGAATTGTAGCTATCGAGAACGCCCTCAATGGTAGCGACCGCGCTCTGTGCCGCCCCAGGCGTGCTGAATTCGGTCGGCGGAGCGGCGACCGTGCCGAGGTCTTCGAGCAGGCGCTGGACCTGCCTGGAAAAGAGCCAAGCGTGGAATTCCGGGTCGGTATCCAGCGTGTCCTGCACGGACCGCTCGGTGGCAGGCGGCGCCCCTTCGACGACTACCGCCGCCGGGTCCCTGCCGGGTCTTCCGATCGGTTGGCTTCTTTCATTTCTGCCGTCGCATCGGTCGCCGTCGGTGGGTTCGCTTTGCTGGGGCCCGCCGACGGCGACCGATGCGACGGCGGGAAGAAAGCCGTATCAGGTTCCCTCCCCGCGCTGCTTGAGCGGAGGGAGCCGGAGGGGGTTCTGCACCGATTTCCGGCTTGCTTTTCCGGTCGCGCCATTGCCGGGGAGTTTTCCGCGCCGCGAGAGAGCGGACAGCGACTCATCGCGCTGAGGCGCGAGCCTTTTGACCTTGTACTGCTGGACATTGAGATGCCGGGGATGGATGGCTTTCGGGTCCTGGCGCAGATCCGCGAGGCGGGGAAAGGGGATCACTACGTCCCTGTCCTGGCCGTCACGGGCAAAGGGGGGCATCAGGACGAGTATCTCGCGGCCGGCTTTGACGGGCTATCTCGCGAAGCCCTTCGTGCTTCGGGAACTCGCCGAGGCCATATGCGGTTTTCTTGGAGCAGAGACTGTGTAGGCGAAGCCGCTCCGGCCTTCGAGCACTACCCGACCGAAGCAATTCTCCAGTACCCGTTCCTCACTTGTTCGCAAGTCCGGATCGTGCGCGGACAGCGGCTACCAAGGTCAGATGGACAGCTTTGCGGCTTAGGCCGTGGCCTTCAGGATCGTCCGGAGGCGGGCGATCTCGGCCTCAACCCAGGGGCGCCGGGGCACAGAGAGCCGCAGCAACCCCCCGCTGTAGGCGGACAGGGCAACGCCCTTTTCGAGAAACCGGGAGGAGAGTACGGCCGGGTCTGCCATCCTGGTCTCCGCCCGCTGTGCCTCCAAAAGCAAAATGCCGGACCGCAACGGGGCGGCGAGTTACAGCGGCCGCCAGCCGGTGTCCTGGACCGCCGCCGCCAGTGCCTCGTTGTTGTGCAGGAGTGTTCTCCAATCGCCGTGCTCATCGGTGGCACGCCAGTCTTCGAGGGCACCCCGGGCGGAAAAGAGGCTCGCCAGGCTGACGGTTTCCGAAAACACTCCCGGGTTCCCGTCCTCGAGTTCGGTGGTGAAGGCAAGGAGGGGGTCGAGGCGTTCTCGGTCCTCGTTCAACCGCTGGAGCGTCTGCCGGACGAACTCCTGCGCCTCGGACCAGGCACAGAACGCAAGTCCCATCGGGTGAAACGCCCCGAGCCACTTGTGGCAGCCGGCGATGAAAAAGTCGCAGTACGACGATTCGAGCGTTTCTGGGCTGTGGCAGTAGGCCTGAGCACCGTCGATCACCGTGAATCCGGGCGGACGGAAGCGCCGAACGGTCTCACACACCTTCCTTAGCGGCAGGCGGATGCCGAGGTTATTCACCGCGGTGAGAAACAAACCGTCGCAGCCGTGGGACAGATACTGCGAGGCGATGAATGAGACGACCTCATCGGCCGAGGCCCCTTCGCGCAGGATGGCCGAGCGAATGGAGACGGAAAGCAGTGTCGCTCCCCCCTGTTTTTCCTCCTGCCTGAGGATCTTGAGATACCCCGGCCATTCGAGGTCCGTGACCAGGACCCGCTTGCAGCGGCAAGACAGCAGCCGGGCCGAGAGCCTTACCAGCTGGGCCGAGCGGTTGGCGAGAAAGACCTTCCCGCCGGGCGGGAGGCAGAGGACCTGAACGAGTGCGCGCTTCAACTCGGCGATTCCGTGCCAGACAGACAGGCCTCGGTATCGGCGGCAGAACGCCGCCGGCCAGGTCTCGATCCCGTCCTGCAGGAGGGTGAGGAACCGGGCGGAAATCCCTTCGGTCCCTGAAAACTGGTAGAGGGCGTACATGGCCTCCCTCGCTCGCGGGGACATCCGTCCCAGCCTCGCCGTGTCGAGGTAGAGCAAGGGGTCCATCGATCCCACCTCCGGGTCACCGCCGGGATCGTACACGGCGGTCGGAAAGCGGATCGTCTCGCTCCGGCGGAGCCGGAGTCCTTGAAAAGTACCCGTACCTAGTACATGGCAGAGCGTTTGATCCTCCGGCAGTCAAACCCCGGTCGGACACTTGGGAAAAGGGATCGGCGTTGCGGCGGCCAGACAGTCCTGGTCAGAGGCGATCTAAGGAGCTCAGCAGCGCTGAGGCTCATCGCCTACGACAGGCCAGCCCGTCACCGGCTCTTTGGCGGGAGCGCCGGCTGCTCGAGCACCTCGGCGTAAGGCCGCGCGTAGAGAAGCAGCCTTGCCCAGCGGTCATGCGCCAGGCGAATGCTCGGCGGGTCGAAGCGGAGAATGAAGCGCTGGGTACGAGACTGCTCGTCGAGCTCCTGGGTGCCGGTGGCCCGGCTTCCGTAGATGCCGAAGTCAGAGAGCAGATCGTCCTCGCAGCCAATTTCCGACTCCCGAACCAGGAAGAGGCGGATGCCTTGGGCGTGCTGCTCCTCGATCCAGGGGCGAATCACTTCTGCGGGAAACCACTCCCCGGCAGGCCAGAGTTCGCCGCGGAGGATCACGATGCGCTCGATCTCGACGCCGCGGTCGGCCGCAAAGTAGTTCAGTCGCATGCTCTGCCTCCCCGGCTGATCCTGCCAGTAATCCCTGGTCTTGACCCAGGAGACGGACCGGTACGACCGCAGTCCGGGGCTGAGCAAGAGTTGCTCGTAGACGGTGCGCCAGCTTTCGGTGCTCGAGAACACGACCTGGCCCTCGGCCAGTGAGCGGACCTCTTCCGAGATGGAGGTGAGCTTGAGGAGGGCATACTGCCTGAGCACGGAGTCGGCCTCACCGGCAAGCTCGCTCAGCGCGTTGGTGAAGTCGGTATAGCGGTCAAAGAGCTCGTGCTCTGGGGCGAGGGCGAGTGGGACCTGGAGGCGTTCCAGGAGCCGGGCGCGTTGACTGTCCCGCTCGCCCTCCTGTTCGACGTAAGAGACGAACAAGCCGGCGAGGATGCTGATGAAGGAGCCGAGGACGGCGAGCTGGGCCTGCGGAGGGGCGAAGGTGCAGATCAGCGACATGGTGAGGGAGCCGGCCAGGGTAGTGCTGACAAATGTGAAATTCCAGAGGACCGAGCGGGGCTTGCGGTGATTTGTTTCCGGCATGGGTTGGGAGGATATACCGCCAGGCCGAAAAAGGCCAGTTGAGGTCGCAAGCGGCGGGGCCGCAGACTCGGTGGTACACCGGCCTCCGGCGAGTGCGCGCGAGTGCGCCCACGCGCTGTCCCACGGGCGATCCCCGTAACTTAGAGGCTCTGCCAAAACCCCGGATCTGGCCTCTTTTCCCAGGGTTTCAGGAGGTTTTGGCAGAGCCTCTTAGCATTCATCTAACCAGGCCATTCACGGTGGGATCACCGCTGACTCCGCCCCTTCGTTTTCTCCGGTCGGTTGCTCTTCGCTTCGTCCAGTAAGCGGGCTGTCGCCAGATGTGGGCTCTTGTCTTTGATGCGTTTGGTCTTCGCCTTGGTT
>WNGB01015528.1_pt1 | contig 10068 bp, 6 predicted proteins | sample 5400681 | NCBI WGS metagenome assembly WNGB01 (sample SAMN13153367, study PRJNA577476) | soil metagenome | isolation source: 115 cm soil or saprolite under grassland replicate 2 | place: USA:California | collected 2016-06-15
ACCTGCGCGCGTGAACTTGGCGAAATGATAACGGCCCAGCAGATAGAGACGGTGCGCTTCCGGGTTCTCGGTCGGCTTCTTCGCCAGCGCGCGGGCTTCATCGACACCTAACTGCACTTGCAATGCTTCGACTACGCGTTTCGCTACATCGCTTTGCACTGCGAGGATATCCTTCATGTCGCCGTCGTAAGTTTCGGACCAGAGATGAAAGCCATCGGCAACATTGATGAGTTGAGCGGTAATCCGCAGCTTGTCGCCGGCTTTGCGCACGCTGCCCTCCAGCACGGCAGTGACGTGCAATTGCTCGCCGACCTTGCGAAAGATGTCCTCCTCGTTTTTCCCTTTGAACGCGAAGGATGAACTGCGCCCGGGAACGTGTAGGCTTTTTACTTTCGTCAGCACATTGAGCAGTTCCTCGGTCATCCCATCGCTTAGGTATTCGTCGTTCTTGTCCGCGCTCAGGTTTAAGAATGGCAGCACCGCGATGGATTTCTGCGCAACGGAGCTCGGCCAAGCGGCCGCTGCTGTACGCCCGGCCGTGTAGCGGCCAAGAAAAAACAACGTGGCCGACAATGCGGCGCCGACGACGACGACATAAATCCACGCGTGCTTCCTTGGAGCACGCGAAGCAGCGCTTGGATCGACGTCTTCGGTTGGCTTGATTCCTTCCGGTGTTGTTTCAAACGCCCAAGCGATCACAAGCGCGATTGGAAAGCCGATTGCCACCAGCGCGATGACAAGGCGCACCACCCAATTTGGAATATCCAGGAATGGAAAAACCTGCGTCGCTATTTGGACTAACAACCAGCCGACGACCGCGTACGCGACTGCAACTTTGTAAACGTTGCGCCGCTTCAGCTCGGAAAAGAAGTTATCGATCTTCATTCCTTACGTCGTGGGGCTTCGCTTCAAGCGACAAGGAATACGTGAAATCGTCGAAGTTTGCATCCTAACTCTTGGTCATTCGTCCTCCCGGACTCATGCCAGCTACCCAGGCTGCTATGCCAGTCCGGCTCGGACCCGCCTACCCGCGCGGCTCCCGCTCGCGCGTGTTCACTGTGTTTCGTGAAAAATCTTCTCTACCAGCGCCTGAAAACGCGGCTTGTTGCGAACGCTGTCGTAGATCTGGTCAATCTTAAGATACCAACAAGCGCTGTCCTGCTCCTCATAAGCTTTTTCAAGCCAATCTAAACATTTTTCTTTTTGGCCAAGTCCAAGATAGATCGTCGCGAACGCTGTCGGACTGACGTATTGCCGTTTCGCGAGGTCTTCGAGTTCGTGCAACGCTTGCTCCGCTTTCGCTCGATCTCCGGAAATTCCGTAAGCGTAGCCGAGAAATCCTTGATACCAGGCACCGGGATCCGGAGCTTTAGTTTTTTGCAATTCCGCGATTGCGCCGGCCGTGTCGCCCTTTTTAAGGAAAGAGAGGCCTAACAAAACGTGGCTGATCGCTGAATTCGGATCCATCGCCAGAGTCCTTCTGGCTTGCGCGATCGCGTCGTCGTATTGACCTGCCCAATACTGGTAGAAGCTCAAACTCATCTGAAAGAACGGATTCAGCGGATCGAGTTCGACCGCTTTCCTGGTCTTGGCAATCGCCTCGTCGAATCGACCTAGCCCGTTCAAAGTCCACGATTGTAATTCATAGGCGAATGCCAGATTCGGATTTAATTCCAGGGCGCGATCGAATTCTTTCAGACCGTTTCGCCAATCAAAATCGGCGACGAGTGCGAGGGCTAGGGACATGTGCGCCTCCGCGAGATCCGGATCGAGCGCCAGCGCCTTTTGTGCGAATTCCTTTTCCTTTGCGATGGCCTCCTTCTCCGGCATCACCACGCTTCCCATGTAAGCGTAGTTGTCAGCGAGTCCGCAGTAGGCTAACGCATAGTCGGGATCGAGTTTCAGCGCCTCCTCGTAATAACGGATCGCATTATTCCAGCCAGTCTGCGTGTACTTGGCGAACTCGTAGCGCCCCAGTAGATAGAGCCGATGTGCTTCCGGATTCTCGGTTGGTTTCTTCGCCAGAACACGCGTCCCTTCGCCACCTAGTCTCACTTGCAGAGCCTGCACTACTTGCTCGGCCACGTTGCTCTGAAAGGTAAGAATATCCTTTACGTCACCGTCGTAATCTTTCGACCAAAGATGATAACCGTCGCTTACATTGATGAGCTGAGCGGTAACGCGCAGCTTCTCGCCTGCTTTGCGCACGCTTCCTTCCAACACCGTGCCCACGTGCAGTTGATCGCCGACTTTACGAAAGATGTCCTCTTCGTTTTTCCCCTTGAACGCAAAACAGGATGTTCGTCCCGGCACACGCAATCCCGGCACCTTGGCCAGCACATTGATCAATTCCTCGGTCATCCCGTCACTCAAATACTCGTCGTTTTTGTCCGCGCTCATGTTGACGAACGGCAACACCGCGATGGAGTTGGAGCCGGACGAAGTCCTATGTTCGTTAGGCAAGGGAGCCGTGCGCCGTGGAATCAGAACAAACTTATCGAAGGCAAAATACCCCAGCGCCAGCACGAGCACAGCGATGATCAGGCGATTCATGCGCCGCGCAGTTTGCGGCGCGATCGATTCCTCCGGCCTAACGTCCTCATCGCGCTTCAAACCTTGCGGCGTCAGTTCGAAGACCCAACTAAAGATCAGCGCCGGAATGAAACCAATTGCAAGTAGGCTGACGATACTGCGGGGCAACCAATCCGGAGCGCCGAACATGGGCAGGACCGTGCTCGCGACCTGCACGATCAACCACGCGCCGACCAGATAGAGACCCGCTACGCGGACGACGTTGCGCCGCTTCAGCTCGGCGAAGAAGTTGTGATTGGCCATGGGATATTGCTAGGAGCCGAGCGTGTAGAAAACAAAAAACGAAATGTTCTGAACGAACATGCCGCCAACGCCGACCCATTGCAGCCAGCGCGGCTTTGCCCAACCAGCCAGCACCGCAAAAACGCCGAGCGACAATCCGAGCAGCTCGGCACCGATCCAGTCGTTAGGCTTCCATCCCTGAAAGTTGTTACGGTCGACGTAGGTCGCCAGCCCTCCCATCACGGACAGGGCAAGGGTTGCGGAAAAAATGACCCGCCGCTGTCGCTCAAAGAAGGCCGGCATGTCGAGTATTCCACTTTCGCTATAAGGCATCGCTACGAGTGAACAGCTAAAGTAATTCGGGATCACCCAGCCGAGCTGAAGCAGCACTTCAGCAAGCGACCAATGCTTGATATTTTGGAGCTCCCAAAGGCCGAGCCAGTTGATGATCACACCGAGCGCAGCGTTGATTATCGATACTGTAAGCAGGGCAGAGAAGCGCACGCGGTCGCGAGCCAGCAGCAATTGCGACGCGCTCGAGAACACATGCGTCAACGCGATGGCGAAGATAAAGGATACAAGGACGCTGACGTGTTGGAACATATGCCAGCGCTACAGACGTTTCGATCTCATGGGCCGACATGCTCCTGCATGGTGAGCAGTTGTTGGAAACCTGGATCGTTACGGATCGGGTCCCACACCGGGTCGATTTTCAGGCGCGCGATGGAAACGCTTCCGCCAGCAGGAACCGAGAGTTGTCCGCGCAGAATGGCGACCGCGTCGGCCGTGGCGCCGGTGCGAGCTTCGATCTCGGCCAGGCCGGTCAGAAGCTCATTACCAACGACCGCATCTTTCTCGGGCGGTAGCACGCTGGCACCTTGCCGCGCGAGTTTGGTCGCGTCGCTATTACGTTTGAGCGCGAGATAAACCCAGCTCAATTGCGTCATCGAAGAAATGTCGTTAGGCAGCTCGCGTAATCTTTCCTCCAGCAGCTGTCTGGCTTTCTCCGCTTCAGCTTGTGCGCCAATGAGATCGCTGCCCAGGACTCGGATCGCGACTCTGGCGGACAACCGGCGCCGTTCATCGACGGCAGTGCTCCCGGCAGTTTCCCAGACTTTCAGCGCTGCTTCGAAATCCCGCGCGAGAACGAAAACATAAGCCCGGTCACCGGTCATGTCCCGGACATCGCCAAAGGTAGAGTTCACAAGGATTTTGTTCTCTGCCGGAAAGGTTGCCAGCACTCGCTGCGCTTCGTTGATGTCACCGCTTCCACTGACAATACTCCCGAGCAATGTGCGCATGCCGTCGGCCGCATAAGGATCTAATTCGAGCGAATGCCTGGCGGCGCGATTGGCTTGTTTCCACATCCGCAATGGGATGTAAGTGTTAGAGACATTTGCCGCGAGCGAGGCGTTGCGCGGGTCCTGTGCGAGAGCTCTTTTGAGTTCAGCCAGACAACGTTCCCATTGCCCCTGACGGCGATGGACGTAACCTGAATACTCTAGCGCAGCGGAAGCGTTCGGTTGTAGTTGGAGCGCGCGCTCGAACTCTGCGAGCGCCTGTTGGTATTGCCGATAGCCATGGTAATAAAACTGGCCGAGCGCGACGTGCACTTGCGCGAGATTGGGCGCGAGAGCGACGGCCTGCTCGGCCATGCTCCGCACTTGTGTCAGCTCCGCTTCACTCATTTGCTCGATGAACCAATGACGCGCGATGCGGTTCTGTACGAGACGAGCGATGGCGAGCGCGAAGTTCGGATCGCGCGCAATGGCCTGCCGGTACCAGGCAGCTGCCTGGTCGAACGACTCCGCCTTCAGCGAACTATCGGCCAGGCGTTCCTCGTACTCGCCTTTCAAAAAGAGATCGTAGGCAGCCGCGTCCTTTGTTGGCGCAGTCGCGAGCGTGTTGGCTTCCGCCGGCGAAAGTTTCGCCTGCAACGAATCGGCGATTTCCTGCGCGACCTCGCTCTCCACGGCAAAGACATCTTTCATGTCGCGGTCGTACGATTTCGCCCAGAGATGCGAATCAGCCCGAGCGTCGATGAGCTGTACGTTAACGCGCACTTTGTCAGCGGCCTTCTGCACACTGCCTTCCAGAACCGTCGCGACTCCCAGCTGTTGCGAGACTGTTCTTAGGTCTTCAGGCTTACTTTTGTATTTCGCGGTGGAAGTCCGTGAGATTACTTTTAAATCGGCGATGCTTGCGAGCTTCGTCAGGATTTCGTCCTGAATGCCGTCGGCGAAATAAGCGGCACCCTTGTCGTCGCTCAGATTTTCGAATGGCAACACTGCGATCGATTTTTGCGGGATGGATGAACCGACCGCCGCCTCGCTCTGCTCGTCGCGCCGGAGTTTCCCGGAGGCGGATCGAGAGGCTGCGTTGTTCCCGGTGCTAAAGCGACCGAGAAAGAACAGACCGATGGAAAGAACTGCACCAACCGCGACGATGTAGATCCAGGCGTGACCTTTTGGGCGCTTCTTCGGCGCAACATCGACATCTTCCGCGCGTTTCAATCCTTCCGGCGTGAGTTCAAAAGCCCATGCAATCACGAGCGCGATTGGAAAGCCGATCACAATCGCGAGCACGACCAGTCGCACCGCCCAATTCGGAATTTCGAAAAACGGAAAGACCTGCGTCGCGACTTGCACCAACAACCAACCGATGACTGCGTATGCGGCTGCAACCTTGTAAACGTTGCGCCGCTTCAGCTCAGAGAAAACGTTCATATCATTTGCCGCTCGTCGTATCCAACCCGCATTCGAAATCTGTCTCGCCGAGCGGCCGGCATCCGGCGGGCCAGCCTTTCTCGCGCCAATACGCCGGGAGACCGAAGCGCGCGACCATCGCCTTGACACGCGGATCTCGCAGCATCGCGTGGCCCATCGGCTTGCTGCCGTAAAGGTCAATGAAATAGTATTGCTGCGGTATCGCTCCAAGCGTCTCGATGTAGGCGTTGTAACCGTCTATGTCCTGCCGGGCGATGAAGTAAAAGGCTGCTTCACCCGGTGGCGCGTCCGCGATCGCCGCGCGCAGTTTGACTGGATCGACGCCAGGCTCGCCCAGCGCCCACGGTTGCAACTGCTGCGCAAAGCGTGCGTCCTTGGGCCAGCGCGCCTCGATTTCCCCGAGCTCCGCGCGCGCTTCATCGGCACGTCGATACGCAACTAGATAGTCGAGCAACCCGAGCTTGCTGATAAAATTGTCCGGCGAGATGGCGCGCATCTGCCGGACTGCTTCCTCGACCTCGGCGCGCCGGTCGAGCGCCATCGCCGCACGCAAGATGCGGTTCCAGCCGATGCCGAAGTAGGGGTCGAGCGTCACCAATTGGCGCCCGGCACGCATCGAATCCTCCAGGCGCCCGACCTCGTAGAGCACCTCCGAGTAATCCTCGCGAACGTCTGAGTAGCTCGGGTCGATCTGCATCGCGCGCAGGTAGTGTCGTTCGGCGTCGGCGTAGTGGAATTGCGCCCGGGCGACGTTACCGAGCGCGTGTTCAGTGGTCGCGGCGTCGGGTTCCAGTGCGGCGGCGCGTTCCGCGGCGGCCGCCTGCCCGGAAAGGAACTCGGCCGCGAGCGCGGGTGTCATGTGTGCCGTGAACCAGAAACTCACCTCATAGGCGAGCGAAAGCGACGACCACGCCGCCGCAAACTCCGGCGCCTTCGCCACTGCCGCCTTCAAGTGCGCGATCGCGGAGGGGAGATCGCTGCGCTGGCGCAGCAGGGCGCGGCCCTTGAGATACTCGTCGTAGGCTTCGGGGTCGATCGGCGCGCGCGCTGCCACTGGAGGAGAAAAGCCTAACGAGAGCTTGAGCGCAGCGCCGATGCGTTGCGCGATTTCATCTTGGAGTGCGAACACGCTTTCCAGTTTACGATCGTAGGTTTCGGACCAAATATGGAAGCCATCAGCGACGCGGACTAATTGCGCGGTCACGCGCACCTGCTCGCGATCGCGGCGCACGCTGCCTTCGACAATGTTGCTCACGCCGAGCTTGCGCCCGATCTCGCGCACATCGCCGCCTTTGCCCTTGAACTCGAAGACCGAGGTGCGCGCCACCACGTTGAGCTTCGGGATTTTTGCCAGGACGTTGAGCAGTTCCTCGGTCATGCCGTCCGAGAAATAGTCTTCGTCCGGTTTGCCACTGATGTTGACGAACGGGAGGACGGCAATCGAATTATGGCCGGCGGTAGCGGGCGTAGCCACGTCGCCTTTGCGGAACGATGGCTGGCCGTAAAAATACCAGAACAGCGCCAGAACGATCAGCAACGCCGCCAGGACGAACAGAGCCTTGCCGCCCGAAGGGCCGGCATCGAGCTTCACGCCTTCGCGGGTGACATCAAACACCCACGCCATGACGACGGCGACTGGAAATCCCAGCAATGCGATCAGGATAAAAATGCGCAGAACCCACGGCGGCGCATCGAAGGCCGGAAACCCGATGGATGCGGCCTGCACTGCGAGCCATGCTACAATGAGATAGGCTGCGCCGACCTTGAACACTTTGCGGCGCTTGAGCTCGGCGAAAAAAGAAGGCTTCTGGCTCATCCGGTGTGACAGGCTCGTTCTTCGTTAAGGGGAAGCCTTGGTTTCCGGCATCGACATGCCACCTATGATGTGCCAATCGCTAGCCGTCTTCAGCCATGCGTGCGTGATACGGACAGTTTGCGCTGCTCCCTTACCCTCGTGGTCGAGCCATCTGAAAGTTATCCAGTAACACACCATCGCGACATCTCCGGTCACTTGAATCGAAGCCGGCTTTACTTCGTTCGTTTTGAATACCAGACCTTTGCTGGTCTGCGCGGTGATCCAGTCGGTAATGTGGTCCTTGTGCACGGGCGCCGCGCTCACTGAGGGCCAGCCGAGGAAGCGTTCGTGCCATAGGTTTGAATAGCTCGATAAGTCATGGTCCTGAACGTAGCGCCAATAGGCATGCTCGAGATCCCAAAGCGTTTGCTCGTCCTTCGATACTTGCGGTGGCTTGGCGGTTTTCAGATCAACAGCTATGGCATGAACTTCAGTATCGCCGACATTCTCTACCGCGTGTGTGGTCGGCTCACGCCAAATCGTTTCTCCCGAGGCGCCAGGCTTCTCTTCGGTTCTACCATCGGGATAGGTAAACTTAACCCTGGCGCCGCTTAGGACGTAAACGACGCCAGCGGGATGCGAATGCATCGGCTCTTTCTCCCCGGCTTTGAGCCGGTATTCGAGTACACGCATATGATCGTTTTCCAGCAGCACCTTGTAGTATTTGGGCGACGTTGTTACCGGATCTTGTCCTTGTGCGATAAAGGAGGCGACGGCTAGAAGCGGTATAAGGATAGTGGGTTTCATTGTGGGGATGGTTGAGAGCTAACGGGAGAAAATTTAACGATCTTCATTTCTTCTCGCCGACGACCTTTTGAACGAGCGCTTCGAAGCGCGGATCGCCGTGAAGTGGCTCGAGCAGCGGATCTACTTTGACCCAGCCGATGTTGGAGCCGTCGTGTTCCTCGAAGCCCTGTTCGAGCCAGCGCAACGCTTCATCTTTATTGTTCAGGCTGAGATAAAGCAGAGCGCGCAAGTAGCCAACCACCTCGCGTTGCTGACTTATTTTATCGAGCTCAGTCAGCATTCGTAGTGCGGAATCCTTATCGCCAGCCTGAGCCTTGGCTGCAGCGCACGTCGTCGATACTAACAAGTTATCGCTGCTCAATTGCTTTGCCTTTTCATATTCGGCGATCGCGCCAGACAGGTCGCCCTTCGCTTGAAGGGCAATGCCGAGATTAAAGTGCGCGTAAAAGAAGGTTGGGTCGATCTCGAGCGTCTTTCGCAATTGTCTGGCGGACTCGTCGTAGCGGCGGGCGTAATAGAAGGTTGTGCCCAAGTCCGTATTAATAATTGGCGACAGCGGATCCAACTCAACCGCGCGCTTGCTCTCAACAATGGCTTCGTCAAATCGGCCGAGGCTTGCCAAGGCGTCGTTACCGAACCAATGATGCGCCGCCGCGTCGTTCGGCTTGAGCTCGATTGCTCGTTGATATTCGCGCGTGGCTCCGGCCAAATCGATTTCGCCAAAGAAGAGTATTTTGCCGAGGGCAAGGTGCGCTTCGGCCAGATTGGAATCAAGACGAAGAGCTTTGAGCGCCGCGTCTTTTGCCTTGGGGACTACAGCGCGCCGGTCCGCACCGGTGTAAAACGGGAGCAGGATATAGGCATTAGCCAGGCCGGCGTAAGCCAACGCATAATTCGGATCGCGCGCGATCGCCTGTTCGTAAAAGGCAATTGCTTTCGGAATGCTATCCCCGGAACGCTTTTCCCAAAGTGAGCGGCCTTTGTGATAAAGCTCGTACGCAGTCATGTCGGTCGTCGGTTGCGCAGCGATCATCTGCTTCTCCGAACCGGTGAGTTTCGCCTGCAACGTGTCGGCGACCGTTTTGGCAATGTCACTCTGGACCGCAAAAATATCGCTCAGCTTGCGATCGTAAATTTCAGCCCAGAGATGTGCGTTGGTCAGCGCATTGACCAACTGAACGTTGACGCGCACCTGATCGTTCACCTTCTGCACGCTGCCTTCGAGAATGTTCGCGACACCGAGCTGCTTCGCGATATCGGGCAAATTTTCCGGAGCGCTCTTAAAACGTTGCGTCGATGTACGCGCAATCACTTTAAGGTCTGCCACTTTCGCCAGGCGGGTCAGAATTTCATCCTGCACGCCTTCGGCGAAAAAGGCGTTGTCCGGATCGCGACTGAGATTATCGAACGGCAACACGGCAATCGACTTCGGTGGAAGTTCACTCGACGACGAACTCGCGTTTCGAAATCCGTAACGACCAAGAAAGAAGAGTCCAATCGACAAGACCGCGCCGACAAACGCGACGTAAATCCATGCGTGTTTCTTTTGTCCCGCCGCGGCCGGCATTGTGTCGGCAACTTCTGTGCGCTCGATTCCTTGCGGAGTTATTTCAAACGCCCACGCAATCACGAGAGCGATCGGAAATCCGATTGCAACCAGAGCGATGACCAATCTCACGACCCAATTCGGAATTTCCAGAAACGGAAAGACCTGAGTCGCGATTTGAACAAGAAGCCAGCCGACAATTGCATAGGCGACAGCAACCTTGTAAACATTGCGCCGTTTGAGCTCACCGAAGAAACCCTTCGGATTCATTGCGTTGGTTTTGCCATAAGCCTCAATTCGGAACAAGATGAAGGATGATTACCGGGTTGTTCGTTTTCGTTCCCGGAGAGAGGCGGCAACCTAACAAAACGGACACCATG
>WNGB01024316.1_pt1 | contig 10068 bp, 14 predicted proteins | sample 5400681 | NCBI WGS metagenome assembly WNGB01 (sample SAMN13153367, study PRJNA577476) | soil metagenome | isolation source: 115 cm soil or saprolite under grassland replicate 2 | place: USA:California | collected 2016-06-15
GCACCCAGGGAACAAGCACTAATGAAACGACTACCAGGTTCCCGACCGACTTGGTTCGGGCCGGCTGGGACGACAGTCTGAAGTCGGAGGCGACCATGAGACGCACCACCCGCGCCAACTGGTTTTGGACGCTCTTCCTAATCGTAGCCACCGTGTACGTCATCCGGTGGGTGGTGGCAGCCGTGATTGAGCTGTGGCCATTCCTGGTTGGCGGTGTCCTGATCGTTTCGGCGCTGTGGTTCGTGCTGTGGTGGCGCAGACGCGACCGGGGCTATTACTGAGGGTTTCCCTCGCGCTCGTTGGGGAGAAGGCAAGCGCTCTCGCGCTCACAAGGCCAAAAGCGCTTGCCGTTCTCCCCCTGCCGCTTCACATCGAGATGGAAGGTGCCAGGCAGTGCGATTTCGGTTCCGCCATCGCCACGCATCGACTGCCGACCAGGCCAGCTACCGGCTTGTCTTCCCTACGCTTGGCTGCATCTAACCAGCGGCAGATTTGGTTCGTTGGCCATTGAAACCTGGGGCGATGAGCACGGTATCGGGCACCGGCTGCGGGTGCCCGAGCGGCAGGCTGAGGCCATCATCGCTCAACTGCGGGCGCACCTGCCGGGGATACATGCCTCGCCCGAGGTCTATCCCTTGCATCCGCAGTGGCAAGTGATTGCCGAGCTGCGGCAAGCCAACCCTAGACGGGCCTTGGCCATACCCAGCCCCGAGGTGGTGTCGGCCGGCCTGTTGGCCTGCATGCAGCTCAAGCGGGGCGAGTGCCTGCTCTGGCAGTGGGTCATATCCCCGGTTATTCCAAGACGGCCGGCACCGCCCAGGCGAAGGCATCGGCGGCGCATGGCGGCTGCTGTCCTGAGCGGACTCGTCGATGCCGAAGCCGTAGGCCGGGATGACCTGCGCGACCCCCGCAGCCGCTGGAGTGAGCCGCGGGTACGAGCCGTGCTCAGGATCGCGGCCCACGCCTCGTCGCCGGCCCACGCTGCCGCGCTGGTAGCCCGAATGCGTAGTGTCCTGGCCAGCCTCGCCAGTCCTGCTAACCGCTGGCGCGATACCTGCTCGCTGGACCGTGGCCGACGGCGACGCTTGGCACAGGGGTCAGGTTCAACGCTGTCGCCGGGGTTGACGCCGGTATCAGAACTGGCGGCGCTGTTGGCTTGGCCGCTTGGCTCGGAGGTGCATGTCGCTGGACTGCCCCAGAGCCGTAGCCGCCACCTGCCGCCCCCGGCCTCGATTCGCAGCACCGACGGAGCGGTCTTTGCCACGGCGAACTTCCCTGGCGCCGAACGGCCGCTGGCCATCTCCATGGACGAGGCCACCCAACACCTCTTGGTCATCGGTCCCACCGGTGCGGGCAAGACCACGATCTTGAACCACCTGGCCTGCCAGTGGGCCGAGCAGGGCGCCGGCATTGTGATCCTGGAAAGCAAGGGCGACCTGTTTTATTCCATGATCAACAGCCTTCCGGTCAGCCGTAAGGATGACGCAATCGTCCTGGAGGTCGGCGACAGCCAGGGCCACGCGCTTGGTTTCAATGTCCTGGGCCACGGCAACGCCCGGTCAGCCATTGACGAGCTGAGCAGCCTCATCACCAACATTTATGGCGACTCCGGTATCTACACGCCCATGCTGCTGTACCACGGCTTGCATGCCCTGGCCGAAACGCCGGGGTGCACGTTCATCGACCTGCCGGCCATGCTCACGCCGCAGTCGCCGGAAGAGGCCGCTTGGCGCGAGTCGGTGGTGGACAACCTCCAGAACAAAGAGATCCGGTTGTTCTGGCAGCGTTACCTGAACGGCGACCGCAAGGAACAAGATCGCATTTCGGCTCCGGTGCATAACCGCATCTGGCAGTTCACCGTTAGGCCCGAGATCCGCAATATCCTCGGACAGAGTAATTCGAGCTTCACCTTTGAGGATGTGGTGCGGCACAACCGCATCGTGCTCATCCACCTCAACGGCGTGCGGGTCGGCTCGCGCACGGCCAGCATCATGGGCGCGCTGCTGATCTCGTCATTGTGGAATGCAGCCCGCACCACGCGCGGCAAGTACCCGACCCTGCTCTTCTGTGACGAGTTCCAGAGCTACCTCACGCATCTGGGCAGTGACGATACGGCCGATATGCTCGCCAAGGCCCGGAGCGCACGACTTGGCATGGTACTCGCTCATCAGTTTCTTGATCAACTACCACTTGACCTCCGCAGCGCTGTGTTGACTAATGCGAAAAGCAAGCTTGTGCACCAGACGACGGCTCAGGACGCTCGAACGTTCGTGCGGGAGTTTGGAAGCCAAGTAGACGACAGCGACTTTCTGAACCTCGGCCCGTACGAGGTCATTGCCCGCATCGCCACCCGCCACGGCGTCAGCCCACCGGTCACCGGCGTGACCCTACCGCCGCGCCAGCCAACCGGCCTGGCACAGGAAGTCCGCGAGCTGTCCAGGCAGCGCTACGGCCGTTCCATCGAGGAGATCGAAGCGGAAATCGCGGGTCGGCGCCAGGTACTGCCGGTAAGCAAGCGGCAGCGGCCCAAGCTCGGCGAGCAGGAGGCATGAGATGAGCCGGGCAACGCTCGAAACGATCGGGGAGGCGGGGGACGTGATGAATCGCTGTGACGCCCTGCTCCATCTCCTACGCCGGTTGGAGGACCGGGTTTCCGGCACCGAGCAACTAACGCCTGAGAAGGAGGCAGCGGTGCTGGCCGCCAACTGGCGCTGGTCGGAAAGCAGCAAGGACCGCCGTCAACCAATGGTTCAAGGACGTTGCCGAAGCGCTCGGCCGCCCAGATAACGATGAAAGGGTGACCCATGTCCGCACTGGCACAAGAACTGGCCAAGCACATTAACAAACTCAAGCACCTGGCAACCAACCTCAGTACCGAAGTTGCAGACCTCGAAACCGATGTCCCCACGGACGCCATGGGCGGCGAAGGCTGGACGCTTGGCCAACGCGACGAGCTGTGGGCCACGATTGCCGACCACGCCGAAACCTGCGAACGAGCCATCAGGACGGCCGTGGACAACGTTGATGACTTCCGGCGATCACTCCTCGATACATTCCGACCCCAGAGAGGATGGTGACCTTACATGGGCACCAAGGCAATGAAGTTCAGTGACCTTAGCGGCCAACTGTTGCCGGAAGGCGACGAGCCGGTCCGGCTGGTGGTGCTGGAGCACCCTGATCTAACCAACGGGCCGGTGCAGCTCGAAGCCGTACCGCATGAAGTGGCGCCGGCCGTTGACGCGGCACTGAACGTCGCCATTTTCGAGCTGCACCTGCCAGGCGATGAAGCGCCGCGCCGGGTGGTGGTTGACGTTGGCGACTTCGATGCCCTGGCCACTGACAAGCCAATGCCCGAACTGCTTAGGCAGGCCCCGGCTGTGAAGCCAGCCAAGGGAGCGGTGAAGGCCACGGCAGTGCGCGGCCCCAGTTATGCCGCCTTGGAGTTGGCCGGCACACCGCACCGCGGCAAGGTGACGGTTGAGGAAGCCCGGCTGGTGCGCGAGCACCTGGCCGAGGTCAATGCCCGTCTTGCTCGTGATGGGCTGCGCCAGATCGACCCGAACAATCCGGCTGACGCTGAACGGTACGGCTTCACCCTCCCAACAGCGCCAGAGATGGGGCCTGAGCTGGAGCAGTTCTGACACCGAGACATCGCCAACGGCCCGCGGTGCCACCGAGCCCGCGGGCCGTTGCCAAGCCAGGATAGGTGACGGGTGAGCGAAAGTGTGACCGCGCCTGTGTCCATCGGGGCACAGGCAGCGAGCCCTGTGAGCAGCGCGAACGGGCAACGCGACGGCCGTGCTACCGCCCCTAGGCTTCGGGTTCGGCTGTCGGCACGGGAGCAGGCAGTGGTCGAAGCTGTGGCCCAGCTTGGCCAGCTCACAGCGCGGCAGATCGGCGACCTGGCGTTCGCTGGCCTCAAGTCACCAACGCCGTTGAAGCGCACGCTCAAACGCTTGACTGATCGGGGCGTGCTGGCGCGGCTCCAGCTTCGCATCGTCGGGGGTAGCGGTGGCGGCTCGACGACTTTCGTGTACCAAATTGGCCGTGTTGGTGGCCGGTTGCTTGGCCTGCCGCGCGATTATCCCCGCTATTCGGCTGTCGATGACCACATGCTCGACACCGCCGAATGTCTGGTGAGGCTTAAGGGGCTGGAGCGCAGCGGCGTGCTCACTGTGCTCGACTACCTGGGAGAAGATGCCGCTTACCGCGAGGTCGGAGGTATCAAGCTGACGCCGGACTTGTATGTGCGGGTTCAGCTGCACGCCTCTGGCCGCCAACTGTTCCGCTACTTGGAGGTAGACAGAGCAACCGAACGCCTGCCGCAGATTGCTGAGAAGTGCGGACGCTACTTCCAGGCGTACAAGCTGTGGGACAGCGAGGTGCACGGCGCGGTGTTCCCGCGCGTGCTGTTCGTGGTGCCGGACGAACGGCGGCAGCGAGAGATTGCGCGGGTCATAGCCAAGCAGCCGAAAGAGGCCAGGCCGATCTTTCAGGTGTGCGTCATGGCGGACTTTCCTGCGTGCTTACTAACAGAAGTGGGTTATCCACAGGAATAGCGGCCTAACAGGGGTGATTACCATTGACTAACAGAGGTCATAGCCTCATAATGATAAGCACAATAAGTAGAGCCCTGATTGCGCCAGGGCTCCGATGCCAATTTAGCATTTACCTGGCGCGCGGGCAAGGAGGCAACAGCCGAGCACATAACGCGCCGCATCAACAATAGCAACGTAATACAGCCCTGATTGCGCCAGAGCTGGTGACAAGTCGATAGTGTCTTTGTCTTCTCCTGGCCGCGTCATGGGTCAGGAGATTTCTTTATGAGTGCAACATGTGAGGAGCGGATCAGGGACGAATTAGCGAGCATAGAGGACTGGCTCAGCAAGACCTACAGGAAGATCGACAAGGCCACCCAAGCGGGTGACGCCGTGCGCGAAGACGAATTGCGCGAAGAGATCGAGGTGTACGGGGTAGATGTAAAACGGGTAATGAAGCTGACACTATCGGGCGGCGGCCCCGCATCGTGGCTGGAAGTCTACCTCGACGACAGCAGTCGGTGGCCGGAAGTCGAGACCGTTATTTACCACTTCGCTGATTGGTTCGACCACGCCGAGCGTGAGGTGTCCGAAAGCGAAGCGCCTGGCATGTGGCGGCTAGCCGAATATTACGCGGAAGTTGCGGGGTGCGCGGCATGAGCACCCTCAACGAGCTTCAAGACAAACTCGACAGCAATGTGGACCGGCTGAAAGCCGATGCGGAATTCACGCTAAGCGAGAATCCGGACTGTAAGCAGTACGTAGCAAATCAGTCACTTGACGATGCCTGCTCTAACGCCGTTTGGGACGCTGGCTATTACGCCGGTCTGATGCGCGCGGTCGAGGTGCTAGAGGACTACGACGATTAACAACTAACACGGCGGCGCAGTTCACCGCTGCGCCGCTAGAGGAACAAGCAATGCAAGACGAAACACAACGTGACCAAGAACAACACCAAGCACCGCAAGGCCAAGACGACACCTATTATCCGGTGCTGAGCGTCGGCCTGGGAGACCTTGAGAGCGCCATAGCGCCATTCGTGGAGACAGCCGAGGAAGAAGATTACCTGACCGATGAGGAGCGGGCCGAGCAAGAGCAACGGCTGGCCTTCGTCCGCAACATGTCGCTCGTTCAGTGGCAACATCTCGCCGACTACATGGGCGAGATTCTGTTCGATGGTGACAGGTGGGACGACGCACTACAAGCGGCCTTGGCCCGTGAAATGACTTACACCGAGGCCGCGCCCGAGCACCAAGCTATGCAGGAGGCGGCGCGATGAGTGCCGACCTCCGGCCCTGCGCCCGCGACGACCTGGAGTGCTATCTGCTGCAATCCGTAGCCTTTACGGTGAACGATAGCGGGCACGCCGAGGACTATGTTGACCGCTGCGAGTATGACGATACCGAGGTGGACGAATACACCTGCCGCAACTGCGGCAACTATTGGCAGGTTGAGAATCGCTACGACCGCGCTTCGGTAACGCAAGCCTGGGAAGCGGCCCTGGCGCACATCGGTGTGCGGGAGGCTGCATCATGAGCGGCCAACACCGACCGTGCGAACGTGACGACCTCCGCGCCGTCGTGCCACAATGGAATAAGTGGAGCGTTGACGATCAGGGCAACCCTGCCGAGCAAGCGGAAGCCGGCGACCCGGACGGTGATGTGGAGGAATACGAATGCGTCAACTGTTGGCTGAGCTTCGTACCAGATGGCCATAGCCGTGTTGCCTTTGACTTGGCCTGGAAAGAAGCGCTCGATCACCTACCGAAACCTAGTGCGTTGGAGTTGGCGGCAATGTCCTGTTGCTTGCCCTCCATGAGCAAGGCAGCAATCTCCAATGAGGTACGACATGAATTGTCGTAGCGCTCGCCTGCTTGCTCTGCGGCGGGTCGCATGGGATTGGCAGGACAGACAGCGAAGGTATGCAAAGTGCAGACAGACACATCGCTTGCGTTCGTGCGGTTGTTCAAGTCGGCCAGCCACAATCCGGCGCTGTCGAGGGTATAGATCAAGTCGGCCGAGCCCATGCCCCCCAATGCGGCATTCAGGACGAGGTAACGCGCGCCAGTCAACCAGTCGGTCCAAATGGTGGCTGCTTACGACTATTAGTATAATACTAATGTGAGGGTGAAGCGGCGTTGGATCGCCGTCGTACAGGAATGTACATGAAAGCCTGCGGGCAACCTTGTGTGCACACAAATGGGCCGCAGGACGTTGGCATGGTCAGTTCGGGTCTGACCCACCTCCGCGCTGTTGGACACGCAAGAAGCAAGAAGGCGGCTCCACGATTATCCTGGAGCCGCCTTTACTTGCTATTCAGCCAGTATCAGTGCTGCGTGATCTGGCCGGTAGCGTGGTTGGTGGAGTGATCTCCGACCGTGCCAGGGTTGTCCCAGCTCCGGTGCCAGCTCTCGCCGTACATGGTAACGTGCTCGGACTGACCGATGGTGCCGTACGCACCAGGGATGCCGTTGATGCTCATGCCATCCGGCACCTGCCCTTCAGCACCACGCTGGAAGATCGTTCCCTCAGTAGCCATCTATTTCCCTCAGCTTCCACTCTTGTACCCTCTCTGTTGAGGGCACGGGGGCAGCGTAGACCGACTAACTTGCACTTATGTTGCACAGCGCAAGGGGGCGTGAACGTGACTGACGATGCCAGCCCTCAAGGGCCAGGTAACGCTGGTCTCTACCTGCGGTTTCTCTTGAAAGAGCCTTATCGCCATCGATGGTATCGCCCCGACTTGGTAGAGCGAGTGCGTCAAAGTGACGTGCATCACGCTGCGGTCGCCCAAGTGCTTGCTGCCTATCTTCGGCGACATCCTCGTCGGCCAGAAGATCGAAAGATTGACGCTAGGAGCCTAGAGCCCCTCGTATCGAGAGCGCTACGCGGCGAGACGTTGAGTAAGCAAACACTGGAAATCTTCATTGAAGCCTTCGGTATCGTTCCCGACCACGCGGACAGTCTTTGGTGGCAGTGGCGGGGACAGGAAAGAGGCCAGGTAGTTGTCGGTTCCCTGGCACCCCCAGAGTCGATGCCCAACTACCAAACGCGCGAGTACGACATCTTGATGTTGCATGAGCATCACTGGTTGGGTGCTCACGGCTTGCCTGTGCGACATCGCACCCAGGTGAATATCCGCTCGCGCGTTGATGGGTTAAGGGTCTACCAGTACCGTTTTGACACCCACTTGGCTGACGTGCGCGTTCCTCGCAATCATGGCGCGGAAATTGGACCAATTTATCAAGTGGGCGAGGGAATATACGCGGTTGACTTCCAGCTTGATCGTCCGCTTGGTATTGGTGAAAGTGACTATCTTGAGTTTTGGACGATTCTCAGATACAAGGAACCGCCACCCCGCGAGATGCGTCGTGGCACGCACGAACGGATCGAACACCTCTATCTACGAGTTGCGTTTGATACGCAGAAGTTGCCAAGCAAAGTCTGGTGGGCTGAGTGGTTGGATTACCAAGGTGCCAATAACCGCATTACTAAATCCGAGCCCTACACACTTGACGACCGATTATTCGTGCATAGACATTTGAAGCCTATGGAGAGGGCGGTGGTTGGCTTTACCTGGGCATGGCAATAAGGCGCGAATCTCGATGGTGAAGTTTCGATAAGGAAGTTGGCGTCAAATAGTGGCGCTACTGCACAGTGTCGCGCTGAGCAGACACTACCCTTCGCTATGTTGATCAACTGCATCGTGCGCGTTATTATGTAAGCAGTAAACGGAGCACAAGGCAGTGGCGTTCGACTTCGACAAATACATCGCAGACAGCACCAAGCAGAGCGGCGTCCCGCTCAAGGTGCAAGACGCCGCCACTATTGCCAAGCTCCGGCTGCTAGTTAATGGAGCCAGACAATCTCCACCAGCTCCGGATCGAAGTTCCAGCCATGCGCGTCCGGCCAACGACGGCCACCAGGCCGCCCAGGGCGGATTACCACCTTCTCCACGAGCAGCCTAATAACACTGTGCTTCCACTCCAGGCTGGCGGTCTGCCAGAGGTCGCGCAGGCCGCCGTCCGTTGGCAGGGCCAGACTTTTGGCTTTGTCGCTGAGTAAGCGCTTTTTCTCGGCCTCGGCCTGGTCGATCTTGGCTTTGACCGTGTCGCGCATCACCCGGTAATCGTCTTTGTCATGCTCGCCGGCGGCATACTCGGCGGCCAGTTGTTCGCGGCGAATGTGCAGGCTGGCCAGTTCGGCAATGACGTGGCTCATACGTTCTTCGTTGTCGGCCGGGGCCAGAGCGCGGTGTACCTCCGGTGAGTCGAACCGTGCAAGCACGGCTTCGCTGACCAAGTGTTCGATGGCATCAGCAATGCGGAAGACCGTGCAGCAGCCGATACGCAGGCCGTGGTTGTCGTACTTCTTGCAGGCGTAGCGGCGGAGGTAGCGGCCATCTTCCTTCTTGCCTTGGCCGTACATGATTCCGCCACAGACTTCGCTCTTGCGGTCGCCATCAGGCCAACTGCCCCCGCAGTAAGTGAGGCCAGTAAGCAGGTAGGTACGGCCCTTTACCGGGCCGTGGTTCCAGCGTTGGGCGCGCTTGTCGAACATGACCTTGAGGGCTTCGTGTTCGGCTGGGGTGAAGACGCCGGGCCACAGGGCACGGTGCCGGTCGTCGTGGTGGAGACGGGTGCCGCCGGTGTCCGGGTTCTTCAGGCAGGGGCAATCAGTGGGATGGCCGGTCGGGTCGAAGATGACGTAGCTCTCGTTGAGCAAGGTGCGCTTGAACTTGCCCACCGTCCACAGGCCATCACAGATCTTGGTCTTTTCCCCACGGCGGGTCATAGCTCCTGCCCGAGCGGTTTGAAGGCCGCGGGCGTTCCAGTCCATGACGACGTCAAGCTGGCTGTCGCCAGCCAGGGTGCGGGCCTTGCCCTCAAACAGCACGGCGATCTCGTCATCCCGCGTCTGGTAGGGGTCGCAGACCTCCTTGCCGGTAGCAGGGTCAGTGCCAATGACCTTGCCGTAGCCGTAGATACGGGGGCCGCCGCTGGTCTTGCCCTCGCGGGCATCCTGCAACTTCTTGCGCACGACGCGCTCTTGCAGCTCCTCGGCCTCGCCAGCATCGTTGGCTGCTTGGTAGCGGGCCATCCGGCGGTTGGCGGCGACTTGCAGGTCAAGAGCCTGGCCGCGCACGTAGTAATACTGTGCGCCGTGCTTGCGGGCCAGCTTGATCTGCCGCTCGTTCTCCTCGGGCTTACGGGTGAGCCGTGAGGTGGTGTAGGCCAGAACGATCTTCACCGGGCCGGTCTCCAGCCGGGCCATCATGTCTTCGTAGTCCGGCCGGTACTCGTCCGTGTTGGTGCTGGCCGAAAGATCGTTGTCCGTGAAGTCACCAACGATGGTGACGCCGAGGTAGTCAGCGAGAGCCTCAAGATCTTCATCCTGGCGCTTGACGCCCAGCTCCTTGCCTTCGCGGTCGTCGCTGATGCGCTTGTACTTGTAAGCCAGTTCTCCCTTGAGCGATTGATACATGCCCGTACATCCCTTACAAGATCAATTATGAAGGATGCACAGAAATT
>WNGB01026877.1_pt1 | contig 10068 bp, 9 predicted proteins | sample 5400681 | NCBI WGS metagenome assembly WNGB01 (sample SAMN13153367, study PRJNA577476) | soil metagenome | isolation source: 115 cm soil or saprolite under grassland replicate 2 | place: USA:California | collected 2016-06-15
CACGGGTGGCCCCCCCGACGCATCCCGGCGCCGCAGGATCTCTTCCGCCGCGGGCCCGCTGCCCTTGACCACGACCTGGGGCAGGCCCTCCCCCGGCTCGTACTTCAGTCCCACGACTTTCTTCGGCTCGGTCACGGCGGCGCTCCTTCCTCAAACCCGTCGGTCGAGCGACCCCTGGGCTACCAGGTGATCGACGACGGCGCGATAGGCGGGATTCGCGTCCTCACCCGCCTTGGGCTCGTACGCGATCTCGTCGACCACCCACCCGAGCTGGGTGAGCTGCCGGCGCAGCTCCTCCTGCCGGCCCGCCAGCGAGTCGAGCGTGGCGTCGCGGTCGCTCGCGAACCGCACTCGCACGTGCGAGTTGACGAGCCGCGCGGACACCTCCACGCGGCCGAACCCTTCGGTGTTGAGCACGAACACGAGATGACGCGAGCGCTGCTCGCTTGGCTTCGCTTGCCTTGCGTCTTGTTCGAACAACGCGACGTCGACTTCGACGAGCCGGCCTGCGATCAAGAGCGGCAGCGTGCCCACGCGGTGAAACACGGAGCCGCCGGTCTGCGCGTTCAACACCCATTGCCCGAGCGTTCCGGAGTCCGCGCCCAGACCTCCGTTGTCCGGGGCCGGGCGGCCATCGGCGCCGGCGCTGGAGATGTCGGCCGGAGTCGTCGGGTTCTCGGCGGCGCTCGCCGCTTCGCTCCCGGGCAGGGCCGTCTTGATCGCATCGCGCAGTTGCTGTGCGAGGCTCTGCCCGGCCGATATGACAAAAGCCCCTGACGATTCCGCTTGTGGCTCGGATGTCGACGGCTGCCTGCGCAGCAGACTGCGTACCGCCTCGAGGAGCGCCGGCTCCTGCGGCAATCCGAGCTTCGCGAGCGCGAGCGCCGCCAGGATCAGGCCTTGCGGGTCGCCCGCGCTTCGCAGGGCCGGAGCGAGCGTGGCTCGCGCCGGCTCGTCCAGCTTGAGGCCGGCGCCAGCGAAAGCGGCGGTCAACTCGTCGGCCGGTGACGCCGCCCCGGCGTCGGCGTTTTCTTGGACGCTGCCGGAGGCAGTCCCCGCGGCGGCGCCTTCTTCGGCCAGAGGCTGGAGCTCGACGCGGTCTCCAATCGCCACGACGCGGCCGCGGATGATCTCGCCGGTCTGCAGGGGAACGCTGCTGTCGACGACGCGCTCGCGGCCTTCGAGCGACATGAGATAACGACCGCCCTCGTAGTGCCTGAGCACTCGACCCTTGATGATCTGCCCCAGACTCAGCTCGCTCCCCGGCGCGGGGCGATCGACCAGAGCAAGCCGTGAATAAGCGGGGGTCGCGGCGGCGGCGTTGGCGGGGGCGGCGCTCATAGGCTCACCATCCCGAAGGCCTTGAGATTCAGGTTGTTCGGCACCTCGGAGAGCGAAAGGACGGAAAGCTGAGGCATCAGCCGTTCGGTGAACCGGCGCACGTGCCGGCGAAGATTGGGTGCGCACAGGATGACCGGCATCAGCTCGCTCGACAGCATGCGGTCGGCTTCGGCAGTGAGCTTGCGCAGGAGTTGCTCGGCGAACCTCGGCTCGATCGCGAGCGCCGAGCGATCGTCCACCGACCGGATCGAGGCCGTCATCTGCTGCTCGACCACGGGGTCGAAAGTCAGGACGTAGAGCTCGCCCGAAGGATTCGCAAGCGTCTGGCAGATCGTCGCGCCAAGACGCTCCCGCACGAGCTCCGTCAATTGATCCGCCTCCTTCACCCGAGCCCCGTGGTCGGAAAGCACCTCGAGGATGGCCTCCATGTTGCGGATCGGCACTTTCTCGCGCAGCAGACTCTGAAGCACCTTCTGCACTTCGCCGAGCGTCAGCACCTTGGGCACGAGGTCCTGCACCAGGCTCGGCTGTTGCTCGCGCACCCGAGCGATCAGCCGGTCGGTTTCGCCGCGGGTCAGCAAATTAGGCGCCTGCTGCTTGATCACCTCGGTGAAATGGGTTATCAGAACGGTGACCGGATCGACGACCGTGTATCCGGCTTCGCGAGCGCGGCCCTTCAGCTCATCGAGAATCCAGAACGCGGGGAGCCCGTAGGTCGGGTCTTTGGTCGCGATGCCGTCCAGCCGTTCGCGCTCCCCGCCCGGATTGATCGCCAGCGTGCGGTCGGCAACGACGTCGCCGTCGGCGACCTTCGTGCCGAAGATCCGAACTTCGTAGCGGTTGGGGCCGAGCTTCTTCTCGTCCTTGACTCTGACGCGCGGGAAGACGGCGCCCATGTCGAGCGCGAACTGCTTGCGGAAGGAGACGATTCGCTCGGTGAAGGAGCTGCCGGCGCCGACCAGCGGAATCAGATTCTGTCCGACCACTAGCTCGATCGGCTCCACGCTGAGCAGACCGTAGAGGTCCGCGGAGGCCGCTTCGCCCGCGCCCGCTTTCGTCTTTTCCTCCTCCGCGGCAAGGCTCTCACGGCGTCGCGCCACCAGGTAGATCCCGCCCGCGATCGCGGCGAGGCACAGGATCGCCAACAGGGGCATTCCCGGCAGGAACGCGAGCGCCGTCAGGGCGAGCATCACCAGCAGCACGGCTCGCGGGTAGGACAACACCTGCTTGGCGACCTCGTCGGCCAGGCGGGCGTCGGTCGCGGCGCGCGTGACGATGATGCCGGTGCCCGTGGCGATCACCAACGCGGGAACCTGGGTCACGATGCCGTCGCCGACGGTGAGGAGCGTGAAGGTCTGCAATGCCTCGCCCCAGCTCATCCCGCGCTGCGCGATCCCGATCGCGAGACCGCCGACGATGTTGATGATGATGATGATGATCCCGGCGATCGCGTCCCCCTTGACGAAGCGGCTCGCCCCGTCCATCGCCCCGTAGAAGTTCGCCTCGCGTTCGACGGTGCGGCGGCGCTCGCGCGCCTGCTCCTGGTCGATGAGACCCATGTTGAGATCGGCGTCGATGCTCATTTGCTTGCCCGGCATGCTGTCGAGCGTGAAGCGCGCGGAGACCTCGGCGACCCGCTGTGCGCCGTTGGTCACGACCACGTATTGCACGACGATCAGGATGAGGAAAACGACCAGCCCGACCACGTAGTTGCCCCCGACCACGTGAGCGCCGATCGCCGCAATCACGTCTCCCGCGTAGGCGTCGCTCAAGATGAGCCGGGTGGCCGACACGTTGAGGCCGAGGCGGAACAAGGTGGCGATCAGCAAGAGCGATGGGAAGGTCGAGAACTCGAGCGGCTTCGCCATGTAGACCGTGAGCAGCAGCAGCAACAGCGCAAACGAGAGGTTCGTGACGAGCAGGAGATCCAGCAGTCCCGCCGGGATCGGCGCGAAAAGAACGAGCAGGATCAAAATCAGCCCTGCGACCAGGAACAGGTCGCTTCGCCCGCCGAATACCTTGCGCAGCGCGCTGATCATCCCGATACCTCCAGGCGCGCCGGGGCCCGATGCGCCGACGAGTAGATTCCCGCGTACACCCGCGCCACGGGTTCGAAGAGGTCTTCGCTGATGGGCCTGTCGATGTCCGCTTCGATGAAGAGGCGTCGAGCAAGCGGCTTGTCCTCCACCGTGGGGATTCCGGCGCGCGCGGCGCGCGACTTGAGCTCCAACGCCAACTCCCCGGCGCCTTTTGCGATGACGGTCGGGGCGCGCATGCGCGTGCGGTCGTAGGCGAGGGCCACCGCAAAGTGCTGGGGATTGGTGATGAGGACGTCCGCCTCGGGCAGGCGCTTGAGCGATTTCGCGCGCTTCGCCGCTTCTCTTTGCAGCTCGCGGATCCGTGCGCGCACGTGCGGGTCGCCTTCGCGGCGCTTGATTTCGTCCTTGAGTTCGCGTCGGCTCATCATCATCTGCCTGGCGTAATCCCAGCGGCTGTACGCGAGGTCCAATAAGACGATGATGATGAAGACGAGCAGGAGCTTGAAAATGAGCGACGCGACATGGTTGATGAGCACGCCGAAATAGACTTTCGGCTCCATGTCCATCGCCGCGAGCAGCTTCGGCAGCACCGCGCTCAGCGCAAGGTAGGCGACGCCGGCGAAAAGAACGAGCTTCAGGATCGTCTTTCCCGTCTCGACCAGCACCTTGAGCGAGAACAAGCGCTTGAAACCCAGGGCCGGGTTCAGGCGCTGGAAATCCGGCTTGAGCGGGAAGGCGCTGAAGACGGCCCCGGTCTGAACGAGGTTGGCGATGACGGCGGCGAGAACGGCCGCTGCGAGAAAGGGCGCGACCAACGCCAGAGTCGCGAGCGAGATCTTGCCCAGCCACGCGGCGGCGACGGGGGGCGTAAACGCGAGCTCCGCGCCGCTCTCGACCGCGCCGACCGAAAGCCGCAGGCCGAACCGGGCGAGGTCGTCCGCCCAGGCGTAGAGCGCCGCGAGGAAAGTGCTCAGCATGACCAGCGATATGAAGTCCAGGCTCTTCGCGACCTGGCCGCGCTGTTTCGCCTCCTCCAGCTTGAACGGCGTCGCCGGTTCCGTCCTGTCCTTTTCCTGCTCAGCCATTTCGCCTCAGCCCGCGAGCACGCTCGCCCACATGTCGAAGATCGTCTCGAAGCAGCGCCGCGCCACCGGACCCAGGTAGACGATGGACAACGCCAAGGTAAGGAGCCCCACGAGTATCTTGAGCGGGAGGCTCAGAAAGAAGATGTTCATCTGCGGCATCGTGCGCGCCATGACCGCGACGACCGCATCCACGAGGAGCAGAACCAGGACCACCGGCGCCGCGATCGCCATGGCGAACGTGAACATCGCCCCGAATTGGCCGACGACGGGGGCAAGCTCGAGGTCGGGCAGCGGCGTGCCGGGCGGAACGCTTTGCAGCGAGAGGGCAAGAGCGCGGATCAGCGCGTGATGCCCGTCGATCGCGAAGAACACCACGGCCGCGACCATCCAGAGCAGCGTCCCGAGGAGCGGTGCGTGGCCGCGCGTCGCGGGATCGATCAAAGTGGCGACGCCGAAGCCGAGCTGCAGATCGAGCAGCCTCCCCGCCAATTGAAAGGCGCCGAAGGCCGCCAGGATCCCGAACGCGAGCAGCGCGCCAAGCAGTGCTTCCCCCGCGGCCATGCCGGCAAACCCGGCGATGTCCCGGACGTCCCCAGCGGCGCTCACCCCCATGCCCGCGCCGAGGAGCGCCGCGAGCGCGAACACGAAGAGCACCCGAAACGCGGCGGGGAGGGTCCCGAAGGCCAGGATCGGCGTGAGCGCAAGCGCCACACCGAACCGAAGTGCGACGAGGACCGTGGTGAGCAGCCACGTTATGTCGGCTGAAAGTCGCATGACTCCGCTCAGAAATACATCGGGATGTTCCCGATGAGACGTGTAGCGAACTGCACGACCATGTTCAGCATCCAGGGGCCGAACACGACCAAAGACAGCAGCGCCGCCGCGATCTTCGGGACGAAGGAGAGCGATGCTTCCTGAATCTGGGTGACGACCTGGAAGATGCTGATCAACAGACCCACGAGCATGCTCAGAACGAGCACGGGAGCGCCGACCAGCAACGCCGTCCAAAGCGTATCGGACGCCAACGCAAGCGCGAGCTCGCGCCCAAGGTCGCCCATGATCCCTCCCCCTTTGTCGCGGCTGGCAGCTCTAAACTTTAAACGCTGCGGCCGGATAAGATAACAAGGTGGATTCTACGCACGAGGGTCGCATGCGTGTCAAGCGAAACAATATGATGACAATGTCACCACAAAGCTTGAACTCATCGCGGCTACCGCTTGATTTCTATGGTTGAATCGCGGCTGCGAAAGATTTTCGAGAATATTGGGAATGGAAAAAATTCAAAATTTATTTATTTTTTTCTTATTGAGAAGGTTCAACTCGATATCGGCTGTTGTTTTTATTTGAAAATCATGGACCGACGCCTCCGATGCGGCGATACGGGATCGCCGAGCCGCGGCGATTTGTGGTAAGTCCTCGCTTTCGGGAAATCAAATGACTGAGGCTGGCTCTGTTTCAAAAGACGTTAGCGAGCTGCTGTCCTCGGCGGTAGCCCATGTCAAGGCCGGGAATTTGGATGAGGCGATGGCGGCACTCAAGAATCTTCTCGATCGGGATCCGGAAAACGAAGTTGCGTTGGGCCTCCTCGCGGCCATCTGGTGCGACCTCGGGTTGCACGGGCGAGGGGCGGAAGGCTTCAGCAAACTGCTCGGGCGCAACCCGGACAACCCTTTGACCCGGATTCAGTTGGGGCTCGCGCAGCGGGCGGCCGGACAGCGCGATCTAGCGCTCGCGACGTGGCAGCCCGGAGTTGAGGCGAAGGAAGTGGCCGCTCTTTACTGGAGCGGCCTTGTCCACTACGAGAACGGTGCTCCCGACGAGGCGCGCGAGATGTTGGCGCGTGCAGCGGAGGTCACGGGCCCCAACCATCCCCTCTATCCGGCGGTGCGGGAGCTTCTCGCTCTGGTCGAGGGCGCTCGACCGTCATGAGTCGCCGGGACGAGCTTGCTGTCCTGTACGAGCTTAGCGGTCCACGCCGCCCATGCACAGGTACTTGACGACGAGATAGTCCTCGATCCCGTACTTCGAGCCTTCGCGGCCGATGCCGGACTCCTTCACGCCGCCGAAAGGCGCGACTTCGGTGGAGATGATGCCGGTGTTGATGCCGACGATGCCGTACTCGAGCGCCTCGGCGACGCGCCAGATGCGGCCGATGTCGCGGCCGTAGAAATACGAGGCCAGCCCGAACTCGGTGTCGTTCGCAAGGCGGATCGCCTCTTTTTCATCCTTGAAGCGGAAGAGCGGCGCGACGGGGCCGAAGGTCTCTTCTTTGGTCACCTTCATGGTCGTGTTGACGTTCGCGAGCACGGTCGGCTCGAAGAACGTGCCGCCGAGCGCGTGGCGCTTGCCGCCCACGAGAACTTTCGCGCCCTTTGCGACCGCATCGCTGATGTGTTCCTCGACTTTCGCAACAGCGGCCTTGTCGATGAGCGGACCCTGCACGACGCCGGGCTCCATGCCGTTGCCGACCTTCATGGTCTTCACCTTTTCGGTGAGCTTCGCGGCGAACGCGTCGTAGACTTTGTCTTGCACGAGCAGCCGGTTGGCGCACACGCAGGTCTGACCGGGTCGACCGCCGCGTCGAGGTCGGCGTCGTCGAAGACGATGAAAGGCGCGTTGCCGCCGAGCTCCATGGAAGCTTTCTTCACCGTCTTCGAGCATTGCTCGAGCAGCAGCTTGCCCACCGCGGTCGAGCCGGTGAACGTGACCTTGCGCACCAATGGATTGGAAGTGATCTCCCCGCCGATCGCCGAGGAGCTGCCGGTGACGATGCTGAATACTCCCTTGGGGAGTCCGGCGCGCTCGCCGAGCTCCGCCATGGCGAGCGCTGAATAGGGTGTCGCAGTCGCGGGCTTAAGCACCATCGTGCAGCCGGCCGCGAGCGCGGGGCCGGACTTGCGCGTGATCATCGCGTTGGGGAAATTCCACGGCGTGATCGCCGCGCACACCCCGATCGGCTCCTTGAGGACGACGATGCGCTTGTCAGCCTGGTGTCCCGGAATGGTGTCGCCGTAGATGCGCTTGCCTTCCTCGGCGAACCACTCGATGAATGAAGCGCCGTAGGCGATCTCCCCGCGCGCCTCGGCGAGCGGCTTGCCCTGCTCGGCGGTGAGGATCTTCGCCAGGTCCTCCTGGTTCGCCATCATCAGGTCGAACCATTTGCGAAGGATGTTGGCGCGCTCTTTGGCGGTCTTGGCGCGCCAGGCGGGAAAGGCGGCGTTCGCGGCTTCGATCGCGCGGCGCGTCTCCGCCGCGCCCATGTTGGGCACGGTGCCGAGGATTTCGCCGGTCGCGGGATTGTTGACGGGAATGCTCTTGCCGCTGTCCGCGTCGGCCCATTTGCCGTCGATGTAGCACTGGGGTCCTTGAGATTGAGCGCGGCGATGCCGGAGATCTTGGGATCGTTCATGGAAACTCCGCTGGAAAGACGATACGACCGGCCGAGGCGGCCGGCGTTGGGGAATTCTACCGCAAAGCGGGTCACTTCAGGATCCGGTACAGATCGCTGTAGTCGTCGGTCCACAACCTTACGCGCGGCACCGAATCGACTTTTTCGGCGGCTTCCTTCAGCAATTTTCCTTCGAAGGCCGCTGGCGACGCCGAAAGCAGCATCCAGTCGGACCGGTACACCCCCGCTTCATCGTCGTCTTCGTTTTCCACCTGGCGCAGCTCGAGCGAAAGCGCCAGCGCCGCCTGCTGCACCACCGGCACCAGGTCGAGGTAGCGGTTGGAGATATGCACGGCGAGGATGCCGCCGCGCCTGAGATGGCGCAGGTAGGTGCCGAACGCTTCCACCGTGAGCAGGTGCACCGGGATGGCGTCGCTCGAGAAGGGCGTCGCCGAGCGCGACTTCCACCTGCGCCCGGCTGTCCGCGAGGAAGCTGAACTCGGAGCGGGCGAGCTCGACCACCTTGGGGTTGATGTCGTAGAAGCGGAACGCGTCGCCCGATCTGCCGTAGGCGGCGAGCGTCCCCGCGCCCAGTCCGACGACGCCCACGCGCAAGGACCCGCGCTCGCCCGAGTCGAGGAGGGCGAGCCCGATGCCCGATCCCTTTCCGTAGTAGCTCGTCGGCCAGTCGCGCCGGTCGGCTTCCAGAAACTGCTTGCCGTGGATGATGGTGCCGTGGGAGAGCACCCGCATGGCTTCCGGCCCTTCGCCCGTATCGCGCACGTTGAGCACGCCGTAGAAATTGCGTGCGGTGACGCGCGAATCGGCGGAGTTTTCTGCGTAGGTCCGCACGAGCGCGACGCCGAGCGCGACGGTGAGGGCGAGGAAAACGAGCCGGGAGGCCGCCCCCCAACGCCCGTGGAGCAGGCTCGAGCGGTCCCGCAAGAGCGCCGCTCCCACGAGCAGGCACAGCGCGAACATGCCGATCGGCAGCTCGTACAAGTCGTCGAAAACCGACGGCGCGGCGAGGCCCACCAGCACGCCGCCCAGAGCGCCGCCCAAGGCGAGCATCAGATAGAAACCGGTGAGGTAGCGCGGATCGGGCTTGGAGCGCGCAAGCTCCCCGTGACACACCATGCACGCCGCGAAGAGCGTCGCCGAGTAGAGCGGGATCAGGGTCCAGATGCTCGGATTGGACTGGGTCAGCGTCGCGCACACCGCGGCGAGGCCCGCGCCGAGCAGAGGCAGAAACAGCCACCGCCGGTACCAGCCCGAAGCTTCGAAACAGAGCACGAAGCTCAGAAGGTAGAGCGCGAGAGGCAGCACCCAAAGAAACGGAATCGCGGCGATATTGAGCGTCATATGGCCGGTGAAGGCGAGCAGAAGCACCGATGCGCAAGCCGCAAGCGCCGCCCACAGCGCCTGCAGGCCCGGCCCAGGCTTGCCCGATTGTTCGTGGGAGGCCAACTGCGCCTCGGAGTCCCTGCCGCGCCAGGCAAGCGATGCGCAAGGAAGCGCAAACAGCACGAAGCCCGCGGACCAGATCGCGGTCTGCCGGCCCAGCGCGAGCAGCGGCTCGACCGCCAGGGGATAGGAAACCAGCGCGAGCATCGAGCCGAGGTTGGAGAGCGCGAAGAGGCGATAGGGTGCGGCGCCAGGGTGCGCGCGCGCGTACCAGGCCTGCACCAGGGGGCCCGTGGTGGAGAGCACGAAGTAGGGCAGGCCGACGCTCGTCGCAAGCAGGCCTAGTATTCGCCACGTGGGGTCGCCGCCGCCCTCCGGCTTCCAGGCGGCGCTCGCCGCGAGCGGCAGCGTCGCCGCCGCGACAGCGAGGAGCGCGATGTGGATGAAGCGCCGCGCGGGGAGGCCAAACCGGACGTAAGCGTGCGAATACACGTAGCCCGCCAGCAGCAGCACCTGGAAAAACAGCATGCAGATCGTCCACACGGCGGCGGTGCCGCCGAACCACGGCAGGATGATCTTCGCGATGAGCGGCTGCACTTGGAACAGCAGAAAGGCGCTCAGAAAAATCGTGGCTGCGTACAAGATCATGGCAGAGGCGTGAGGAAAGGAGGCGGGGCGCGGGAGGCGCAGGAGAATTGGGCCGCGGCGGTCAGAACGTGCCGGGGTAGATGCCGCCGTCGATCAGGAAATTCTGGCCGGTGATATAGGAGGCCTGCGCGCTGCACAGATAGGCGCACAGCTCGCCGAACTC
>WNGB01015531.1_pt1 | contig 10067 bp, 4 predicted proteins | sample 5400681 | NCBI WGS metagenome assembly WNGB01 (sample SAMN13153367, study PRJNA577476) | soil metagenome | isolation source: 115 cm soil or saprolite under grassland replicate 2 | place: USA:California | collected 2016-06-15
TCGGGCTGCGCCGATACCAGTCGCCATCGTGCCAGTCCTGGCACCACTCCCAGACGTTGCCGTGCATGTCGTACAGGCCGAAATTGTTCGGCGGATACGAGCCGACCCGTGTCGTCCGCTGCAAAAAATTACCCTTTTCCCCTACTCCATAGGGGAAATTGGCGTCGAAGTTGGCCTGTGCCGCAGTCAGGGTCGGGCCGTAGCAAAACGGCGTGTCGGTGCCGGCGCGACAGGCGTATTCCCATTCGGCCTCGGTCGGCAGGCGATAGACGCGGCCGACGTCCTTCTCCGCCGGAAGCGCTGACAGGCGGCGACAGAACTCGATGGCTTCTTCCCAGTTCACGTTTTCGATGGGATGCTCGGGGCTGCCGCTGGCTTTGGCGTTGAACCGCGCCGGATTGTTCCCCATCACCCGCTCAAATTGCTCCTGCGTCACCGGGTACACCCCAAGGTAGAACGGATTGGCGAGCGTGACCTCGTGCCGCGGCCCCTCCTTTTCGCAGCGACCCGTTTCTGCGGGGGACGACCCCATCTGGAACGAACCGGCCTGAATGAGCACCAGTTTCAGGCCGATGGAGTTGGTCAGCAGCTTGACCAATTCCTGCTCGCGCTTCTCCAGCCCCCCCAGCACGTCCTCAAGGCTGGCGCCGCGGCCGTGGCGCAGTCTACCCGTCGGTGGGCTGGTGCCGGCGACTGGTGCGGTGGGCCGGGACACAGCGGGGCCGAGAAGGTGGGCAAGTCCGGCGGCTCGGGTCGCTGGCGTCGCCGGAGTCGCCAGATCGGCCAGCCGCGAAGCCAGCACCACGGCGTCGCCGGGGCGGGAGGTCGGGTCGTCCTCGAAACACGCTTCCAGCAGGTCGATCAGCCCGGTATGCATGCCGCGCTCGGTCAGGCGGCGCTTCCAGGTCGAGCCGCCGGGGCGACCCGTCGTCAGGCTGCCAGTGAGGAGTTGATACCAGAGGACGCCGAGGGCGTAGATATCGTCGCGCGGATCCGCCGGCTCGCCGCGCAACTGTTCCGGCGAGCGATACACGGTTGCCCCCTGCTCGGGCGACAGCAGCGTATCCACTCCCAGGCCGGTGAGCGTGCAGGCCAGGCCGTCGCCGCTGCGGGCCACAAGAATGCAGGCGGGCCGGAGTTGGCGATGGATCAACGGCGGCAGCATACGATGAAGCGGGGCCAGCGCCTCGGCGAGCTGGCGGATGACCGCGACGACGGCGTCCGGCACCGGCCCGCCCGGCTGACCATGCCACTCGCGCAGCAGCGCCGCCAGGTCGCCCGCCTCGACGTAGTCATACTGCAAACAGGGAGGATCGACGTCGAGAAAGACTTTCCGTAGCCGCTGGACGCCGGGGCGGTCGATCGGTTGCAGGAGCGGCTCGAGCAGGGCGACACTCTCCCCGCGCAGGCGTCCTTTCAGGGCCGGGTTGAGACAGAACTTCAGGGCGGCGGGCGGGGCGTTGGGATTGTTCGGGTCGATAGCCTGCCAGGTTTCGCCGAACGGGCCAGCCTCGATCAGCTCGGTCAACTCCCAGCCGCCAATCCTTGGGGGCCGATCACCGGGCGCGAACCACGGTGTCCGCGGTGGCAGGAGCGTCTGGAGGTCCGCGGGGCCGCGCAGAGCCAGCCAGGCCGGCAGCGTCTGGCCTGTCGGGTCCGAAGGGCGGCGGAGGGCCTGGCGAATGGCGGCGGGGACGTGGAGCAGGTAAGTGCCGACGGCGCGGAGGTTCTCGGCGGTCTGGCCGGGGGCGAGCTTCTTGAGCGCCACCATCGCCGTCTGTCCGCTCTCCAGCGCCGTTTGCCGGGCCAGCGCCTCCACCTCGGCTCGCCGAGTTGGTTCGTCCGTCGCAGATCCCCACAGGGCCCAGGTTTTGGCGGCGAGGGCTGCGTCGCCCTCGATGACCAGATCGCTGAGACCGCTGCGGCTGACCGCGGTGAGGGCGGCCTGACCGAGGGAACTCAGCAGCGCCACAGATGTTTGCATGCTGTTTACTATAGCGCTCTGGGCAGCAAGTCGCAAGACGGGTGGCGGGTGGCGGGTGATGGGTGGCGGGAGAAGACCAAGAATCAGCTTCTTCTCCCGCCACCCATCACCCGCCACCCGCCACCCGCTTGTATTCCCTGTTGACAGGTGTTAGCCTGAACCCCATAACGGCCGCGGGCGCGATGCAGTTCTCCACCCTTCCGGAAGCATCCTTTCATGGCGGAATCGACCGACCCCCAATTTGTCCGTACCTGGCGTGAGGAGCCACAGCCACCGCTGGAGCCAGGACGCTTGCGGCCGGGAATCCGCCGCACGATCTATCTCGTCGTCCTCGGCATGCTGATCCTGGGCGGCACCTTCGCCGGCATGCTGTTCTGGATCAGCCCGGCGCCGAATCCGGCTTTTGTCCCCCTCTTCGTCACCCAGTACCGACCCCAACAGATTGCCCTTCCCGCCAACGCACGCAACGACCGCGAAGCTCTCCAGCAGGGCAGGTTTTTCCCACGCTGGCGCTCGCCAGGCCCCGCGTTCACCGACCGCTATCTCCTGGCACGCGACCTGCTCGGCTTGCGTCAACTGGAGAGCCACGAGACAGTCGTGGTGCATCTCACAGCCCAGGCCCTGCGCGACGACAAGGGCAACGTCGTTGTGCTGCCCGCCGATGCCGACCCGGACCACCTGCAAAGCGGCCTTCCTCTTCGGGACATTTTGCAGGCCCTGCGCGATTGCCCGGCGCAGCACAAATTGCTCATCCTCGACATCATGCGCCCCTTCACCGACCCGCGTCTAGGAGCGCTGACCGACGACATTGCCGCGGGCGCCGCCGCCGAGGTGCAGGCCCTGGACGACCCGAGTTTGCTGGTCCTCTGCGCTTGCGCGCCGGGACAGGTGTCGCTGGCGTCGGAGGCGATGGGGCGATCGGTGTTTAGTTTCTATCTCGAAGAGGGCCTGCGCGGTTGGGCGGACGGCTACGGCGAGGGTAAGCGTGACGGTCATATCTCGGCCCGCGAACTGGCCGCGTTCGTCCGTGCCCGCGTCGATCGCTGGGCGGTAAGCAATCGCGAGACGCGCCAGACGCCGCTGCTGCTCGGCACTGCCCCGGACTTTCTCCTGCGTGCCTACGACGAGAACAAGTCGCCAGGCCATGTCGAAGAAGTAGCCGTCGAAAAGTATCCCAAATCTCTTTTGACGGCGTGGCAGAAGCGCGACCAGATGGATCGGGACGGCACGTATCGGCTGGCTCCCCACCTCGCGCGCCGGGCCGAGGGACTGCTGTTGCGGGCCGAGGAGGCCTGGCGCGGCGGGCTGGGAATGGCGACCATCGAGGCGGAATATCTGCCGGCCTTCGAGCGCGTGCTTGGCGACATTGCCAAAGCGAAAGCGATGCCGTCCCCCGAACCGCAGTCGCTCGCCCTCGCCGCCGCGCTGGGCCAGCAACCTGACCCGGCATTCGAGAAGGCGCTGACGGAACTGCTGACGAAGTTGAAGACCCAGCCGGCAGATTTGAAAGCGGAGGACGCGGCCAAGCAGCGCGTCGCCCTGATCAACGAGTTCGCGACGAAGACCGAGTCGCTGCCGCCGTTCGTTCGTGCCCGGCCGGTCTTCGACCTGGCGACCGCCGAGACCAACCCCGCGCCGGAACGTCTGCTGGCGCTGGAAGGGATGGTGCGGCAGCGCACCGAAACACCGCCGCACTTCACCGAGACGTTGCTGCTGCGGCGCCTGGCCGAACTGGCAGCGCAGAAGGACGCTGCTCCCTGGCCGATAGAGGCCGTGCGCCAGTTGCTCGGCGTGACGCAGCGCGGCGAGCAGGCCGCCAGCCACCCGCGCGCGTTCGCCTGGAACGCCGTCCTGCTCGAACAGGCCGCGCAGGCGCGTCACGAGGGCGAGGTGCTTTTCTGGGCGCGCGGCTACGCTCCGTTGGCGGAGGCCGAGCGGCGACTGAAGAAAGCGGACGAGGTCTACCAGGCGGCCGAATCGCGTGCGGGTATCCTGGAGGCCGCTCTCGACACCTTCGAGGACGCCCTCGCCCTGTTGCCGCCCTACGCCCCGTATCTGGAGGCGGTGCCCCAGAACGTCAAGCCGTGGGACGACGCGGTGAGGACCGCCTGCGACCTGTACGACCTGCTTCACCCGACCGCCGCCGTGGATGACTTGACGCGCGTCACACGTCTTAAAGATTTTACGGAGGAATTAAAGCGTCATTTGGGGGTGCTGCGCCAGTCTTTCGCTGCGGATCGTGTTGCCCAGCTCCAGCGACTGAGCCGCTTGCCGCGGCCGGAGGTCAAGGTGCTGCGCGAGATCGACGCCGTGCTGGCGACGCCATTCCCGAGGGGCGAGGAGCGCGCCGCCCTTGCGGACGCTGGCCGTGAGTTGGAGCGACGCCTGCACGGCAGCGCAGTCGAACGCGACCGCGACGACGACTTGCTGCGTCGGCTCACCGCTCCGCCGCCAGAGTTCGACAGTGCTGCGGCCGCCCGCGAGGAGCGTGTCCGTGCGGAACGGCGGGCGGTGGTGTCGCGAGCCTTGCTGGAGCTGGGCGGCGTGGTACGCGGCGGCCAGCCCGACGCGCTGAGCAAGGCCCTGGACCGTGCCCGGCAGGATAAGGAGATGACGGGCTGGTACGCTCTGGGTGATGCGCTGCGGCGCGCCTGGACGCAACAACTCTCGGAGCGGCTGCAGGCGGAGACGTCGCTGCCCGCTCTGGATCGCCTGAGTCGCATCGTGCCGCCGTTTGACCGGGTGCCGGCGCTGGAGGGCCGCGAGAAGACGCCGGCGGTGCAGCTGCGTCTTGGCGAACGCGCGGCTTTACTGGCCTGGCTTGCGGACGGTTACCGCTATCAGGCTCGCGAGTATCGCTCCGCCCGGCTGGATGCGTCGCTGACCTCGGCGAGCGATTTCTACGAACGCGCCGCCCGTATTTACGGAGCCAGCGGACCGCAAAACTATGTCGAGATGAGCGGCGAGCCTCTTGTGGGCCGCCTCACGCTTGCGAACCCCAGCGCGGATTACCGACTGCGTGCGGGTACGGTTCCCCCCGCGAAAACCGTAGAGGCGATACCGCTGGACATCCTGCGGGCCGACGACGCCTGGCTGAAGGTGACGCAGGCGCCGGAGGGCGATGGCGAGGTACGCCTGCACATTGAGTTGCAAGCGGATGCTGAGGCCGGTCGGGTGCCGCCGCCGCGCGGCTTCCTGATCGAGGCCCGTCGCGGCGAGCGCACGTTTCATCACAAGGTCGCGGTGCCGCTGGACACCGAGCGCGATCGGCCGCGGCTTTTGCTCGGCGCCGCTCCGGGGCAGCCGGTGCCGTCGCTGAGCGAGATCCGACTGCGCCCGGGCAAGGTGCGGCAGTCGTTCTACCTCTTCGTTCGCAATCCCAGCAGCACGACGCGCAAACTGACGGTTGAACTGAAAACGGGCAACTCGCTGCTCAAGCCTGTCGCGGTGACGGTGACTGTCGGGCCGAACAAGACGGAGCCGGTGCCGCTGCCGGAAGCCCCGAGAATTGAGCCGGCGCCGAAACAGCCCGCCGAGGTGCCGGAGTTCCAGGGGCCGTTGACGGTGCGTTTGCTCGACGCGGACCGCGGCAACGCAGAACTGGAGGAGCGGCAGTTTCGCGTCGAGGTGATGAACCCGCGCGAGTACGTGCGCGTCCGTGAAGTAAAGTTCACACCGGGGAGCGCCGCCGACGCCTTCAACCACAAATTCACTCTGCAATTGATGGCCGCCCCGGCAACGGACGGCCCCGACATTCCCGTCGCGTTGGTGCTGCCGCACGACCGTATCCCCGGACTGCTCGGAGCACAGGACGTTGTCGTTCGCGGCAAGTTGCCGGGGAAGCGGGCGCCGGAGCCGGCGACGCTGACCCTGCTTGCCCAGAAGATCCAGCTGGCCGACGACGAGGACGAGGACGGCACCGCCTACGTTGATGTGGATGGCTACGAGCGGGCGTTTCTCTTCCGCACGACGTTTGCGCGGCGCGGCGATCCGCTGACGCCGCGCTGGGATGGCCGGCCAGCGGTTCGGTTCCGTGGGGGCAATTTCGTGCGGGCCGGCGCCAATCTCGGCGTCGAGGCCGACAACGCGCCTTACGGGGCGATGCTGGAATACAGCTGGGGCAGGTTGCAGGCCGGCGAGTTTGTCGAGAAGTCGCCGCCGGTGCGGTTGCCGGGGGCACGGCAGGCGGTGATCGTCCTCCCGGCGGGCGGTTCCGGCGGGGCGCTGGTGTTCGAGGCGTCGGTGAAAGACTGGGCGATACCACTGGACGTGCAAGGCTGGCGCGACCTGCGCGTGCGCCTGCTCGACAGTGGCGGCCGCGAACTGGCGCAGGCGCTGCACAGCGTCACGATGGACGAAACCGAGCCGGACCTGGTGCGGTTTGTCGAGGTGCCGCGGAAGGCGAAACGCGGCACGACGGTGTTGCTCAAGGCGACGGGCCGCGACGCCGAATCAGGGATTCGTGAGGTCGCCTTCTTCGTCGGCAAGCCGGTGGAGCGGAAGTTGCCGCCGAACGCGAAGCTGGTGCCGGCGGAGCCCGTGGATCAGGGCAAGACGACCTGGGCGGCGAAGGTGCCGCTGCCGGAGGATCGCAAGGGGCCGACGGAGGTGAGCGTCGTGTTCACCAACCGTGTCGGCCTGAGCAGTTTCGCGACGGCGACCATCGAACTGATGGACACGGACCCGAAGACGACCGGGCCAGGGAGCATCCGCGGCCGGGTGCTGGAGGGAACACGTCCGCAAGGAGATCTTGAGGTGGCGCTGCAGGACGAGAAGGGAGCGGTGAAGGACCGAACGAAGACGAAAGCGGACGGCACGTTCGTCTTTGCCGAGGTACCGGCGGGCAAATATCGCGTATGGGCGTTTCGGCCGGAGGCGCAGCGGCGCGGCTTCGCGCCGGCGGTGGTGCGGCCGAACCAGGAGACGCCGGTGCGGATAGAATTGTCGCTGGTGTCAGGATTGCGGTAAGAAGGAGGGATCATGCGCCGCTTTGCTGCCCTTCTGCTGTCTGTCGGTACAACGGCCGTGCTGTCGGCTACACCGGACCTGGACGAAGGCCGTAAGCGGTCCGACGTGGGCGCCATGGTTCATCCGGATACACCGTGGCGCGGGGGCTGGCGCGAGCCTGTGAACCCACAGGGACTGTGTCGTTTCCACTATTATCGCGATAAGCTGACGATCACCCTCCCCGGCAAGGACTTCGGTCTCGATGTCCACAGGGGGCGCCTGAATGCCCCACGCCTCCTCCGTACCGTGCGCGGTGACTTCCTCCTGCAGGTGCGGGTGGCCGGGACGTTTCGGCTCGCCAGCGATATGGACAATCCCCAGAAAGGCTACCGGGCGGCCGGCATTCTCTTGACGGATGGCAAGGATTTCATCCGCGTGCAACGGGCGCAGCACTTCGAGGGAGACAGGAAAGCCAGGCATCATTACGTGACGATGGAGTTGCTCGGGTTCAAGGGAGGCGGCTATGTGGAGAACAATGGTGAGCCACTGGACGAGCCGCTCTCTCTTCGGGTGGAGCGCCGCGCAGGTTGGGTACATACGGCATTCAGCAAAGATGGCGAAAAATGGCTCCCGTTTGCCGGCGGCCCAACTGGGGGCGTCGGCATGCCCCAGGAAATCCAGGTCGGTGTGATTGCCGAAGCGACGGCACCGGGGGAGTTCCGGGCCGAGTTCGACCGATTCAAGTTGTCGCCAGCGCAGCGCTAGCGAGACCGAAAAAGAGACATTAGCATATCCTGCTGAGCGCGAGGAGGGACGACCATGTCCGCAACGATCACCGTGGAGGAAGCCCAGGCCCAGTTGCGGGAAATCATCGACCGTCTGGCCCCCGGCGAGGAAGTCGTCATCACGAAGAATCAGCAACGCGTGGCAAAACTCGTCGGCGAACGGTCTGCCCGACCCCCTCGGCCTGCCCCCGGGTTGGGAAAGGGGAGCATCCTCCACGTGGGTCCGGACTTCGAGGAGACGCCCGAGGAGTTCAAGGAATACCTGGAATGAAGCTCCTGCTCGATACGCACACGTTCTTGTGGCTGGTCGAGACCCGCCGAGTTTGAGTGTCGCGCCGGCTGGTTGGAATGGGACGCCGTCCAGAACGAACTCAAGTGAATCGCTTGCTTCAGGAGCCACGCGATGAACTCCTTCCGAACGATGGGATGGTGCGGGTGGATCTTCCTGTTCGCCTGCGCGGTGGCGACGCCAGCCCAGGAGAGGAAACCCGAAGGCAGAGGCATCGATCCCGCCTCGGTGGCCGCCTACGAGAAACTCGGCGCGACGTATGGCGGGCTGGTGGACGGGGTTTTTGGCTTCTACTTTCAAGAAGGCCCGGCCGCTGCGGCTACAGGTTTGCCGACCTTCCAGTTCCAACGCGATCCGAAGGCCAAACTCCCCACGGTGAGCGTTCCCTTTGGTCTGGACTTGGTGCCCGCGAGCACCGAGGATGACTTCCCGACCGATGCGTCGCTGAAGGCGTTGGCGGGGCTGAAAAACCTCTCCGCGCTTTACCTGTTCGGCTCGCAGGTGACCGATGCGGGGCTCAAGGAAGTAGCGGCCCAGAAAAGCCTCTCGACTTTGTCCCTTTATTACACGCAGGTGACGGACGCAGGGCTGAAGACGTTGGCAGGGTTGAAGAACCTGTCCGCGCTTTACCTGGGAGGCACGGAGGTCACCGATACGGGGCTGAAGGAACTGGCCAGGCTCAAGAAACTCTCTGTGCTTTTCCTGGACAACACGCGGGTGAGCGATGCGGGCTTGAAGGATCTGGCCAGACTCAAGAATCTGTCCACGCTTGTCCTGTCGGGCACGCAGGTGACGGAGGCGGGCACCGCCCGCCTGCGCAAAGCGTTGCCGAAGTGCGTGATCCATCGTTGACCAGCGGCCCGCGGATCATGGCCCCTTCACGGAGCCCGGTTCGTACAGGAGCAGGTCATCGATCAGCAATTCGCCCTCGGCTCGCCGCAAGGTGATGCGGATCTCGCTCACGCGCGAATCCCGGACCTGCACGCGGGCACCATGCAAACCTCGGACGATTTTGAGGCCCCTTTGGCCGAGGACTTCTGGCTGGGCACCTCATGAAAGGACTTCTGGATACCCATACCTTCCTCTGGTGGGACAGCGAACTCTCAAATCTGCGTGTACCCCTCCTGGCTTTTCTCAAAGATCCCGCCAATTGGTGAACTCAGGTCAGCTTCTCAGTTAGGTCGTCGAAAGCCATCCAGGAAAAGGCTGACGCATCATTGGAGTCGGCTTCCGGCTTGGCGGCCCAAAGAGTCTCAACTTCTCCCGACCACAACGAATCTGTCGTGGACTCCGAGTCGGGGGGCAAGACTTCGGCCTTTGGCGGGTTCTGGAACATCGGGATGGGTGCCAAGAGCACGGTACTCCCCAAGGGGGTCAAGGCTTCCCCCGTTGGTGGGGTCTCGGACAGGGGAGGGGAAAACGACAGTTCCTGGACCAAAACGGGCGGAGTTCCGGATGCGGCCACCTCGACCATGTTGCCCGGCGTGGAGGCCACATCCTTGGGCGGGACCGGGGCGACCTTCGCCGGCTCGACAGCGGCTTGGACCGACGGCGGCTCGACAGTGACCTGGGCCGACGGCGGCTCGACAACGGGTTGTTCCGTCGCTACCGGCACCGGCGACGTGTCCGCGACCGGCGCTGGGGCCGGGTCGTTTTCGGAGGTTTGTTGTTGTGCCGGCTGGGAAGCCGGAGCCGTCTCGCCGCCGAGGCTGTCGCTGGACGGTGGGGCAAGTGGGGCGCTGGTGTCGTCGGAACTGGGATTGGGCAGCGGGGACGGGTCATTCATCTCCGGCAGACCGGGAGCGGCGGAGGGGGCCGCGACTGGACCTGGAAGGATCCAGACGAGAATCGGGGCAAGAGCGAGCGGTGGGGACTCGACCTCGCCACCAACCCCGAAACTCACGTCCAGGCTCCCGTCCGCGAGGTAGCGCGCCTGAACAGGAGCGATAGCGAAGTGATTGATGTGCGCTGGGGTAACGAAGAGATCCCAAGGCATACCCAGGACCGAATCGAGGCCGCGTGCCGGGATGAGGACCCCTGTCGGCGTGGACGGGTGGTCGTA
>WNGB01028924.1_pt1 | contig 10067 bp, 8 predicted proteins | sample 5400681 | NCBI WGS metagenome assembly WNGB01 (sample SAMN13153367, study PRJNA577476) | soil metagenome | isolation source: 115 cm soil or saprolite under grassland replicate 2 | place: USA:California | collected 2016-06-15
GGCCCCCTCGGCGTCGGCCTCTTCTTCGTCCTGTCCGGATTCCTTATCACGACCCTACTGCTCGAAGAGCGTGGCGACACCGGAAGGGTGGCCCTCGGCGGCTTCTACGTGCGACGCGCACGGCGGCTCTTTCCGGCACTCGTCGCGTTGCTGGCCTGCTACCTGCTCGTCGAGGGAACCGACGGTCTCGCTGCGGCCGCTGCCGGCGCGCTCTACTTCGGGAACATTTCGACGGCGTTCGGGTTCCACGACACTCTCTCCGGGACGCCGCTGGGCCATCTCTGGTCACTTGCTCAAGAGGAGCAGTTCTACTTCGTCTGGCCGCTGACGCTGCTCTTGCTCATGCGCGCGCGCAGGCTGATGCTGACGATGGCAGTCCTGCTGGCGGCGTTGATCGTCTACCGTGCCGTCCTCGGCGTAAACGGCGCGTCGGTGATCCGCCTCTACTACGCACCCGATACGCACGCCGACTGGCTCCTTGCGGGTTCGCTTCTTGCAGTCGCACGCCGACGCTGGCCTCGCCTCAACGTGCCGGAGCCTGTCGCCCTCGCAGCGTTCACGACGGTCTTCGTCGGGCTTCTCCTGAACCCGTGGACGCTCGCCTGGCAGGAGTGGCAGGGCGTGGTGTTCGAGGCGGGGTGCGTGGCATTCGTCGCGGCCGCCATCTCGCGCACGCAGCTCGCCGCTCTGCTCTCGCTGCAGCCGCTCGTTCAACTCGGGAAGATCTCGTACAGCCTGTACCTCTGGCATGTCCCGGTTTTCGCGATACTGGGTTACCGGCATCCTCTTCTCGCGCTGCCGCTGGCCGTGATTGCAGCAGCGGCAAGCTGGCGTTTTGTGGAGCAGCCGTTCAGACGGCGCCGCGCCGGGATTGAGCCGGCGGAGAGACCCTCGGCTGCGAGCGTGCAGACCGCGTAGCGCATCCGTGCACGCTCCGCTGGCGGAATCTTGAACGCTTAGGCGACGCCCTCATTCGAACCGGCGACAGGAGAAGTGGCCTCGCCGCGTCGGGCGACGAGCACATACCCGAGCGCACCTCGTTCGACGCCGACGAAATGGCGGTCGATTCTGAGGAGGATGGCCAATACCGAAAGTGTCAGGCCACGTACTGCTCCCGAAGGTTCAGCAGATCCAGCGAGTCCGCGGCGAACTGCCAACTCATAAACGGTTCGGTGATAGAGAGCGGAAATCGGAAAGCCCCAGGCGAGACACTGCACGATCTCGAAACCCGCAGCCTGCACCGCATCTACGAGGCGCTCGCCGGTGTAGCGCCTGACGTGCCCCGCCCATTCGTCACTCTTCGAGAACCACGCCGGGTTGCGCGGGACGGAGACCGCAAGGGCGCCGTCCGGTTTCAGAACGCGCCTCGCCTCGTTCAGTGCCGCACCGTCATCCTCGATGTGCTCGAGCACCTCGCCGAGGACGACGGCGTCAAAAGACTCGTCCGCAAAAGGAAGGCTCGTCGCGTCGGCTTCGACGACCTTCCCGCTGACTCGATCGCGTAATACCTCGACAGCCGCGGCCGACAGGTCGGTGCTCGTCACGTCGAAGCCCCGCGCCAGCAGTCGCTCCGTGAACGTGCCTTGGCCTGCCCCGACGTTCAGCACGTGCTTGTCCGGATCCGCCGAGAGGAAGGCTTTGAGGAGAATGTCCTCTCGAAGCTCGTGACGTGGGCCGACGAAATCGGGTGCCGTACCCCAGACGTGAGCTCCGCGATCGGGTCGGCGCCGCGCCACGCTCGCACTCAACCAAATCGACGGTCGTCGCGCTCCGAGAAGAGGGCCCGATGGCGCAGTTACAGTCCTCGGATCCTGGATCGCCACTACACCGCTCTCCAATTCGACGGCAAGTGACGCGTACTACCGAGCGACATCTGCCCGACAAGATCCGCTCGGCGGACGACGTTGCAATGGACGCGCGCCATCGCTACGCCTATTCATTGGTTGAGGCCTTCGCCAAGCCGCACCACCGCTTGCTCGACGTGGGTGCCGGAGAAGGCTATGGGGCCCTCATCGTCGCAGGCTGGGTCGCTGGCTATTGCGGTGTCGACGTGTCACACGAGGCGATGGCGCACGCGGCGCGTCGGTATGGAGGGCCAAAGATCCAGTTCGATCATTACGCCGGGGGCAGCCTGCCGTACCCCGACAGCTCCTTCGATCTCATCACGTCGTTCCAAGTGATCGAACACGTGGCAGATGTCGAGACGTACCTCCGCGAGTTACGGCGGGTTGCGCGTTCGGAAGCACAGGTATTGATTACGACGCCGAATCGGCGCTTGCGGCTGCGCGAAGGCGAGCGCCCGTGGAACCGATACCACCTGCGCGAATACGACCACGCGAGCCTTCGCCAGTCCGTCCAAGCCGTCTTTCCGGAAGTCGAGATCTTCGGCATCCGCGGCTCCGAGGCAATGGAGGAGCTCGAGCGCGTACGGATCGCACGCGCGCGGCGGTTCGCGCGCTTGGACAGGTTTGGAGTCAGATACATGTTGCCGGAGTCGATCGACAGTGCTCTTCGAAGCCTCCTCCGCAGGCGACGAGGCGGCTCTACCGCCGCATTGCCAAGCTCGCCGCCCGCCGACATGTGGCACACAAAGGACGACCTCGACCGGGCGCTCGACCTCCTCGCTGTCGCTCGCAGATCCTCGTGAGAGTCGCGTACTTCGGAACGTGGGAACGGGGATATCCCCGGAACGAGCAGGTAATTGCCGCCTTGCGAGGGGTGGGAGTCGATGTACTGCTCGCGCACGAAGAGGTGTGGACCGGCGAGCACAAGTTTGCGATCGGCCCGATGATCCTGCCTCGCCTCATCGGGGCCGAGACCAGGCTGGCGTTTCGGAGGATCCCGGGAGATGTCGACGCCTTGGTTGTCGGTTACCCAGGTCAGTTCGACATCCGACCGGCAAAGCGCCATGGGAGACCGGTCGTCTTCAACGCGATGGTGTCGCTCTTCGACACCTTCGTCGAAGATCGTCAGCGGTTCGGACGCGACTCGGCGGCAGCCTGGGCGCTGCGCGCGGTTGACCGCGACGCGCTTCGCCGCGCCGACGTTGTTGTCGCTGACACGACGGCAAATGCCGAGTATTTCGCCGACCTTGCTGGTATCGAGAAGCCGCATGTGTGTTACGTCGGCGCCGAAGAACGGCTCTTCCGGCCGGCGTGGCGGCGACCGGACCGCTTCTGCGCCCTCTTTGTCGGGAAGCTGATCCCCTTGCACGGCCTAGACGTGATCCTCGCCGCTGCTCGCGGACTTCCCAACATCGCCTTCCGCTTCATCGGAAGCGGTCAGCAGGAGAGCCTCCTTCGGGACAGACCTCCAAACGTTGAATACGTGCCGTGGGTGGCGTACGAACGGCTCCCCGAGGAGTACGCCGGCGCGGGCTGCGCGCTCGGGATCTTCGGGTCGAGCGCAAAGGCAATGCGTGTAATTCCGAATAAGGCGTTCCAGGCGCTCGCCGTCGGGACACCTTTGATCACAGCGGGGACAGAAGGCGTCTTGGAGCTGATGCAGAGCGGCCGAGATTGCCTGTTGACCGAGCGCTCCGCGGAGTCGCTCGCGGCGGCGATACAGCTCCTGCACGACGATCCGGAGTTGGCTTCGCGGATCGGCGCCGAAGGACGGCGAACGTTCGAGCGAGAAGCGAGCGAGCGTGTCCTTGGCGATAGATGGCGATTGGCGATCGACGCCGCTATCCGCCGCCGGGGCTAAACGGACGAGCTCGAGTCGACGTCCTGAACCGTGGCGGCGTGCCGTGACTCGTCGCGCGCTCTGGCGCGAACTAGGGCGACGCCTGTTACGGCAGCGCCGATGTCGACAAGCGTGAGAATCGCTCGCGAGGCAGCGGCGAGAACAAGAGCGTCCGCTGAACCGATCCTCCCGTGTAGCAGCGCAACGAGAATCGCCTCGCGCACGCCGACTCCTCCAGGAGCGTAGACGGCGACCACACCACCTAGCCACGCGGCAACGAACGCTCCGACGTAGGTCGGCATGTCATCGAAAGGGACGCCGTACAACGCACGGGCAGTCAGCCAACAGCCAAACCCGATGATGAACAAGATTCCGGCGTACGCGCGACTTGCGCGGATCGCCGCCGGAACCGCACCTCGGACATCTCGGCCCTGGGCGACGTGTCGGAGAGTCGTTGTCAGCCGGCGCTCCACCGGTCGACGCGCGCAAAGCGATAGAGCAAGCAGGACGAGGGCCGCACCCGCTGCCCCCCACCAGCCGAGCAATAGAAGGGAGAGCGCCGCCCCGGCCAGCATCGACGCGATTAGCTCGATCGGAAGCGAGACTGCCACCGGTCGAATCGGAAGTCCATGCGACTGCGCGAGCGTGAGGCGCCCTACGTACTGCCAAAGGCTTCCGGGGATGTACTTGCTGAGCTGCGCCTGGAAGAAGATGGCGATGAACCATGGTTCGGTTTCGGCGTCGAGTTGACGGAGGATCGCGAGCCAGACCAGGGCAGTCGCGGTGAGGGCGCAAGCAGAGACGAATGCGGCGCCGAGGAGCAGCGGCCAGTCGACATCTCCGACGCTGAGCCGGCTGTCGTGCCAGATCGTGTGCAAGCGAAGGAGGACGAAGACCAGGCCGCCGAGCAACAACACTTGTGAGGCCGCGCGCACTCGGCGATGCGTCGCGAGCGCGGCGGCTCGCGAGGCGACGCGGCGGAGAGGCACCCGCGAGGTCACCTTCTCAGTAAAGCCGAGATCTGTCGGCGCACCATTGCTCGGTGCTGCCTCGCCGAACGACTGGGGCGGGCCGCTCTTTCGGGCGTGGCCCGTGCCTAGACGCAGGGCGAGGCTTGTACTTGTGAGCGCGGCCGCAGACCAGACCTACGAGGTGGATCCTCCCGCGCCCGAACACGGCCTGAGCAAAGCGGTCTCGTCACGTTGGCGCGTTGATGGACTTCTGCGCATCCACGGTCTGCTCATCGGCTGCGTCGGAATCTTCGCCGGAATCGTCGCAGTCCGCCTGCCAAGAGAGATCGGCCAGGACACGTGGCTGTCGTTGCTCGTCGGTCGGCGGATCGCCGACGCAGGGATCCCACACCACGACCTCTTCACGGCCTGGACCCTCGGCAAGACCTGGGTCGACCAGCAGTGGCTCGCCCACCTCTTGTCGTATGGGGTCTACGCCGTCGGTGGGTTCGTCCTCCTGTCGCTCGTCCACGTTCTGCTGCTCGGATCCGCCGTCGGGGGAGCAATCTCGTTCGCACGGCGAAGGGGCGCCGCAGCGAGGACGCTTGCGTGGCTCCTGGTCGCGACCATCTACCCGATTCTCCTCGCGGCGGGCGCGGTCCGCACACAGACGTTCGTGCTCCCACTGTTCGTCGTGGTGTTGTCGCTGCTGACGCTCGACGCTCGACGCTCGTCGAACACCGTACTGCTGACCCTGCCGATACTGGTCCTCTGGGCGAATTTGCACGGCTCCGTCGTGATTGCCGCCGGGCTCGTGGTTCTCAGAGGGGTGCTCGGTCTCGCCGACAGGACGAACCGAGTGCGCTATCTCGCTCTCGTGCTCGGCGCCGTCTTGGCGGTCGGGGCGACGCCGTACGGTCTCGGCGTCCTCGACTACTACCACTCGACGTTGGTAAACCCGGCCTTCCGCAGCATCGTCACGGAGTGGGGTGCGCCGAAGCCGAGCCTGACCAACGCTCCGATCTTTCTCCTGATCGGCGCCGCCATCTGGCTTCTCGCGCGCCGAACAAGAGAGGTCGGCCGTTTCGGCCTGCTCGCCGAGCTCGCGCTGATCGCTCTGTCGCTCACGGCGATCCGCAGTGCGGTCTGGCTTGGCCTGGCGTCGATCGTCCTGCTGGCACCGGCGCTCGACGCGGAACTCGGAGGCAAAGAGCTTTCCGTCGAGCGAATGAACCGCATGGTCGGGCTGTTCGGCGTGGCCTTCGCAACCATCATGCTCGTGGCGGCGCTCTCGCCGGGGAGCAGCGGTCTCACGCGCTCCTTCTTTCCACCCGCAGCGGGCAATGCAGTCGCGCGTGCCGCCTCCGCCCGGCCGCACGCAACGATTTATGCCAACGAGCGTTACTCGGACTGGCTTCTTTTCGAGCATCCCGAGCTCACGGGTCGCATCGCGTTCGACGCACGCTTCGAGATGCTCGGCGACGACCAACTACAACGGATCTTCGTCTGGACGAACCAGATCACCGACGACTGGCGGCGAGCAATTGCGGGGAGCGGCGTCGTGGTGCTCGATCTTCCGGACGAGCAGCCGATCCAGACTTCGCTGAGAAGACGCAGCGGGCTACGGGAGACATACAGTGACGAACAGATCGCCGTCTTCGTCACGAAAGCGAACTAGATCGGCAACACCCTTTCCCCCTCCGGCGAGGGGATGCCAGCCCTTCGGCGGGTGACATCGTTGCCGCAGGCGGCGAGGCTGGGTTCAACATGGTCGCATTCCTGGCAACAGACCTGAACGAGGCTGCCGACCGAGCAGTGCACGAGGCTGGTCGGCCGGCGAGATCGCGCCGGCTGCCTCGTACCGTCCGCGTCGTCGCCGACAACGGCACCGTCGTCTGCACCCATTGCGAGGTCGCCGAAAGCGCAATCTCGCGCATGCGCGGCCTGCTGGGCCGCTCCGGGCTCGAAGCCGGCGAGGGAATGCTGATCAACGCCGCTCCGTCCGTGATGACCCTTTTCATGCGCTTCCCGATCGACGTCGTCTTCATCGACAAGGCGCAGACGGCCCGATCAGGCCGCTGCGGACCCTTCTCGTCACTGACGACGATCGCTACGCGGACAAGGTCGTCTCGGCTGCAGCGCTCAGGGGCGTCGAGGTCGAGCTGGCCTCGGGCGACGACGACCTCGACACGACAACGGACCGGCACGTGCCGAACGTCGTCGTGCTCGATGCCCGGAACACGCTCGCCAGCACGTCGCGTGCGGCGACCGTCTTCGCCGCCTTGCATCCGCGAATCGCGATCGTGCTTGTCTCGGACCGGGCCTCCGAGCGAAGCGTTGGCAACTTTCACGTTGTCGACAGGCGGCGCTCGGCCAAGCGCCTGCTCCGTGAGCTCGAGCTCGCGTACCTCGAGCTCGCAGCTCCGCGCGAGACCGACTCCGCGGCAGACGAGTAGGCGGCAGACGGTGTTCAACCTTCTGAACGGCGAGAGGGACCGGTCGGCCTACGCAGAGCGGGCCGAGTTCACATCTGCGGTGACCGTTGCAACGCGTAACCGCGATCGTGACCACACGCAATGCAACTGCTTTTGCGTGTCGAACGGTGGGTTCAGAACGACCGCGTGCGTTCATGTCTCTGATCGACAGTTGGGCGCCTCGGCCCATTGTTCATGTTCTTCAACGCGCAGACAATGTGCAGGCACATTCATCGGGGTACGGGGGAGCACCATTCTCAAAGACGGCCACGTTGCGGCAGTGGTAGCGGACAGTGCGACCACGCAGGTACCCGGCTGGGCCGACGAGCTTCTTCGCCGCGCCACCGCCGTTGCGCTCGACATGCCTTCAGGGCGTGATGCCACCTGTCTGCCCCTGGAGCTTGCCCAGAGGATCGACCGCAGCGAAGAACGTGCCGCGGCAATCGCGTCTGCGTCCGGCGGGTGTGAGGAAGCGCGCCGGGCCGCCGCGCTCGAATTCCTCGCCGAGGCCCTAGCCTCGCTCGTCCTCGAGAAGGCGGTCAAGCCCGACGAGGTTCGGAGCGTCGTCGCCGACGTGGCCGGCGCGATCGGCGTCTCTGTGGGCGCCGCGTCGCTCTCCGTCTTCCTCCGCGCTCTCGCAGCCAAAGAAGTGGCGCAACTGCCGCCGCGACTCGCGATGGACTTCCTCCTCGACCTCCTGATCGAAGTCGGTCCCGCGGATGCGGTCTCGCTCTGGACCGGCTCCTCGTCTGGCCGCCTCGCACGCGTGGCGTCTGCCGGGGAAGCACCCGGGAGCCGCCGGCTGCGGACGGCCGCCCACACCATCTTCAGCGGCCAGATCGTCGAGTCGCCGCATGTTCGTGGCGTCGTCGTCGAGCGCTGGGACAAGCCCTTCGCCGCACTCGTTGCGCGTGGTCGTCCCGATAACGCCGCTCGGCTCGGCGTCTATCTGCGCGAGCTGGCCTCCGCGCTGACGCCGCTCTTCGAGAGAGACATGCTCTTCGAGCGCCATGCGGCGCGCGAGCGCTCGCTCGTCTCCGGTGGCGAGCGCCGGCTCGTCCGGCTGGGCTTCGATCTGCACGATGGGCCCTTGCAGGAGCTCGTCGCCCTTGCTGAGGACCTGCGCCTTGCGCGCACCCAGGTCGCCTCAGTCCTCGATGATCCGCAACGCTCACTCGTCGGCGGCCGGTTCGACGATCTCGAGGCGCGGCTCGGCTCGCTCGATCGGGGCCTGCGCGATATCGCGCACTCCGTCCGGTCGACGAGTGCGATCGAGCAGCCGCTCGAGCATGCGCTCCGGAGCGAGGTCGATGCGCTCGGGAGGACGTCCGGCATCGACGTGGAACTCGAAGTGGATGGAGACGTCGCGACGTTGACCGACTCCCAGAAGATCGTGCTGTACCGCGTCGTCCAGGAGTCGCTCTCCAACATTCGCAAGCACAGCCATGCGACCCGCGCGAGCGTCCGCGTCCGCGCTCGCTCCGGATACGTCTCGCTCGAGGTCTCCGACAACGGGTGCGGCTTTGCGGCAGACGCCCGCGCCAAACGGCGGCTCGGGCTCGTCGGCATCGTCGAGCGCGTAAGGCTGCTCGGCGGAGACGTCGAGATCGAGAGCAGTCTGGGTAACGGGGTACTCGTACGGGCGACGCTGCCGCGCTGGCGCCCTGCCGGCGAGCCCGCCCGGACACCCATCTACGCTGCCACGGGATGAAGCTTCTGCAGCTGCTCGGACTGGGGGTCGCGGCCGCCGCGATCGCGGCCGCGCCGTCTCTCGCAGACGTCACCACGCCGCCGACGGCTCCCACGTCCGCTGCGAGCACTCAGACGAACCGCACGACGATCCGTGTCGCCACGATCTTCCCGGCTGCCGGTGAGCTCAGCGTGAGCAAGGTGGCCGCGCGCGTCGGGCCAGATCCACGTTCCCGCGTGATCAAGGTCTTCCACCAGTTCCGCGCCGACTACCGGCTGCAGGTGGTCCTGGCAGCCTCGGCGCGGCTCGGTAGCGACGGCAAGCCCTGGTACCGGATCAGCGTCCCGATGCGGCCGAACGGGACGATGGGCTGGATTCCGGCAGCGAGCGTCTCGCTTGCACCGACACCGAACAAGATCGTGATCAGCCGCTCGGCGCGGACGATCGACGTCTACCGGCACGGCCAGCACGCGCTGCACGCGATCGTCGCGGTCGGCGCCCCCGGAATGGAGACTCCGGTCGGCCACTATTACGTCACCGCCAGGTTCGTTCCCGAGGACAGCTTCCTCGGCGTCTTCGCCGTCGAGACGAGCGCCTACTCGAAGCTGAGCGAATGGCCGGGCGGCGGCGTCGTCGGCCTCCACGGCACGAGCATGCCGCAGCTGCTCGGGCAGGCGGTCTCGCACGGTTGCGTACGCGTATCGAACCAGACGGCGGCGCAACTCAAGCGGCTCGCGCCGCTCGGCACCCCGATCTGGATTACGGCGTAAACGAGGCGAGCGTGCGGAGGGCGAGATCGCCCTGCGCCGCGAGGAACGAGCCACCGGTCCGGCTGCTCCGCGCGAGACGCGTCGTCGAGCTGCTGATCTGGTAGCCGCCCGCGAGCTGCTGCCAGCCGCCGCCCGGGACGCGGGCGATCGAGACGCGGTGGAACCGATAGAGGAAGCCGTTGCACGAACCCGCCGTGCCTCCGTCCCAGCTCTCGGCGGTCGCGATCGGCGACCAGCGGCCGTGGCTTCCGGGGAGATAGATCGGCCGCGATGCTGCCGTGCCGTTCACCCAGATCCGCCAGACGTTCGGCCGCTTGTGCATCTCGAGCACGGCGATGCGTGCGGGCTTGCCCATCGGAAGATTGTTGGCGAGCTGGTGATACGTGGGCGACTTCCCGGGAAGCGCCAGCTCGTAGTAGAGGTCGTTCCCGGCCAGGTCGGGGAAGCCGCTGAAACCCACCTGGAGCCACTCGTCGGCCCCGTTCGGGCCTAGGCGAGG
>WNGB01015535.1_pt1 | contig 10066 bp, 10 predicted proteins | sample 5400681 | NCBI WGS metagenome assembly WNGB01 (sample SAMN13153367, study PRJNA577476) | soil metagenome | isolation source: 115 cm soil or saprolite under grassland replicate 2 | place: USA:California | collected 2016-06-15
CGAGTCTGATGACTAGGGCCTATCCGCCAGGTGAATGAAAGTGTCGCAGATGGAAGGGAACGCCTTGGTAGTACGGGACATCACGCCACCTCGCGGAGGCGCCGTCTCGATGGCGGTCGGGCATGGTAGAGCGTGTCGTGCTACTCAATCGCTCGATTCGATCCGCGGGGCAAGCAAATACTTTACCTGCCCCTTCCCGCCGGCGATGTCGAACTCCATCCGCACGGGGTAGTCGTTGCCCATATACATCGTCACCGTCGGCGCGCTGCCGATCGCCTTGACCATGTTGGAGAAGTAGTCGAGCGGGAAGAGCGAACGCACCTTCTCCTTGCACACGAGCTCGTCGAGCATGTCCTTCGGGAGCTTGAGGTTCGCGCTGTCCGTGTCCCCCTCGCTCAGGATCTCGAAGCCGTCCGGTGTCGCGATCAGCGCGATGTGATCGCTGACGGACTCGCTCGCCCGAATGCCCTGCCGCAGCTCCTCCGTGCGGACCTTGACTTTGGCGGGGAGATTCAGGTTCGGCACCTTCGGATCGCTCATGCCCGCCGTGTCGACCAAGCTCATGCGCCGTGTGATGTTGCCCACGTGGACGACGAGTCGATTCTTGTCCTCCTCGTGCGAGAAGGCGAGCACCTCGTCGCCCGCGCGCGCGAGCTTGAGCACTTCCTTCATCTTGTCCATGTCGAGCCCGAGCTCGACGTCGTCTGCCTTGTACCCCTCGAACGCGCTGCGGTCGAGCGTGAGGTCGACCATCGCGACGTGCGCGGGATCGACGGCCTTGACGATGACGGAGTCCTTGCCGACGTTGAATTTCGCTTCATCGACGAGCGTCGATACAACGTCGACCACCTCCTTGAGAACGTCTGCCTTGACCTTGGCCTCGAACAATTCCCGCTCCCCCATGAATTTCGGTCCGCAATCCGATTGACGATAATAAAGGTTCCCGGGACTTGGCTCAGTATTCCCGCCAGGTGTGCCCGCACTTGACGCACCGGTAGATCCGGGTCGTCGGCTCATCCGCCGCACGGGTCTGCCGCATCACCCAGAACGCTTCGTAATGGCCGCACTTCGGGCACTCGACGCGGGTCTTCGGGAGCGTCTCCGTGATCTCGTCGAGGACGAGCGTCTCCGCGGGCTTCTCCTTCCCGGCCCTCGCGACCTTGGTGACGGTCGCATCCTTCCCGGACAGCGAGCGCTCGTAGCCGCACGAATTGCAATGCACCTTCCCTTTCGTGGGGAACATGAGCGAGCCGCATTTCGGGCAGAACATCGGGAGCGGAAACGGTCAGAGGACCGTGCGGTAAAAAGGTTGTCGCTCACAGCTTCGAGTGATCGTAATTCTTGAGCGCGCGCTCGACGAACCGCTGGATGGCACGCTCCTCCGCCTGGCTGCGCAGACGCGCGGGGCGGCTCTCACGTTCCGGCGGCTCCTCGTCCTCGTCGTCGGGCCTCGACCGGGCCCCGTGGTGGTGGGCTCGCCGATCCTCGTCGTGGGCGCGGCCGGACCGATGCAGGCGCACCTCAACGACCTCGCGATCGTCGTCCTCGTCCTCTTCGTCGTCGTCCGGGTGACGACGGAGACGTGTCGCGTGACGGCCTTGCGTGTCGAGGACTTCCGCGGGCACGGAGCGGTAATCGTCGAGGCGGTCCGAGGGACCGCGATGATGTCGCCGACGGGCCTCCGGGACGACAATCGGGCGGGCGTGGCCGCGCGCGTGGGCTCGAACCGGGCGCCGGGAGCGGACGATCTCCTCGTCGTCCTCGTACGCCTCCTCTTCTTCGTCGATATACGGACGCGCGCCGAGCAGCGGCTGGACGAAATTCACGCCGACCGAGGATCCGGACCCGGACCCGAACGTCAGCTCCCGCCGCGTCTGCTCCGCGATCAAGCCGCCGATATACGCGAAGATGATGACCATGAGGTAGCCGTTCGTGCCCATTCCGAACGTCGTGGTCAGCGCCTGGACGAACCCCTGCATGTACGCGACCATGAACTCCTTGTACGGGAGGAGGAACGGCAGGATGCTCGAGACCGCGTCGCTCACGACCAAGGGGAGAGAGGCGACGAAGTCGATCTGCCGGGACGCGAAGTTGTGCGCATACGCCGCGTTCGCGACGTAGATCGTGATGACGGGCAGCAGGGCCGCCGTCACGCCCTTCATCGGCGAGCCGGAGCGGCGGCCGCCGACGAAGCCCGCGATCATCGGACCGGCGGGCTGGACCCACCAAAGGAGGAAGGAGAGGATGAGGATGATGCGGGAGGACGACCAGAAGGAGAACGGGGGCCCGTCGCCATGGAAGCGGTTCGCCTCGCCGTCGACTTCGATCCGGTAAACGCCCGGATGGCGGCTCTCCCGCACCCCTCGCGACGTACGCCGGCGACGGGGCGAATCACGTTCCTCCGACTTCCGGTCCATCCGGAGCGGCCAGAGGAGCAAACGAAGGAGTCCCATGCCCATCCCAGCAAGGTCCGCGAGTCGGACCTTTGTCTGACGTGTTTCAACGGCCGCGAGCGTATTAATAGATTTGGTCGCGAGGCCGACTTGACAAACGGCGCGGCGGTTCCCCGCAGATGTTCCCCGCAGATATTCGCTCCGAAGATACGCACGGGACGAGCTTTAAATTCGTCAAGGCCTCTCGACGCGACGCGATGGCGGACGTCTGGGTGTTCCTCCTCGCCGGCGCCTCGCTGGTCTTGCTCGGCTTCGGGGCGGCGCAGGTCTTCGACCGGTTCCGAATCCCGGATTACTTCATCCTCATGGCCTTGGGGCTTCTGCTGGGATCCGGGTTCCTCCCACTCGGCGGTCTCGATCCGCGCGCTTCCCTCGCGTCCGTCGCCCCACTGCTCACGAGCATCGCGCTCGCCTTCATCCTGTTCGAGGGGGGCCTGGTCCTTCATGTGCGGGGGATGGGCGGTGTCTGGGCGGTTGCCGCGCTGCACACTGCGATCGCGATGGCGCTGTCGATGGCCGGCATGTGGCTCGTCGCCACGCAGCTGCTCGGCCTCACGTCGATGACCGCCCTCATCCTGGCCCTCGCATTCTGCGGTCCGAGCGCGACGATCGTGCTGAGCTTCCTGCCCCGCAGCGGGGTCGAGGCCCGGACCCGGTTCACGCTCACCGTGGAAGGGGTGATGGGGAACATCGTCGCCACGATCCTCGTCCTCCTGCTCGTCCGCCTTCCGGCCGACCCCGCCACGTCCTTGGCGTGGGCGCCGTTCCTCATGAACGTCGGTGCGACCGTGATCGTGGCCTTCGTCGTGGGGGAAGGTTGGGCGAGGGCGGTCCGCGGTCCGCGACCGCGGAGCTTCGCGTTCATGACTTCCGTCGCGCTCGCGGTCTTCCTCTACGCCATCGGCGAAGGGCTCCTCGGCGGCAACGGAGGCCTCGCCGCGTTCGTGTTCGGGCTCGTCCTCGGCCACCGGCGAGTCCTGCTCGCGCCCCAACCCGGGGCGCAGGGGTCCCGGGGTCTTCAAGAGTTCCATCGGGAGCTCGTGTTCCTCCTGCGCACGTTCTTCTTCCTGTACCTCGGACTGCGCGTCAGCCTGTCGGGCATCACGGAGAACCTCCTCTTCGCGGCGATCGCGTTCGGACTGGTCTTCTATGTTTCCCGCCTGCCCTCATCGATTGGCCTGGTGCGGGTATGGCGTCTGCCCCCGCTGGACGCCGGCATCTTGCGCGCGACGGTGGGACGGGGAATGACCGACACGGTCCTCATCCTCTTCGCCATCGAGGTCGGGGTGATCCCGCCCGCCGAAGCGTCGTTCGTCACGAACCTGCTCTTCCTCGTCATCGTCGTGGCGGCGGCGTTGTCGGCCGGCCTCGTGATGATGGCGGAGCGCACCGCTCGATCGCTCGCCTCGCGTCGACCGGCGCCGCCCCCCGCCCTCCCGAGAGCGGAAGGACCTTCGGATCAGGTCCCGGAGCAACTCGATCGGGCGATGGCGCAGTTCCTGGACGATCCGATCGTGAAGCGCGGGCAAATCGACTGACGTCCGCGGCTCACGATCGCCGCGGTCGGTACCGGTTCGGGTCGTCGAAGAAGTCGATCACCCGCACGCCCGCTTTGAGCGTCGCAGAATGCGGCACCCCGGCCGGCACCAGGTACTCGTCCCCCGGTCGCAGGACGCGCGTCTTCCCGCCGATCGTCAAGACGAGTTCCCCGGCGACGACGATCCCCCATTGGGCGCCGTGGGAGTGCTCCGGCACCTCGGAGTCCTGCATCGCCTCAACGAACGTCGCGCAGGCGGTCGGGCCTTGCAACAGGCGGAGCGTGATGCCGCGAAACGGCGCTTCCGCCTCGGGGAGTCGGCGGACGATCTCCGGAAATCCGGACATGGGTGGGGGATGGAGCCTCGGTTAATGAACTCCGACGCCGCGGCCCCGCGAAGTCTCAGCCGCCATAGTGCCACTTCAGGACATCAAGCGGCATCAGCTTGCCGCGTCCCTGGTGGATGTCCACCACTTCGGCCAAAGCGATGCGATGGTCCCCGCGCTCCAGGATGTCGACTGTCTGGCACTCGATCCAGCCGGCGCCGCCATCCACCACCGGCAGACCGGAAGCGGTGTGATCCGTCTTCACCTTCTCGAACGAACCATCGACGACGCTCTCCGCGATCTGGTTCATGCCATCCGTGAGGAACGAGACCGCGAACGCCTTCGACCGGCGAACGTGCTCGAGGGTACGACTGTCCTCGGACAGCGCGAACGCGACGAGGGGCGGTTTGAACGATGTCTGCATCAGCCAGGTGCCGAACATCAAGTGGTCCGAACCCTCGTCCGTCTTCGTCCCGACGACGTATGCGCCGTACGGGATCATCTGCAGGACGGCCTTCTTCGCCTTCTTGTCCATTGACCCACCGCCCGGCCCATCGCGTCCGCGAGTATTGAAGGTTCACGGGCCCAGGCTTTGTCGGTGGACCGCCACGAGAGTTCGGAAGCCGAGGAGGGGAGTCCCGCCTGCCGGATTTGAACCGGCGGCCTGATGATGGCAGCGGGCACCGCGCACGGGCGCGGGAGCACTCTACAGTCACCCGCTCTGACCAGGCTGAGCTAAGGCGGGACGGGCGTCGAAACGGGTCGGGCCATAAGATTCTATCGAATGGGGCGCGGAATCCCATCGCCGGCTTCGAGGATAAATACGAGGCGAGGATTCCTGCGGATGATGGCCATCCGCCGCGGCCTCCGGGACTGGCTGCTCGACAAGGATGCGGATCCGAGCGTCCGCCTCCGCGTGTTGCGCGACCTCCTCGATCGACCCGAGGACGATCCCGAGATCCTCCGAGCGCGGAAGGAAATCGGACGGCAGGGATGGGCCGCGAAAATCCTCCGCGAGCAGCATCCGCTGGGACAGTGGGCGACGCCGGGCACGTCGGCGGTCGAGCTGTACCGCCCGAAGTATGTCGCGACGAACTGGAAGTTGCTCGTCCTCTCCGACATGGGTCTGACGAAGAAGCACCCGCGAATCGCAAAGGGGATGGACCTCTTGGTCCGCAAGCGGTTCCTGCCGAGCGGCGAACTCGGCCGCCCCGGGAGCGAGGTGTGCATCACCGGAAATGCCGTGCGGATGCTCCTCCGCTTCGGCTACACGAAGCACCCGCATCTGAAGCCGGCGATCGACTGGCTCGTCCGGCATCAGAAGCAAGACGGCGGCTGGCACTGCTTCCGATCGCCGACCGGGACCCTGGACTGCTGGGAGGCCCTCGCCGCCTTTGCGGAGCTGCCCCCGGTCTCCCGGAACCCGGAAGTCCTGCGGTCGATTGAACGCGGCGCGGAGTTCTACTTGAGTCGGGGACTGACCCGCGAGGGACCTGCCCGTTACGCTCCGTGGTTCCGGCTCCACTATCCGGTCCACTACTACTACGACCTCCTCGTCGGGCTCGACGTGCTGACGTCCCTCGGATACGCGGACGACCGCCGGATGCGTCCGGCCCTCGATCGGCTCGAGGCGATGCGCAACCGGGACGGAAGCTGGAACCTGGATGCGCACCATCCGGACAGTGAGGACCCGAACTATCGAGTCCGCGGGCCATTCTATCCGTTCGGCTTAGAGGTCCCCGGACGCCCGAGCCGATGGATCACGACGACCGCCTTGACGGTCCTGCGGAGAGCGGGCCGTTGACGTTCATTCGCGGGTTCCGGGAGGTTCATGCCGCGGGCCGGGCTCGAACCGGCGACTTCGAGATCTTCAGTCTCGCACTCTCCCAAACTGAGTTACCGCGGCTCGCGCGGACGATGAAGCGGGAAGGGAAAAAGGTTTCCGCGCGCAGGACGGACCCTCGGTTCAATAGGCGTTCGGCGGCGTGGAACCGATCGGATCGGAGCGCTCGAACAACTCGACCCAATTCCCGTCGGGATCTTTGACGTACTCGACGTGGAACCAGCTCGATGTCCCTCGAGCCCCCGCGGGCTCCGCGAGAGCGGGGTCAATCGGCACGCGCTCGATGCCTCGGGCGGCGAGCTTCCGCAGGAAACCCGCCAGATCATCGACGCGGAACGCGACATGGTCGAGACCTTCTCCGGGGTCGTAGTCGACCGCGTACGGGGAGCCGCCCGGGTACCAGTTCAACTCGAGCTTCTGCCCCGATCGCGAGTCGCGGAGCAGGACGTACGTTCCGCCGCCCTGTTTCGAGTTGTCGCCGCGCGCGACTTCGCGGAGCCCGAACAAGTCCTGATAGAACCGCAAGGAACGTTCGAGGTCGCGCACCCGGATCCCAACGTAACTCAGGTACATCGACATGGCTCCCCGGATGGCAAGCTGCTGCATGAAGCCGCGTCGGGTGAGAACGGACCGGATGGATGTCAACTTTAATCCGCGCACGGCCGTTGCCCGCGCCGATGGATCCGATCGCGCCGGCCGAGGTCTATCGCGCGTTGGAGTCCAGCTTCCCGCAAGCGCTCGAGTCCGCGCGCGCGTTGCTCCGCCAGCCATCCGTCAGCGCGACGGGAGAGGGCGTCCAGGACTGCGCCGAAATGGTCCGCAGGATGATGGCGGAACTGGGCTGCAAGACCCAGATGTGGTCGAAGGGCGGCCACCCCCTCGTGATCGGCGAGCTCGACGTCGGCGCGCCCGTGACCCTCGTCGAGTACGAGATGTACGACGTACAGCCGGTCGGCGACCTGAACGCATGGACGGCGCCGCCATTCGCGGCGGAGATCCGCCAGGTTCCCGGGGTCGGCGAGGCGATCATCGCGCGCGGCTCGACGAACTCGAAAGGCGCGCTGTCGAATCACTTCTTCACCTGGAAGACGATCCGCGACGTCGACGAGATGCCCGTCAACCTCAAGATCCTGGCGGAGGGCGAGGAGGAGATCAGCAGCGCGAACTTCATCGAGTTCATCCGAACGCACCGGCGCGAACTCCGGGCCGATGGCGCGATCGCGAACGACTACTCCGAGGACCTCCGCGGCGTGCCGACGATCTACCTCGGCGTCAAGGGCTGCCTCTACCTCACGATCTGGTCTCGCGGGAACCCCGAGGCGGGAGGCCCGATGGACAGCGAGATCCACAGCTCGAACGCGGTGTGGATCGGATCCCCGGTCTGGCGGCTGCTCCAGGCGTTGAACACGCTCGTCGACCGGGACCAGCGGCCGGCAATCGACGGCATCTGGGACGACGTCGTGCCGCCGACGAAGACGGACATCGCGATGGTCAACGCGCTCGCGAAGCGGTTCGATCCGGACGCGTGGCTGAAGGAAGAGCGGACGGCGAAGTTCAAGTACGACCGCCCGAAGGACAAGCTCCTGCGGACCTACCTGTTCGAGCCGACCGTCAACATCTGCGGCATCTACTCGGGTTACATCGACCACGGCGGCACGAAGACGGTCCTGCCGCACGAGGCGTACGCGAAGATCGATATCCGGCTGGTGAAGGACATGACGGTCGACGGGACCTTGCGGAAGCTGAAGTCCCATCTGAAGAAGCGGGGCTTCGGGGACCTGCGGATCGAGGTGCACGGGCCCTACGGGCCTGCGAAGACCGATCCGGGCTCGTGGATCGCGAAGGCTGCGATCGAAGCCGTCGAGTCGCACGGGAAGGAGCCCGAGGTCTGGCCGTCGAGCGGCGGCACGATGCCCGCATTCGCCTTCGACGAGTACCTTAAGCTGCCCTGGGTATCGACGGGACTCGGACACGGATCCCGGGCCCATGCGCCGAACGAGTATGCGTCGATCGAGGGGATGAAGCGCTTCATGGCCGGCGAAGCCTCCCTCGTCTACGCCGCGGCCCGCCGAGGGCCGAAACGGGGTCGCTGAAGGCCTCCCATCGACGATGAAAATGGCGACGAAATTCGCCGCCGAAACGAGGGCGCTTTTCATGGAGAAAATCGACTCATTCTCAAGGTCAGATTTTCAGCGCGACACTTATAAATAGCGTCACCCAGGATGGGCCGACGGAATGTATACGGAGGATTCTCCTCAGGTGAATCCATGCGTGTTGTGATCCGCGAGCTTCGGTCGGACGAGAGGGGCGTCGCCTCGACCGTCGGCACGATCATGGCGCTCCTCGTGTTCCTCACGTTCCTCAGCCTCATCGTCAACCAGTACGTCCCCGTGTGGATGAAGGACTCCGAGGCCTCCCACATGAACACCGCCCTCGGCAATTTCGGGAGCCTCAAGGGAGCGATCGACCTGCAGGTCCTCGCGGCCCAAGCAGCCCGGAACGCGGGCACGTTCTACATCCCGACGACCGCATCGGCGGCGGTCGGCCTGGGGGTCGACGGCGTTCCCATTTTCGCCGCCCCCACGATCGGCACGCTCCGGTCCAATCCGGATTCGGGGCCCTTCACCGTCCAGTTCAACTACCTCATCCGGGGGGTCAGCACCCCCGTCCGCGAGCAATCGAACGGCACGATCGACCTGGAGGTGGCCAACCGCTATTACGTGCCGCAGCGCGTCGCCTACGAGAACGGCGCCGTGATCCGGTACCAGGGCGACGGCCAGGTCGTCCGGGCCCAGCCGACTTTCGCCGTCATCAAGACGAACAACTCGCTCGACATCTCCTTCGGGCTCGTGAGCCTGTACGGCACCGGCGCGATCGCCGGGACGAGCACGGAGATCGTGAACACGCAAGTGTTCGCGTTCGACCGCCAGGACTACAGCGGGTTCGCGAGCAACGCGGTCATCTGGATCAACCACACCTCGAGGTACGGACAGGCGTGGTACACCTTCCTGAATCAGACCCTCGCAGACGCCCTGGCTTTGGGCGGCTCCTACACGTCGACGCCGCTCGACCAGTCGTTCACGGCGCGAATCGGCGCCTTGACAGTATACAAGATTAGTTCGAGCTTCAACCCGACCACGGCCCTGTACACGATGCGCCTCGAGATCCACAACAACGCGCTCGTATTGCCGCTGAGCGTGTTCCGCCTCCAGCACGCGCAGGTCCAGGTGGGCGTCGGCGAGAACACGGAGAACGTCCAGTTCTGAGGGGACCACACGATGCCGAAGCAGCGAAAGGTCATGATGCCGAGGGGCGCGATCCAGCAGAAGGCCGAGTGGTCCGGGACGCGCGGATCGTATCTCACGCGAATCCCCAACCTCACGCGCACCACGCTCGAAGAGATCGATGTGTTCGCGATCCGGGAGCCGTTGACGTACTCCCGTGTCGTGTACGACCATGAGCGGTCGGAGTACATCTACGAAGTCTGGGAGCCACAGCTCGATGCTCGGGAGAAGGAGTTCCTGGACCTGATCAAGGACTCCCTGAACCGCACCCTCGAGTACGAATGGGACAAGATGGCGGAGAAGGACAAGAAGGAGTACCTCCAAGAGGCGGTCGACTCGTTCATCAAGTCCCGCGGACTACGCCTCGAGCCGGCCTCGAAGGACAAGATCGTCTATTACATCATCCGCGACTTCGTCGGATACGGTCCCGTGGACGTCCTGATGGCCGACCTGCGGATCGAGGACGTCTCCTGCGACGGCACCTCCATCCCCCTGTTCATCTTCCACCAGAAGTACGAGTCGATCAAGACGAACGTCATCTTCGATGACGACGACGCTCTGAACTCGTTCGTGGTCATGCTCGGCCAGCGCTGCGCGAAGCAGATCTCGGTCGCGAACCCGAT
>WNGB01029870.1_pt1 | contig 10066 bp, 8 predicted proteins | sample 5400681 | NCBI WGS metagenome assembly WNGB01 (sample SAMN13153367, study PRJNA577476) | soil metagenome | isolation source: 115 cm soil or saprolite under grassland replicate 2 | place: USA:California | collected 2016-06-15
GATCGCGGAGTCGTCCGCGTCGAGGGGCTCGACGGCCGGGGCCGACGACTTGCTCTCGACCAGCTCCACCGGCGAACCCGTCTCCTCCATCATCGGCTCGTAGGAGCCGGTCTCGAGGTGACGCTGCCGCTCGTCTGCGGAGTAGATGCCCAGCGCCGCGCGCGACTCGAACGGTAGGTAGTCGAGCGCCAGGCGACGGAAGATGTAGTCCATGATCGACTGCGACATCCGCACGTCCGGGTCGTCGGTCAGACCGGCCGGCTCGAAGCGCAGGTTGGTGAACTTCGAGACGTAGGTCTCCAGCGGTACGCCGTACTGGAGGCCGATCGAGACCGCGATCGAGAACGCGTCCATCACACCGGCCAGGGTCGAGCCCTGCTTGCCGAGCTTGAGGAACACCTCGCCGAGCTGGCCGTCGTCGTGAGCACCCGAGGTCATGTAGCCCTCGGCGCCACCCACGGTGAACGACGTCGTCCGTGACTGCCGCGACTTCGGAAGCCGCTTACGGGTGGGGGCGTAGACGACCTTCTCGATCACCTTCGGCTCCGCGGCCTCGGCGACCGCGACCGGCGCGGCCGCGTTGGCGTCCTGGCCCTTGTTGTCACCCTTGCCGCCCGACAGGGGCTGGCCGACCTTGCAGTTGTCGCGGTAGACCGCGGTCGCCTTGAGACCGAGCTTCCAGGACTGCAGGTAGATGTCCTCGATCTCCTCGACCGTCGCCGACTCCGGCAGGTTGACGGTCTTGCTGATCGCGCCGGACAGGAACGGCTGGCAGGCCGCCATCATCCGCACGTGACCCATCGGCTTCAGGGCTCGGGCGCCCATCGCGCAGTCGAAGACCTCGTAGTGCTCGGTCTTCAGGCCGGGCGCGTCGATGACGTGGCCGTGCTCGGCGATGTAGGCGACGATCGCCTCGACCTGCTCCGGCTGGTAGCCCAGCTTGCGCAGCGCCCGCGGGATGGTCTGGTTGACGATCTGCATCGAGCCGCCGCCGACCAGCTTCTTGAACTTGACCAGCGAGAAGTCCGGCTCGATACCGGTCGTGTCGCAGTCCATCATGAAGCCGATGGTGCCGGTCGGCGCGAGCACGGAGGCCTGCGCGTTGCGGAAGCCGTTGGCCTCCCCCAGCTCCTGTACGGCGGCCCAGGCGTCGGTCGCCAGCGCGCGCACCTCGGCGTCGGCGACGTGCAGGGTGCTGACCGTGTCGTTGGCCGCCTGGTGCTTGCGCATGACCCGCTTGTGGGCCTCGGCGTTGCGGGCGTAACCGGCGTACGGGCCGACGATGCCCGCCAGCTCCGCACTCCGCTTGTACGACGTCCCCGTCATCAGCGACGTGATCGTGGCCGCCATCGACCGACCGCCGTCGGAGTCGTAGCCCAGACCCATCGCCATCAGCAGCGCGCCCAGGTTGGCGTAGCCGATGCCGAGCTGGCGGTAGTCACGCGTGGTCGCGCCGATCGACTCGGTCGGGAAGTCGGCGAAACAGATCGAGATGTCCATCGCGGTGATGATCAGCTCGACCGCCTGTGCGAACAGCGGCGCGTCGAAGGTGTCGTCGTCCTTGAGGAACTTGAGCAGGTTGAGCGAGGCCAGGTTGCAGGACGAGTTGTCGAGCGACATGTACTCCGAGCACGGGTTGGACGCGGTGATCCGGCCGGTCTCGGGGTTGGTGTGCCAGTCGTTGATGGTGTCGTCGTACTGGAGGCCCGGGTCGGCGCACTCCCACGCCGCCTGCGAGATCTTCTTGAACAGCTCACGCGCGTCGACCCGCTCGATGACCTCGCCGGTCTGGCGGGCCCGCAGGCCGAAGTCGGTGCCGTCCTCGACTGCGCGCATGAACTCGTCGGTCACCCGGACCGAGTTGTTGGCGTTCTGGTACTGAACGCTCGTGATGTCGTGGCCGCCGAGGTCCATGTCGAAGCCGGCGTCACGCAGCGCGCGGATCTTGTCCTCCTCGCGCGCCTTGGTCATCACGAACTCTTCGATGTCGGGGTGGTCGACGTCGAGCACGACCATCTTCGCCGCGCGCCGGGTCGCCCCACCCGACTTGATGGTGCCCGCGGATGCGTCGGCGCCGCGCATGAACGAGACCGGACCGGACGCCGTACCGCCGGAGGACAGCAGCTCCTTGGACGAGCGGATGCGGGAGAGGTTGAGGCCGGCGCCGGGGCCGCCCTTGAAGATGAACCCCTCTTCCTTGTACCAGTTCAGGATCGAGTCCATGGAGTCGTCGACCGAGAGGATGAAGCACGCCGAGACCTGCTGCGGGGAAGGGGTGCCGACGTTGAACCAGACCGGAGAGTTGAACGAGAAGTACTGGCGGACCAGCAGCCAGGTGAGCTCGTGCTCGAAGACCTCGGCGTCCTCCGGAGTCGCGAAGTAGCCGTGCTCCTGGCCCGCGTCGGTGTAGGTGCCGACGACCCGGTCGATGAGCTGCTTGAGGCTCCACTCACGCGCGTCGGTGCCGACCGCGCCGCGGAAGTACTTGGTGGTCACGATGGTCGAGGCGTTGACCGACCAGAAGTCGGGGAACTCCACACCGCGCTGCTCGAAGACGGTGTCGCCGGTCTTCCAGTTGGTCTGGACGACGTCGCGACGCTCCCAGGTGAGCTCGTCGTATGGATGAACACCCTCAGTGCTGAAGACCCGCTCGATCTTCAGTCCGGAGGCTGTGGACTGGTCCACGGTCTCGGTCATGCTCGTTCCCCTCGTTCCGGCGGTTCGATCTCGGTGTCTGTTCTCGTGTCCGGTGTTGCTGGTGTTGCTGATGTGGTGTGCCCGGCACGCAGCTTCCCCACTGCGTGCCGGGCGGTCTGTGGGTTATCCGCTGGTGATGACCAGCGTGTCATCGAGCTCCGACAAGTCGGGCTCGCTCGGGTGCGGTACGCCGGCTCCGGCGCCACGCAGGCGGGCGATCTCGGCCTCGAAGTCGTCGGCCGACTCGAAGGCGCGGTAGACGCTCGCGAACCGCAGGTAGGCGACCTCGTCGAGCTCGCTCAGCGGCTTCAGGATGGCCAGCCCCACCTCGTGGGCGGGCACCTCGGCCCAGCCCTCGGCACGCAGGGTGTCCTCGACCGCCTGGCCGAGACAGGCCAGCTGGTCCTCGGTCACCGGCCGGCCCTTGCAGGCCTTCCGGACGCCGGCGATCGCCTTGTCGCGCATGAACGGCTCGGTCGCGCCGGAGCGCTTGAGCACCGTCAGCTGCATCTGCTCGACGGTGCTGAACCGCTTCCCGCACTCCTGGCAGGTGCGGCGACGGCGGATCGCGCTGCCGTCGTCGGCCACTCGACTGTCCAGCACGCGCGTGTCGGTGTGGCGACAGTACGGGCAGTGCATCTCGCCGCCTCCTCAACGCGGTCGTCACGGACCCCCGCCATCCCTTGAGGGACGACAGGCTGTGGATTGCCGAAGCTTTCCTGTGCACAACTAGTGGTGACCTGTGGAGCACGAACCAGTCACTTGTGGACTAGATGTGGAAAACCACAACGGTGTAACTACTAGATGTTGTGTTCACCGTACGTCGGCTGCCCACGCATTGCAAGCCGTGCGCGGAAAGGGCCGCTACCTATTTCGGGCGCTCACCAAATCCGCAGGTCAGGGGCCATTTCGACGCCCCCTGGGGTGGTCCGGACCGGGCGTGTCGACCTCAGCCGCGCTCGACACGGCGCGAGGTACGGCGGCCTCGCCGGTCGCCATCGCCTCGAAGTAGCGCAGCATCTCGACCGGGAACGGCAGCACCAGCGTGGAGTTCTTCTCCGCCGCCACCTCGACCATCGTCTGCAGCAACCGCAGCTGCAGCGCGGCCGGCGTGGCAGCCATCTCGGAGGCCGCCTCGGCCAGCTTCTTCGACGCCTGGAACTCACCGTCGGCGGTGATGATGCGCGACCGCCGTTCACGCTCGGCCTCGGCCTGCCGCGACATCGAGCGCTTCATCGACTCCGGCAGCGCGACGTCCTTGATCTCGACCCGGTCGATCTCGATGCCCCACGATGCGGCCGGGCTGTCGAGCATCACTTCCAGGCCCTGGTTGAGCGACTCGCGGTTGGAGAGCAGGTCGTCGAGCTCGCTCTTGCCGATGATCGAGCGCAGCGAGGTCTGCGCGACCTGCGACACCGCGAAGAGGTAGTCCTGCACCTCGACGACCGCGCGCAGCGGATCGTTGACGCGGAAGTACACCACCGCGTCGACCCGGACGGTCACGTTGTCGCGGGTGATGCCCTCCTGCGCGGGCACCGGCATCGTCACCACCTGCACGTTGACACGCTTGAGCTGGTCGACGATCGGGATCAGCATGGTCAGGCCGGGGCGTCTGAGCTGGCGCTGCGCCCGGCCCAGCCGGAACACCACTCCGCGCTCGATCTGGCGGATCACCCGCGCGCTGGTCAACCAGCCGGCCGCGCCGAGGACGGCGAGCGACCCAGCGGCGTACATGAGGACTTCCATGTCGACCTCCCGGACCCGAAAAGAGCCTCGCCCTCGAGCGTACGCCGACGCCGGGAACCGCGCCCGTTCGTGGGCTCGGCCACGAACCGTTTACCCATCAGTCACAATGTGCTCGTGAACGAGGGGGCGAACAAGCACACGGGCCATCGTCACGCCGCGGACTCGACGCCTAAGAGCGGCCTGCGGACCCGGCTCCTCGCGCTCGCCGCCCTCGTCTGCCTGGCCGCCTGGGCCTACCTCGTCTGGTCCGCGATCGGTTTCGGCCGTACGGCGCGGGGTGGCGACACGTCCGCCTGGCTCTACCTGCTCATCGCCTCGGTTGGCGCGATCGCCTGCCTGTTCGCCGGCCTGCTGCTGGTGGTCAGGCTGCTGCGCTCGATGGGTGTGATCGCCCGGAACGCCGGCATCCCGCGGCCGACGGGTGGCCGGCGCGCCAAGCGTTGACTCAGCGTTGATCGGGGGCTGCTCGGGGCGCTGCCTCAGCGGTCCTTGAGCCGGCGTACGAACTTCAGGCCCGACCACACCTCGTCGATGGCGGCGACCTTGACGTCGACGACGCCGAGGGACAGCCCGAGCTCGCGTACGACGTTCTCGTCGAGATCGCTCGGCACCCGGCTCGCCTTCTTGGGCCAGCACACCCACACCATCCCGGCGGTCGCCATCCGTTCGAGCAGCTGTGGCATCCGCCTGCTCAGCGTGGCGCGCTCGGTGTGGAAGGTCAGCGCCACATCGAACCGCCGTGGCAGCCGGGTGTGGGTGCCGGCCAGGTCGAGCGAGTTCGGCGCCCGGTCCAGGAGTACGACGTCGCCGTCCCTGATGCCGATCTTCGTGCGCAGCGGGGTGCCCGAGTAGCCGGCCATGGCGACATCCTGCTCGCGGACCGAGTGCTGGTCCAGGTCCAGTCTCCGAAATGGGTCGAGGGCCGGAGCGCACCCCCGCGCGCCCGGCCCTCGTCTTCCCCTTGTACTTGCCGTGTGGTGATTCATTCATGGAGCAATTTTCAGTTGTACCCACCGCCCGGGGTCGAGGCGGGCGGCGGGGGTTCGTGGAGCCCCACAGGGTGCTTGGTGGGTGTTCGGTCAATCGGTGGGGACGCGCAGCTTCTGACCGGCGACGACCATGCCCGAGTCGAGGGCGTTGAGCCGGATGATCCGGTCGACCATCTCGGCGGTGTGCCCGTCCGCCGCGGCCTCGTCGGCGATGTCCCACAGGGTGTCGCCGTACCCGACCATCACGACAGTCGTGGGCTCGGGCCGGCCGGCCTTGTCGGTCGCCACCGAACGGCCGCCGAGCAACACGAACGCGGCCCCGAGCACGATCAGCAGGCACGCCGCGAAAACCACGACCCGACCCCGCCGGGTGAGTCGCACCTCGGTGCGAGGCGTGGGCCGGGCCGTGGGGCGGTGGGCGGTCGGCGTGACCGGGTGACGCGAGTACGTCGAACTGACCTTCGGGGTGATCGTCATGCTGCTCATCGGGACCTCCGGGGAAGTGGTCGTCGTGCATCCGAGGACATGTGTATCGGCGACCACCGACAGTCTGAGAAGCCGGCCGCTCGATCACCTGTTCGATCGAACACATGTGCGACGTTAGAGCATGTGTTCGAATGATTCAAGTACCTGGCCGAACAGATGTTCGATCGGCGCGTCGCGGCTCGTCGTACTCCTCGACGGGACACCAAGGGGGCGCTTGCGGGCCTTCTCCGGGCGGCGCCACGGGGTTAGCGTGCGAGATGGACCCAGACCACTTCAGAGTGAAGCGGCCTACTCATTCATTGGAGGCCCACTGTGTTCATCCAGATGGTTCAAGGGAAGTGTTCGCGACAGGACGACATGCACACGGTCGTCGACGGCTGGTGCGCCGACATGGCCACCCAGCCCGGCTGGCTCGGCGGCACCTATGGATTCACCGATGACGACAACTTCGTCGGCATCGTCCGCTACGACTCCGCGGCAGCGTGCGAGGAGTCGTGCACCCGGCCCGAGGCCGCCATGTGGTGGGCCGCGGCCGAGGCGCTCTTCGACGGAACGTGCGAGATCCACGAGTCCGAAGACATCACGATGATGCTGGACGGCGGCTCGGACGACGCGGGCTTCGTACAGGTGATCCGCGGCAAGGTCGGCGACGTCGACGCCCTGCGGCACCTGGTCGGTGACCAGGAGATGACGAGCATGCTCCACCAGGCTCGCCCGGAGATCCTGGGCGCCACGCTCGCCATCGAGTCCGACGGCAGCTTCACCGAGACGGTCGCCTTCACCGACGAGACCTCGGCCCGTCGCGGCGAGCAGCTCGAGATGCCCGCCGACGCCCAGGCCGAGTGGGAGCGAGCCATCGCCGAGGCGCAGTACATCGACCTGCACCGGCCCTGGTTCGCGTCGCGACGGTAGGTCCGAGCCGCACCGTCATCAGCCCCCCGGAGACCGCCCGGCGTCCGTGTACGCCGGGCGGTTGCGCGCCGTCGTATCGTCTCGAAGTGGGCGCCTTGTCGGGCGGCGGATCGAGCGGCGGATCGAGCGGCGGATCAAGCGGCGGATCGGGCGGGCCCGGCGACACGCGGCGTTCGAACAGGTGTTTGAAGGCTCCGCGCTTTGGGGCTACCGTGCTGACATGACGACTTCAGGAACCTCTGGTCACGGGCAGGGTCACGGGCAGGGACACGGGCAGGGTCACGCGCAGGGCAGCGGCAAGGTCACCGAGCTGCCCGACGGGCCCCCCGACGCCACAGGTCTGACGCCGCGGCAGCAACGGATCCTCAACGTCATCCGCGACAACATCGAGCAGCGCGGGTTCCCGCCCAGCATGCGCGAGATCGGCGAGCTGGTCGGCCTGACCAGCTCCTCGTCGGTGTCCCATCAGCTGCGGGTTCTGGAGGAGAAGGGCTTCCTGCGCCGCGACCCCAACCGGCCGCGCGCGATCGAGGTGTTCCTGCCAGAGATCATGGCCGCCCGGCGCTCCATCAGCGCTGCCGATGAGACCGGGTTCGACGAGACCGGGGTCGGCGACGCGCGGCCCGAGGCGGCGTACGTCCCGGTCGTCGGTCGGATCGCGGCCGGCGGGCCGATCCTGGCCGAGGAGTCCTACGAGGACGTCTTCCCGCTGCCCAAGCAGCTCGTCGGCGACGGCACCCTCTTCCTGCTGGAGGTGTCCGGTGACTCGATGATCGACGCGGCGATCTGCAACGGCGACTACGTCGTCATCCGCCAGGAGCAGACCGCCGAGAACGGCGAGATCGTGGCGGCCATGATCGACGGCGAGGCCACCGTGAAGACCTTCCAGCGCAAGGACGGCCACGTCTGGCTGCTCCCCCACAACGCCGCCTACGAGCCCATCGACGGCACCCACGCCACCATCCTCGGAGTCGTCACCGCCGTCCTCCGCCGCGTCTAACCCCGCCGAGGTGGGGCCAACCTCGCCACCTCGTGGGGGTGGTGGGGGAACGGGGGTGAACGGACGGTGCTCACACTCGAGGGGGCATCACGAAAGGCGATTTGGGTCGTTCATTGCGGTATGACCGATCGGCCGACGATCACCACAGACCGCCGTACCATGCTCAAGTCCGGGGCGGCCGCAACCGCAGTCATCGGGACCTCGGGGGCCCTGGCCTCCGCCACCGTCGAGGCCGAGGCGGCCGGACCAGCCTTCCGACACGGCGTGGCCTCGGGCGACCCGCTGCCCAACCACGTGGTGCTCTGGACCCGGATCACGCCCACCACGGCGTCGACGCCGGGGTCCGGGCACGGTCCGCAGGTGACCGTCACCTGGGAGGTCGCCCATGACCGGGCGTTCACCCGGGTCGTCAAGCACGGCCGGTTCGTGACCGGTCCGAGCCGCGACCACACCGTCAAGGTCGACGCCGGCGGGCTGGCGCCGGCGACGTGGTACTTCTACCGGTTCCGCTGGAACGGCCAGTCCAGCCACATCGGCCGCACGCGTACGGCGCCCGCGCACGACTCCACTCCCGACCGGATCCGGCTCGGCGTCGTCTCCTGCGCCAACCTGCAGGCCGGCTGGTTCAGCGCCTACCGCCACCTGGCCAAGCGCGACGACCTGCACGCGGTGCTGCACCTCGGCGACTACCTCTACGAGTACGGTCCCGGCGAGTACGGGCTCGGCCAGGACAACACCGACGTACGCAAGCACGTGCCGGCGCACGAGATGGTGTCGCTGTCCGACTACCGGCGCCGGCACGCGCAGTACAAGCGCGACCAGGACCTTCAGAACCTGCACGCCCGCTACCCCTTCATCGCCACCTGGGACGACCACGAGGTCGCCAACGACGCCTGGAAGAAGGGCGCGGAGAACCACAACGCCGGCGAGGGCCAGTTCCTGGCCCGGCGCGCCCGCGCGCATCGCGCGTACGACGAGTGGATGCCGATCCGCCTCTCGGGTACGGCGGCGCTCGGCGACGGCACCCGGATGTTCCGGCGGCTCAAGTTCGGCAGGCTCGCCGAGCTCAGCATGCTCGACCTGCGCACCTACCGCGACAAGCAGGTCACCGCGTCGACCGGCGAGGCCAGCGACCCGGACCGCACCATCACCGGCGGCGCCCAGCTCGACTTCCTCAAGACCGGCCTCGCCAACGGCCGGGCCACCTGGAAGGTGGTCGGCAACCCGGTGATGATCGCCCCGGTCACGGTAGCGGCACTCCCGGCCGACCTGGTCGACCCGATCAACGACGTGACCGGGCTGCTCCCCCGCGACGGGGTCGCCTACAACGTCGACCAGTGGGACGGCTACACCGCCGACCGCCGCGAGGTGTTCAGCCACATCCGGCAGCACGACGTACACAACGTGCTGTTCCTGACCGGCGACATCCACTCCGGGTGGGCCTGCGAGCTGCCGCACGACGTGTCGACGTACCCGCTGAGCGACTCGGTCGGCGTCGAGTTCGTGTGTACGTCGGTGACCTCCAACAACCTCGACGACATCACCGGCTCGCCGCGCCGGACGACCAGCCTCACCGTCGAGGAGACCATCAAGGCCAACAACCGACACGTGAAGTACCTCAACTTCGACGACCACGGCTTCTCCGTGCTCGAGCTCACCGAAAAGCACGCCCAGATGGACTGGTTCATCATCGGCGACCGCGCGGACCGGACCACCGGGGTGAGCTGGACCGCGTCGTACCGCACCGACGCGGGCACGCATCAGGTCGTCGCGGTCGACCACCCGCTGGCGCACTGATCGCGGTCGCGGCCCGAGGCGGTCAGCCCGCGGCGAGCCGCTTGAGCGCGTTGCGGACCAGATCGGGGTCGGTGGTGGGCCACATCGGCGGCAGGCTGGCCTTGAGGAAGCCGCCGTAGCGGGCGGTCGCGAGCCGCGCATCAAGTACGGCGACCACGCCCCGGTCGGTCGTCGTCCGGATCAGCCGGCCGGTCCCCTGCGCCAGCAGCAGGGCGGCGTGGGTGGCGGCCACCTGCATGAAGCCGTTGCCGCCGGCCTTGTCGGCGGCCCGCTGCCGCGCCGACATCAGCGGGTCGTCGGGCCGCGGGAACGGGATCCGGTCGATGATCACCAGCTGGCAGGTGTCGCCGGGTACGTCGAGGCCCTGCCACAGCGACAGCGTGCCGAAGAGGCAGGTGTGCGGGTCGGCCACGAACTGCTTGGCCAGCTCGGGGAGCTG
>WNGB01015537.1_pt1 | contig 10065 bp, 10 predicted proteins | sample 5400681 | NCBI WGS metagenome assembly WNGB01 (sample SAMN13153367, study PRJNA577476) | soil metagenome | isolation source: 115 cm soil or saprolite under grassland replicate 2 | place: USA:California | collected 2016-06-15
AACCGCGAGTCGCTTACTTGAAGATCGGGTGGTCGATGGCTTTCACAGCCGCCGGGCGCGCAGTACGCCGGTCAGCATCGGGAGGGTGAACTCGCCGCTGGTGGTCTCCGGTCTGCGCGCGAGGAAAGCGCGGATCCGGCCGAGCGTGGCCTCTCGTTCCTGTTCTGTCATGACCAGCACCCCCGCGCGCGTCGCGATTGTCGCGACGAGGGAGTCGGCGGCGCGACGCTGCCCGTGCGGGAACTCGGCCTGCTCCGGCGAGCCGAACTGGGCGACCAGGCCAATGTTGGGAAGGTGCAAGCCTGCCGTCGCGGCGCGCCAGCTGCTGAGCGTGTCACGCGGGCCAATGGCCGCGCTTCCGCTGACCCGCTCGAGTCCGGCAACCCAATCGACCCGGTTGTCCATGACGTTCCACAGGCCGGCCAGGATGCCGCCGGGTGCGAGGACCCTGGTTATCTCGGGCCCCGCGACGGCCATGTCGAACCAGTGCAGGGCGTTTCCGGCCAGCACGGCATCGACGGACGCGTCCGGCAGCGGTATCGCCTCGGCACTACCCGGCAGGGCACGGACAGCCGGCAGCGCGCGGCGCAGCTCGGTCAGCATCGCCGGGTCGGGCTCCACCGCGATGACGTCGGCGCCCAGCGCGACCAGCGTGCCAGTTAGCTTGCCGGTTCCGGCGCCGAGGTCGAGCACTCGCGGGCCGGGCGCGGGCTCCAGCGCCCAGCGCACCGCGGCCGGCGCGTAGTCCGGGCGGTGCTCGGCGTATGCGACCGCCGCTGCGCCGAACGACGAGGCCTGAAGTAGCCGCGCGTCCTGTTCCATGCGGTTACCCCATCTGTGCCGCAAGTATCTCTACCGCTGCAATGAGATCAGAGTCCTCACCACAACCTAACGCGGTCGATCATGGCACGTCGACACGCCTGGAGGCCTCCGCTCATCGGCTTCTTATTTACTGGTGTCACGACCGTAGCCCGGCCGGGCTGGGTCGAGGTGATCGGCGGGTCGCTGTCTCATCGGCTGCCCACCGCAGGTCTTGGTGTGGCTCTCATTTGGCGTGCGCTCGCCGGTCACCGTGGCGGGGAGATGTGCCGGCGAAGTTGTCCGCGCGGGCGCGGGTGTTCGCCACCGGGCAGGGCCGCAAGACCGACCCGGTCGACGCCCACTCGGTGGCGGTGGCCGCCTTGCGGGCCAAGGGCTTGCGACAGGTGGCCGTCGACGACGCCACTGTTGCGCTGCGGCTGCTGGCCGACCGGCGCGACCGGCTGGGCCAGGCCCGCACCGAAACCATCAGCCCTCTGCACACGCTGCTGGAGCTGGTGGGGGCGGGGCGAAGAAGTACCTGTCCGCCCCGCAGGCCCGCGCCTGCTCAACACGGCCGGGCCGCGGGACATCGTCGGGCGCACCCGCCGGCAGCTGGCCTGGGAGCTGGTCACCGACCTGCCGGGTCTTGCTCCGATCGGGCTGTCCACGGCGCAGGTGAAATCGGCCGATTTCGTGTTCATCAGCCACGCGCACTTCGACCATCTCTACGGCGCAGACGTGATCGCGTTGCGTACCGGCGCGACCGTGGTGGCGTCGCCAGAGTCAGCACGCTGCCTACGAGCAAGCGGTGTGCCCGACCGGCAGTTGCTGGTCGTCACCGGCGGGAAACCGTGCACTGCGGGCCGACGACCCGGGTACGAGTTCTTCCCGCACTGCACTCGTGCCTGTTCGCGGCGATGGAGCAGGACACCGCGGCGCCCTGCGTCGGTGACCTTGATGTCAGTACACAGGAGCGGGCCGTCAAGGTCCGCGCCCTGTTCGACCTGATGGTGTCCGCGCCCGAGCCGATCGGGCCGGCGATCGCGGAGATGTTGCAGCGCACCTCCACTCACGACGGGGGACAGCTGGCCCACCTGCTGACTACGGCCGGCGGCTCCGTTTGATCAGTGCCAGCGCGGGCTAATGGCGGGGAATCTTCGCCGGGCTACGCCCCGACCTGGCACTGCTGTCGCTTGGTGGGCGCCCGAACGTTGACGGGGAGCCCTATCGATCAGTCCGACGTGAAGTTCCACCGCGTGGGCAGGGCGCTGTTGCAGAGGGCACAGGTGAAGTCGTTGTCCCGCACGATGTTGCGTTCGCCGCAGGCGGGACAACGACGGAAGATGACCTTGTCGGTGAAGTTGCCGGGATGCCGTACGCCCACGCGGTCGAGCGCCCTACCCACGGCGGGCCAGGAGTCCGGATCGGGGCAGTATCCAGCCGACTGATTGGTCACCTCAGCGATGCGCCAGCCGGTCTCGGCAGGAGCGAACGTCATCTCCCCGGCGGCGAGGACGTCCCGACCGCCCGCGAGTGCGACGTGCTCACTGCGACGCGGCGCCAGCCTGAGCATGCCATCGAGAGCAACGACAAACGTAAGGGGTTCGACGAGTTCCTCGCGGTCCCGCCCGGCGAGCCAGCCGTCGAGCGAGGCAGCTGTGTCGACGGCAACAGCGTCCATCGTGACCACCTGGTCGCGTAGCTCGGCCGGACCGACGTAGCGGTACCGCCTGATCTGCAGCACCGCGCAACGATATTCACCTGACGTAGGACACGTACACACGATTTCAGGCGGACACAGGAACGCCAAGTAACGCGCGGACGGCGGCAAATCCGGTCGTTCCTGGCCCGGCCCGATCACGAAATCGGCGAGCAAGCGACGCGATCGCCAGCAGGCGCGCGTCGCGAACGTCATCGCGGCATGTGGGTGCTGTTGATCTTCAACTCGTTGACGCGGGCCCGTCTTGCCTGACGTTCGCCTATTTCGGTGCTGGCGGAAGAGGACCCAGGACACAGAACTCGTTGCCTTCCGGGTCGGCGAGCACAACCCAGAGTGCCGATCCTTGGCCGACGTCCGTCGGCCGGGCACCCAGACCGATCAGTCGCTGCACCTCGGCGTCCAGGGAGCCGTCAACGGGCCGCACGTCCAGATGCAGGCGATTCTTGACGGTCTTGCCTTCGGGAACAGCGACGAAAACAAGCGTCGGGACGCCGGGTGCCTGTCGCACCTGCTCGGCCAGGTCTGCCGGTTCCTGCTCCCAAGGGCCGATCTCGACCTGCCCATCGTCGGCGCGCACGATGTGGTAGCCGAGCGCCGCGGACCAGAATGATGCCTGGGCTGCAGGATCGCGGCAGTCGACAACGATCTCGGTCAGTCTGAGGCCCGTCGGGATCTCCTAACCTGAAGGGGTTCCGCGCTAGTCACGGGCACAGCCTAGGGCGCGCAGTTCGGCGACGACATCGAGAATCGAGTCAATCCTGGCCTGGACAACGCTTGGCGTCGACGGCTCACCACGTCAACGCGGCGGGCTGTATGGCGGCTGTATCTCGACTCGCACCGTGCCGGAGCAACCAACGCGTATCAAGCACGTCCGGACGCCGGCTGGTCCGCTTGCGGTAACGCTGTGTAGCGTACGGTCGGCGGCGGATCCGGATGCCGTCGGCGGTCCCGCACCTCGAGTGCCGGGTTCCGGCGCCGGTCAGCGCTCGGTAGCCTCTGACGGTGACCGAGGCTGCTCCGGTGGAGCCGTCCCTGGAATTCGAGGTGTTGCGGTGGCCGCTGCCGCCCTCGGACCAGGGCTACGGCTCGCGGATGGTGCGGCTGCCGGGGACGGCCACCGTGCTTTCCACGTCGCCGAACGGCAAGCTGTACACCTGCGACGCCTTCACCGGCAGGCTGCGCACCGGAAAGCGGGTCGCCGGTGAGCTGCGCAGCGTGGTGTTCGACGACGAGGTCGGCGGAGCTGACGGGGCATGGGCGCTGGCCACGTTCGGCCTCTGCCGGATCAGTCTCAACTCGCTGGCGCGGACCGGGGACAACGTCCGCAAGGGCATCGGGAAGTACCAGGGCCGCATGGTCGCGCTGTCGGAGGACATGCTGGCTGTCTCCGCGTTCTACGGCCGGTCCATGACGCTCATCTCCCGCCTCGACGCAACGGTCGTAAAGCGGTTGCGCATGGGCGCTCCGGAAGTGGTGTACACGTTGCCGGATGGCCTGCACCGCTGCTGGTCCGCCCACCACGCGGTGGCCACCGACATCGACTTTCGAACCGCGCGCTGCGTGGCGCGGCACCGGCTGCCCTACGGCAAGGGACCGGCCGTCCTCGGCGACCAGGTCGTGGTGCTGCTTGGTGAGCGCGAAGACGACGCCCACGCGCCGGACGTGTGGGATATCCGGCCCACACACCTCGTCGCCTACGACAGGTACACGTTGACCGAGCTGTGGCGGACGACCGCGCCCGGGCACGGCATCGAGGTCCTCGGCCAGGACCGGGACGGGCGGATCACGGTTGCGTGCCACAGCACGGTGACGGTCGTCAACCCGTCCACCGGCGGCGTCGACGGCGTCTACCGGCACCCAGGCGGTATCGGTGGAGCGCTGCTGATGCCCGAGCACAACACGGTCCTGCTCAAGAACCGCGCCGCCGATCCGCAGGCCCTGACCGTGCTGCGCTGGCGGCCCGACCCGAGGGTCGCCACCGTGACCGACACCGGCGGCTGAGACTCGACACCCCAGGACCCCCCTCCACGTCGCCGGCCGGCGCGACCGGCGCGCGTGGTGCCGTTACGAGCCACCGACCGCCCCTGGAGCCGAGCTTGCGCCGGTTGGCGGCCTGGTCCTCTTTGATGGGGATGACGCACTGGATCCTGCGGCGGCGCAGGTAGGCCCAGTTGCCTTTCGAGCTGTACGCCTTGTCGCCCAGGACTCGGTCCGGCCGGGTGCGCGGCCGGCCGGTGTCCAGGCGGGGTACCCGGATGCGTTCCAGGACGGCCGCGAACTGTGCTGTGGGACGAGCTGGGCATCCCGCCGTCACCGGCGCTGACCGCCCGGGTGGGCGCGACCGCGGCGGGGGCGCGGACCACCCACCGACGGCCTGACATCGACCCTGACCAGGCCGGATGAACATTTTCGCAAGCGCAAGGTCAGACCCAGCGAGGGCAGCGCCATCGCTGCGTCGGTCACCGCGTCCATGTGCTGGCCGGCGTTGCGGACATGCGTGGAGCTGCGCAGCGGCCGGGCCCGTGGTGGGCCCGGCCGGGTCGTCGACGGTCAGACGGTGGCGTCCTGGTAGGCGGACCGGGTGTCGGCTGCGGTCATTTCAGCCGTGATGGGGGAGGGCTTGAAGCCCCTGACGATCAGGTAGACGCCCAGCGAGAACTCCCACACAGCGATCGGGATGGCGAACAGCCCCGCCAGCGCGGACACCTGTCCCCCGGAGAACAACGTGGCGGTGAAGGCAATCACCAGCAGGGCCGCTCCGACGAAGCCCAGCAGCGGAAGACCACGCGGCACGAGGCGGGACCGGTACAGCAAGGTGCCCAACAGCAGGGCGTTCACGGCCGGAAGGAAGCTCTGTCCGAGGAGGAAGATCCAGTCATGGAAGGCGACCAGCGCCTGGCCGGTGACCAACGCATCGGCGCCGGCTCCGTCCTTCCGCAAGGTCACGATCGACAGGAGGCTCACGACGCAGCCGAAGATGGTGGCGGCTTCCAGGACCCGTACGCCGACGAAGCCCAACGCCAGTGCTTCGTTCTGCCTCTTGACCACCGGGTACAGCACGACGGCGGTGCCGATGCCGGCGAGAGCCACGATCATCTCCAGGATGCCGCCGATCATCACCGGAGTGTCCGGGCCAGGGCCGACGACGAAGTTCGGATCGCGCACCGGACCGTACAGGGCGAGGGTCGGGATCGAGACAAAGGTGAGGAGGTAGAGCGCGCCCGCGACGAGCGCGGTCTTCCGCAGTGAGGTCATCGGGACTCGTTTCGTTGCTGTGGTTCGGATGGGTTGGGCGGTGATCGTCATGTCGGTCTCCTTGGGTTGACCAGTTATCGAGGCTCGATGGTGGGCACATCGGGTTGGTCGGGGTCGACGTGAGTGACCGAGACCAGGGGCAGCCCTAGGTCCCGGACTTTCTGGAGCAAGCCATGCAGCGCGGCCTGGTCGACGACCGGGCCTTGGATGATGGTGCTGCCGTCGCTCTCGTTGGTGAGGCTCAGTCCGTCGAACCAGGCGGCCCATCGAGAGCCGAGGTGCCCTTTGAGGCGGATTTCGTACCGTCCGGCCTCGTGCTGACTGGCGGTCGATCTCTCGCTCATGGCCCTCGTCCTCCTTCCGCTGTTGCTTGCCTGGATGGATCTCCGCAGCGCTGTGGACGTTCGTTGGTCTGATCGAAAGGTAGAAGCAGTTGTGATGACGGGGCATCACCACATGTGGTGATTGATGTGGTGACTCGGGCGTCGGACGCGGTCAGGCTGGGGAACTCGGCGGGCGGCTCAATGAACCGGTTGGGACCGGAATACCCGTTCGCCGGGCTCTCGGGCTGGGCCGTCGCCGGAGGCGGGGCGGGATGGCCCGGCGGAGGTCCGGTGCGTTGAGCCAGACGCCGCGAGCCGCGAGACGCTCGCGCTCACGTTCACCTTCACCAGACGTGTGGGTCCGGCAGGTGCCCGGCCAGCCTTTCGGCTGAGCTGGTTGGCGGGGTTTGGCTTGCTCCTGCGGGCCGGTGCCGCGTCGCGGCATTTCGGACCCGGACGGGGCCATGCGCTTGAGGGACTCGCCTGAGCCCTGTGCCTACCTGTCGTGAACGACGCCGCGTCGGGGTTGGCGGTCGCGGGTTCGCGACATCAGGTCGAGTTCCTCGGCCCGGCGGACCGCTGCCCGACGGTTGTTCACACCGAGCTTGGCATAGATGTGCTTGGTGTGCGTCCGCACGGTGTTCAGGGACACGACGAGCTGGCGAGCGATCTCCGGGCCGTCCAGGTCGGTGCCGAGCAGCCGAAGTACGTCCAACTCGCGTTCGCTCAGTGGCTCAATCAAGCCCTGTTCGACGGGCGTGCTGTCCTCGGTCCTGTTCACGGCTGCCAGGAGTCGACGGACATAGCGCGAGGCGATCCCCTGTTTCCCGGCCGCTCTCAGTAGGGACGCTATAGGTGGGCCCTCGTCCGCGAAGATTCGAACGTAGCCCTCCGGCTCGGCAAGTGTCAGCGCGCGTTGCAGTGATGCGAGAGCCGCGGGGATGTCCCCTTGCGTCTGGTGGGCAAGCGCCTGCAGCACCAGGCTCTCGATGACGCATCCCGTCCTCTGCCCTTCTTCCGCCGCTCGCAGGAGGCGCTCCAAGAGTCCGGTCGCCTCGTGAATGGAGCGCTCTTCGCGCTCTGCCGTGTACTGGGCCAAGAGCACCCTGGCGAGGGTGATGTACTCGAACTCGTGCAGGTAGCTGAGGTCGTCCTCAACGGATAGACCTCGCTCACGCGCCCAGTCCAGCGCCTCGGCCAACGCCCCCTGCGCGACCCGCACCCGTGCCCGTAAGGCGGGGACCGGCCGCACATTGGGGAAGAAGTCACTCACGTACCGGCGCTCCGCCTCGTTGAGCAGGTCGAGTGCGCCGCCCAAATCGCCTTCAGCCTCCTGTATCCGCGCCATCGCGACGCGCCAGCGATACGGATTCTGCGGTAGGCCAGCTCGCTCGCCCAGTTCCTTGCTCGTCAGCAGGTGCTGCTTGGCGGCATCGAGGTCAGTGCGTTCACGGAGGAGCTCGCTCATGCCCACGTGCATGTCCGCCGCTCCCCTCAGCACGGGCGGGGCCTGTTCGGTCGCATGCTGCAATCCCCGCTTGTAGGTGCTCATCGCCTCGCGGAGACGGCCTTGCGCGATCTGGATGTCCGCCAGCGCGATGGCGCACCCGAGGACGTCGGCCATGTGCCCGGCCTTCTCCAGACTCGCCATGGCCTCGGCATACCAGCGGCGCGCCGCATCGAGATCCCCGCTCGTCCAGTACGCGAGCCCCAGGAGGGCGGCTGGCCCTCCGCGCCCGAGATGATCGTCCTCACTGGCAAGGTCGAGCGCCCGCCGGGCATGTGTCATGGTGCCGGCCACATCGCCGAGGATCCGGGCCTGTCCGGCACGGTACATGGCAATCGCACTCGGTAGACGCCGAAATCCCTCGTCGTCCACAACGACTATCTCCGCCGACGGGGTGTGGGGTCCCCGACGGGTACTTGTCGTTGTTTCCAGCCAGCGCTCGGCGTCCTGCAGGCGCGCCTCGACGCCCTCGACTTCGCCCCTGACCATGAGTGACCCGGCATACCCAACACTCAGCACGGGCCTGACCCGGATCAGCTCGTCGGGAATTGCCTCGAGCCACCGACGCAGTGTGGCGTCCTGTCGATCCCGGCGCAGTGCTGGGATCGCCAGCTCGACCAGGTCCGCCGCTCGCTCGAAGTCCTCGGCGGCCAGCGCGTGGCGGATCGCCTCAGACCGTTCGCCGTTCCGCTCGTACCAGGCGCTCGCCCGCCGGTGTAGCTCATGCACGCGGTCAGGCTGCTCGTCCAGCAGGCGCGCCTGCAGCACGTCCGCAAATAGATGGTGGTAGCGGTACCACCGGCGGCGGTCGTCGAGCGGGACCAGGAATAGGTTCCCTCGCTCGAGCGCCGCCAGCATGGCCTTGCCGCCGTCCTGGCCGGTGACGGCATCACACAATGGGCCGCACAGCCGGTCCAGGATGGAGGTCCGGAGCAGGAAGTGTCGGACCTGTTCGGGCTGACGCTGCAAGACCTCCTCGGTCAGGTAGTCGACGATGTACCGGTCATCTCCGGCGAAGCCGGCAATGAAGGCCGCGACGTCGTCTCGGCCCTGCATCGACAGCGCCGCCAGCTGGAGCGCGGCGATCCACCCTTCGGTGCGCCCCTCCAACGCCGCGACATCCCGTGCCGTCAGCACCAACCCCATCACGCCGTTGAGGTACGCCGCGGCCTCGTCCGGCGTGAAGCGCAGATCGGCGGCGCGGATCTCGACGAGCTCGCCACGCCCTCGCAAGCGCGCCAGCGGCAGCGCCGGGTCGGTGCGGCTGGCGATCACCAAGTGTATCTGTGGGGGTAGGTGCTCCAGCAGGAAGGCCATCCCGTCCTGCACGTCGCGCGCGTCGATGACGTGGTAGTCGTCGAGCACCAACACGACATCGTTCGAGACGGCGCCGAGGTCGTTGAGCAGTGTGGCAAGGACCGCTTCGATCGGTGGCCGGGGCGACTGCAGGAGCGAGAGCGCACCTGCACCAACCCCATGCGCAGCGGTCTGCAGCGCGGCGACCAGGTACGTCCAAAACACCGTGGGATCGTTATCGCGCTGGTCGAGCGAGAGCCACGCCGCGGAGGGGCCGTCGCCCGGAGCGGTTGCCAGCCACTGCGCGAGCAGCGTCGTCTTGCCAAACCCGGCCGGAGCGGACACGACCGTCAGCGCCGACTCCGCGCCACGGCTCAGGCGCTCGCTCAGTCTGGGACGCGCTACCAGACCGCGTCGCCGCCTCGGGACATGGAGCTTGGTCTCGAGCAGTGGGCTCGTCATGACCACCCCCTAGGCAGCCTGTTTCCCGTGCCGTCGACAAGCGCTCGTTGCCAGCGACACAACGGTTGGCTCACGAAACTCATCGTGCCAGCAACCGGGCCTCGGCAGGCTCGCCGCCTGGCCAGCTATCCGCCGCTTACGCACCCGGCTCGCCTACGCCGGAGCGCATACCGCGCCGGGCGCAGTCACGCAGCAGGTCCGCCCACGACCCGGTCGACTCCCGGTAGCCCTCGGCGAGGGCGATGAGTTCCCTGGTGCCGTCGACCCGCACCCCGATCATCACCAGTCGGCAGAGTTTCTCCTCGTCGACGCGGATGTTGACGTGGATCCCGTCGGCCCGCACGTATACGCAGTCCACAGTGGACAGTCCCGGTTGCTGAACGCGGCAGCCTCGTCCTGCCACTGCGCGGTCAGGCGGGTGATCGTCTAATAGATGGGCTTAGGAATTTGTACGATAGCGGGCCGTCCGACCTCCGCCCGCAGATCGGCCGACTGAACCACCGCCACCGTAACAGCGACGGTCTCCTTGACAAGGCGCAAGCACGGCCTTGGCTCCCGCTCGGGCGGCCAGCATTGATCGGCGATATCCAGCCGTCAAATCTATCCCGGCAGTATTGGGAGCCGAATGTCTGAGATGTGGGAGCATACGACGTTGAATGTTCCGGCGGCTGGCTCTCTCAACTGCCCAAGCAAGTGCCTGC
>WNGB01035196.1_pt1 | contig 10064 bp, 8 predicted proteins | sample 5400681 | NCBI WGS metagenome assembly WNGB01 (sample SAMN13153367, study PRJNA577476) | soil metagenome | isolation source: 115 cm soil or saprolite under grassland replicate 2 | place: USA:California | collected 2016-06-15
GGCGAACCGCTCGTGGAGATCGGCTCGTCTGCGCTTCAACAGGCGCTGGTACGCGGTCTCGCGGATGAGCACGTGGCTGAAGCGGAAGGCGCGCTCCGCGCCGAGCATCGCTCCGACATCCGGCCGGATGAGCTGCTTTCGTGTGAGCCCGGCGACGCTCGTCGGCACGCGCTCGCGCATGGGCGCAGGAACGAGCTCGCGCACCGCAGCTTCGTAGAAGAGCACGCCCGTGACGGACCCGGTGTCGAGGATCGCGCGCTGATCCTCAGGGAGCCGCTCGAGGCGCGCGGCGAGGAGGGCTGAGATCGTGACCGGCACCTCGATCATGCTGATGTCGTCGCGCGCGGTCCACTCGCCGTTCGAGTCGCGCCGGAGGACGCCGTCGTCGATGAGCATCGACAGCATCTGCTCGACGAACAGCGGGTTCCCGTCGGCGGCGGAGATGATACGGTCGCGGATCGGCACCGGAAGACCGGCCGAGCCGAGCAGGTTCTCGATGATGTGGGCGCTGTCCTCGGCGCTGAGGGACTGCAGCACGATGCGCCTCGCGTTCTTCCGCGTCTCGAGCCATTCGGTGCGGTCGTCAAACAGGTCATGGCGCGCCGCGCAGAGAATGAGCGCGGGCGCCTCGCCGGTCGCACCGGCGACGTGATCGATGAGATCGAGCAGGGTCGGCGCAGCCCAGTGGATGTCATCGAACACCAAGACGAGCGGCCGGCGCGCCGCGAGGATCTCGATGAAGCGCCGCACCGCCCAGAACGTTTCGTGCAGTGGGAACGATTCGGATGACAGCCCGATCGCGGCGGCAAGCCGTTCGGCGACGTCGTGCGCGCCTTCGCCCAGGAGCTCGTCGATCTTCGCGCGCGCGCCGTCGGACGTGTCGTCGCTCACCACGCCCGAAGCGCCGCGGACCATCTGCGCGATCGGCCAGAACGTCATGCCATTCCCATACGACAGGCATCGCCCACGGAGGACCCAGGCCGTTGCCGGCACGCGCTCCAGGAATTCGGCGGTGAGGCGCGTCTTCCCGAGACCCGCGTGCCCCAGAACGGTCGTGATCTGAAGCCGCCGCTCGTGCGTGGCGCGCTCGAACGCGTCGAGAAGCTCCTGCAGCTCGTGCTCGCGTCCGACGAGCGGTGCTTCGAGACGCCGGCTGAACCACTCCGTCACGCGCACCGAGATCAGGCGGTAGGCCGGGACCGGTTCGGACTTGCCCTTCAGTGCGAGCGGCGCGACCGGGGCGACGTCGGTCGCTTCGCGGACGAGGCGATACGTCGTCGCGCCGATGAGGATCTCGTTCGGCGGCGCGGCCGCCTCGAGGCGAGCCGCGACGTTCACGGCGTCGCCCGTCGCGAAACGCTGGCCCGCTGACACGTCACCCGCAACGACCTCGCCCGTGTTCACGCCGATGCGATTCGTGAGCTGCACGCCCCAGCGGCGCTCGAGCTCGACGTTCAGCTCGCCGAGCGCGCTCCGCATCTCCGTGGCCGCGCGGCAAGCACGCAGCGCGTCGTCCTCGTGCAGCAGCGGCAGGCCGAACACGGCCATGATCGCGTCGCCGATGTACTTCTCGACCGTGCCGCCGTGTTTCTGCAGGATCGCCTGCATCGCCTCGAAGTAGCGGCTGAGTCCTTCACGCAGGGTCTCCGGATCGACGCGCTCTCCGAGATCGGTCGAGCCCTGCAGGTCGCAGAAGACGATCGTGACGGTCTTGCGGACCTCGGCGGCCGCCTCCGGCGGGGCCAGCGGTGCTCCGCAGTAGCCGCACAAGCGGAAGCGTTCGGGGTTCTCCTCCCCGCATTGAGGACAGCGCCGCATCGCGGCGAGTCTAGGCGCCGATCAGCGGTGCTCTGCTAGTCGTCGATCCCCCAGCCGTCGTCGTGCTTCGTCTTCGCGACGATCTTCACGAACGTCGCGTTACCCACTTTGAACTTCGTGAATTCGATGATGCAGGGGTCGAGGTCCGGCTGGGCGTTGCTGCACTTCGGCACATCGCGGAAATTCACGAGGTCGCCGCTGTGGACGAGCTTCATACCGCCGTACGAGCCGCCGGCCGCGGTGACGGCCGCGAGGTTGATGATGAACGTCTTGTATTGCCAGTCGGTCGTGGTGCCAGAATCCATCACGATGCAGCGGCCGATCCCCGTCGCGGTGCAGGCGCTGTTCAGCTCCTGGATCGACACGGCGCGTGGCGACGCGACGCCCGGCATCGTGATGTGCTCGAACTGGCAAGCCGGATTCGGGCAGTCCTGCGATCCGGTCGGATCGCCGGTGCTCACCGTCCCGCCGAACGCACCGACGACGCCGGCGAACGCCGCGTTGTTCGCGAGGTTCGGATCGGTCACGTCGCCGCTGACAGAAACGTACGCCGAGTCGGTCACGTTCGCGGTCGGATCGATCACCGGCGGCATCGAGTAATTGATGCGGTAGTGGGTGAGGCCCGGGACGCCGACGCTCGACGTCGACACACAGGTCACGACCGGCGCTGTGTACGAACACGTCCAGCCTGCGGGAGTCGTCGTCACCGGCGGGATCAGCGTCGCCGTCGGCGGCAGGGTATCGGTGAACGTGACCTCGTGGATGTTGCACGGCCCGTGGTTCTCCGATATCGCGTGCTTCGAGATGAGCCAGTCACCGTTGCTCGCATATCCCGTGAAGGTCAGCGTCTGCGTGAGCTCGATATCGGCCATGCGGTTCGTCTGATCGCAGTCCGCATTTGCGAGAGCCGGGCTCGCGCCGATGGCCAGGCCCGATGCCACCAGCACCGTGACGGCCACGAAAGTGACGAATTGACGTACGACCGCGCGACTCATCTCTACCTCCCCGCTGTTACGAAACCGACAACAAATCTAGGCGGGGAGGCTACCACCCTCGGACGCCACATGGGGCCGATTAGTTTGCGTCGCGCGAGTTAAGCAGAGAACGCCGCGGACATCGCGAGGTAGTCAGACGGGCGTCGCGCTGCCCCGCGCCGCGAGGTACCCAAACCACGTGAGGAGCAGCCACGGAACCGCCCCGCCAAGGGTCGCGCCGATCCACGGGTCGAACATCAAGGGAAGCATCAGGCTGCCGAAGCATGCGACGGGCAGGCCGAGAACGTAGCCGAGCGACGTCCCAATTTTGGCCTGCCGTGAGCGAGCCCGACCCAGCCAGAAGATGAAGGCCATGGCAGCGATCGCACTGGCGGGTAGGAAGATCAGGCTTTCGACAAGCATGTTCTTGTCACCGATCGGGAGACCCACATGAGGCTGCTCCGACAGTCTGAATAGCCAGGCCGTCCCGAAGCGCAGCGCGGCCACGACGCTGTGTGTCATCGGTAGGACCAGCGAGCCCGGCACGATCCACACCCATGCGAGTCTCATGGTCAGGCGAGACGCCCGTGCAGCGACGGCCTGATCTATCCGGCGCGCTTTGACGCGGAAGCCTTCGAGCCTTGCCTGCGCTTTGCGGCCTCGACGCTGGCGCGCAACGCGTCCATGAGATCGCCGATGGGACTTTCCGCCGACGATTCGAACACCGGCGCTTTCGCCGCCGGCGTCTTGCTTGCGAGGAGAGCGAGAAGCTCCTCGCGATAGGCATCGGCATGAGCAGACGGAGACCACTCAGCTGCCATCGCGCCGATGAGCTGCTGCGCGGTCTTCACCTCGCGGTCCGACACGGCAAGACCGGAAAGACCGGACGTGAACTCCTCGGGGCTCCGCACCTCATCGGCGAAGAACAGCGTCTCGAGGGCGAGAGCTTTCTCGCGCGGGCGGATCGCGACGATGTGCGGCCTGGTCCGGAGTACGAATCGGCCGATCCCCACCATCCCGGCGGTCTGCATCGCGCGCAGCAGAAGGACGTATGGCTTCTCCGCGCCTGCGCCGCGAACTGGACCGACGTGATAACTCTTCTCGAAGAAGACCGGGTCGATCTCCGCCAGATCCACGAACTCCTCGATCTCGATGGTGCGGCTCCGCTCCGGCGCGATCGACGCCAGGTCGGCCTCGGTCACCGTCACGAGATCGCCGCTCGGGAGCTCCAATCCCCTGACGACATCTTCGGACTCGACCGCCTCTCCCGCGTCGGCCGATCCGAACGGCTCGGGACCGGACCTGCCGGTCGGCGACGGCTCGGATCGCGCCTCACGAACGTCCGGAGAGGACTCCGGCTCGGACGACTCCGGCTCGAAGGTCGGCGCCTCCTCGGCCCGCGTCACGCGTTCGTAGCGCACCCGTTTGCCGGTACGCCGATCGTAGAGATGGAAGCGAACGTCCTTCGGAACGGTCGCCGGATAGAGCTTCACCGGGATGCTCACGAGGCCGAAGCTGATGCTGCCGGTCCACACCGCTTGACTCATTCGCCACCGCCCCCAACACGCTTCGAGCCTGAAGTTCGGAGCGCCGCCCTGATTCTCGCAAACTCTGCTACCGCGGTGTCGACGATCGCGCGTCTTGGCTCACGGCGCGCAGCGCCGTGACCGACACCGGACGCGGGGACACATAGGATGCGCTCGCTTGAGTACCGAGCTCGTCTTCCCAGCGCAGCTGATCCTCGCCTTCGTGACCATGAGCCTGCTCGCGAGGTGGTACGTCGCGCCTCGCCTGGCGCGCCTTCCGCGGGAATCCGCGCTCCAGCCGCTTCTCGCTCTGCACACCTTCCGGTACATCGGACTGGTCTTCCTGGCTCCGGCGGCAGCGCCGTCGCTGGCGCAGAGCTTCGCGATACCCGCGGGGTTGGGCACCGCCCTCGCCGGGATCCTCGCGCTCGGCTCCATCGCGGCGCTTCGCGCGCGCTCCCGACTTGCGATCCCATTGATCTGGGCCTTCAGCATTGAAGGCCTCGCGGATCTCGCGAACGCATTCATCCAAGCGCGGAGCGCCAGCGTGGTGAGCGAGCTGGGCGCCGCCTATTACGTGCCGATCGTCATCGTGCCCGCCGCCGTGGTCTCGCACGTGATGATCCTCGGGCTATTGCTTCGCCGCTCTCCTTAATGATCGCTGAGCCGACGGACAGACTCGAAGCTAACGCAAGCCGATCGACCCGAGCACGACGGCCGGCACGAGCAGCGCCGTCGGCACCCACATGAACGGTGGCACGTCACCAAGGCCCACGGCGATGCCTGCCGCAGCGTACGGCCGAAACACGAGGAACCAGAAGGGAAGCACGACAAGACCGGCCAGCGTCAGTGCCGCAAGCGCCCACCCGTGTCCCGCGCGCAGCGCGAACAGAGCGATCGCGATGACGAGGACGCCTGCGGCTGCGAGCATGCTCCCGAGCGCGATCATGAGGAGCGAGCGCAGGCGGGAGAGCGCTGGATCGGCGAGGAGCGATGTGGGATCGGCACCGAAGAGAGCCGCGTCGGTTCGGGGCGACAGGACAAGCATCGTCCTGCCGGTGGCGGTGTCATGCAGGAACGGTGCGAGCACACCGATGAGGAGCCACACCGCTCCGTAGAGGACGAACAGGACGGTACTAGCGCCGAGGGGACTGGCCCAGCCTGGGCTCGCGTCGTTCATGCGTTCGGCATGCTAAGCGACAGCTCAATGAGTTCCGGCACTCAGAGGGCCACGCTACTTGCCTCGGCTGGCTCTCTCAACTGGCCGCCGCCATTCGCGGCGCCGTTCCAGGCGCGACACCGCGGCCTCGAGGATCGATTTCATGAACGTTTGGTACGGGATGCCGGCGCGCGCCGCTTGGCGCTTCACGCGACCCAGCAGGTCGGCTGGTACGCGAAGCGACACGGCGACTGTTCTGGGCCGAGCAGAGAACAGCTCATCGACGTGCGCGTCGAACTCCTCGTCCGACATGTCGTCGAATGGATCGCGCCACTTCTCGGCAGTCTTCATCGGTAGTAGCTCCTGGCGGCTCGGCGTCCAGCCTGTGGATCGTTCGAGACCTGATCCACCTCGGCACGCGTGATCCCGCGCTCCGGGTGGTCCCGCTCCAGGTGCCGGATATTCGTCGCGTCCCACACCACGGGGCGGTGGTCCATTTGCCGCAGGAAGTATATACGCTGTGAGCCATGATCGTCATACAGCGAATCAATACAGACCAGCGCGCCGCAATACGTGCGCAAGGCATCGTCGTCGTGCCGGCGTCACCCGGACCAACGAGGCGTTGCGCACGCGCCGATCGTCAGCAGGTCTCCTCTTGACAGCCGACCAGGCTGGGGCGTACACCTCGCGCCGGCGCGGGAGGGGAAATGCCGCACTACGTCGTCCCGGCGGGGGCGGCCATGGCCCACGGTCTGATCCAGGTCACGCTCAGCCTCGGCGCGAACGCGAACAACGCTCGGAGCGCTGCCGTTCTGTGCTGCCCAGCCAAAACACTGGTGATGCTTCGTGGATCAGTAGCGCTAGTTAGCGCGAACGAGCGGGGAGGTCACGAATGGCGATAGACGCGACGACGCTGCACACGGAAGCTCACAGCACGAACGCGGCGCACGCCTTCATTGTCCTGCACCTCATGGAGGACGCGAAGGCCGGTGAGGTGCCGAGGCTTCTGAGCGCAGCGGCCGAAAGGCAACAGCTCAGGTCGGACGAGTACGCGTTCACTCAATTCGCCGGGCTCTTCGTCGTCATCGTCAAGCTCGGCGAACACGGCTCGGAGTCAGAGGTCACCGAGACGCACAACCGGCTGGACAAGATCAGCGCGGAGTTCCTCAACATCAGGACGGACAACCCCGGACCGCAGATCGAGTTCGAGCGCCATCACTGATGCTTCGGAGATCAGTAGCGCGCTAGTTAGCGCGCGCCACCAGCAACGCCGGAGCCATTGACGCGGGTCTGCGCCCATCGGGCGATCTGCGACCGCGTCGTGACACCGAGGCGCTTTCCGAGCGAGCGCACCAGGCGTGTCGCCTGGGACGGGGGCACCCGCAGCTGCGCGGCGATGCGGCGATCCGTCAGGCCCCGTGAGACGAGCGCGGCGACGCGTTCATCGCGAGAGTTGAACATCCCGCGGGCGCGGGCGCGAGCTCCGACGCGCCGCTTCAGGGCGCTATCGAGCGCCGTCACGTAGCGAAGCGCTCCGAATGCGACGAGCTGCGCGCGGTGCACGCGGAGCTCGCGCCGCGCCGCGACGCGTTCGGACGGCCGCGAGAGGCGCGCGGCGGCCGCGCTCGCGCGTCGATACGTCGCTCGCACGCGCGCGTCCAGCGCCTCATACGCTCGGACCACCTCGTCGAACCGTTCCGCCGCGTCACCGCCGTGACAGAGCTCGCTGACCGCAGCGATCTCGAGACGCACGAGGCGAATCGGCGCGGTGTCGCGCCCGGAGAAGTACGAGAGGTCCGCCGAGAGTTCATCGATCCATGCCGTGTCGCGGCGCGCCTCGGCCACCTCGGCGGCGTTGAGGAACGCCGTCATCCCCATGCCCGGGACGCTCATCGTCAGCTCGACGGCCTTCTTCGCCGCGGTCGCCGCTTCGTCGAGCCTGCCGAGCCCGAGGAGACACTGCGCTCGGTACGACCAGTAGATCATGCGGCGGTCTGGCTCATTGCGTTCGGCCTCCGGACCGATCTCGTCGTAGATCGCGAGCGCGGCCTCGCCCTCGCCCTGATCGGACATCACGTGGGCCAGGGCCGTCTTCGCGGCGCTCGCCGCCACGGTCCCGGGCGGCGCCAGGGCCACCGCCTGCTCCGCGAATGCGCGCGCTTCGGCGTATCGGCCGAGGTTGACGCACATCGTTGTGGCGTTAGCAAGCAATCTCGCCTGAGCGAACTCGAGGCCATGCTTGGTCGCCAGCTCGAGACCGGAACGGAGCGGCTCCAGGGCTGCCTGGTTGCGGCCGATGAACAACAGCGCGCGAGAAAGCTCGAGGTGCGCGTTCACGGCCTCGGCTCCCAGCCCGCGCTCGGCTCCAAGGCGCACCGCGTGTTCGAGATGCGTGATCGCCTGAGCCCGACCGAGACGTGCCTCGGCGGCACCGAGCAGCGTCATCGCCTCGACCTCCACGCTCGGCGCGCGGTACTTCTGCGCGACCGCGAGCGCCTTCCGCGCGAGGTCCGCGGTCGCCGGTAGGTCCTGCTCGGCCCACGCGAGATCGGCGTGCCGGACCAGCGCCTCCGCCAGGAGCAGACCCGGACGTCGCTTGAGCTGTTCGATCGCGCGCAGGACGGAGCTCTTTGCCGCGACCCGGTCGCCCTGCATGCGCAGCACGGCCGTGAGCCGCATGTCGAGACGCGCGCGGCGTAGATAGTCCTTGGACAGGTCGCGCGCGCGGAGCAGCGCCGCCTCGGCCTCGGCCGCGCGACCCGCAGCCTGGAGCGCGGCGGCAAGCTCTTCGAGCACATCCGCTTCCTCCGCGCGACCCTCGGCGATCTTCGCGGCGTCACGCAACAGGTCGATCGCTGCCACGGGCGCGCCCAGACGGATGGCGGCGGCGGCACCCTCGCGCGAGTAACGCAGTGCCTTGGCGGTCTCGCCAGCTGCCGCAAAGAGTCGCGCGAGGAGCGGGACTCGCGAAGGATCGGGGCCGAGGCGTTCCAGCATGTCGGCGACCCGGCGGCTCAGCTGGGCGCGCCGCGACGGAGTGATGGCACTCGCGACCGCGTCGCGCGTGAGCGCGTGGCGGAACTGGTAGATCTCGGCCTGCGTCGAGGCGCGTTCGAGTAGCTGCGCCGAAACAGCGGCGCCGAGATCGTCCGCGGCCTCGCGCTCGCCGCGCCCCGAGAGCCCGACGAGCACGTCATGACGCAGCGGGACGTTCGCGACCGCGGCGGCCTCGAGCAGCTCGGCGACCGGACGGCCGCGCTGCTCGGCGAGCCGTGTGACACGCAGCTGGACGGAGTCGCGCACGGTGCGCGGCAGCGGGAGACGATCGGCCGTCGCGTCGGGGTCGTCGACGGCGGTCTTGAGCAGCTCCTCGACGTAGAACGGCACGCCCTCGGAGCGCTCGTACACGGCGCGAGCGAGCGCATCGTTCGCGCGCTCTGGGAGCATGGCGGCCGTCATACGCGCGACTCCCGCGCGATCGAGCCGCGGGACGGTGATCGTCGCGAGACGGCGCTCGTGATCGAGATCGGTGAGGAGCGCGCGTAGTGGGTGGTCTGGACCCACGTCCTCGTCGCGGTACGTGAAGACGACCAGGACGCTTCCGCGCAGCGTCGTCGCCAGATAGCGCAGGAGATCCCGGCTCGCGGAGTCAGCCTCGTGAAAGTCCTCGAGCACGAGGAGAACGGGACGGAGCGAAGCCGCGTCTTCGAGGAGCAGATGGATCGTACGGAAGAAGCGGTCGCGGCGCTCCTCATCAGGGATCGCGGAATCGTCCGCGGCGCCGGGGACCTCGAGCTCGGGCAACAGTCGCCGCAGCTCGCCGGTCAGCGTCCCGAGGAGTCGCCGGAGGATCTCGCTCCCGCGCGCCTGCGCGTACGGCCGAAGCGCCGCGACGAATGGCTGATACGGGAGCGCGGCACTCGCGTACGAGCTGCCACCGAAGACATAGAAGCCGTCATCGTGCGCCATCCGCGCGAGCTCGCGGCAGAGCCGGCTCTTCCCCACCCCGGCCTCGCCGGTGAGTGCGACGATGCGGCTCTCGCCGGTCGCGGCGGCGCCGAGGTGCTCGAGGAGCGATGCGAGCGGCAGCTCGCGCTGCACTAGCTCGGGACAGACGACGAGGCCGGTCGCCCCACGCAGGGCGGGGAGAACGAGCAGGCCCGGGAGTCGCATCGCGGGACCGAGCACGCGCGGTGCCGAGCGCGATGCCCCGAGCTCGACCTCGAAGACGTGCACCGACTGCGCGACGCCCTTGAGCTTCCAGGATCCCATGTCGCGCATCGGCGCGACCGCGCCGGTGCGGACCAGTGAGCGGACCGTATCGGTCACGAGGATGCGTCCCGCCTCGGCCTGCTGCGCGAGGCGCGCCGCGACGATGACGGAGCTACCGACGTATCCCTTCTCGTGCTTGACCGCTTCGCCCGTGTTGATACCGATCGCCGCGCGGAGCGGGAAGTCGGGATTCCGCTCGGAGTGCCGCCTCGCCCGGCGCATGACGCCGACGGCGCAGCGCACCGCGTCGCCTGGCGTCTGGAAGACGACGTAGAAGCTGTCGCCCTCGGTCTTGATCTCGGCGCCGCGGTTCGA
>WNGB01045538.1_pt1 | contig 10064 bp, 8 predicted proteins | sample 5400681 | NCBI WGS metagenome assembly WNGB01 (sample SAMN13153367, study PRJNA577476) | soil metagenome | isolation source: 115 cm soil or saprolite under grassland replicate 2 | place: USA:California | collected 2016-06-15
CACGACGCGATGGTGGAGGCGATGCTGCGGGGCTGGCGGGCCCAGCAGACCGCCCGCGGGTTGCGTGAGGACACCATCGACGCCCGGGAGCGGCTGGTGCGTCGGTTCCTGGAGTTCAGCAACGAGTACCCGTGGCAGTGGGGACCGTCGCATGTGGAGGAGTGGACGGTGTCGTTGACCGGCGAAAGCCACCTGGCGCCGTCGACGATCCGCGGCTACCAGACCGATCTGCGGCTGTTCAGCGAGTACCTCACCGACGGCCGCTACGGCTGGGCGGTGGAGTGTGAGAAGGCGTTCGGCAGCCACCCGGTGGCGATCTGCCATGAGTGGAACACGATCGCGCATCTCAATGACTACGAGGGCAACCCGGAGGCCCGCCCGCTCACCCGCGAGGAGTTGCAGCGGTTCCTCGACTACGCCGATGAGCAGGTGGAGCGGGCGGTCCGCGCGAAACGCAAGGGCGCCCTGGCCGCCTACCGGGACGCCACCCTGTTCAAGGTGATCTACGGGTGGGGGCTGCGCCGCACCGAAACCTCCAAGCTGGACGTGGTCGACTGGGGCCGCAACCCGGCGGCGGCGGAGTTCGGGCGGTTCGGGATGCTGCATGTGCGCTACGGCAAGGCCGTGCGCGGCCAACCACCGCGGCGGCGCAACGTCGCCTCGGTGATGGCCTGGGCGGTCGAGGCAGTCGCCGACTACGTCGACAACATCCGGCCCCGGTTCGGCTGCGCCGACCATCCGGCGCTGTGGGTGACCGAGCGAGGTGGGCGGATCAAACCGGCGGAGATCAACGCCCGGTTCGTCGCCTACCGCGACGCGATCGGCCTGCCCGATGTTCTCTCGCCCCACAGTCTGAGGCACTCCTACGTTATCTGTACTGCCTCTGACCCTGTGAGGGACGTGGGTTCGGCGGCGTGACACGCCGGTGCCTTACGAATATCCGGTACTTGCTGTGGCATGTCAGTTACGTTCTGTCACGTGACCGAGTTGATCAGCGTGGTGTTGTGACCGAGTTGATCAGCGTGGTGTTCCGGGCGGAGCGGGCGGTGTCTCCCCTCGACGGATCCGAGCTGTGGGTGGTGCTTGATCCCGGGCTCGTCATGCACCGGGAGGCCAGCGACTTCCTGCGGGCGCTGCAAGGGGCCGGCCGTTCACCCAACACGGTCCGTGTCTATGCCGGGCGGGTGGCGAGCTTCCTGGGGTGGTGTGCGAGCCAGGGTGTCGAGTGGTCCTCGGTCAGCCTGGCGGCGCTGGCCCGTTTCAAGCACTTCGTCGAGGCCACCCCCGGCCGGGGCGGGCGGCTGCGCTCGGGCGCCACGGTCAATGCCACGCTCACCGCGGTGTGTGAGTTTCTGCGGTTCTGCGCCCGCACCGGGTTGATCGAGGCGGGGGTGGCGGAGCGGCTGTCTGAGCCGCGGTGGCTGCGGTTCACCCCGCCGGGGTTTGATGCCGGCGAGTCCGGCCGGTTCCGCACGGTGCGGGCCCGCGCGTTGAAGGCACGGACGCAGGTCTGGTTTCCGGAGGCGCTGACCGGCGAGCAGGTCGGTGCGGTGCTGGCCCGCTGCCGTCGGCCCCGCGAGCAGTTCATGGTGATCCTGCTGCTGGACACGGGCGTGCGGATCGGTGAGGCGCTGGGCCTGCGCCGGGCGGACATGCACCTGCTGCCGGACTCACGCGGGCTGGGCTGCACGGTGGTGGGCGCGCATGTGCATGTGCGGCACCGGGTCAACCCGAATGGGGCGCTGGCCAAGTCCCGGTTCCCGCGCATCGTGCCCGCCAGCGACGCGGTGCTCGCCAGTTATGCCGACTGCCAGTACGAGCGGGCGGAGATCCTCGGTGAGGACGCCTGCGACATGGTGTTCGTCAACCTCTACCACGAGCCTTTGGGCGCGCCTTTGACCTACCGTGCTGCGAAGCGGCTGTTTGAACGGCTGGCCAGGGACTGCGGTTTCGCGGTGCGGCCGCACATGTTCCGGCACACGGCGGCCACCGGCTGGGTCCGAGCCGGGACCGATCTTGACGTGGTGCGGGCTTTGCTCGGCCACGCGTCCCTCGCCTCGACGACCGTGTACTTGCATGCCCGTGACGAGGACAAGCGCCGGGCGGTTGAGGCCGTCGCCGCGGGGAGGCGATACCGGTGAGCCGCCGAGCGCTGCAGGTGGCTGCGGCCATTGACGCCCGCGGGGAACGGCTCGGTGAGCGCGGGTGGCTGCAGTGGCTGCGGGCCGGGCTGGATCCGGCCTGGCGTGCTGGGGAGTGGGACGGTGAGCGCTTGTTGTTCACCGGCGATCTGGGGTCGGCGCGGACCGCGGCTTGGGCGTGCCGCACCCCGGGGTGCATGACGGCAACGCGCCGCCCGTCGGGCCGCTGTGATGGCTGCCGCCGCGCCCGGGTAGGCGCGGGCCTGTCCTGGGCGGAGTTCGACGCCGCCCCGCCGCCGCGGGCGACCAGGCCGCTGCTCCGCGGGAGTTGCTCGGTTCCCGGCTGTGAAGGCGATCTGCACTGTGCCGGCCTGTGTTTCCGGCATGAGCGCTGCTGGGGAAAGGACAGAAGCGAGCCGGTCGAGGTATTCATCGCCCGGGCCCGGCCGCTGCCCCGGGCCGCCGAGTGCCGGGTCGCCGGCTGTGATCGGGAGAGCATCACCCGCCGCGGGTTGTGCCGCTTTCATGACCAGCGGCTGCGCCGCCAGCGCACGATCGCCGCGCTGTCTGGTGACGAGCTGGCAGCCTGGGCCGCCAGCGAGCAGCCCCGGCTCGGGCTGCACCAGTTCTCCCTGGCCGGGCTGTCGGAGCTGCTGCGGGCCGAGTTGCTCTACGCGCTGCAGCAGCGTGACCAGAGCCCGCCGCCGCTGGACCCCACCGAGGTGCGGATCCTGCTCGCCCGCCTCGGCGATGCCGCCTCGCTGCGCGAGGCCGACCCGCAGGTCGTCTGCGAGTCCGGTGGCATGCAGTACAACGCGGCGACCCGAGGGCTGCTCCGCGACCTGCTCCGGCACCTGGACCGGGCCTGGGCCCGGTACTGCGGCGCAGACCCGTTCGCCGGTGATGTGTGGCAGGTGGCGCTGCTGGACCTGCATGTCAACGCCTCCCGCCGCTGGCCGGCCACCCAGGGCGTGATCGACTTCGGCGTCCTCGGGGTGGCCTGGCTGCGGGAGATCGTCAAGGACTGGGCCCGCACCACCGGCCCGTATATGCAACGGCTGCGGGAAACGCTGCGCGCCTGCCAGGCCGCCTCGCACGCCCTGGTCACCGCCGGGCGGACCGGGCCGGCCGGCCTCGGCGCCGGGGACTTCACCCGCATCCTCGACGTGATCAGCACGCAGCGGCGAGCCGACGGCAGCCTGTACTCCGCCAGCCACCGCAACCTGATGATCTACCAGTTCTGCCAGGTCATCGAGTATGGCCGGGCCAGCGGGCTGATGGAGGCGGTGCCCGGCCCGTTCCGGCCCGCCGCCCGGCACCGGGTCCGCGACGAGCCGAACGAGGACGAGCTGGGCAAGGCCCTGCCCGAGATGGTGATCCGCCAGCTCGACGCCTGTCTGCACCTGCTCGGCCCGGCCGGGCGGGCCGGGGCGATCCCCGCCGCCGACCTGCAGCTGATGCACCAGGCGATCTACCAGATCCTGCGCGACACCGGGCGGCGCCCCGGCGAAGTCGTCAGCCTGCGCACCGGCTGCATCGAGGTGATCGGCGGCCAGCACAACCTGATCTACGACAACCACAAGGCCGGGCGGATGCGCCGCCGGCTGCCGATCACCTCCGAGACCGCCGAGATCATCCTGTCCTGGCAGCGGCACCGCGCCCGGCTGCGCGTGCCGCCCGCGCTGGACCGGTGGCTGTTTCCCAGTCCGCTGCTGCGCGCCCGCCAATCCCGCGGGCACGTCACGCCAGCCTGCGTGGCCCGGGTGTTCAAGGTCTGGGTGGCCCAGATCGGCACCATCGACTCCGAGGTGCTCGGCCCAGGTGGCACCCCGGTCCCGTTCGATCCAGCATTGATCATCCCCTACGCACTGCGCCATTCCTACGCCCAAAGGCACGCCGACGCCGGGGTCCCGGTCGACGTGCTCAAAGAACTCATGGACCACGCCGCGGTGGCCACCACGATGGGCTACTACCGGGTCAGCCTCAAACGCAAGCAGCAGGCCATCCGCTCGGTCGGCCCGCTGGCCACCGACGCCGCCGGCAACCCCGCGCCGTTCACCAGCGCCACCGCCTACCAGCGGGCCTCGGTGGCGGTGCCGTTCGGCAACTGCACCGAGCCGTCCAACGTCAAGGCCGGCGGCGGCGCCTGCCCGATCCGCTTCCAGTGCGCCGGGTGCGGCTTCTACCGGCCTGACCCGTCCTACCTCCCGGCCCTCGAACAGCACATCGCCAGCCTGCGCGCCGACACCGAAACCGCCCGCGCGATCGGCGCCGCCGGCTATGTGCTGGCCAGCCTCACCGCCGAGATCGACGCGTTCACCGCGGTCGCCGACACGATGCGGCGCAGGCTGTCCGGACTGGACCCCGCCCAGCGCGCCGAAGTCGAGGAAGCCAGCCGGATCCTGCGCCGGGCCCGCGCCGCCCGCACCCTGCCGCTGACCGACATCACCTCCCGCGCCACGGACACGGCATGACCGCCGCCACCCGCACCCGGGCCATGCTGACCGCCCGCGCGAACGCCAGCCACGACAAGCGCCAGCGCGCCATCGCCGCCGTGCAGGCCCTCGAAGCCGCCGGGACACCGGTCACCGCGACCGCGGTCGCCACCGCCGCCGCAGTGTCCACCTGGCTGATCTACGCCGACGGCGTCCGCGAGCACATGCAAGCCGCCCGGCGCCGCCAAGCCGACCGCGAGCCCGGCCCCCGCACCGCCGCCCCGCCAGGCCGCGGCGAGCCGGCAAGCCAGGCCAGCCTGCGCACCGACCTCGCCGTCACCCGCGACGAGATCCGCCGGCTCCGCGCCGAACAGGACAAGCTCCGCGCCCGCCTCCGCCTCCAGCTCGGCGCCGAGATCGAAGCACCCGACCGGGCCGAACTGATCGCCAGAGTCGCCAGCCTCGAAGCCGCCAGCCGGCAGCTCGCCGCCGAGCGCGACGCCCGCGCCGCCGAAGCCAGCCACGCCCACCGCCGGATCCGCGAACTCGAAGACGATCTCACCGCCGCCCGCGAAAGCTTCCGCCGCGCGATCCGGCAGGCAAACCGGTGACACGCGCCGCACCGCCCACCGCCGCAGTCCTCAGCGTCACCTACATGCCTCACGTGCCTCACACGCTGAAACGCCTTCTACCAGGCATTTTTCTAGATCAAGTACAGATAAACTCCGTGGACCGGCGGTTCATCCAGGAACAGGTGGGTCATCGCTGTGACACCTCCACGGCGATCTATACGCATGTCAGTGGGGACTTCATGAACACGGCGCTGCGCAAGGCCCTGGCCCCCGCCCTAGCCGCGGGCCCGGCGAGCAACGGGAAGGAGTGGTGATGGTCGGCAAGCTCGACTACCGGTGGAACCTGCGCCACGTGATGGCCGACCGGGGCATGTTCGCCACCACCGACCTGATCCCGCTGTTGGCCCAGCGCGGGATCAGGCTGTCGTCCAGCCAGGTCTACCGGCTCGTCGTGGAACGCCCGGAACGGCTGAGCCTGAAGGTGTTGATGGCGCTGCTGGACATCCTCGACTGCACGATGCCCGACCTGATCGAACCGGTCGCCGCCGCCAAACCGGCCCGCCGCAAGGCCGCCTCCGGCGGCGAGGCCGGGGTCGGTGACCTGCGCCCGCGCCGGGCCCGCATCACCGCCGTGGACGGCTGACCGGTGACCGCCGGACCGTCCACGGCGCTCACCGACCCGCTCGGTGTCGTGGTCGACCTCGTCGCCGACATCGAGCCGGCGCTGGACCGTGCGGTGATCGCCGACGTGGTGGAAAACGTCGCGGGAGGCCGGGCCAAGCGGCGCCGGCTCGCCCAGACTCTGCTCAACCGGCCGGCCGTGCTGGCCGACGGCCGATCCCCGGCGCCGCGCGTCGTGGGGGATCTGCTGGCCGCGCTGCGCAAGGCGGGCGCGTCCAGCATCTCGCCACCGGTCTGCGCCGACTGCGGCAAGCGCCTGCGCAGTTTCCAACGTCGCGGCGAGCACTGGTACTGCGGTGGTTGTGGTCCACGGCGTGAACCCTGCACCGGCTGCGGCAAGGCCCGACCCGTCAGCTGCCGCGACCGGAACGGACGCCCTCGATGCGTCCAGTGCCGGCCAGACCACGCACGTGATCCCGTCAACATCGTGGTAGATGTCATCACCGGCATCGACCCAACACTGTCGACCGACCTCGTCACCGCCGCGGTGCGGGCATCCGCGCCCCGAACCGCGCAACGCCAGCAACTGGCCTGGGCGGTCGGCGACCGGCCCGACCTGCTCACCGGGGCCGGTGCCGAAGCTCCCATCCCGGCGGTGCTGCGGCTGATCGACCAGCTCCGCGACGTCGGCGCGCGGACCATCACCCATCCGGCCTGCCCGCGCTGCCATCGACTCATCCACCTGCACCGGCGCATCGACGGCCGGTGGCTGTGCCGCAACTGCGTGGCCAAGTCCCGCGCCCAGCCCTGCGCCCGCTGCGGCGTCGTGCGCGAGGCCGCCACCCGCGACGAGCACGGCAGGCCGTTGTGTCCCTACTGCCTGACCACCGACCCGGCCAACCAGGAGACCTGCATCGGCTGTTCCCGCCGTCGTCCGGTCAGCGTCCGCAGCCCGGACGGTCCACTGTGTCCGTCCTGCCGCCCAGTCAAGACAATGACGTGTTCGATCTGCGGCCGCCACGCACCGTGCTACATCTCCAAGACCACCGGCGAGCCATGGTGCGACGCCTGCAACCAGCGCTGGGCACACTGCACCAGCTGCACCCAACTGCGGCCCGTCCGCGGCGGCACCCGCGACAAACCGCTGTGCGCCACCTGCACCCGCCCGGACCCCGAGTTCTGGCACAGCTGCCCGAGCTGCGGGCAGCCAGATCGGGTCCACAATGGACGGCGCAGATGCGCACGCTGCACTATCCAGCAAAGGCTTCACCAACTGCTCGGCGACGACAGCGGCGAGATCCGCCCCGAACTGCAAGCCCTCTACCGCGCCCTCACGGCCACGAACCGGCCCGACACCGTCACGGCGTGGCTCGACCGCAGCCCCGCCCCGACCATCCTGCACAATCTGGCCGGACAGCCGCTGACGCACCGAACCCTCGACGAACTTCCTGCCGGCAAACCGGTCGAACACCTGCGCAGCGTGCTCGTCGCCATCGGAACACTGCCGGCCCGCGACGAACAGATGGCCCGCCTGAAACGCTGGATCGCCAACACCATCACCGACCGGCCCAACCCCGACGAGCAGCACCTGCTGCACCGCTACGCGGTCTGGCACCTGCTGCGCCGGCTGCGCCAACGCACACAGGGCAACGAGGTCACCCACAGCCAGCTCGTCACCGTCCGCCAGCACATTCGCGGTGCCCTCGCCCTGCTCAACTGGCTCACCACCCACAACCTCACCCTGGCCACCAGCCGACAACCAGATCTCGACTCGTGGCTCACCAGCCAGGAGGTCACCCACCGCCGCGAGGCCGGGCACTTCATCCGCTGGGCCAAACAGCAGAAGCTGACCCACCTGGACTTCCCCGCGACCAAATGGGCCGGCCCACAACGCGTCATCGACAGCGAGGCCCGCTGGGAACAGGCCCGCCGGCTGCTGCACGACGACACCCTCAAACCCGAAGACCGCGTCGCCGGCCTGCTCGTCACGCTCTACGCCCAGTGGCCATCCGTGATCAGCCGCCTCACCCTCGACGACGTCCTGACCAGCAACAACGAAGTACGCCTGCGGCTCGGCCACGAACCCGTCGTCCTCCCCGAACCCCTCGCCAGCCTCGTCCTCCAACTCGCCGCCACCCGCCGCGGCCACGCCGCCATCGGCGACCAAGGAACCTCCCACTGGCTGTTCCCCGGCGGACAACCCGGCCGTCCCATCAGCGCGTTCCAACTCGCCGAGCGACTCCGCCAGCACGACCTGCACCCCGGACAGTCCCGGTCGACCGCCCTGTTCCAACTCGCCACCGACCTGCCCGCCGCGATCCTCGCCCGCATGCTCGGCATCCACATCAGCGTCGCCGTCGCCTGGCAACGCGCCAGTAGCGGCGACTGGACCACCTACGCCGCCGACGTCAGCCGCCGCACCGACCCAGCAAGATAGGCATTCGGACAGTTGGAAAACCCGACGTCGCCAGAGGCCGTCTACCCAGAAGAAGCCGTCACCGGGCACCGGGCGTTCCTCGCCCGACGCCGAGCCCTGCGACCCAGCGAGGAATACCGCACCCCCACCGACGAAGAGTGGGAGGACTTCCTCGGCCATTTCGAACGACGCAAGGTTGCCCTCGGCACCTGCGCACGCGTGTTCGGCACCGCCTGCATCCACGAGCACGCCTGCATCCGCTGCGCGCTGCTGCGCCCAGACCCGGCGCAACGGCACCGCCTGCTCGAAGTCCACGACAACCTGCTGGCCCGCATCACCGAGGCCGAACGCGAACGCTGGCTCGGTGAGGTCGAAGGCCTGCGCGTCAGCCTCGCCGCCGCCAAGCACAAACTCGCCCAACTCGACGAACTCACCACCCGCCGATCCACACACCTCGGCATGCCGAGCTTCCCCGACGTCGCCGGCCGCACCATCACTCGGTAACACAGCACGCTATGTCCATTTTAGCATATATTGCCCGAGTTCAGAGAATGCATCAACGGTCACCACTGGGCGCAACGCCAGGCGACCAAGGCCGGGATCGGCCACACCAGCATGGACAACGCCTTCGGCACGGTCGCCGACCCGGCCGCGGTGCAGGCCATCTGCGACCGCCTGGGCCCGGAGCAGATCGACGCGCTGCTGCGCAAGTGGCTGGCGATCCTGCCGCACCCGTTCACCCCCGACGACCGCGCCGCCGGCTACCGCTACCACCTGTCGATCCTGCAGGCAGAGTTCTCCCTGACCCAGATGCTCAACCGCCCGGTGACGGGCCGGATCTTCTTCGAACAGGTCATCCGGGACAATCTCGACATCGGCCGCCCCGACCAGGTCGGCCTGGTCTTCAACCGCCGCCTCACACGCACCGGCCCCCGGGCGACCCCGGGCCGGTTCCGCACCAGGATCATCACCGAAGGGGTCACCCCGAGCCTGCACGTGGACTACAAGCACGCCACGATCAAGCAATACCACAAAGAAGGCCGGGCGCTACGCACCGAGACCACCATCAACGACACCCGCGACTTCGGAATCGGGAAACGGTTGACGAATCTGCCCGCCCTGCGGGAGATCGGCTTCACCGCCAACCGGCGCCTACTCGGCGTCCAACGACTCGACCACAACCCGATCACCGCAACCACCGCCCTGGCTGCCGTCACCGACCCGATCACCACCCCCACCGGCACCCGCGTGGCCGGACTACGGCTGGGCCACCAACGCAGCCACGCCCTGCTGTCCGCCCTGCTGATCTTCCGACTGCAGCCGGCCGGGTTCACCAACCGCGACCTGCGCGCACTGACCGCGCAACTACGCGGACTTCAACCCGGGACCATCTCCACCGGCCAGATGACCTACGACCTGCGCCGACTACGCCTGCACGGCCTGATCGAGAAGATCCCGCACACCCACCGCTACCGAGTCAGCGACACCGGCCTGCCCATAGCGATGTTCCTCACCCGCGTCCACGACCGCTTCCTGCCCACCGGCCTGGCCCACCTGGCCGACCCCACCGCCACCGGACCCCTACGCACCGCCGCCACCAGATACCAGCAGGCCATCGACGCCCTCGCCCACCACAGCGGACTGGCCGCCTGAACCCGACCCAGCCACCCAAAACCCGACTCAAAATCCCGGCTCCGCCGGACCTAGCCCTGTAGCGAGCGACCTCATACCGCCGAGTGGGGGGGCCGTGACGGTCCCGGAGGGACCGGCACGGCAAGTTGATCAGGATCACGTTCGATCATCGGGAGGGAGTCTCCGGGACGGAGACTCCCTCTGCCGCCGGTCGTAGCCTCGGGGTTGCTGACACCGGGGAGGCTCC
>WNGB01015541.1_pt1 | contig 10063 bp, 5 predicted proteins | sample 5400681 | NCBI WGS metagenome assembly WNGB01 (sample SAMN13153367, study PRJNA577476) | soil metagenome | isolation source: 115 cm soil or saprolite under grassland replicate 2 | place: USA:California | collected 2016-06-15
TGTCAATCGATATGCGAGCGACTTTCTTGCCGGTCCGACACCTTCGCCGGCAAACAAATCAAACAACTCCACGCTTTCCAAGAGCGGCTCGCGCGGTTCTTTAATGATGTGCAAAATCGTTTCGTGCGGAACTTCTTCAGGCACAATCATCGCAATATCGCGCGTGACAGCGGGGAATCGTTCGATGTCGCGAAATCCTTTTGCCGATGCTTGTCTTTCCAATACAAGGTCGGCGCGCAGTTCCGCGAAGAAAATCGAACCCGGCACGTCTATTTCCGCTGCGCGCGCTGTAGCAAGTTGTCCGGCAAAACCGATGACTCGATCATCAGAGAGAATTTCAGTGGCCAAAGCAAAATCGGGCCGGTCAACCCGGCGAAACGATACGTTCCCAATCGCCAACGATTCAATCACGCCCTTTAAATCGAAGAACTCGAGCGTTGTTTGCTTTTCGCTCAGTCGCCAATGTGGCGCGCTAGTTACATTACCCCATACCAAAAGCCCGAGGCGGCGTTCTTCGTTCCCTGCCGGCGGCACGAACACGCGACCGATCTCGAAAATGGCCACGCGCTGGAGGCCAGTCCGTACATTTCGGTCGAGTATACTCACGAGTCCAGGCAGCAGACTCGGTCGCAGTGCCACATGATCTTCACTTAAAGGGTTACACAGATTGATTGCCTTTTCGTCGAGCGCGATCGCTCCCCGCGAAATTAGCTTCGATGTCCGCACTTCCAAAAGGCCACGCGCGACCAATTGATCGCGCAACGATGATTCAAGATCATGGGAACGATCCGCGGCACTCGATGAACTGGACCGGCTTCGATCAGTTCCCGGAACCTTGTCGATCCCATATCCACGAACAATTTCCTCGATAAGATCGACGTCACGCTGCAAATCCTGTCGATAACTCGGAATCTTCCAGGTTCCACCCTTGCTCGTGCTCTTGGTTTTCTTTAGCCCGAAGTGCGTGAGAAGTTCGTCAACTGTTTTGGAGTTGATCGAAACTCCAACAACTCGATCACACTTTTCATAGCTCAGCGAAACGTCGGCGGGATTCGCTGGAGGTTTTCCAGCGGTCCTAATTTCTTTTGCCGGGGTCCCGCCGGCGATCTCGCGGATCAATTCAGTTGCCCGCTGGGAGGCGCGCAAAACCATATCGGGATCCACTCCGCGTTCGAACCGATAGCTCGCGTCGGTTGGCAGATTCAACTCGCGCGCGGTCCTGCGGACGCTCGCCGGCAAAAAGTACGCGCTCTCCAGTAAAACGTTTTTGGTCGAATCAGTCACACCCGTTTCTTCGCCGCCCATGACTCCGGCGATTCCAACAGCACGCTCTTGATCGGCGACGACACAGGTGTCCGGCTTGAGTGAGTAAGTCTTTCCATCGAGCGCGAGAAATTTCTCGCCGTCGCGCGCCAGCCGCACATTGATGCCACCCCTCAATTTATCGGCATCGAAAGCGTGCGTCGGTTGGCCGAGCTCCAGCATTACGAAATTGGAGACGTCGACGATGTTGTTGATCGAGCGAATGCCGACGCTCTCGATCTTCGCGCGCAACCATTGCGGGCTCGGACCCACTTTCACATTGTCGATCTTGCACGCCGAGAAAAATGGACATTCGCGCGTCGCGGCGATGGTCACGCCTGATTTCTTGATCTCGACCTTCGCTTCGCGCGGCGTTGACTTGAGCTTCTTTCCGCTCAGCGCCGCGATCTCACGGGCGAGACCAAAATGGCTCAGCAGATCGCCACGGTTTGGCGTGATCTCGACATCGAGAATCGTGTCCGCGGGAAAAAGATCACCGATCGGCGCGCCGACTTTTGCATCCGGCGACAAAATCAACAGGCCGGACGGATCTTCGCCGAGGCCGAGCTCGATTGGGCTGCAAAGCATTCCTTCCGATTCGACACCGCGCAGTTTGCTTTTTCGAATCTCAGTTCCGTTCGGCAACTTTGCCCCCGGCAACGCGAGCGGAACTTTGTCGCCGATTTTGTAATTCGTCGCGCCGCAAACGATTTGGCGTTTCGCGCCGCTGCCGTCATCCACTTCGCAAACTGTGAGCCGATCAGCATTCGGATGGCACGATGCCGCGGTGATTTGCGAAACGATCACCTTGTCGATCTTCGCGCCGCGCGTCTCGATGTTTTTGGTTTCAATTCCGGCGCGAGTCAGCAATTCGGCAATCTCTTCCGGATTTTTTGGAAGATCGACAAATTCGCGCAGCCAATTGACGGAAAATTTCATGCGAACTGCCGGAGAAACCGCAGATCGTTTTGCGCGAACAGGCGGATGTCGGGAATATCGAACAGAATCATCGCGAGGCGATCCATGCCGAGGCCGAACGCGTAGCCGCTCCACTTTTCCGGATCGTAAGCTTTATCGCCTCGCGCTTTGTTGACCGCTTCGAAAACGGCCGGATGAACGATGCCACAACCGGCCACCTCGATCCACCGCTCTCCGCCCTTAAGAACTTTTGATCGCATGTAGACCTCCAAACTCGGCTCGGTGAACGGGAAGTAATGTGGACGAAATTGAACTTCGGTTTCAGGACCAAAAAGTTCCCGCAGGAAGAATTCGAGAGCGCCTTTGAGGTCGGCGACGCTCACGTTCTCGTCCACGTAAAGGCCTTCGATTTGATGAAACTGCGCGCTGTGGGTCGCGTCGATCTCGTCGCGGCGATAAGCCGCACCGGGAGCAATGACGCGGACGGGCGGAGGCGCGGATTCCATTGCCCGAATCTGCACAGTCGAGGTATGGGTTCGAAGCAAGCGTCCATCCGGCAGATAGAATGTATCCTGCTCATTACGCGCGGGATGATCTGGGGGTGTGTTCAGGGCATCGAAACAATGCCATTCATCTTCAATGTCCGGTCCGTCAGCGAGCGAAAAGCCCATCCTACGGAAAATTTGAATTGACTGTTGGAGCATTTGAGTGAGCGGATGTCGCGAGCCGCGCTCAAGCGGTAAATAACCGGAGTATCCAGTGAGGGCGACCGAACGGGTGCTATACCCAGAATACCCAGAGTATGCGCTGGGCACAGTGACCCCCGGCAGCGATATGTCAATGCCAGCCAGCGCCACGCTTTCTTTTTCCGATCTAAGTTTTTCCGCACGTCCTTCAATCGCCGCAGTCACCGCGTTGCGCGCTTCGTTGAGTAATTTGCCGACCACAGGACGCTCCTCTTTGCCGAGCGTCTTCATTTGCTCGCCCCAGACGGAAATGCTGCCGCTGCGCCCAAGATAGCGCACACGAACGGCATCGAGCGCTTTTTCATCGAGCGCGTTTTCGATTTCGCTCAAGGCGTCGTCTCGGAGTTGTTCGAGTGGATGCATGATAGGAAGTTAAAAGTGTTACAAGAGTTACATGGTTACAAAGGCTAATCGCCTCCGTTGTTGTAACCTTTTAACTCTTGCAACCTTTTTGACTTCTCTGTTCTACGCCGCTTTCTTGGATTTGCTCGCCAGCGCGCTCTTTGCTTGATCGACAATTGCCTTGAATGCCGCTTCATCGGTAACGGCGAGATCGGCCAGAATCTTTCGATCGAGGCCGATGCCGGCGGCCTTCAGCCCTTCTGCGAAACGACTGTAGCTGATTCCGTGCGCGCGCGCTGCCGCGTTCAAGCGCTGGATCCAAAGATAACGGAAGGTGCGTTTGCGGGTTTTGCGGTCACGATAGGCCCAATATTGGGCTTTCATGGTCGCGTCTTTTGCGTAGCGGAAAAGTTTCGAACGGCGTCCGCGGTAACCCTTCGCTTTTTTTAAGACTCGTTTGCGTCGGGCCCGGCTGGCCGGCGCATTAGTAGCTCTTGGCATTGTGTTTCGTTCCGAATCGCTTCGGAGCTCCTCGTTCAGCGAGCTGTTGTTTCATTGCCGATCTTCGCGACCTCACTCGCTGATGCGGCCCCGCTGCGCGGGACCAGATGCGCAGATCGTCACGACGCGGAAGCGTCGAGCGAGCAAGATAAGTAGCAACTCGATAATGACAACTGCTTTTGGCAAAGTCCCGCAAATCCAAAGCTCCAAGCTCAAGTGTCATCCCCCTTGGTCGCCGCGGCGGCCTCGGGATGACCGCCGGTTTGATTGGCTGGATTTGATTGTCACGCCGAATGCCACATGCACGAACGCCCGCGTCTGGTATAATGCGCGCGTGCATTGGCTTGGTCGTTATCGGCTGTTCATTCTGGTGTCCATTTGCGTGTTTTGGACGGGCCTGATTTTTCTCGGCCATTTTTTTCCAGCAACGCCGTTTCTCTCGATTGCGTGGCGCGGCGAACAGAGCTTCCAGGATTTGCTCCGGCGCGAGGGCCGAAAAACGACGGCGCCCAAGGATTTTGTTTTTCTCGGGCTCGATCAGAGCACATTGCAATTGCCGCCGCTGGCGCCGGAAGAAGTCGCGAACAACCGCGCGTTTCAACTGATGACCGAACGGCCATTCCCGTGGTCACGTGAAGTCTGGGCCCTTCTGCTCGATCGATTGTTCGCGGCGGGGGCGCGCCTCGTCGTGTTCGACGTGCTTTTCAACCCCCTAAACGATGGCGATCCGGCATTTCACGCCGCACTCGATCGTTATCGCGACAAAGTCGTGCTCGCCGCCAATTTCGATATGGAAAATGCCGCGCAGGCCACTACCCCAAACAATACGCTCATTCCGCCCCCGCAACTGCTGGATGATCGCGTCGGGTTCGCGAACTTCTGGCCAGATCCTATCGACGAAAAAGTCCGCGCTGTGACTTATCGCGTGACAAATCGCCAGCTCGCCGGGCTGCCGCCGCATCCGAGCGAGGAAATCTACGAATCGCTGTCCGCGCGTGCTGTCACGAAGATGGGTCACGGGAGCGATGTGCCGAATGATTTTCGTGGCCATATGATTCGCTTTACCGCGCTCGACGCATTCGAGCCACGCCCGCTCTACGAAGTTTTCGATCCGAAATTTTGGCATGCCAACTATGCCGACGGCATGTTTTTCAAGGACAAGATCGTAATGGTGGGACTCTCTGCGCAGGTTCTACATGACCTGGCCGATACGCCAATGAGCCCAATGACACCGGGGCCGGCGCTTCATTTACAGGCGATGGCCGCGGCGCTTCACCATGAATTTCTGCGCGCGACGCCGGAAAAAATCGGGCTGGCGCTTGTCGGCGGAGCCGGAGTGATCGCGTGGTTCCTTGTTGCTTTTCTGCGCCGGCCGCTGTTTTGCCTCGGCGCCCTCATTGCAATTGCCGTGGTGTACCTTGGCGCGGCGCGATTCTTCTACGATAAATCGGGGCTGCTGCTTCTCACCGTTCCGGTTCTCTCCGCTCTATTATTAAGCGGGTTATTTTCGCTCGGCTTCGAATACGCCTTGGAACGGCTGGAGAAACTGCGCACGCGACGCACGCTCGAACGCTACGTCTCGAAGAATCTGGTCAAGGAAGTTCTGGAAAATCCGGACAGTTACTACAGTACGCTCCGCGGCGCGCGCGTGCCCGTGACGATCCTGTTCTCAGACCTGATTGGTTTCACCACGTTGTCCGAAAAAGCCGATCCCGAAGCATTGGTAGCCCATCTTAATGAATACCTTAGCCGCATGACATCGGTCGTATTTAACAACGGCGGCACACTCGATAAATTCATTGGTGATGCGATCATGGCCGTGTGGGGAAACGTGCGCAGCTTTGGCGTGGCGCAAGACGCCAAAAACTGCGCGCGCGCAGCGCTGGGAATGCGACGCGAGCTGCAGCAGCTCAATGAAAAGTGGCGTGGCGAAGGCCGAATGGGGCTGGGCATGGGGATCGGCATCAATCACGGTGAAGTGATCGTCGGCAATATTGGGTCGCAGGAGCGCATGGATCCCACTGTCATTGGCGACTCGGTTAATCTTGCGTCGAGACTCGAAGGGCTCACTCGAATTTACGGTCTCGATATTTTAATCGGCGCGACAGCGGCCGAGCTGGTGCGGGACGAATTTCATCTGCGCTCGGTGGCCCGCGTGCAAGTAAAAGGAAAAACGAAGCCGGTGGACATTTTTACCTTCATCGGGCCACGCAATGAAGATGTTGATCCAGAATTTCTGAAGTGGCTCGAGTCTTATGAAGAGGGATTGGAGAAGTTTCGGGCACGCGATTTCACTGATGCGAAGATTTTATTCTCACGTTTCCTCGAATTTTATCAGGACGATTTTCTTGCCAAAATGTATCTCGATCGCGCGCTCGAATACGAGCAACAACCGCCGGACGAAGCCTGGGATGCGGTGGAAGTGTTCAAGAAGAAGTAATGAACCACGGATAGCGACGAAGGTATTCGTTCGTCTTGCCTGGTGTCACCATCGGACATTCGTGGCGTAATCCTGAAGGAGTGAAGGGTCTCACACCAAGAGTGATTGGTCCCATTCACTAAATCGACCGTGTTAGCTTCGATTGTGAGGTCCCTCGCTCCGCTCGGGATGATATGGATTTGGACGCACGAATTAGAAATTCGCGGGCTGATCTCGCCATATCCGGTGAAATCCGCGTGATCCGTGGTTTCTTTTTCTACTGGCACAGCTTAAAGAATGAGCGTGAGGGACGCGCCGCGAAGTTTTCATTTTCTCGGGATTTGCGGAACCGCCATGGGCTCGATCGCTGCGGCGCTGCAAGAGCGCGGCTTTGAAGTGACTGGTTCTGACGAAAACGTGTATCCCCCGATGTCGATTTTCCTGGAAAAAAAGGGGATCGCGCTGAAGGAAGGTTATCGCGCCGAAAATATTCCTCCAGGCGCCGATGTCGTGGTGATCGGCAATGCGATGAAGCGCGGCAATCCCGAAGTGGAAGCAGTGCTCAGTCGAAAACTCCTTTATCTTTCGTTGCCGGAAGTATTGAGAAATTATTTTCTACGCGGCCGGCACAATCTGGTTGTCACCGGCACGCATGGCAAAACAACCACGACGGCGCTGCTCGCCTGGATCATGGAAAAGGCCGGGCGCAAACCCGGTTATCTCATCGGGGGGCTCCCAACAAATTTTGGACAAGGCGCGCGTTTAAACGATTCGAAATATTTTGTGATTGAAGGCGACGAGTACGACTCATCTTTTTTCGACAAGCGCTCGAAATTCATTCATTACCTGCCGGAATTACTGATCGTCAATAACATCGAATTCGATCACGCCGACATCTTCAACAACCTCGATGAAATTAAGCTTAGTTTCCGACGTTTGCTTAATATCGTCCCTCAAAATGGAATGGTGCTGCTCAATGGCGACGATCCTAATTGCGTGGAAGTCGCAAGGGATTGCCTGGCGCCAATGATTGAAGTCGGCTTCTCAAAGAACTGCGCCCAGCGAATTCGAGACGTCGCCTACTCGGCTGGAAGCTCAAGGTTCAAGCTGGGCGAGGACGTTTTCGAGGTCCCGTTGATCGGCGAGTTCAATGTACGCAACGCGGCGATGGCGGCGATAGCAGCGCGATTCTACGATGTGCCGAAGGCGAAGATCGATAATGCGTTCAAAAGTTTTGCCGGTATCGCCCGGCGGCAGGAGCTCCGTGGTGAAGTGCGCGGCGTAAAAGTGATTGACGATTTCGGTCATCATCCAACGGCAATCGCCTACACGCTGCAAGCGCTTCGTCAGCGATATCGCAGCCACCGGCTGTGGGCTGTCTTCGAGCCGCGCTCGAACACGACGCGCCGCGCCGTTTTTCAACAGCAGCTTCCTGACGCGCTAAAATCGGCCGATGGAGTCTTGATCGCGCAGGTCGCCAAGCTCGAGCAGATCCCCGAAAAGGAGCGATTGAATCCGAAGGCCGTTGTGGATGCGATCGCCAAAGCGGGCCGCCCTGCGTTTTACGAAAAGAACGCCGCGGCGATTGTGGATAGAATCGTTCCGATGCTGAGAGCGAAAGACGTGGTGGTGGTTTTCAGCAATGGCGGGTTCGATAACATCCACGAGAAGCTGCTGAACAGGTTAAAAGAGTTACAAACGTTACAAGGTTACAAGGGCTGAACCTTTGCAACGTTTGTAACGCTTTTTTGCGGTTTACTTCGGCGGCGCAGCAGCCGATGTGTGATCATGCACAATCCGCCACCCTTCCGGCAAGCGTCGGAAGATGAGGGTAAATCGCCCATGCGGCCGATCGTTTGCCCGTTGTAATTTCCAACGTCCAAGCGCCATGGCCGAATCTGGCGAGAGCGGCACGATCTCGAGATCGGAAAAAGTCAGGACCCCATCTTCGCCCGATCGGAATATTTTTTCCGATAACGGTCGCGCACCGTTTCCCATCCGCGTTTTACTGTGTCTTCTGAAACAAAAGTTGTCGATCGCGAGCGGGCGTAGCCTTTCATGAATCCATCAATGTCGCCATGGTTCCAGGCGTCCTGTTGGACGCGAAGGACGGACCGAATTTCCGCGATTGCGCTGGCGCCTTGTTCTGGGGCAGCGGAAATCGTCATCGCGATCAGAATCCAAGAGGTGATGGCGATCGCGCACGGGAGCCGCGGGGTTCCGGGAAGGACACGTGGCCCGCGTGTCCTTTTGGTGGGCTCGCTGAAAAGCCTTGGTGGTGGTGGGACTGCTGATGCGTACTCGGAATCGCTCGATGTGCCTGGCGGGCAGACGGGCACCACACGCGAGCCGCGTGCGCTTCCCAAACCTGTAGGACAGATCATTTGCAACATTGGCGGTCTCTTATAAGTTACGTTCCCGATGTGTCCAGTTCGAGCAAGAAGCGGGGTTGTTTCGACCGGGGGGGGAAATAGATTTGACGGGTATTCCAAATTTACTAGCATCGTTGCTCATCTAGGTAAAACAGGACTGTGAAGGGACTATTCTGCATTGCCACGCTCGTGCTTGCCGGCGCGACGGAAGTTTCAGCTCAGGATGCGCCCGAGCCTTCCCAGTCATTTCCCAGTGCCCAAGGAGCGAACCTCATCGCCCAGACAGCAAATCCGCGGCCAGCAATCGCACCTGCGCCTCCGGCCACACCTCAGACTGTCCGCCTTCAATTTCCAAACAGCGATGTCGTCGATGTGCTGCACCTTTACGAGCAGCTTACCGGCAAAAAACTGGTGATGGACAATTTTGTGCAGGGCAAAGTCAATATTTTCATCGCCAAAGATGTGTCTCGGGATGAGGCGATCAAAATCATCGAGATGAGCATGGGCCTGAACGGAATTTCTATGGTTCCTGCAGGAGCCGGGCTTGTCGAAGTAGTCGGAGCCGGACAAAACCCGCGCAAGGCAGCCGTACCGATTGTTTCTGAGCTGACGGACATTCCAGTGGGCAATCCCGTTATCAGTTTCTTGTTCAGACTCCAGTACGCCGACCCGCAGGAGCTTCAACAAGTGCTGATGGCGTATTTGCAGGGAAGCTCAGGCACGATAAATATTCTGGCCCTCCCGAAATCGTCGAGCCTTCTGGTGACACAGAACGCGGACGTCATTCGGCAGCTTGCCAGCGTGATCGAGCAAGTCGACGTGGCACCGGCAGAAGTTGTGAGCGAGTTCATCAAACTTGACCGCGCCGATGCAACAAAAGTCACCGACATGCTCAAAGATATTTTTGAGAAGGACAGTCAGCAAACGAGCCGACTTGGGGTTCGCAGCGTGAGAGTGCCTCCATCCATGCCACAACCGATGCCGGTTGAGACCGGTGGTGAAGTGAGTGGGCTATCGGAAGAAGCGGTGATCGTGGGCAAGATCAAACTTACTGCTGATATCCGCACCAACCGCATTCATGTTGTGACGCGGCCGATCAACATGCCCTTCATCCGTAGATTAATCCGTGAATTTGATGCCAATGTTGAGTTCGGACAACCGGTCACGCGGCCTTTGAGATACATTTCCGCTGGTGAGGTGCTGCCGATTTTGGTGCAGGCTTTAACCGAACCAGGCGCAGAGGCAGGTGGCGCGCCGACCGGCGGTGGCGCCCCAGGTCAGAGCCCGCAACCGCAACAACCACGAGGCGCATATCCCTCGGGGTCCCCGAGCGGCATCGCGACTGGTTCGACTGAAAGTACCCTGAATATTTCCGAGGAACTGTCCACGCAGCCAGTGGACACCGCGCCCAAAGCGGTCACGGTCGGCAACTCCAAGCTCATCGCCGATCAACGCGCGAACGC
>WNGB01018656.1_pt1 | contig 10063 bp, 9 predicted proteins | sample 5400681 | NCBI WGS metagenome assembly WNGB01 (sample SAMN13153367, study PRJNA577476) | soil metagenome | isolation source: 115 cm soil or saprolite under grassland replicate 2 | place: USA:California | collected 2016-06-15
TCATGATGACGCTGAAGGCGCAATCGGAGGTGCACTACCTCAAGGAGACGGGCGCTGCGAACGTCGGGGCGAAACGCCAGGAAGTGCAAGATTGGCTCGTCCTGTGGATCTTCAACCACCTGTTCTCCGGTGCCGAGGCGTTCGTCTCGGCGCATCTCCAGGACTTTCCCCGGGACTTGAAGATCCAGGCGTTCCCGGGCGGCGTCGGGGTCACGGTGCCGGTGCCGCGCCCCTTCGGCCCATGAATCCGGCTCCGCTGGGCGTCTTCGACTCCGGGATCGGCGGGCTCACCGTGGCGCGCGCCCTGTTCGAGCGTTTGCCGCGCGAGTCGGTCATCTACTTCGGCGACACCGCGCGCGTCCCCTACGGTCCGAAGTCCCCCGAGACGGTGCGTCGCTACAGCGCCGAGATCCTCGCCTATCTCCTGCACCGCGGCGTGAAGGCGGTGGTCGTCGCCTGCAACACCAGCACGGCACACGCGCTCGATCACCTCAAGGCGCACGCGCCGGTGCCCGTCGTGGGCGTGATCGAGCCGGGCGCCCGCGCGGCGGTGCAGGCGAGCGCGTCCGGCAAGATCGGCGTGATCGGGACGGCCGGCACGATCGCGAGCGGCGCCTACGAGCGCGCTATCAAGGCGCTCCGTCCCGACGCCACGGTGTACGCGCGTGCCTGCCCGCTCTTCGTGCCGCTCGTCGAAGAAGGATGGTTCGATCATCCCGCCACCGAGCTGGTCGCGCGCGAGTATCTCGAGCCGCTCAAGCGGGCGGGCACCGACGTGCTGGTGCTGGGGTGCACGCACTACCCGCTTCTGAAGCCGCTGCTCGCCCGCGTGATGGGGCCCGGTGTCGCGCTGATCGACAGCGCCGAGGAGACCGCGCGGGCGGTGGAACGCGAGATCGGGCAGCGCGACCTCGCCGCCCCGCCCGCGAGCGATCCGACACATCGCTTCGTCGTGTCGGACGACGAGCCGCACTTCCGCCGGGTGGGGGCGCGGTTTCTCGGCGAGACGATCCAGAGCGTGGAGGTGGTGCCCTTAGGCTGAAGCAGAAGGCCCCAGGATTGAGGTACGCTCGCCCGTCGGGCAGTTGCTCGTAGGCAGGACGGTGGGTATGCGCCAGGATCACGAGGTTCAGGTCGGGGCGCCGGGTCAGCAGATCCTTGGCGAACTGGGCCTGGGCGCGGGCGGCGCGATCCAGGACGGCACGGTCGCGCGTGTTGTCGGCGAGCTTGCCCGACAGCTTGTGCGCGATCCAGAAGCCGAGATCGGGATGCAGCGCCCGGAACAACCGGATCGTAACGGGGTGGCGCGTGACCCGGTGCATCACCTTCGCGCGCCAGTGCTCGAGGAAGTCGCCGCCCCAGCGGTCGTGGTTCCCGCCGACGAACGTGATCGGCACGCCGCGCGCCCGCAGCGCCTGTAGCTTGGCGACGGTGCCGAAGTGGCGGCGCGGGATGACCGCGCCGTACTCGAACCAGAAGTCGAACAGGTCGCCGTTGATCAGCAGGGCGTCGCCCAAGTCGGGGACGGCGTCGAGGAAGCGGTGGAAGGCGGCCTCGGTGGCCGGCGGGACCTGGCCGAGATGCGCATCGGCGACGACGAGCACGCGCGCCACGGGGGGAGGCACGGCCCCAAGCTAGGAACCGCGGGAGGGGCCCGCAAGCGCCTGTCGTATTTGACTTTTCGCCGGCCCGCGTGGATTTTGCCCCGGCGTGATCAGCGCGATAACGCTCCGCGTCAACTATTCGGAAACCGACCAGATGGGCGTGGTCTACCACGCCAACTACCTGATCTGGTTCGACCGCGCGCGCACCGAGCTGATGCGCGAAACGGGCGTCACGTACCGGGAGCTGGAGCAGCAGGGCGTCTACCTCGCCGTCTCGGAGGTGAGCGTGCGCTACCGCGCCGCCGCCCGCTACGACGACCTGGTGCGGGTGCGCTGCTGGGTACGCGAGCTCGTCTCGCGCCGCGTGACCTTCGGGTACGCGGTGGACCGGGCCGACACCGGCGAGCTGCTCGCGACCGGTGAGACGTCCCTCGTGTCGCTCACGCACCGGCACACCCTGACGAAAATGCCCGAGCATGTGTTCGACCTGCTCAAGCCGACTCCCGATCCGGTACGCCTGTAGGGCCGCCGCCCTGCTGCTCGCGGCGCCGCTCCTGGTGCGCCCGGCTCCCGCCGCGGCGCAGCAGCAGGACGAAGCGCTGGTGAGCGAGCTGGCGCGGCTGCTCGCGGCCGCCGACGCCCGCGCCTTCGACCCGCCGTTGTTCCGCGAGGCCCTTCAGGACCCGCTCCCCGCCGTGCGGCGGCAGGCAGCCCTCGCCGCCGGGCGCATCGGGGACCCGGCGGCGGCCGACCTCCTGGTCGAGGCACTCGCCGATTCGAACGCGACGGTGCAGGCGGCGGCTGCGTTCGCCCTCGGGCTCCTGAGGGAGCCGGGCGCGGTGCAGCGGCTGCTCACGCTGGTACGGTCGGTCCCCGCCGGAGCGCAGGGGCCGGCGCAGACCGAGGCGGTCACGGCGCTCGCGAAGATCGGCGGAGACGAGGGCGCACGGGCCGTGCGCGAGCTGCTCGGGCTGGGCCCCACCGCCGGGGTCGCGACGTCGCCCGTGCAGCGGGCGGCGCTGCTCGAGGCGTGGCGGCTCGGCGCCCGGGCCCCTGTCCCCGCGCTCATCGGCTATGCACAGGATCCCGACCCGGTGGCGCGCTGGCACGCCCTGTACTCGCTCGCCCGGCTGCGCCTGGCGCGCGGCGTGACCGTCCTCCTCAACGCCCTGCAGGACGGCGATCCGGCCGTGCGCGCGGTCGCCGTGCGCGGCGTGAGCCGGGCGCTCACCGACAGCGCGAAACTCGACGCGCGGGACGTCGTGGGCCGGATCCGCCCGCTGCTCGCGGATCGTGATCCTGGCATCCGGATCAACGCGCTCCGCGCCCTCGCCACCTACCGGGACGCCGGGGGCGGGGGGGGCGGGGGGGGCGGGGCGGCCGCGTTCGCCGGCCTCGCGGCTCCCCTCGCCGCCGACGCGAACGTGAACGTCGCGGTCCAAGCCGAGACGACGCTGGGCGCGCTCGGCGGCGCGCGCGCCGTCGAAGCGCTGCAGGCGGGCGGGGGCCTCACCAGCGCGGTGTTCGCGCTGCGGCGCCAGGCGGTGATCGCGCTCGCGCAGGCCGACAGCGCGGCGGGGGCGGCGGCCGCCGCGCCCCTCGCGCGCGACGGCGACTGGCGCTGGCGCAGCGTGGCCGCCGAGGCGCTCGGCGCCGCGCGCGACCGCGCCGGGCTCGAGGCGCTGCTCGCCGATCCCGACGCCCGCGTGGTGGCGCAGGGGCTCCAGGCGCTGCAACGGATCGTCCCCGAGAGCGACACGACGCTCGTCGCCCGCGCGCGCGAGCTGCTCGCCCACGCGGACGCCGCCGTGCGGAGCGTCGCCGCCGACCTCCTCGCGCGCCATCCCGACGTGGCCGACGTGGACCGGCTGACGCAGGCGTACACGCGCGCCGCCGGCGATCCGTTCGACGACGCCCGGCTCTCCGCCGTCGCGGCCCTGGGGGCGATCGCCCGGGGGAGCGCGGACGGCAGGCTCGCCGTGGCGACGCGGTTCGTGGGCCAGGTCCCGCGGGCGGACGACTACCTGGTGCGCCGGCTCGCCGCCGAGCGGCTGCCCGACGCCGCCGAGAGCTGGGGGCCGGCGGCGCCGATCGCCACCGGCCGCACCCCCGAGGACTACCGCGACGTGGCGCGCCGCTACATGCTGCCGGTGTTGCGCGGCCAGCCCGCCCCGCAGGTGACCGTCGAGACCGACCGCGGCACCCTGGTCGTGGGCCTCCTGCCGCTCGAGGCGCCGCTCACGGTCGCGGCGTTCCTGGCGCTGGTGGACCGGCGGTACTTCGACGGGTCGCGCTGGCACCGGGTTGTGCCGAACTTCGTGGTGCAGGACGGCGATCCCCGGGGCGACGGGTGGGGCGGGCCGGGGGGGGGCGTCGTGCTGCGCGACGAGGTGAATCCGGTGCGCTACGAGACGGGTACTATGGGCATGGCGCTCTCCGGCCCCGACACGGGCGGCAGCCAGTTCTTCATCACCCACTCGGCCCAACCGCACCTCGACGGCACCTACCCGGTCTTCGGCTGGGTCGCCTCGGGGCTGGACGTGCTCGGCGCGATCGCGCAGGGCGACCGCATCCGGAGCATCCATCGGTGAGATGAGACGCTGCGTCCCGATTCACACGCTGAAGCGTGCGCTCGGCACGGCGCTGCCCTTAAGGGCAGTGTTGGGCCGAGCCCAGGCTTTAGCCTGGGGAACGGCGCTCCTGACCCTGGTGCCCGTCGCCGCGGCGGCCCAGTTCGGCTACTTCGGCCAGAACAAGATCCAGTACCGCGCCTTCGACTGGCACGTGCTGCGCGGGCCGCACGTCGATCTGTACTACTATCCGGAGGAGCAGGAGCTCGCGCGCGTCGCCCTCGCTTACTCGGAGGAGAGCTACGACGTGCTGGAGCGGCGCTTCGATCACCACCCGCATCGCCGCATCCCGCTCATCATCTACGCCTCTCATTCGGACTTCGAGCAGACCAACGTGCTGCCGTTCGTGCCCCCCGAAGGGCTGCTCGGCGTCACCGAGTTCCTCAAGCGGCGGGTGGCGCTCCCGTTCACGGGGAGTTACGCCGAATTCCGCCACACCCTGCGCCACGAGCTGGTGCACGTGTTCCAGCTGAGCCTCGCCACCGAGGTGTTCACGCGCTATCCCCGGATGCGCCACGCGGAGCTCCCGTTGTGGTGGAGCGAGGGCCTCGCGGAATACTTCTCGGCGGGCGAGGACACGCGCGATGAGATGATCCTGCGCGACCTCACTGTGTCGGGCCGCCTGCCCGCCGTGCGCGACCTGGCGTTCGCCGGCGGCGGGATCATCTATCCGCTGGGCGGCACGATCCACCGGTTCCTCGCCGCGGCCTACGGGGAGTGGCGCATCGGCCAGACGTACCGCGACCTGTGGAAGTACGGGACGTTCGACGACGCGCTGCGCGGCGTGTACGGCAAGACGCTCGACCAGCTCTCCGACGAGTGGCAGTATTGGATGCGGCAGCGCTACTTCCCCGCGGTCAGCGGCGGCGAGCCGCTCGCCATCACGGCCCGTGTCCTCACCCGCCTCGCGATCAAGCCGACGGTGTACGGCGCGGCGGACGCGCCCGACAGCGCGCGCGGCGTGCTCTACTTCTCGCCGTCCACGGGCTACACCAACATCTACGCCCGGCCGTTCTCGGGCGGCCGGCCGCGCGCCGTGGTGAAGGGCGAGCGCAGCGCCGAGTTCGAATCGTTCCACTTCTTCGAGTCGCGGCTCGACGTGTCGGCGGAGCGGATCGTGGCGTTCTCGAGCCGCTACGAGGATCGCGACGCGCTCTTCTTCTGGAGCCTCCCCAAGCGGAAGGTGATCGGGCGCTACCAGTTCCCCGATCTCGTCTCGATCCTGTCGCCGGCGTGGGCGCCGGACGGCGGCAGCGTCGTGTTCTCGGGCCTCGCCGTGTCGGGCTATTCGGATCTGTACCGGCTGTGGCTCCGCGACGGGCGGCTCGAGCGCCTGACGTCCGACCGCTTTCAGGACCTCGATCCGACGATGAGCCCCGACGGCCGCACCGTTGTCTTCTCGTCCGACCGGACGCCGTTCGGCGCCCGCGGGGCGCGCAACCTCTTCAAGCTCGACCTCGCGACGGGCGCCGTCGCTTTCCTCACCTACGGGGACTGGCGCGACGACCAGCCGCGCTGGGCGGCGAACGGCAGGATCTTCTTCACATCGGACCGCGACGGCACGTTCCAGATCTACGCCGTGGATTCGAGCGGCGCGGGGCGCCGCCAGACGAACAGCCTGGACGGCGCGTTCGACCCGACGTGGATCGACCGCGAGCACGGGCTCGTGTTCGGCGGGTTCGCCGACCTGAGTTACAATATCTACGTGCAGCAGCCGGTGCCCGACAGCGCCGCGCCGCCCGTGACCCTCGCGGCGGAGCGCGCGGCGGCCGACTGGACCTGGGAAGAGCTGGGGAACCCGCAGTACGCGCGGGCCGAGGCCGCGCCGTACGAGCGCAAGTTCACCTTCGATTTCGTCGCCGGCGACGCCGTGGTCGCGCCCGGGGTCGGCTCCGCCCAGGGCGCCGTGTTCCTTCTCAGCGACCTGCTCGGCGATCACCAGCTGTTCGTGACGCTCTCCTCCTTTCAGGGGAGCGGGCTGGGAAACCTGATCGACAACTTCAACGGGTCCGTCTTCTACCTGAACCAGGCGCGCCGCGTCAACTGGGGGGTGGGCGCGTTCCGGTTGCGCGGCCTGTTCTACGAGGGCGACTTCTCGGCCCTGTTCGACGAGACGTCGGCGGGCGCGTTCGCCCAGCTGCGCTACCCCCTGTCCCGCTTCCGCCGGATCGAGGCGGAGTACCGCGTCGAGCACTCGGACCGCTTCGACCTGACGCGGCCGGACGTCCTCTTGGGGAGCGGCGACCCCACGGATTTCCACCGCGTGGGCTGGCTCGCGTCGAACTACCTGAGCTACGTGGAGGACAACACCCTGTGGCTCACCACCGGGCCGATCGACGGCGGGCGGGTGAACCTCACCGGCGGACTCGTCAACGACATGAGCCATGGGCGCTTCGACTCCTGGGTCCTCGCGGCCGACTACCGCCGCTACTTCCGCACGTCGCTGCGCAGCGCGCTCGCCGTGCGCCTGCTCGGCTACTACGCGGGCGGCGAGCGCCCTCGTCCGGCCAACATCGGCGGCTCGTGGGGGCTGCGCGGCTATCCGCGCTACGGCTACGTCGCCGGCACCCGCGTCTGGCTCGTCAACGCCGAGTGGCGCTTCCCGATCACCGATTTCCTGTCCATCGGCTTCCCGTTCGGCGAACTCCGGTTTCCCGGCATGCAGGGCGCGTTCTTCTACGACGCCGGCCGGGCCTGGACCGCAGCGTCGCTGGAGCGCGGCACTCTCGGCAGCAGGGGGCTCGGGCTGCGGATGCCGCTCGGCCAACCCCTCGTGCTGCGCCTCGACCTGGGCTACCGGTTTCACTCGGGCAGCATCGCCGGCTACTCCCTCCCGTCGGGGAGTCGGACGACGCGGTTCGTGGACTTCTTCTTCGGGTTTAACTATTGAGGCACCAACGGGTTCTGCTTGACCGCCGCAGAGCGCTCTCCTACATTGGCGCCTGGGCGCTCCTGGCCGCGTGTCCCGGCCGGCCCGCGCCGCTCATCCCCGTGCCGCTCGCGCCGGCGGACCGGGACAGCGCGGTCGCGTGGGCGGCGGCGACCCTCCCCGTCCGCCGGAACGCCATCCGATTCCGGTGGAAATACCAGGACCAGCAGAAGCGCTGGGGCGGGCGTGGCCAGGCGCGGATCGCGCCGCCCGATTCGCTGCGGTTCGACTACGTCGGGCCGCTCGGATTCGGCGCGGGGGCGGCGGCGGTGGTGGGCGACTCGGCGGTGTGGGCGGACCCGGAGAAGAACTTCCGTTCGCTGGTGCCGGCGGTGCGGATGCTCTGGGCGGGGCTCGGGATCGTCCGGCCGCCGGCGGCCGACGCCGCCGTGTTTGGCGCGCGCGGCGCCGGCGCCGGGGACAGCGCAGCCCGGGTGTGGCGGTTCGTCCAGGGGGAGGACACGCTCGATTACCGGGAAACGACCGGCAGCGCGCGCGTGCTCGAGGCCGAGTGGCGGCGGGGGGGGAAGATCGTCGCCCGCAGCCGCACCCAGTTCGACGTTCACCAGATGCCGGCCAGTGCCCGCATCGACTTTCCGGAGGGCCCGGCCCGTTTTGAGCTCACGATCGTTGCCATCGACACGGCGGCCGCGTTCGATCCCGCCATCTGGCGCGGTCGCCGCTAGCACGCTCACCCTCGCGCTCGCGGGGTGCCTCTACGGCTTCGCCGGCGGCGGCCTGCCGAACATCAAGACCGTCGCTATTTTGCCGTTCGACAACCAGACGCCGGAGCCGGCGCTGACCAAGGAGGTGAACGACGCCGTGCTGGAGGCGTTCCAGGGTCGGCTGGGGCTGCGCCCCGCCGGCGAGAACACGGCGGACGCGGTGGTGCGCGGCCGCGTGGTCCGCTACGACCCCGACGTGCCGATCTCGTTCCAGCCGGGGCAGGGCCGCACCGACGTGACCCGGCGCCAGGTCCAGATCACGATCGACGTCGAGATCCTCGACCAGCGCGAGGGGAAGACGCTGTGGCAGAAGCAGGGGCTCACCGAGGTGGGCGAGTACCAGCCGCCGCAGGAAACGGAGGGGCGGAAGATCGCGCTGCAGAAGCTGGTGAACGATCTCGTCGACGGGGCCCAATCGCAATGGTGACGCGCGGTCTCGTCCGGCTCGGCCGCCGCGGTGCGAGCTCGATGGGCTGCCTGTTCTCGCTGCTCGTGTTCGTGGCCGCGCTCTATTATGGCGTGCACATCGGGGAGGTGTTCTTCCGCTACTACCGGTTGGTCGACGACATGCGGACCCAGGCGCAGCTCGCCTCCGCCCTGGACGACGGCACCATCCGGCGCCGCATCCAGGCGACGGCGCAGGACATCGGGCTCCCCCCGGAGGCCCAGCAGATCAGGATCGTGCGCCGGGCGTCGCCGCGGGAGATTGTCATCGAGGCCGAGTACCGGGAGACCGTGGATCTTCCGCTGTTCCATCACACGTTCAACTTCCATCCCAAGGCGACGCAGCCACTCTAGTGCCGTCCCCGCCCGACGTCGTGCGTTTCTTCGCCGTCTTCGGGCTCATGCTGCTCGCCGGCAAGTACGCCGGCGCCCTGTTCGAGCGGTTCCGCCAGCCCGCGGTTCTGGGCGAGCTGATCGCCGGCATCCTGCTCGGCGCCGGGGCGCTGCGCGTCATCCCCACCGGACCGGATGATCCGCTCACGCCGGTCGTCGCGCTGCTCGCCGAGATCGGCGTAGTGGTGCTGCTGTTCGAGATCGGGCTCGAGACCGACCTCAAGGCCATGGCGCGGGTGGGCGGCGCCGCCGGCGCCGTGGCCGTCGTGGGCGTCGCCGTGCCGTTCGCGCTCGGCGTTGCCTATTGGCTGTCCCCGCTGCACGCCTACGAGCACACGCTCGCCGACGCGACGACCACGGCGATCTTCGTCGGGGCGACCCTCACGGCCACGTCGGTCGGCATCACCGCGCGCGTCCTCGCGGATCTGCGCTGCCTGCGCACCGTCGAGTCCCGCCTGATCCTGGGGGCCGCGGTGATCGACGACGTCTTGGGCCTCGTGATCCTGGGAGCCGTGTCGGGACTCGCCGCCGGGACCGCGGTGAGCCTGTGGGGTGTCGCGCGGATCCTCGCGGTGGCCGTGGGGTTCCTGGTCGCGGCAGTGGCGGCCGGCTTGGCGCTGGCGCCGCGCGTGTTCGGCCTGATCGACCGCCTGCAGGCACGCGGGGTGCTGCTCGTTTCGGCGTTCGCCTTCCTGCTGCTGCTCGCGGCGCTCGCGGACCGCGCGGGCTCGGCGCTGATCATCGGCGCGTTCGCGGCGGGGATCATTCTCTCGTGCACGAACCAGGTCGACGCGATCAAGGAGCGGATGACGCCGGTCGCGGACATCTTCACCCCGGTGTTCTTCTTGAGTATCGGGGCGGCCGTCGATCTCCGCGGCTGGAACCCGCTGGACCCGGCGAACCGGGAGACGCTCGTGATCGGCGGGGTGCTGTTCGCGATCGCCGTGCTCGGCAAGCTCGCGAGCGGGTGGGCGGTGCCGTGGCGGCGGTACAACCGCTGGGCCGTCGGGATCGGGATGGCGCCGCGAGGCGAGGTGGGACTGATCTTCGCGCAAATCGGGCTCACGGCGGGTGTCCTGTCGCAGCGCCTGTTCAGCGCCATTCTGCTCATGGTGATCGGCACGACCCTGATCGCGCCCCCGCTCCTGAAGGTCGCGTTCGCCCGGCGCGGCAGTACGCCGGAGCCCGCATGAGCACGGCTGGCAAGGTGCGGAGCGCGGCCGACGCCGCGGGCTGGCGCGCCCGCCAGCGCGGCCCCGTGGTGTTCACGAACGGCGTGTTCGACCTGCTGCACGTCGGGCACGTGACGCTGCTCGAGGCGGCGCGCGCCGAAGGGGA
>WNGB01030368.1_pt1 | contig 10063 bp, 5 predicted proteins | sample 5400681 | NCBI WGS metagenome assembly WNGB01 (sample SAMN13153367, study PRJNA577476) | soil metagenome | isolation source: 115 cm soil or saprolite under grassland replicate 2 | place: USA:California | collected 2016-06-15
ACTTCGATATCTCCGCGCCGGAGCGAAGGCGGCACGCCGGCGTTGAACAGAGTCTGTGTGAAGGAGCCGCGCCCTAGAGCAAAGCCTTTTGTTCCGCTCTCACCAGCCCGGTGACCACCTTGGACACCGGCCGGAACACCCAGTTCAACGCGAGGCCAGACAATGGAACGAAGAACAAGGCGCTGCCCGGCGGCCTGCTCGAGCCCTGTTTTCGCTTCCTGGATAGCAGGGTTTTTTTCAAGCGTAGTTTGCAGAACAGTCTCTAGTGTGACCGCGCTGGTTGGATGCGCCAAACAAGCCATCAAAATCGCGATGGAGAGCTTTGGCGTTGCGAGCTGCCAGAAGCGTAGCACACGGCATTCTGAGGAGCACAGGCTGCCAGCCTGTAGCATTTGACCGCTGGTCGGATGCCGTGCAGCATAAACACGCGAGGTGGCGCAAGTTGTTCGCGGCAAGCTGCCGCGAACCACAGGCTGGCAGCCTGTGCTCCCCAAAGAGAGAAATCGCTGTTTCATCACTGGCTTAGTTTTGCAGGCGGGCGTGCCACATCCGAGACTTGCGCAGCCCTGGGGTTTTCGTTCTTCGCATTCTTGATTCTTGATCCGAAATCCAGCGCTTCCGCAGAACTCGCGCAGGCGTGTGCGAGACGGGCGAGAGCCACGTTGTGCAAATAAATTGCGCTTAATCGAGTAGTGCGAGTCCGAGTTACATCGGATGCAGCTTGCAAAGTGTCGAGTTGTGTTCCCAATCCAGCGGCAAAATTCCCTTTGGCGATCTCCAGGGCCTCGTCTGCGGTCTGCACATTTTTTGTTTCCGCCTCGAGCACGCGTTCAGCTTGTTCGAGATCGAAAAAAGCACTGCGCACTTCCGAGGCAACGCCGCGCCGGGCCGCTGCCAGCGCCTGCACGGCTGCTTCGCGCCGGGCGCGCGTTGCCTGCATCCGCCCTCTGGTGGCAAACCCATCGAAGATATTCCACGTCGCGTTTATCCCCACCACATACCCATAATTAAATTCCTGACCGACTTCCGGATCGCGTTCGCTGTAAACCTCATACCCGGAAAAAGCCCGGACATGCGGGCGCGACGCGCTCCGGTCGAGGATATATTGCTGGTCTTCGACCTGGATATCCTTCTGCCGGGCTTTGATTACCGCCCGATTCACATCGGCCCGAGCCAGGCATTCGTTGAGATCGGGATGGTTCGGCTGATATTGCAATTCTCCCGAAACCTCGAATGGGGCCGCCTTGGCTCCGGGACCAGCGTCCGCGCCAAAGAGATCGCCGAGTCGGAGGTAGGAATTTCTCAATTGTGTTTGCGCGTTGAAAAGTTCTGGCCGCTCATTGGCAAGGGCCACTTCAGCGCGCTGCACGTTCAATTTGCCGACAATGCCGGCACTGAAACTTTGCTGTTGCCCCTTGAGGTCCTCGTCCAGGACGCGCACCGAATCTTGACGCACCCGCACTTTCGCCCGATTCAGGAGAAGTTCGTTAAAAGCGATCCGTACATCCATTGCCACCCGGCTGGCGATCTCCTGGAGCTCGTAATTCTGCCTCTCGATATTCAACCGCGCGATGGCGACCTGGCTCGTTACTGCTCCGCCAGTATAAAGATTCTGTTCGAGCCGCAGGGTCGCATTGTAATCTTCCTCCCGGAGCCGCGTTTCGCTCTGTTGCTGTCGTTTATCGTACAGCCCGGTTGATGTTACCGACGGAAGATATCCCGAGCGCGCTTCAATCCAGCCGCCGCGCGCTCCTTGCACTTTTTTCCGCGCGATCGCGATTTCGGGGTTCTGCGTCTGGGCGACAGCGACCGCTTGTTCGATAGTGTAACTGGGCACCACCGCCTGCGCTCGAGCGGGCAAGGTAAAAGTGAGCGAGAGCGCCATGGCCGCAAACTCGAAACGCATTTTCGTATATCTCCTTGCCTGGGGGTTCTTTTCAATAAAAATCCCTTTAGCCTTTGTCCTTATAACAGTTCTTGCAAGCAGACGCGACCTCGGACACATTCGGTCTTTCATACCAGCCGGAGCCGCTGTGAAAGGGTTGGAGGTGGTGAGTAATCAAAAGCGGCCAAACTTTATTATTGCATGAGAAAAATAAGAATTGCCATCGTTGGAGTTGGTAATTGTGCCAGCTCACTCGTCCAGGGAATGAATTTTTATCACGGCTCCTCGCCCAACGGGTCGGGGGCCGGGTTAATGCATCGCCAGATCGGATCGTATCGGCCGGAGGACATTGAGGTCGTTGCCGCGTTCGATATCGATCGCCGCAAGGTGGGCCTCGATGTCAGCAAGGCCATATTCTCTCCGCCTAATTGTACGAAAGTCTTTTGCGAGAAGATCAAGCTTACCGGCGCAATCGTGAAGATGGGCTGCGTTTTCGACAGTTACGCGCCGCACATGCGCGATCAGGATCCGCTCCGGACGTTCCTGCCATTGGAAAAGGAATCTACTCGCGAGCAAATCATCGAGGAGCTGAAGGATTCGAGCGCGGAACTTATGGTGAATTATCTTCCAGTCGGCTCCGAAGAGGCAACCCGCTTCTATGCCAGTTGCGCGCTGGAGGCAGGGCTAGGCTTTGTCAATAACATCCCCGTCTTCATCGCCAGCGATCCGGTTTGGGCCAAACGGTTTGCCGATAAGAATTTGCCCCTCATTGGCGATGATATCAAAGCGCAATTGGGCGCCACTATTTTGCATCGAATGCTGGTCGATCTCTTTCGCAAGCGTGGCGTCAGGCTCGACCGGACGTATCAATTGAACACCGGCGGCAACACCGATTTCCTGAACATGCTGAATCGCGCCCGGCTGGCATCAAAGAAAACATCCAAGACCGAAGCAGTGCAATCGGTGATCGGCGAGCGCCTTGCTGACGAAAATATCCACATTGGCCCGAGCGATTACGTGCCGTGGCAGCTCGACAACAAAATCGCATTTATTCGCGTGGAAGGCCGACTTTTTGGCGACATGCCGATGGAGATCGATCTGAAACTTTCCGTCGAAGATTCACCGAATTCAGCCGGCGTGGCGATCGACGCGATCCGCTGCTGCAAACTGGCGCTCGATCGCGGGATTGGCGGCGTGCTTCATTCCGCGTCCGCCTTTTTCTCTAAACATCCGCCCGTACAAATGACGGATGACGAAGCCTACCGCTGCGTCGAGCAATTCATCCGCGGCGAGCGCGATCGCTAAGCAGTCTAATCGCAGCGAGACGGATTCCGCCTATTTTCTTCGCGGCTTTTATTTTGCACTAAAAATCGTCCGGCGTATCCGGCCGCATTTCTTCGTCGAGCTTCGCGGGCGGGAGTTGTTCCAGCCGGTTCCATTCCTCCTGCAATTCGTCTGCCGTGTAGAGCAACAAACGTCCAAGCGCCGTCGAAAACAAACCGGCTTCCACGTCGAAGTGCGTGATCTCGCTCACTGCTTTCCAATAAGCCGCCAACTGCGGACGGTAATGTGAGCGAAAACTTTCCGTCTCGCCTAACGAAACGCTGCTCGTTTTCCAATCAAGCAGGAGACACCGGCCCGCTTTGCGATCAATCATGAGCGAATCGATCAAGCCTTCCAGTACGCTGCGATCGTTTCTGCGCCAAGAGAATGGAAACTCGCGATGAAATTGCGTTTCATCGCTCGCGAGAAACCGAGCGATGCAGGCGTCGCTGAACAAATTCTGCCGCGTGACATCCCAGTCTTTCGTTGCGGACTTTGCCTCGGGACAACTCGGCAATTGCTTTTCGAATAACTTCTGCGCGGAATCGATTCCGCCGTTCCAATCCAGGCGCTCGAGAAATTTGTGCCACCAGCGGCCGTACAGCGTGGCGAGATTATCGAGTCTCGAACGCGTCCGCACTTCCGCTGGAACCTCCGCATCACGGAGGAAGGCGTTTCGGAATCTTCGATGGTTTCGGTCGTGCTCGCCCGCTCATCGAATTCGCCGGAATAACCGTCCTTCCCGCAAAGCAACCGGCGAAGCTGTGCTGTCTTGGGAAGTTCACCTTCGGTGTTGGAAAAAACTTCCTGATCAAGCACGAGCACGAGCGTGTGGCGCGCGCGCGTCGTGGCGACGTAGAGAAGGCGTTCGAGTTCCTGCTGTCGTGCGCGCTCGATCGCGTCTTTCAAATCTTTCGATTTGTCTTCTTTGCCGAAGGCAATCAAGAGCTCGCCGGTCGCGGGCGGTTTCACGAAATGTGGATAGCGCTGACTCGGTGGCCGTAGGTCGCGCGCGAGAAACGGCACAATCACCGCCTGCCATTCCGAGCCTTTCGCCTTGTGCGAAGTGATGAGCTGGATCGCGTTATCGTCGGCAGAAAAACGAACGGCGCGCGGCGTCGTGAAATCGTCGCGCAAGCGTTCGGCGAATTCCACCAGAATCATTCCGCTCGCCTCCGTTTCAGCGGCTTGCGCGAGCAACGCGTCGAGTTCGCGCGCAAGATCGCCGAACTCCGTCGCGGGCAACAGGAGCAAACGTTCGCGCAATTGCGTTTGCTCGATGATCAACGCAACTGCGTCGAATAACGCCAGGCCTTCCGCGCGTTGACGAATCTCCGCGAGCGTACGCAGGTGCGAGGAAATTTTTCCAGCAGTCGGCAAGACTTCGTCGATGCGAAATCTCGCTCGCGCTTGGGAAAAAACGGCAAGGTCGTGATCGGACACCCCGAAAATTTCACGGAGTACGCCGACGATTTCGTAGGCGTTGAGCGGATCGCTTATGATCGTGAGGAGCGCGGTCAGCCACGCATAGGCCGGGCTGTCGCCTTTCACATCGCGCTCAGATTGGATCGCCACCGGCAGACCAACGCGCCGCAGCGCTGCCGCCATCGTTTGCAGCCATGCTTTGCGCGGACAAAGAATCGCCACCTCGCGCCACGAATCGGCCGAAAGTTTTCTCAGCCCCGCGTGCGTGATCCATCGCGCGAGATACTCTGCTTCGATGCGCGCCTTCTGATAATCCTTGAGTTTTCTTCCTTCCGGCAACAGCTCCTTCGCGACCAGCGGCACGCGAATGACTCTTCCAGGAAGAATTTCCGGACGCGGCTGCAATTCGACGAACCGCACCTGTCCATCCTTGTCATTCAGGATTTCACGAAACGTTGCGTTCACGAAATCGAGTTGCTTCTGGTCGAGTCGAAACGTAACGGAAAATTCCAAGCTCTCGCCGTTCTTGTCGGCGATCAGCGCTTCATGAACAGCTCGATAATAATTTAAGTCCGCGCGCTCCCAATAAATCGATTGCTGAAAATCGCCGACCATGCAGAAGTGTCCGGGCGGCGGCGGATCGACGCGCGTTTCCATCCAATCACCGGTCGCGGCCGCCGGTCGCGTCGCTTCGAGCAGCACGGAAAATTGCGCCGGTTCGGTGTCCTGCGCCTCATCGAGAATGACGCGCATCTTTTCTTCGCGAATGCGCGGCGCTGCGACCGGATGTTGCAGCAATTCTTTCGCCAGCGCGACTTGATCTCCGTACGTGACGAATCCGCGCTCGAGTCGAAAATCGAGAAAATCGCGCTGCACTTCCGCCGCCACGCATGTTGCAGCGGCGCTGATCCATCTGCGCAATGGCGAGAACGTCTGCGTCCAAAGATCCGAAAAATTCGAGTTCGCTGCGGTGAAACAAACCGGCCAGCGCAAATATTCCCAGTCGCCAGCGTAACGTTTTTCCCACTCGCGCAATTCCGCTTGTGACTTGCTGATGCTGTCGCGACCGCCGTGATCAACTCGCGCGTAAACTTCCGTGAAATCGAGCGTTGGGCATGGCGGTAATTCCGGAACACACAAGACCGCCGAACCCGCGCGTCGTCCCAATTCCATCAAATCGCGCGCCTGTACAAGACGCAAAAGCGTGGCACGATCTTTTTCGCCTAACGAATGGCCGATGCGGGTCTGGCTTTGCACAAATTCCTGCCAAAGGTCGTTGTCGTTGCTCAACAATTCGAGCGGCGCGGGCAGACCGAGATAATGACCGTAGTCGGTCAGCAATTTCATGCAAAAGGAGTGGATCGTGCCGAAGAAGGCGCGGTTGAATGCAGTTTGCACCTCCGTTCCCAATTTCGCCTCAAGAAGGATTTGCCGCGTGCGCTGTTGCATTTCGTCCGCCGCGCGATTTGTGAAAGTGACGATGACCAGGCGCGGCAGAATCTCCGCCGCCTTGACCGAACGCGCGATCGACAAAACGCGTTGCGTGATAGCAGTGGTCTTGCCCGAACCGGCCGATGCGACGACCGAAAAATTTCGATCCAGTTCGTCGGCAAATCGCGCGCGAGCAGATTCGTCACTCAGCCTCACCATATTTCCCACTCCTCTTTTTCGAGCACGAGCGCGGGATGGGTCAGCGCCCATTTATCCTCCAAAATGTCGTTATCGATTTGCAATGTCGCGAGCGGATATAGCGTGCTGTAACCAAACGCGGGACGGACTTCCCCTTTCATTCCGAAAATGCCAGTGCGCTGCATTTCCGCGAGATCGGCGAAGACGTCGGTGTGCGGCGCAAGATCGACAATCGACAATTGCGGTCCGACGTGTTTAACCGCCAGCGAAAGAATACTCACGTTCACTTCCGCCGCGCCGAGCTTGCGCACGGCTAACGCATAAAGCCCGAGCTGCAACGTTGTGCCTTTGACAAGATTGTCGTGCAGATCGGAAGTCTTCAGTTCCTTAGTCGAACCAGTTTTATAATCGACAATCCAAATTTTTTGTCCTGTGAAGTCGGCGGCGTCATTTTGCGCAAGCACCAGATCGATCTGGCCACGCAGCTGAAGTTCCACCTCGTCGGCTATTTTCACCGGACCTTCGCGACCGATGGGTACCTCCGCCGTCATCCAACTCCAACCTTCGACGCTCGCAATTTTGCCGCCGAGATACCGCGCGAGATAACGCGCGTTCAACCAGCCCGAGTTCCACCAGTCAGGCACGACTTTGCCTAACGCATCGCAGAGTTGCTGGAGGGCCGCGCGACGTTCGTCGGCAGAAACGCGGACACGCTCATCGATTATTGTCGATGAAGGAAACGCCGCGAATAATTTTCCATCTTTCGTTTCGCTGATGCTCGCCAGCCAGCGATGCACCCATTTGCCGCTTGTTGTTGCCCATGGATTCGCGGTGTCGTCGGGCGCTTCGACGCCGAGATAGCGTTTCATCCAAACAATCGCCGGCGACGAAACCATGCGTTCGAGATCGCTGACACTCAGCGTCGGCATCGGCCGATACGACTGGTTAGTCCGCAACGCGAAATCGTATTCGCTAGCAGGTTTCGAAGCATCGCGGCGCGCGTCGAATGCGATCAAAGTTTGCTGTACATCCGTGCGTGGCGGCTCGGATTGGCGAGTCAACAGGCGCGGATCATTGATAAATTGCGCAGTCGCGCGTTGCAAATGTTTCAGCGTCGCTTGCGTAAGCGGTTCGCGCCTCGTCGTGAGATAGAGCTGAGTGAAACATTCGCTCGGATTCCACAAACGCTCCGGCGCATCTTCCTGCACCAGACTGGCCGCGAGCGTCACGCCTTCGCTGGCCGATTCGAGCAGCGCATCGAATTGCCGCAACGCGATCGCGCGTTGCTCGCTCGGGCCGAGATAAAGCGAATGATTTTCGCGCACGCTGGTGTGGCCTTCGCCCTGGCTTCCCTGACGCGCGGCGCGCTTGTTGAACTGCTGCACGTTTCGATTGAAGACGCGAATTTCTTCCGCGCGCGCGAACTCCGCGCTGGTCGGCGGCGGCCACGCGCTTTCGTTCCAACCGGCAAAAATCAGGTGGGACCAGTCCTGATTTTGCGTCTGCGCCGCGGTAAGCAATTGCACGCGCGCGTACGGATGATCGCCTGCGGCCGAACGCGCGGCGCCAAACGTCGCAGCCGTTTCTTCAAGCCAACGCAGGAAGAAGGTGCGCGGAAATTCCGCATCGAAACGCTGCGGCCAATCGCGCGTGACGCTGGCAATTTCGAGCGCGTGTTGCTTCCAACCGAGATACGCGAGCGCGGCGTGAGTTTGTTCGAGAAACTGTGCGAGCGTGCCGAGCGGGGGAAGACACGGCAGCGCGCGCAATGCTTCGGCGACTGCTTGAAATTTCTCATCAGAATGTCCGTCGCAGAATTCGCGCAGAATTTTTTCGAAGGCGGACGCGCTAAGAGTCGGCGACAAAACCGCGGGATCGGAGAGCGCGTTTAGAAAACGCAGGAAAGAATTGAGTCGCGGCGCGCGTTGCAATTCGAGCCACGCCTGCCATTCCGCCGATTCAAAAATGCCGGGAACAATATGCCCAAGCCCGTCATTGTGCGGGATGTCGAGTCGCGCCAGCGAGTCCGCGACCAGACGCGGCAACGCACCACTGCTGGGAAAAATCACGCCGAGTCGCGTGCATTTTTCATCCATCAAATAACGAACGCATTGCTGCGCGATTGCTTCCGATTGTTCGGAGAGATTCGTGCCGACGAGAAAATCGAAATGTTTTGCCGCTTCCGCGCCACCGCGCATTTCCGTTTCGCTAAAAAACGAATCGCCAAGCGCGTGAACGGATTTCGACGTGCGCTGCGCTTCGCCACAGACTTCCTCCCATGAGCCGATCCAGCAAAGATCGACATCGGAAAAGTTGCCGCGCGGCTCTTCGAGCACGACTGTCGCGTGTTCTGCCAGCTCGACAGCAGTGCGCAGGAGAAACCACTGTGGCCAATGCGCTCCGTCGAATCCGATGACGAGCACGTGCGAAAATTTTCGTTCGCCACGCATCGCTTGTTGCAAACGCCGTCGATCGGTTTCGCCCGGCAGGACAAAATTGCATTTTTTCAGCAGCTCGTTGAAATGCTGAACGACCGGTGCAAACGACGGCAGCGCAAGTTCTTCGAATTTCCATCCGGCAGTTTCCAGCCGATCCAAGGCGCGTAGCAGCGGCGCCGGCGCACGAGCAACGGCTTTGGCGGCAAGCGCTTCGGGTTCGTTAGGCCGATCCCCCATTTTGCTCGCGGCGATTGCTAGGAGCAAACGCAGATGTTCCGGCTTGGCCCGCAGCGTCGCATCATCTCGCGCGAGCAACGCACCTAAACTCGCCGGTGTCACAAAATGCAAACCGAGATGTGAAGACCCCTTTGCAATCAAGCGCGCCTTCAGATCGTTAGCCTGTCCTCGCGTTGGGACGACGACCAGTGAAGGCAACGCGCGTTTCCACGTCTCGGGCAAAACTCGGTCGAACCAGGGAGCAATCGCATCGTCCCACGCTTCCCGTAGCGACGGCACAACGAGCAGGACTGGTCGCGATTGCTCCATCGCTCAATTTAGCTTCGCCGCTACGCTACGCGAGCACGCGCTTGTCGCCGATGCGGCGCGTCACACCTTGTCGATCCAGCTTTTCGAGAAATGGCACCATAGTCCGGCGCGAGGTTTCGAGCGCCTGCCGTAGCTCGCTGACTGTTGCCGGTCCGTTTTTGGAAATGAAATCAGCAACCGCGTTTTTCATCCGTTCGAAATTCTCGCGTGACAACACCACGTCCGAGGCGATTTCGATGACTTCTCCACCATCGATCAAAAATCTGAGAACTCGCTGCGCATTTCGATCCGACTCGATCTCTCTGCGCGCGGGCGGATCGAACGGCTTTGCTGAGAGCGCTTCGCGAATTTTCATCGCAACCGGCTGCAGATTGGGCGGTAAAGCCGGTCGATGAGAAATTCGCGCGATCGCTGATCCTCGCCGGGCAAAGTCAGTTGCGCACAAATCGGAAAGAAGCGCTGCGAAAACATCTGAGGACTGATCGTGCAATGCCGTACGCAACTCGTTCAGATCGAGACCAGCGCGCTCGGGATTTGTTTTGTGCGCGTCATCAATTAACTCGATCGTCCGGTTCCGCAGCGTCTGCCAAACCTGAGCGTCTGCCGCAATCTTTTCATGAACCACAATTTCATGACGTCGCTGCAACTCTTGAAGAGCTTCGCCGATCTCATCAGCACTGAAGTGCGATTTGCGAAGAACGGCTTGTCTTGGCATGAAACCGTTCGCGGAAATTTCGGAGCGAACGCAAAGATAGATATCGTCCGGCGCGCCGGCGCGCCCAGCCAACAATTTGCGCTGCGTCGCGGTGCGACATTT
>WNGB01016608.1_pt1 | contig 10061 bp, 12 predicted proteins | sample 5400681 | NCBI WGS metagenome assembly WNGB01 (sample SAMN13153367, study PRJNA577476) | soil metagenome | isolation source: 115 cm soil or saprolite under grassland replicate 2 | place: USA:California | collected 2016-06-15
GAGGACGGAGGAAGGATAGCGAGGCAGGCTGGGATCGTCAAGCCGTCAGAAGGTGCGGCACGGAATTATCCACCATCGATAGAGGGAGGACCGCCTCCCGGTAGTTGATCACTCCAAGCCGCAATCATCCTCCTTTCTTATACGTTAAGATATATCCAGCCCTCGGTGTGAGGGTGGCAGCAAGCGCACTTGCTGCGAACCAATCGCCCGGAGAAGCCTTCTCCTTTCACTCGGCTCGACCGACTGCGACAGATCGTGCTCTCCGGGCGATGCTCCTGGGTAAAACCGATCATTAGAGGGTTGTTTCGCTTCGAGCGCCACGGTATAAGAACTCGTGCCACCCAGGAGTGCTCACCTAAGGAAGGGACACTGCTATGTGGTATGCTGGTATCGACTGGGCCGACGACCATCATGACGCGGTCGTGCTTGATGACAACGCCCGGCAGATTACGACCCTGCGGGTCGCTCACACGCCGGCTGGGCTGGCTCAGCTCATCACCGCCTTGGAACAAATCTGTGGGAAGGCGGCCAAAGAGCAACTGGCCTGCATCGTGGAAACCAATCGCGGGTTGCTGATTAGCGCCCTGCTCGAAGCCGGCTTCGCGGTCTATCCGGTCAACCCCAAGACAGTGGATCGGCGCCGCAATGCCGCCGGGGTCAAAACCGATCAGATCGATGCCTATCTGCTGGCCAAAACTGGCCGCAGCGACCTGGCCGATCTGCGGCGCTTGAGGCCCGATAGCCCACTGGTCCAAGAACTCAAGGCCTTGACGCGCGACCAGGATGGCCTGATCCAGAGTCAGACCAGGCTGCTCAATCAACTGACCGCCTGCCTCAAGGCCTATTATCCGGTTGCCTTGCAGCTGTTTGGCAAGCTGCATCAGCCCTCGACGATCGCCTTCTTGCACGCCTATCCTACCCCGCATCAAGTCATGGCCGCTTCGGTAGACGCGATCGCGGCCGTGCTCAAGCAAGCCGGACACACGCGCGCAGAGGCGGCCGCTCGCACGATCTTCCAGACGCTCCAGCAAGAGCAGCTCACCGCCGATGCGATCACTACTCGCACCAAAGCGCGGCTGATGCTGGCGCTGCTGGCGCAATTGGAGCCGGTCATGCAGCAGCTCGCCGCCTACGATGCGGAGATCGAACACCTTTTTTTGCTGAGTGCCGACAGCGCGATCTTTGCGAGCCTGCCACGAGCCGGCAAACGGCTGGCCCCGCGGCTGTTGGCTGAAATCGGCGATGATCGCAGCCGGTATGCTGATGCGAGCGGCCTGCAAGCCCTGGCCGGCACGGCGCCAGTCTGCTTTGAAAGTGGCAAGTATGCCAAAGCCCATCGGCGCTACGCCTGCCTGAAACCATTGCGCAATGCCATGCAGCACTTTGCGTGGCAATCGAGCTTGCAGGAGGGATGGGCGCTGGTCTATTACCAGCGCAAGCGCTCGGAAGGCAAAAGCCACACGGTGGCGATCCGCGCGCTGGCGAATGTCTGGTTGCGGATTATCTACGCGATGTGGCGCGACCGCACGCCCTACGTGAGCGCGACCTTTGAGGCGGCCCAGCAGCAGAAGCTGCGCAAGGCCGCCTAAGCACACGCTTGCTGCGCATGGCGGTCTGACAGCGCCGCCCAAGCGGTCCCCATCCGCACCAGCGGCGACCAGGAGGCGTCGGCTGGCATGGAGTGCTGCCTGACGTTCGCCGCGACCCGCGACCGCGTCCCCTCCCGGTGCGGGATGGCAGCGCCGCCCACGCCGAGTCAAGGCCGCGCGGGGGCCAGCTTGAACAGGTGCGCGCAGCGCTTCCTTCTCGCGGCCCAGCGCGCGCTTGTCTTGGCCTTGACCGGTGTGGCAGAATCGGCAGACCCGCACCGGAGGCGCGCTTTCGTACCAGCGTTGATTGTGCGTGCGATCACTGGTCATGATTTTGTACACTTTGCCCTATTGACATAGAGGGTCTGGAGCGATATGCACGCATGGAGTGATCTCGCACGATTACCCCAAGCGATCTGCCACGAGTGGGAGCAAGAGTTCGCGGAGGGCAAGCGCGGTTTGCTCATGGCTGAGGCCCGCCTGTCGGCGCAGCAGCTTCCAGGTATAGACATCACACACAGCGACGAGCTGCGCGAGCAAGCGTTCGCGATCCACAGCCGACCGCTGCTCAAGCGCGGGGCCAAAGACGCGCACAACCCAGGCACGATGTTGGATACGACCCTCTTCCATGAAGACGGCGAGCGCTGGATAGCGGCCTTCCTGGGCCAGACCACGCAACACCTGATCACCTTGGGTTTCGTAATGGTCCAGTAAATAGGCAATGATGGCGTCAAGATCGCCCACGGGGACATCAGCCCGCCGTGCCGTTTCCGCATCGCTCAGCTGCCGTCCGGCGGCGGCAACCAATGCCTCCTTGGTCCCGAAGTGGCGAAGGATGGTTTGGATGGTGACGCCCGCCCATTGTGCGACCTGCTCAAGCGTAATCTGGTCGATCCAGGATTCGGCGTAGAGCGCAACCGCGGCCTCAATAATCCGCTGGCGCGTGAGGGCGCGCACTTCGGCTTGGACATGCCCGCGGTAGGGGCGCTTTGCTGTTTTGAGCGACGAGGATGTGTCAGAAGCAGCCATAGAGATCAGTTATAGATAATAAATTGATGTTAGTAATTATAACACCAATATGGCTGTTCGTCAAGGGGGAGTTGTCATCGTGCGGAGGGTTGAAGTGCATTGGTGGTAGGTGTGCGATAGCGCGGGGAACAGAGGCGATACACCGTAGGTGGGCGAGGAGAAGCAGGCTAACTCGCAAGTCGGCAGCAGGATGTGGTCAATTTCTCGCAGCACCGCACGATGCGGTCTAGTTCTATTTACCCACAATGGACAAGTGGCACGAGATGCTGCGGAACGAGGGTTCAACTCCAAGGGAAAATTTCGTCCGTATGTGTTACCTGTCATGGCTCTTCGTCACATTCGGTGCAGACAGGTCATGCATACTACTAACGTGATGCTGATGCGTTGCTAACACATTTGGTGCTATGCTCTGATGTATGACAACTGAACCGACTTTCGTTGCTGATGCACCACTGCAGGCGCTGGTGCATCACTTGTTGCCCGAGAGAGCGACCCTTCACTGTACTGATCTCACCTATACCGATCAGCAGATTACGCTTTCTCTGATCGCGACGACGCCAACCTGTTCGTGTCCCTCCTGCCAATATCCATCAGCGCAGGTGCGTAGTCGCTACATCCGGACCTTAGCTGATCTGCCCTGGGGTGAGAAGCGCCTCTGCTACCGGCTGACCGTCCGCCGCTTTCGCTGCGCCAATCCAGCCTGTTCACGGCAGATCTTTGCGGAGCGGTTTTCCGAAGTAACCCAGCCCTGGTCTCGGCGCACGACCCGGGCTGGTGATGAATTGCGTGCCGTCGGCTTGGCCCTTGGCGGCAATGCCGGCGCCCGCCGCACTACGCAGCAACACCTACCCACCAGCGCCTCGACCCTGCTCCGACTGATTCGTGCGACACCACAACCAGCTATCGGTAGCCCCTACGCAATCGGCCTCGACGAGTGGGCCTGGCGGCGTTCTCACCACTACGGCACGATAATCACTGATTTAGAAACGCACCGGGTGCTCGATCTGCTACCGGATCGCTGCGTCGAGACGGTATCGGCTTGGTTGCTCCAGCATCCCTCGGTGCGGATTGTCTGTCGTGACCGTTTTGGTCCCTATGCGGAAGGGGCGCGGCAGGGTGCTCCCACTGCGGTCCAGGTGGCCGACCGCTTCCACTTAGTCGACAATCTCGGCGATGCGCTGATCGCCTATTTGCAGCAGCAGCGCATGACCCTCCAGGCAGTGGCAGAGGATGTGGCACGCCACCAGCCAGTAGTGCCACCAGAGAGCCTGGAGACTATGGAAGACCGAATGGCGGCGACCAATCAGCAGCGCCGCCCACAGCACGGGCAGCACCATCAGGATGCCATCAGCCAGCTGCGCTTGCAGCAGCGTATTGCTGCCTACGAGCAGGTGCATCACTTGCACATACAGGGTGAGTGCGTGGCGGACATCGCTCGACAGGTCGGGATCAGTCGCAAAACAGTGTATGACTATCTGCGGATGGACCAGCCACCACAACGCCGAGTTCACCAGCGCCGGCATCAGGATCGTGTGTTGGCCCGCTTTGAAGCCTACCTGCGTCACCGCTGGCAGGTGGGCTGCCACAACAGCACCCGGTTGTGGCAAGAGATCCACGACCAGGGCTATCGGGGGTCGCGACGCACCGTGACCCGCTTCATTGGGGCGTTACGACAGGATGGGCAGGAGGGATATGCCGTCGGCCGCGAACTATCGCCATTTACGCGTCGGCGTGGTCCGGCCGCACGGGATGTGTTGAGCGCGATGCTCCGTCCGGAGATACAACGCAAGGAACTGGAGCGCGCCTACCTCAGGCAGCTGTGTGCCCAGGATGCAGACATCGCACAGACCTACGCCCTCACGCAGACCTTTGTGGCGCTCATGCGAGAACAGCAGGGAGCAGGCTTGGAGCGGTGGATCGCCGAGGTTGAGCAGCAGGGCTGTGCTGAACTGCGTCGGTTTGCGACAGGATTACGCGACGACCTGGCAGCTGTTACGGCCGGGCTAACGCTCAACTGGAGTAATGGGGTAACGGAGGCTCACGTTCACCGGCTGAAGCTGTTGAAACGGCAATCCTATGGACGTGCGGGATTCGGGATGTTACGTGCGCGCGTGCTTCATCAAGAGCGGGCGCCGGTGCATCGAAAGTGACGAAGAGCCCCCTGTCATCTGGCCAAGTCCAGGATGGGAGTTCGTCATGGACCTGAGCCAGCCGCTCGATCGTTAGATCCTCCAGCCTTGGACTGCGGTTCGTGAGCAACAGTGCGCAGATGAGTTTGGTCAGGTGATGGTCAATGCGTGGCACGCTGTAGCCCCAGCCCAGCAGCACGTTCCGCACGCGCTGGATCGCCGCGTCAACGGCGGCACGACCAAACACCTTGACCGCAATCGGATAGCGGAGGACGTTACCCGTGGCCGAAAAGTTGGTAAAGCCGCACAACACGTAGCCGATCACATAGACCTGATGCCGATAGTAACTGAGCCGATGCGCTAACCGCTGCGGGCGCTCCACGTTGAACAGATCGAGCCAGTCGGCATCGGTCCAGCCCTAGATCGGCGCCTGGCGGAAATACATCTCACGGAGAAAGAGATGAGTGACTTCACGTCGAACTTGCGGCAAGGCGCCCGTCAACTGCATGGCATCGTGGAGGGGGCGGGTGAGCCGGTGCAACGCCGGGTGCAGGTGGCACGCAAAGAAGGAGTGGCCCGCATCCGATCGCTCAACCCGATCGGCCAGCGCCGCAAACTCGTCTGGGCTGAGCGTGGGCGTCCGGTCATACGTGGCAAGATCCACTGGCCACGTCCAGAGTGCTCTCGTCGACTCTGGTAGTGATGGCTGGTCGGTCATCCGAACACCTCCTGGAGCATCGCGACCCGCCAGGCATGCACGCTGGCCATGCCAGCTTCCAATTTCGCGGCCAAATCGCGGCCACTCAAATGGATGTACTGCAACGTGGTCTGGATGCTGCGATGGCCGGCAAACGTGGCAATCTCGTGGACATCCCAGCCAGCGCGTGCCAGGTCAGTCAGACACAGATGGCGCAGGGTATGGGTGGTGAACTGGGGAACAGCGGCCTGGTGGGCGATGCGTTCAACGACCTTGGACCAGGTCCAGATGGAGATCGGTGCAGCGTGATTACGGCGGGACTCGGACAGAAAGAGTGGTCCACGCGCCCGACTGATGGTGCGGCGCTGCTGGAGGTAGGCGGCGTAGAGCGAATTGGTCGCAGCCGAATAGGGCACGACCCGCTCACGACGGCTCTTGGTAGTCTCGGCCCGAATGCGCAGGAGCCGGGGCGCGGGATCGATATCGCTAGTCGCCACGGCACACAGTTCTTCCCGCCGTAATCCAGCATCGTAGGCGAGTGCGAGCATCACGCGATTGCGGAGCGGTTCATCCTTTGCGGCAAGCAGCACGGCGTGCCATTGGTCGTCGGTTGGGAGCCAGGGCAGCTTGTGATAGTGCGGAATCAGCCCGCGGGCACGGGTCCCATGAAAGCCGTTGGTCGGCGTGTAGCGTCCGCGGCCGACGGGATTATCGTCGCGCAGCTGCTCTTCCACCAGATAATCGTAATACAGTCGCACCACCGTCAAGCGCTGCTGGAGCGTGGCATTCGCCAGCCCTGGGTGGGGAGGTGCGTCGGCACGATGGGCCGACTGCGGATGTGGTCGGGTGGCGAGATCGTGGACGTATGCGGCGATTGCTCGCGGGAGGCTGTCTCTGGGACAACAGCGACGCGCTGACTGAAGGTGAGATAATCTTCCAGCGCACGACCATACGCCTCGATGGTGTTGGGTGCCAGCTCCAGATTGGCCTGGATGGTTAACCAGGTGCGGGCGCGAGACTGTTGTGCGACGGTTGGATAACGTTCCCACTGAATCACGCTCATAGGATATTCTCCAGGCGGTATCGGACGTTTCGCTTCGGTCCACTGTACTATATTCCACATAATATATATCCCGAGGAGGATTTGCCCCAAGACTTTGAGGAGCGACGTGATGAATACTATCAGGCCTTACAGCAACCCCGTGACGTCGAGCAGTTTATCGAGAAGGTCCAGAACCAGATGCGCTTCTGGCTAGAACGGCTGGATCGTGGGATGCCCAAGAACCATGCGGTGCAGATTTCCAGCAAGAAGGGCGGATCGATCCACCTCACGCCTTTTACGCCGTTGCCTGAACCCCCGTTGCTTGCGACCTTGAAAGGTGCGCTGCTGGAGCGCTGGTCGGTCATCAGCCTGCTGGATATGCTCAAAGAGACCGATCTCCGGATCGGCGTGACCAGCGAGTTCCATACGAGTACAGTGCGCGTACATCTCGACCGCGCCACCCTCCAAAAGCGACTGCTGCTCTGTTTCTATGGTCTCGGGACCAACGCTGGCCTCAAACGGGTCTGCGCCGGAGCGCAAGGCGAGCAGTATAAAGATCTCGCCTATGTGGGTAGTCTACCCTCTTCATGTTGATGTATCATGAGCACGGCATCAACCGGAGGAGGACGATGATGGAACAAGCAACCCTGGTGCATCCCAGCGCCTTGTGCTGGAATCCGAGCTGTACAGCCTATGGTCAAGTGGCTCACGGCAATATCCGCCGGTTTGGACGCACTCAGGCCGGAACCCAACGCTATCAGTGTCGCACATGTGGCAAAACCTTTGTTGAAACGATCGGCACAGTCTTCTATGGTCGGCATCATTCCCAGGACACCATCTTGGAGTGCCTGGCCTTGCTGGCGGAACGCAATAGCCTGGCTGCCATTCACCGTGTGAAAGGCATCAAAGAAGAAACGGTGATGGACTGGCTGCGCATCGCCGCCGATCACGTTGAACGGAGCGAAGCGCTCTTGCTCGCGAACTTCCAGTTGACGGCCCAACTCGACGCGCTGTGGACGTATGTCGGCCACAAGGGCGAAAAAGGGGGCACATGGAAGAGGACACGCGTGGCACCTTCTGGCGCGGCATCACGATAGAGAGCGACTCGCGCTTGCGAGTCGGTCGGGCGATCGCCAAGACCGAAGAGGAGGTCGCCGACGCCTTGATGGCCCAACTCAAAGCGCGTGGGCATCCCGACGCACCGCCGCCCATGGCCACCGACGGCAAGGGCGGGTACCGCGAGGCGCTGGTGGCGACCTGGGGCAGGTTCCAGCGTATCGTGGCCATGGGCGCCCACCGAGGTGCAAGCAAGCCCAGCCGGACTGGCAGTATCTCCAGGTGATCAAGCACCGTTCCGGTTACCATCTGACGGGCGTGACCATCAAGGTGATCTCTGGCACGCCGGACGAGGTCTGTGCCCTGGTGGGTGCGCATACGGCGTATGTCGAGCGCACCAATCTGACGAGCCGGCAGATGAACGGGCGCCTGGTGCGCAAGACCCTGTCGTATTCCAAGCAGGTGGAGATGCTCGAGGCCGCGTGTGCCTGGGAGGATTGGGTCTACAATCTGACCAGGTCGGTCAAGACCTTACAGGTGGAGGTCAACGACGGGCAGCGGCGCTGGCAGCCGCGCTCACCGGCCATGGCGGCGCGACTCACCGACCATATCTGGACTATTAAAGAACTGCTGATGGCGGTGGTTGCCCCGCACGGTATCAACACAAAATAGGGAGACTACCAGTTAACACAACATACTAGAAGACGGTCGGCGACATTTCCCCCAGCCCTTTGTCACCGGCGGCATATGGTTGCGCTTCGCGCTCTTTTTGGCGTCTCAACTTCAAGGCTGTACTGTTTCCTTGAACCTTTGGGAAGATTGCTGGTTCGTCAGCATGAGCGGTGGTTTCTTCGTTCATTGGATAAATATCTCACTTTTGCTGCGGTCGCTTGAAAAAAGCGACTCCCACCCCCTCACCATGTGCGAGCGGCGCAATAGAAACAAGTTCCCACCCCGCTGCACCCAACTCATTCAAGGGCTTCCAATCGAAACGATGCTGTGCAGTGGAAGACGATGCTCCAGGGTTATAGTGGTGCCTATCAGAGTAACGCCCAGTCTCGTCGACCCATACTGTCTTGTACTCCCATTCCATAGCATACCTCTTCATGGCCGTCGCCGGCGGTAGTGGCCACCGGCGTGCTCTACACGTCCTACGCAGCGGCCACGAAGTCTATTGATTGTATATAGGGGCACCGTATACAAAACCACCCAGTCAACTAGATCTGTTAAAATTTTGCATTGTAGCGCCCCAACCTCCCGTTGATAATCTGTTCCTTACGGTATTTTATCGGCTTTGTACAACGCCGCCAACCTCTGATTGCTCGCTGGAAAAGCCCATAGTATCACACGGTCAAGGACGCCTTTGGCCGCTGGCAGTCTTTTATCCCGCACCTCTTTCGCGGCGGCCAAAAGCGCGAGTTGCCCCGCAGGTGTGCATCTGTGGGCTATCTTGGTCGACATCATCTTCTGTTTGCCGATTGGTTCCTCAGCGGGGCAATCCTTGACTTCGTGTGACTGGCAGTGAAGGTAGACCAGCGAGCGAATACGCCAACTTGCGCCGGGCCGCTTGGCTGATCGAGAGAGGAGGTGATTGGTATGGAGCGAAAGCCAAATTTTACGGATTACGAAGTAAATGAGGCAGGAGAGAAGGTGCTGCCGACGTATTACGGTTACACCGTTGATGTGAACGAGCAGGCGTTTTACCGCGTGAAGGATGACGACCTTGAATACTACTCGTTTGCGTCGGCGGACGGCTGTATCATGCTTCTGGAGCTGCTCGAAGAGATTCCTCGGGACAGCAGTCTCTACACAAAGCTATCTGAGCTGAACCTCACGGGGGAGCATTTGCGTGACCTCCGCGAGGCAGTCACTCAGTAATACAGTGCTACTCTAGCACACGCAGGTGGTCGAGTGCAAGCGGCCGCCTGCTTTTTTTTGCTCGCTTCCAGAGCGGATTCTGGGAAAGGTACTTCGTGCTCTTGATAGGTGCGACGCGCGGTGCTCCCTCTCTTCGTGGTGGATAATTCGTTCTCCGCTTTCCAACGCGGTAAATCGGGGCTTGGCGAACCGCCATCATTTTGGCGCACAAGCATTCGTTTTTTCGCTTGCACAGCATGCACCAATTCTTATTTCCGATTAAGTCTAGTGATCGGAACCTGATTTGGGTTCTTCCGCAGGTCGATATTGGTGGCGAACTTGTGGTGAGCGCCCTTCCCTCAGATTGCCGGTACTCCACCTCACGGGGGTAATGCCATCGCTCAGAGATTGGAAGTGATGGCCTCACCTATTGGATCAGGATGCACACAACGCGATCAATGCACTAAAAATGACCCCAAAAAGCGCAGCATGGCGCTGAGTGAGGGTTCGCCACCAAGATCAGGTCGCGTGATCGCAACGAAGGGCACCGCAGCAGAAAGCGGTGGGCCGGAGACTCGGCAAGGCCGAGTCGCGCTCCTTGCGGAAGAGCTCCTGTGTACTGAGCTCGTCCAGTGCGCGGGCCGGCCGCACGACGATCCTAT
>WNGB01019849.1_pt1 | contig 10061 bp, 9 predicted proteins | sample 5400681 | NCBI WGS metagenome assembly WNGB01 (sample SAMN13153367, study PRJNA577476) | soil metagenome | isolation source: 115 cm soil or saprolite under grassland replicate 2 | place: USA:California | collected 2016-06-15
GGCTTGCCAACACGTGTCGGCTGGCCGACCTCAAGCTGAATCGATTGCTCGACCGGTTCGACCAGTGGGCGATCGGTGCGCAGATCGACCAGCTCGACGGACCACATCGAGCAGAGCCGACGGCAGTGCCGGCCGACCCTCCGCTGGCCATCGATCTGCGTCGCCGTGGTATCGAGACTATCGTCTGGGCAACCGGCTATCACCCGGACTACACCTGGCTGCAGCTGCCGGTGCTCGATCGCCGCGGCCGGATCCGCCACGACGGCGGTGTCGTACAGGGAACACCGGGCGTCTACGTGCTCGGCGGCAACCTGCTCCGGACGCGCCGGTCGAGTTACATCAGCGGTGCCGCTGAAGACAGCCGGGCCATAGCCGACCATCTGCACGGCTTCCTATCCACCGGCACGCGGAGCGCGAGGCGCCGGTTCGCGGCGCCGTCATGCCCGTGACCAGGACGGAAGTGGCTTGCGTGGTTAGGCTCAACGAACAGCCGCGGAACTAGAGCCGCTGAACGCACTACAGTATCGACGCGGGACTCGGGAGCACGAGCGATTTGTCCACCAGGCGGGTCAGGACCGGCAACACATCAGCGGCTTCGACGCCGTCTCCGGAGCAGATTGCCTCCGCTCCATCCACGTCGCAACCGCCGGCGAACACCGTCAGCCGTGCAAACAGCTTGCGCTCCGCCGCGTCCAGCAGGTGATAGCTCCAGTCGATGGCCGTCCGAAGCGTGTTCTGTCGGGGCGGTGCGGCGTGGCTGGGATTGGTCAGCAGCCGGAAGCGATCCGCCAACCGCGCAGCGATCTGTTCTGGCGCGAGGACGCGCGTCTGCGCCGCTGCCAATGGCAGTGGCAAACCGTCCAGCCGGCGGCAGATGTGCGCCACGGCTGCGCAGTTGCCCGCGGTCAGCGCGAAGACGGGATGTACCGCCGTGGCGCGTTTCACGAACAGCACCGATTCGGGAGTTGAGAGGCTGGCATCGGGCACCTCGAGTGGCAACACGGGCCGGACACGCTCGCCGGCGACCGCCAGTGGCTCGCGGCTGTGGCGAGGATTCGCAATTCAGGGCAGTCGCGCAGCAGCGCCTCGGCCAGGTCGGCGCAAACCCGTACAGGGTGCTCGCGGTTGTCCAGCACCAGCTAGCAAGGGCCCGGTGCCGCAGGCTGGCGATATGTGTGTCTCGCAGCGCGAGGCGCGGCTCCTCACGGGCACCCAGCGCGGAGGCGACCGCTTGTGGCACCAGGGCGGGCTCGACCAGCTGGGCCAACTCTGCCAGCCAGGCACCGTCGGGGTTTTCGGCCAGGACGGCCTCAGCCATGCGCAGCGCCAGCCAGTTCCCTCAAACGGTTGCCGTACTCGCCACGCGGCTGGGCGTGTACGGGGTGGGTCGAGGAGCGTTGCTGAATAATGTTGTCGGGAGCGCGGTTACTGCAGTGCAGCCTGCCTCCGAGCGGCTAGTGGATGCGTCCCCACGGCACGGGTCCGATGCGGGCGTGGTCATCATGCTGGCTGCGGTCGAGCCCCCAAAAACGACACAGTCGATCGCGTCTCGAGCGACATGGCTCGTGGTCAGTGAGTTCGACGTTGACGAGTTGTACAAGGAGCTTGACTGCGAGGCAACCACTGGTCCGATGTCGCTGCGGACCCTTTGCCTGGCTGATGGCAACGTGCCGTAGGCATCGGGCGGTCATCCTCATGAACGCCAGCCCTCCGCGCCTGACAACATGGAGTGCTCTGCTGGCTGCGAGTACGATGAGCACGAAATGAGGTTGATGCTTGAAATCGGACCCAAAGGCAAGAAGGTGGTGGCGGTCGCGCCAGAGTGGCCCGGTCTCGAGCGCGGAGCGAAGACCGGGGAGGCCGCGATTGAACGGCTACTCGCCTACCTCCCACGTTACGCATCCGTGGCGAAGCTAGCCGAGATGGACGCGGAGTTTGCGGACGCCAGCACCACCATGGACGTGGTCGAGGAGTATCCGGGCAACGGCTCAACGGACTTCTGGGGCATCTCGTTCGCGTTTTCGGCCATTGACAAACAAGACATGTCGAGCGTGGAACTGGCGCGGCAACTTACGCTGATGCAAGCGTGCTGGGCGTTCTTCGACGAAGTGCGTTCGCGCGTGTCGGCTGAGCTGCAGCAGGGCCCTCGGGCAGGAGGGCGTCCGCGGGACCGGATCATCCGACATGTGGTCCGCACCGAGCAGGAGGACTGGGGGAAGAAGCTGGGGCTGCAGAGGTCTCCATTGCCTGAAGGCGTGCTGCCGACGGACGATGAAGTGACAGCGCAGCGCGAGGAGTATTGCACCGCCATACGGGCGTTCCACGCCGACGGCAAGATGGCGCGAACCTGGCCGCTTCGCTACCTGATTCGGCATACCGCGTACCACACGCTCGATCACACCTGGGAAATGGAAGACAGGGACCTGACCGCGAGAGGACCCTGATCCTCTGGACAGTAGGAGCACGCGATCCCAGCGTGGCTCGACGGGTGTACCGGCGGCGAGGAGCGCGAGGCCGGTGCCGCCGGCGCCGTTGAGGAAGCCGGGGCCGGAGGGAGGTGCATCGAGGGCGTGGTTAAGCCATTCCATTGCAGCCTCGCGCAATACCTCGGATCCGGTTGGCTGGTGAAATCACGCCGATTACGCCGACCGGAGCTGAGAGGCAACGCGAAATTGTGGCCCTGATCGCCGAAGCTCTGACCAACCCAATCGACTGGGGTTGAGCTCTCGAGCGGCGCTGGCGGCCTGGTACGTGGCGAGCCAGGCGGGCTGAACGGCGGTTGCGGGTGGTGGCGATGTGCCGTTATGCGCTCGCAGGCCCTAGCTGTTGGGGCGCGTCGTCCAGGTGATCGCCTGATCAGGCCGCCGCAGTACTTCGACCAGGTGGTCCCGTACCCGTTCGTACGTGCTGTTGTACTCGGCAACGCCCTCCGTAAAGACGTGGCCGACGACGGTGCGGAGCGGTCGTTCTCTCGGAGCCGTTTCGATCAATTTCTTGACTGCGTCGGCGACGTCTTGCGGGTTGGGCAGCTCGTGTGGACCTCGTTCGATCGGCTGACCAGGCGGCTGGTGCGGAGAAGCGACAGCGTATGCTTGCACGATCTCTTGCCGTTCGGCGCGCGTTCCTTTCGCTACAGCTTGCGTCGGAAATGAGCCGGGCTCCAGGATCGCCACGTCGATGCCAAACCGCGCCACGTCGTAGTGCAGAGACTCCGCCAATCCCTCTAGCGCCCATTTCGTGGAGGCGTACAGGCCACCGCGGCGCGGCAGGACTCGGCCGAGCGCGCTGGTCACGAACACGATCAAGCCGGACCCCTGCATTCGCATCGTCGGCAGGACTGCGTTGCTGACGCGCAGCGGACCGAGCGCGTTCACGCCGAACAGCGTCTCAACTTGCGCCATCGAGAACGCCTCGAGTGGTCCAGTTGCAGCTATACCGGCGTTGTTGACCAGCACGTCGACACTGCTCGCGCGGCGGACCACCTCATTGATGGTTTGCTCCACAGAAGTGCCGCTGGTCACGTCCAGCTCTAGCACCTCCAGCTGAGCCTCACGCTCCGCAGCCCAGTCGCGGAGCTCTCGTGCCGCGGGTGCATTGCGCGATTGCACATCGCGCATGGTGGCGAACACACGATAGCCGCTGGCCGCGAGGGTTTTGGCGATTAATTCGCCGAAGCCACTGCTGCACCCGGTGACGACGACACCGCGCGCCACAGCTTTAGAACCCAGCATTGACGCGACGCGGATCGAATGCATCACGCAGCGCATCGGCGAGATAGTTCAGCCCGAGCAGCAGCAGCGCCAGCACGACCCCTGGACAGATTGCCATCCAGGGATCAGTGCGCAGATAGGCCCGGCTCTCGTTGAGCATGGCGCCCCACGAAGGTGTTGGCGGCTGCGTGCCCAGCCCGAGGAATGCGAGACTGGCTTCCGCGAGTACCGAAAAGCCCATCACCAGCGCCAGATTGACGATCATCGGCGACACTGCATTTGGCAACACGTGCAGGAACATGACACGTCCGTTGCGCGCGCCAGTGCAGCGCGCCGCGAGCACGTAGTCGCGGTTACGCTCCTTGAGCACCAGTGAGCGCGCAACGCGGCCGAGGGTTGGCACGACGGCGAGGGCGATGGCATACGCGACCTGCGTCGTCCCTGGACCGAGCGCGGCGATGATGACAAAGCCGAGAAGGATCGGCGGGAAGGCAAACATCGCGTCGAAGAAACGCATCAGTAGGGCGTTGACCCAACCACCCAGATATCCCGCCGCAAGGCCTGTGATGATGCCAAGTCCACCACCCAGCACCACGACCATCACTGCAACGACGAGTGATGGCCGCGTGCCGTAGATGACGCGACTTAGCAGATCGCGACCGAGCTCATCGGTGCCCAGCAAGAAGTCGGGTCCAGGCGCCAGGAGCTCTCGGCCCGGGTGTTGGTCGACCGGGTCGTACGGTGCAATCAGCGGCGCCGCCAGAGCAATCAGGACCAGCAGGCCGAGGATCGCCAGTCCGAAGAATCCCAGCGGATTGCGCCAGGTTCTCACAAATGCCGCATTCAGCGGATGTGGAGACTTCCTGAAAGTAATCGGGGCGGCAACAACGTGCCGCCTGACGGTCACTCCGGAGGCCGACTCAGCTGCCATGTCGCTCAGGCGTCACCCAGCCGAATGCGTGGATCGATCACCGCATACGTCAGGTCCACTACCAGGTTGATGACGATGAACAAAAGCACCAGCAGCAGGAGTCCACCCTGGACCACGGCGTAGTCGCGATTGGAGATGCCGTCGAGCATCAGTCCACCGACGCCTGGCCAGGAGAAGACTGACTCGATGATCACAGTGCCGCCCAACAAGCTCGCGAATTGCACGCCGAGAATCGTGATCACCGGCAGCATCGCGTTGCGCAGGGCGTGCCGATACATGACGGCGGTGTTACTCAGTCCTTTTGCTCGCGCGGTCCGGACAAAATCGTCGAAGAACACCTCCAGCAGGTTGAACTTGATGAATCGCGAGAGGCCGGCGGCCAGGTACAGCGACAGTGTGGTCGCGGGCAGAATCAGCGATTTGATCGAGCCAGGCAGGTCGTTAGTGTCGGCGACGCGCCCGCCCGGCGGAAGCCAGCGCAGCACCAGTGAGAACACGATGATGGCGAGAATGCCGGCCCAGAAATTCGGGATCGCGAGCCACAGGCTTTGCACTGTTGAGATCAGCCACTCCAGGCGACCGCGGACATGAGTCGCGCTGAGGATTCCAAGCGGCAGCGCGATCAGGATCGACAGAGTCATTGCCGCGACTGTCAGCTCGATCGTTGCGGGCGCCCGCGCCATGAGCAACTTCGAAATCGGCTGTCCGCTCAGCGTGGATTTCCCGAGGTCGCCCTGCGCCACATGCGCAATCCAGACCGCGTACTGCACCAGCAATGGCTGATCGAGGCCCATCTCGTGCCGCACAGCAGTCAGTGCTTCTGGCGACGCGTTCGGCCCGGCCAGAACGGCAGCTGCGTCACCTGGGATCAGGTGGATCACGAGAAACACAATGAACGTCGAGAAGAAGAGAACCGGAATCGACTGCAGTAGACGGCGGAGGATAAAGACGCCCACGGCCTCAGCTCAGCCAGACATTCCCGAAGTACATGACGTCGTTGAAGCGGAACTCCAGGCCATTCACCGACTTCTTGGCGACGACCCGGCTTGTTGTGGGCGCGATGGTCATGCCGAACGACTGGTCAAGGATGTAGTCGTTGAGCTGTGAGTACAACTCCTTCCGCTTCGGGGCATCGGGCTCCGCGGCCGCCTTGGCCGCCAACTCGGTGTACTGCGCATCCTTAAACCCGGCGTTGTTGATCTTGGGATTCAGACTGGCACCGACAGATATCGTGCTTGCGGGCTCCATTGCAGTCCACGAGTCGTTTAACGTGTAGAAGCCGTTGTACTTCTGACTGTGAATTACGTCGAACAGCGCGGCGATGTCCATGCTCTTGACATTGAGCTTGACACCGATCTTCGCCAGGTCCGACTGATAGATCTGCGCGATCGTGGCGTATTCGGGCAATGTCGGAGCATGCACGAAGTCCAGCTCGAGGTTGCTCACGCCTGCCTGTGTGAGCAGCGACTTCCCCTTGTCCAGGTCGAAGGCGTACAGGTTGTTCTTGGCTTGTTCGTACGCAGGTGAGGAGGCCGGCCACGGTAAGTCCTGCGGCGCCACCAATCCCAGCAGCACGGTGTCGGCGATGCGCTTGCGATCGATCGCGTAATTGAGCGCCTGGCGTACGCGCTTGTCGTCCAGCGGCTTGAACGTGACATTTGGCTGAATCTGGTACATGCCGGCGGGTGGCGTCAGGAACTGCGCGTTATAGTTCGCGTCACTCTTCAGCCGGACGAAATCCTGCAGGCTGATCGCATAGACCAGTTGCGAGGCGCCCGACTCGAGATCCGCCACGAGCGACTGTGCATCCTTGCGGACGTTCACGATGATCTCGTCGAGGTACGGCTTGCCGGTTTGCCAGTAGTTCTTATTCTTGGTGAAGCGCATGGATTCGCCCTGGCGCCACTCCTGGAACACGAAGGGCCCGGTGCCGACGGCTTTGGTCTGCGTGTTGCTGGCGACGTCAGTGTTTTCCTTGTCCAGGATGTTGACCACGTGGAACATGTCGAACACGGTAGGCCATGGCTGCGCCGTCTGCAGCACGACCGTGTATTTGTCTTTGGCGGTAAAGGTCGGGTCCTGACCGAAGAAGCCGGTGATGATGCCGACCGTGACTTTCGGATTCAGCGCACGTTGCAAGTTCCACACGACGTCGTCGGCGGTGAACTCTCGCCCGCTGTGGAAGGTCACACCTTTACGGAGGTTCAGGGTGATCTGCTTGAGATCGCTGCTGACCTCCCAGCTCTCCGCCAGCTGCGGCTGAGACTTGAAATTCGCGTCGTACCTGGCCAGCGTGTCGTAGGCCAACCAGACATGGAGCCCGGCATTGGGCGACCAGTAGTGCCCATCGAGATTGGCGACGTCACCCAGCTTGCCTGCCGTAAGCGTGCCGCCGCTCTTTGGCTGGCCACTTGCGGCCGGGGCTGTGGCCGCGGCGCTGACTGATGTTGCGCCGGGCTTCGCTGGTGGCGCCGTCGGAGCTACCGCTGGCGTTGCGGGCGCTCCGCATGCGCTCAGGAGCGCGCCACTCGTACCGAGAGCGAATGCGCCCAGAAGCGCGCGTCTACTTAGTTGACCACTGCTCATCCGTCACCCCCGCGATGTGTGCTTCAGGCCAGCCAGACTTCCCACCACCGTTGCGCCGAGTGTAGTGTCGGTGCGACGCCGTGCACCTTCGACGTCGTGATCAAGCGGTTGGCCGTCGGCGACATGCAGATGATGTACACCTCGTCGAGCAGCATGTCGTTGAGGTCCGAATAGAGCTGATTGCGTTTGGTGCTATCGGGCTCCGTTGTTGCGCGCCCTACGAGCTCCACCGCGGCGGCATTCACCGGTGCAGCGAACGCCGAGCTGTTGCCTGTCACGCTCAGTGCGCGACTCTTCGTGAAAGCCGTCGCCGGGTCCAGTTGCGCGAACGAACCGCCTCCCAACCAGAGTCCCTGATACCTCCAGTTGTTCACCACGTCTAAGTAGGACGCCTGATCCTGTGGTTTGAGCGTCAGCGTGACGCCAAGCTTGGCGAAGTCGTTCTGCAGTATCTGCGCGAAGGCCGTTAGCTCGGCACTGCTGTTCTGCATGATCACGTCTCCGGTTACTGGGCCGGTGACCCCCGCAGCCTTCAACATCGCCGCCGCCTTCTCCAGGTCGAACTGGAAAGCGTTGGATTTGGCTTCCTCGTAGGCTGGCGAGGTCTTCGGCCACGGGAGCGTCGATGGGTTTTCGAGACCTTTCTGCACGGTTGTGGCCCAGCGCACGCGATCGACCGCGTACAGCAGCGCCTGGCGCGCCTTCTTGTTGTCCCAAGGGGCGACCTGGCAGTTCATGCCCAGACATGAGAAATTGCCGGCCGAGAACGTGTACTGCGTGTATCCGGCATCGTCCCGCAAACGGACGAAATCCGTGACGGGATAATTGATCGCGACATCCAGCGAGCCGCCCTCGAACCGCGATACCATCGCCTGCGGATCGGTAATCACAGTCATGACGATGCCGTCGAGGTACGGCTTGCCGGACTGCCAGTAACTCGTGTTTTTCGTGAGCGTCAGCGAGTCCTTTTGCTTCCATTCGAGGAATTTGAATGGACCGGTGCCCACTGCTTTCGAGGGATCGGATGCCGAGGTGGGTTCGGCGATGTTGAGGAACTCGAAGTAGTCGAAGGCGAGTGGGCGCGGCTTGTCGGACTTGAAGATGACGGTGTATTTGTCGGGCGTCTCGATTGACGTCCACCACTTGGCTTCGTCGAGCTGAGTGTTCGGCAGGTCGCGCGCGCGCTCGCTGTTGAATTTGACGGCGGCGGCGTCGAGCTCGGCGCCGTTATGGAACTGCACACCTTTGCGCAGGTTGAATTTGATCGTTGTGAAGTCCGAGGAGACGTCCCAGCTCTCGGCCAGCATCGGCTGGACATTGTGATTGATGTCGTATTGCATTAGCCGATCGTAGACGGTGTAGTAGACGTCGCCGAGGCGAAAATGCGGATCGAGCCGATTGACATCGACATCCGAGCCGTAGCGCAGCGTTCCGCCAGTCTTGGGTTGTGGCGTCGCGCTAGCAGCGGCCGGCGCAGGCTTGCTCGGGCTCGAGTCTGCCACGCTGGTCGCCGGGGTCGTCGGCGCGGGCACACCGCAGGCCGCCGCAACGATCGTTCCCAGACCCGAGGCGATCAAGCCCAACGCCCTGCGTCGGCTCAGCGTCAGTTGTTCCATGTTGCTCCTCAGCCTACGATTCGTAGCCCCCTCGTCGCGGTCAGTGAATACCCCCGCCCGTTGCGACGCAAGCGCTCTCAGCACGGTCCGCCGTACCAGCGTTTGCGCGGGCGCATCGATCCGAAACACGTTCTCCGCGCGGATTACCATCATGCGCCATGACGGGCGCGTTGCATGGGATCCGAGTCATCGATTTCGGCCAGTACATCGCCGGGCCACTGGCGGCAGCAATGCTGGCCGACAAGGGCGCCGACGTGATTCACGTCGATCCGCCGACGGGACCGCTCTGGAAGTCGGACGCCGACGCCATTCTGCAGCGCGGCAAGCGGCGAATTGCGCTCGATCTCAAAACGCCCTCTGGCCAGCAGACCGCCCAACGCCTGATCGACAGCGCCGACATCGTTATCGAGAACTTCCGACCGGGCGTGATGGACCGTCTAGGCCGGGGCGCGGCATGGGCGACTGAACGCAACCCGCGGCTGATCTACTGCTCGATCCCTGGCTTCGCGGCGGACGACCCGCGAGCCGACCTGCGGGCGTGGGAGGGCATCCTCAACGCTGCCACGGACAACTGCATGCCACGCGCAGGCGAGGAGCCGCCCGGGTGGAACTGGTCGCGCCCGTTCTACTCGCCGCCGCCGCTGGCCAGCAATTTCGGGGCGTTCTTGGGCGCCACGGGCATCGTCATGGCGCTGATCGCTCGAGAACGCAGTGGCTTCGGTCAGCGAATCGAGGTGCCCATGTTCGCGGCGATGTTCACGCTGATCGGGCACTCCGGCGCGTACGTCAGCAAGACTGGCCTGCACCCGCCGCGCGGCATCCACGGGCGCGGCGCCGGCGCGTTTCGCTGCCGGGACGGCAAGTACGTCCAGTTCGACAGCTCGAGCGCACGCCAGCTGGTCTCCTGGTTCGCCCAGGCGGCCAGCATCACCGATTGGGGCCCCGAATTCCTGGACATCATGCGCCTGCGAGACTAAACGGCCAACCAGCGGCTGCACGCGCGGCTGCCCGAGCTCTTCCTGACGCGCTCGGCCGTTGAGTGGGAGGAACTCGGCAATCGGGCGGGCGTTGTCAACTTGAGCGAGTCGAAGGCGGAGCCGGGCAACTAGAGAGGCGCGGTGAGCTCGGTCAGCAGAGTTTCATGTGCGCACTCCGCCCAAGGTCACGTCCCGCCAGACGGCGTGACCCTCAGCGCGAACGCGTCGATAAGCTGTGGCA
>WNGB01021674.1_pt1 | contig 10061 bp, 9 predicted proteins | sample 5400681 | NCBI WGS metagenome assembly WNGB01 (sample SAMN13153367, study PRJNA577476) | soil metagenome | isolation source: 115 cm soil or saprolite under grassland replicate 2 | place: USA:California | collected 2016-06-15
CCGCCAGCACCACGCTCTCGGTGCCAAAGGGAACGAAATATCCGAAGTTGTAGGCCAGCAGCTTCGATGGCTCGAAGGGCACGTGCACGTCGCCGATGTCCATGAGGCCGTTCTCCACGGCTTCCAGGACCTCGCCCAGCTTGGCGACCGAGCCGCCGTAGGCCTCGACCCATTCGATCTTGTGCCCGGTCTTCTGCTCGACTCGCTTCTTGACCTCGACCTGGAGAAAGGTCTGCATCGGGGCGACCCAGGATGCCGCAGGGACCGGGTGCCCCGCGCCGATGACCAACCGAAACGTCTCAGCCCGAGTCGTTCCCGGGATCATCCACACTGCTGCGGCCGCCGCCAGTACCGCAATGATCTTGTGCATGCTCTCTCTCCCTCTGACCTTGACGTCTTGTGGATCGCAGCGCGTACGCGATGACCCGTTGCCGGTGGTTCGCTTCCACCGGGCACGCCGCCCACTATACTTCGCCGCCGCGCCATCCCCGGGCTGATCACTCCTGACCGGCCAAGCCATGGTGGCGATCCTGCGCCGGGAAGCCCGGTGCCGTCAAGGAGGGGGCGGGGGCCGCACAAAGGTCATCGACCCGAAGGTCCACTTCAAGGCTCGCAGCGTGTATCCCCGTGGCGGCGAGGGCTCGGAGACCGAGGCGTGGCGGGACCGTCATGATTCGCGCACGGGGCCCGGCGCTTTTGAAGTAGCATTTTCGGAACAGACGAAAGGAGCCCGATCCATGGCGACAGCCCGCGTGTGGACGCTGCTCAAGGACCTGACGACCACGGACTTCAAGGAGCTCCCGGCGGCGGAGGCCGTGACGATCCGCGGCGAGCTGGGGTTCTTCGACGGCCCCGTCGGGGCGCGGGTCGCGGTCCTGGACTTCGACCCGGACAGCGGCGCGCTCGGCCCCGGCGTCGCCAGCATCCCGCCGGCGAAGGAGCCCCAGCCTTTCCGATACTCGGCGCTCAGGGCTCCGGAGGGGGACGCCCTCCAGGCGCCGGCGTTCATCAGCGAAAGTGTCTTTGGCACAGTCCACGAGACGATCCGCATGTTCGAGGAGCCGGACATTCTCGGCCGGCGTGTCGCGTGGGCGTTTCCAGGGCCTCAGCTGCTCGTGGTTCCCCGCGCGGGCGAGTGGGAGAACGCGTTCTACGAGCGCGACTCGCGCAGCCTCCAGTTCTTCTATTTTCCGCACCGCGTCACCGGCCAGCGCGTCTACACAGCGCTCTCAGAGGACATCGTCGCCCACGAGACGACCCACGCAATCCTCGACGGGATCGCCCCCGACCTGTACGACGCGCTGTCCACGGAGTCGCTCGGGATCCACGAGGCCGTCGCGGACCTCGGCGCGCTCGCCATCTCGCTGCGCTCGCGCGTCCTCCAGCGCCGCTTTCTCGACACGACGGGCGGCGATCCGTCGAAATGGATCGCGTTCGCGGGACTCGCGGCCCAGTTCGCGGAGGGCAGCGGCAGGACCACGCGCTTCCTGCGCGACCTGTCGAACGATCTCCGGATGTCCGACGTCGACACGACCGAGCCCCACGAGGTGAGCCAGGTCCTGGCGGGCGCGCTCCACGCCCTGTGGCGCGAGCTGTTCCGCTCGCTGAAGGCGCGCCTCCGGCGGAAGCAACCCGCCCTGGACGAGCGCACCGCCGCGGGAAAGGTGGTCTGGCTGGCCCGCGAGATCTACGAACGGATGGCGTTCCGCGCCCTCGATTGCCTGCCGCCCGGCGAGTCGACCTTCGCGGACTACGCCCGCGCGATCCTGGCGGCGGACCAGGCGGGCGTCCCCGGGGTCGAGGGCCCGCGCGCCTTCCTCCGCAAGGAGTTCGTTCGGCGGGGCATCGCCGCCAGGGAGGCTGACCTGCGCGTCAAGACCGACTTCGACGTGGCCGCCGTGCGCCGGACCGATGTCGAGGCCCTCGTGACGAGCGACTACGCGGCCTACGCTTTCGCGAACAAGAACCGCGGCCTGCTCAGGATCCCGAAGGGTATCCCGTTCAAGGTGCTGCCCCGCCTCGCGACGGACAAGATGTACTTCCGCCTCGCGGACCCGAAGGCCCGGGTCCGCGAGATTCTCTTCAAAGTCTCGTGGACCGAGGAGGAACGGCAGGACGTCCGGGGTCTCCCGCCCCTGCGCCGGGTTGTCGCCGGGACGACCCTCGCCATCGACCGCGACACGAAGCGCGTGCGCTTCCTGCTGACCACCGGGCGCGACGGGCCGCGGCGCGAGCGCCGCGAGGCCTATGTGCGCAAGCTTGCCGAGAAACGGCTCATCGCGCTGGACGCGGACGCCTTCGACGCCCGCGGCCTGCCCCGCCGCGACGTCATTCGCGCTGAGGTGGTCGAAGGAACGCTGCGCCTTCGCGCCACCGCCCACATGCTCCACGTCGTCGGGGAAGCGTGACCGTGCCCAAGGCTGCCCTCGAGGTCTACGCTTTCAACGTCCGCTTCGGCGACGCGATCCTCGTCCGGGTGCCGGACAAGAACCGCCGGGGCCCCAAGACCACGCGCCGCCACATCTTGATCGACGTCGGCAACGCCCCGTCGGTCGCCCGGGATCCGCAGTCGGCCCCGGCGCCGGGCGAGAGCGGCGGCGACGACGCGGTCCTGACGCCCGCCGTGGACGCAATTCTGAAAGTCCTGAACGGCGCGCCGCTGGACCTCTACGTGATGACGCACGAGCACCTGGACCACGTGCAGGGGCTGCCCTACGCCGAGAAGAAAGGCCCCGCGGGGCGCGATCTGCGCGCGATCTTGAAGCCGAAGCACGTGTGGATGCCGGCCTCCGCCGAGGGCGCGGCCTACTACGCGAGGCACCCGCAGGCCAAGAAGGAGTTCGACCAGGCGCGCGCGACGTACGCGGTGATCGCCGCTCACCTCGCCACCGCGGCCGCCGAGGAGAGGGCGGGTCTCGGTCCGATCCTCGCCAATAACAATCCGATCTCCACGGGCTCGTGCGTCGACTGGCTGAAGGCCCTGGCGCCCGACGGCAAGGCACCCCACTACCTGCATCGCGAGGTGCCCAAGGCGGACCTGGCGAGGCTGCATCCGTTCGAGGAGGCGACCTTCGAGCTCTGGGCGCCGGAGGAGGACACGAGCGCCTACTACGGAAGGCTCCAGCCGATGGCGCTCGGCGCCGGCGCCTCCGACGCGGGGCTCGCCGCGGGCCCGGGTCCACGGGTGGTGCCGCCCCCCGGCGTGGACGCCGAGGCGTTCTTGCGGCTGGTGGACCTGCGCAGGAGGGGGATCCAGGAGAACCTCCTCACGATCGACAAGGCGGCCAACAACTCGAGCCTCGTCTTCTGCCTCGAGTGGCGCGGCTGGCGCCTGCTCTTCGCCGGCGACGCCGAGCAGAAGAGCTGGCAGATGATGAAGGCCAAGGGCGTCTTGAAGCCCGTCCACTTCTTGAAGGTCTCGCACCACGGAAGCGTCAACGGCACGCCCGACCCGGAGATCCTCGACCTCGTGCTGCCCCCCGTGCGCCCGGATAGAAGGAAGCGCACGGCCATCGTGAGCACCTGGGACCATACCTACGGCGGCATTCCCCACCAGCCCACGGACGACCTCATCAAGTCCCGCTGCAACACGTTCCTGAGCACGCTGGCCAAGCGAGACAAGCCGTTCGTGATGGCGAAGTTCTCCTAGTGCTCAAAGCCCGGCCACGCGCGCTGCCCTGATGTGCCGACCGACTCGATCCGTTGGCCACGCTTGACACTGTCCCCGACCCGAACGGCGACCTCGGCGGAATGACAATAGACCGTTCGGAGGCCGTATGGATCATGGTCGATGACGACGATCAACCCGCACAAGTCCCGGTTGTCACGCGCGACGGTGCCGCGGCCGTCGGCCGCGGCCACCACATCAGCGCCCATCCTGCCTGCGACGTCGAGGCCGCGGTGCGGACTCAGCCGCGGAAAGCCCTCTGAGCCCAGCCAGTCGCCAAAGCCCGCGTGGATTCGCGGAGCACCGTCTCCCGAGGGAGTCACCGCACGCACAAGATGCGTCAGCGGCAGAAGCACGAGAAACACCAGCGCAACGACATTGACGACGACCGGAAGGAAGCGCAGGCGCCCTTCCACGCTGCGGCGCCTCACGAACTGAACGAGCGAGTTCACGACCGACCACACGATCAGCGCGGCTCCGGCGGCGGCCACGGTTGGAAAGGCGAATCGAGGAACCCGCTGGGCTATCCGTGGTGTGTGGGCGCCCACGACCACCAGGACAGCCATCGGCAAGCCGAACCGGAGGATACGTCCGGCCGTGAGGCGCTCGCGCGCTTGCGATTGCCGCCGCGAGTATGCCGACGCCCAGCCGACGTCGCGTCGCCAGCGGAGCGTCACAGCAGGGAAAGCAATTCTTCGGTTTGGGGCAAAACAGTGAGCGACGTTTCGACGCGAGCCCAACGGATCAGCCCGTCGCGCCCTATAAGGAAGTGTCCGACTACCTGTAGTGGAAGCTGCCATTCAGCCTGATCCTCGGTGGTCATCTCGAAACCGTCCGATGCTGCGAAGACCGACGCAGCCTGGCCGGGCGGGGCCTCGAGGCCCCGCTCCTGGAGGATCTCGGCTGCCCTGCGCTCCGCTCTCTGGCGAAGCTCTGGGGTTCTAACCACTTCCGGCAGACCATAAGCCCGATGAATCGCCCGGTCAGGGGCTACTGCCATGGGAAAGCATGCAGGGGAATGTCGGAAATATTGCCGCGACCGCTCGGGGCTGGCAATGACAAGTCCAAGGAGCGTGATCCCGCCATGCTGCAGCGTTTCGCACGCCGGTCTGAGGAGGCTGATGTGCCGCCGGCAGAACGGGCAGTACAGGCCGCGAAGCATGGTGAGCAAAACGGGTGTGCGGCGGCGATATTCGGCGAGCGCCACGGTACCGTCGCCATCGGCTGCAGGCAGGTTGAAGTCTGGCGCCCGGTCACCTGGACCAAGCGCACCATGCGTGGGACCAGTCATTTGTGACCCTCCACCCTGCGGACCCCACCAGCGAGCGGCACCGCGAGGCTCGATCTGTGCGGCGAACGCCGCGCTCAGCGGCCGGAGGGCGAGCATCGCGAGCCCCCGGTCCGCTGCAGCGGGAAGTTCGGCGCTCTCAGGTCCTGGGCACCGCGGGGCTCTGGGCGTGCCGCGCGCCGTCGGTTCATTGGATAACTTCATCCGCCCGCGTAAGTATGGAGGGCGGGAGGTTCAGCCCGAGCGCCCTGGCAGTCCTGAGATTGACCGCGAACTCGAACTTCGTTGGCTGCTCGATCGGAAGATCACCGGGCTTGGCGCCCCTGAGGATCTTGTCTACGTAAGCCGCGGCGCGCCGGTAGTTGTCGCGTAGGTCGGGTCCGTAGTGCATGAGGCCACCTGCTTCCACGTGCTCCCGTTGAGCGAACATCGTCGGCAGCCGATTCCTCACCGCGAGAGCCGCAATCGCTGCGCGATCCCGCCAGAAGTACACGTCACCCAGGACCAGGAGCGCATCGGCGCGTTGCCTCCGCATCGCCGAAAACGCTCCGTCGTAGTCGGCCACGCCTCGCGCGGATACCTGGAACAGGCGGATGCTCAATGCTCGAGCCGCCGCTTCCGCGTCGCTCAGCATGCGCGGATGAGCTTCATGCGTAGGATTCCAAAGCACTGCTGCGTGGGAAACCTTCGACACCGCCTCCTTGAGCAGCTCCAGCCGCTTACCAGTCAGCTCGGGATTCTGGATGGACAACCCTGTGACATTCCCGCCGGGTCGGGCGAGGCTCGCTACGATGCCGGTTGCGACCGGATCGCTGTGATTCGGCATGACGATGGGGATCGTCGCGGTCGCGCGCTTGGCGGCCTCAGCTGCTTGCGTCGCCCCCGCGACGATGACGTCCACCTTGAGACGCACAAGCTCTGCCGCGAGGTCGGGGAGCCGCTCGTCATGTCCTTCGGAATACCGGCCCTCGATGACGATCGTCTGGCCCTCGACGTACCCCCGCTCCCGCATCGCCTGCAGGAACGCCTCCCACAGATGCGACCCAGGGGTATTCGGCGGCGAAAAGCCGAGAAGACCGATCCGGTACACCTTCGGTTGCGCCTCGGTAGCGAGCGGCGTGGAAAGGAGGGCCAGGAACACGCCGAGCATCACGACGCGCCATGGAACCGTCATAGTGGTCCGCTGTCGAGCTCGGGCTGACTCAGCATGGCTCGGATTATGGCCTCGACCGGCAGTCTTTCCTCTCTGCGATTCGCCCACAGATGCGCCGAACGGCAGCGCTCAGCGGCCGGAGGGCGAGCAACGCGAGCCGCCGGTCCGTTGGAGCGTGATGTTGGACAGCATGAAATCACTCGATAACCCGGTCTGCCCGTAGTAGCAGCGACGGCGGGATCGTCAGCCCGAGCGCCTTGGCGGTCTTGAGATTGATGACCATCTCGAACTTCGTGGGCTGCTCGATGGGGAGGTCGCCGGGCTTGGCACCCTTGAGGATCTTGTCAACGAAGGTCGCGGCGCGCCGCTCCAGGTCCAGAAGGTTTGTGCTGTAGACCATGAAACCGCCGGCCTCCGCGTACTCGATCGTCCCGTAGATCGATGGCAGGCGCCTCTGCACCGCGAGCTCGGCGATCTGTCTCACTTGGTTGGTGAATATGGCGTCCGGGAGAACCACCAGCGCCCCTGCCTGCTCCCTGGTCATCGCGGCGAAGGCGCGGTCGATCTCCTGGGGATCCCGGCCCTCCAGGAGCTGAAGCTGCATTCCCAACGATCGGGCCGCGGCCTGCACGTGGCTTATCGAGGGCGCGTGGCTTGGATTGGTCGGATTCCAGAGGAGCGTCATTCTAGAGACTTTGGGAACCACCTCCCTGAGCAGTTCAAACTGCTTCCCGATCAGCTCGGTGGCCATGATCGAGGTCCCCGTGAGGTTCCCACCGGGGCGCGCCAGGCTGGGGACGAGTCCGCTCCCCACGGGATCGACCACGACCGACATGACGATCGGGGTCGTCCGTGTGACTTGCTTGGCGGCCCTCGTCACTGTCCCACCCACAGTCACGATCACGCCCGCCTTCAGGCGGACCAAGTCGGCCGCGAGGGCGGGATACCGCGCGTACTGGCCCTCGGCCCATCGGGGCTCCAGGACGATGTTCTGACCCTCCACATAGCCCAGCTCACGCAGCCCTTGGCGGAAGGCCTCGAAACGGCGCAGTCTCACCGGGTCGGACGAGGAGCCAGGCGATATGTAGCCGACCCGGGGCGCCTTCTCTAACGACTCGGCGGCAGCCGTGCCGAGCGACACAGCAAGCAGCAGAAAGGCGACAACGGAGCCAAGCCGGCTAAGCGGGAGCCTCACAATCGTCCCTCCCCGAGCGTGCAGTCACCGCAACCGATGACGATCCGGCGGGCCGTCATTGTTGTGGTACTTCGGCCGGTCTGTCCAACGCCCGCGGTGACCCGCGGTCCGCGGCGTCGTCACGCGTCGCTCGAAGTGGACACCGGACGCGCCGCGGGCCGTCGGGTCCAGCGCGCTGTTAGACGTTCTCACGGATGCGTCTGCGCTTCCGAGTTCGAACGCGAAGGTCTGGGAGGGCACTCAAGATGTCCTCATTCCAGATCGACGTGCGGCTTCGGGAGTGCCACGAAGAGGACAGCCCCAGTATCAGTGAATACGTCGTCGTTGCTGCCGGGTGCCGAGTAGAGGTAGTAACCCGCCTCATACCAAGTCTCTTCGAAGCGCGCTCGCCCTTCAAGGACGAAGACCTCCTCGCCCGCAGGATGCATGTGACGCGGGAGGCGGGCGTTGGCTTCGAACTTGAGGAGAGCCGCACGTGCACCTGTGGCCGGGTCGCTGCGGAGCAACTTCCGAGAGATCCCCGCCCACTTTGTTGGCGTCCATTCGAGTTTGTTCGCGTCGACCTCGACGGTTCGAGCCATGTGGCTACCCTCCTCCCAGAGCCGTGGATGATGTTCCGCCGCCGGCCCGGCACCGTGGCGTGGTAGGGTCCGGCGCCTCACGTCTAACGCCGGTATCAGCCGCGGCGCGCCTTGCGCGCCGTCGGCTGCATGCGTTTGTTCGGCGACCGCCTGGCCAGCACGCGACGCTTCATCTCGTCCAGTGAGATGGTCCGACCAAGAGTAAATTCCGCCTGTGAGCGGGCGCTCAGCGTTAGTGATTCGCGATCAACGTTCTTTAACGGAACGATTGCTGCGACCGCACGATTGCCCTTGGTCAAGACAACCGTTTCATCGCCGAAATCGGCGACGTAGTCCGCAAGTGGTCGAACAGCCGATGACAGCTTGAGCCTTTTCACAGTCGTATCTCCTTGTCACCGACCACTAGTACGTTGCGACGCTTCCGCCCTACCGCAAGGATCCGAACCACTCCGCTCTCCGACCCGGTTACGTCGTAGAAGATTCGAAGGTGACCCACGCGTAGCTCCCACGGGGCGATCGGGTTGGGGCGTAACGGTTTCCGGTGTCGAGTCTCCTTGAGCGGCTCGTGAAGCAGTTGACGTCTGATCGCATCGAGGACCGTCTTCCGCTCCCGGGCCGTCAACACCCGAAGGTGGCGCTCAACTGACTGGGCGAACTCGACTGTGTAGGGCACGCGCCTCCCAATCTACCTTCACCCCCTCCATTATGACGCAGAAGCCCCCCGTCCGCTTGTTCGCCGAACGTCCACGCTCAGCGGCCGGGGCGAGCACCGCGAGCCGCGGTCCGCTGCGGCGCGTAGTTCGGCGACCCATCATGTCGCCACTTCCTCAGCCCGTGGTCAGTCGCCGCCAGATCTCATCGCGTGAGCACCCTTCGAGGCCGAGCGCGGCGAGCGTGAGGCCGGTCTTGCCATAGTCCACCGCATTGCATATCGAGGCGAGAGTGATGATGCCTCGAATCACCGGGACGTCGACCCCGACTACTCTCGCAAGTTCCGCCAAAGGCACGAGTCCGAACGGTACGTCTTCGTAGATGTACCTATGTTCGAGCGATTCAGGGGCTCGGATCCGCTTCGGCGCGGGGCTCGCCAAGAGCGCCTCGAGCGACGAGCCGCATCGTGCCGCTTCGGGTGGCGCGAACCCGTGGCGCGCGAGCAGCGTCGGCAAGTCCGGCTGGTCGTGCAAGCCCCAGCCGCGGGCGATCGAGAGCCTTTCGGCGTCCACCGCATCCATGGCGCGAGCGACGCTCTGCGTCGCCGCGTCCGCGTAGAAGAAGAAGTCACCCTGCGTATGCTCGATCCAGGCCGCGGACAGGATCATGCCCGCTGGGTGAATGACAGCATTCATGTTGGCGAGCGACGGCTCGAGCGTGGTCGGGCAGGGAACGACATCTGGGTAGTAGGGATTGATAGCGCTGACGAACTCTTCGACTTGATCGCCAGGCAGTGAGGCGACGAGCACGTTCCTCATCTGGTGGTGAATGGCCACCTCGGTCTCCCCAACTTTGCGGCACGCGTAGGTCAGGGTGTTCCCCTCCCCGAGGACCAGTCGCTTCGAGAAGCCCGCCCGGCGAAGGCACTGGAGGAACTGCAGCCCCCCGCATGTGTGGCCGGGGTTCAAGAACACTGCTGCCCTGTCCGGCAGTACCGGAGCCAGCGCTTCGGCGAATAGGCGATGCACCGTCGTGGGTGCACATACCATGATTACGTCGGCTTGACGCACCACACGGGCGAGGTCGTCCGCGACCTGCACGGGGACGAACCCGTCACCGAGTACCCCCGTATACCCGAGACCTCCGCGCTCGCGAATCTTCTCGAGTGTCTTCGGCTGCTTGCTCCACAGGATTGGACGATGCCCCTGCAGCTGCAGATGGACGGCTGCTGCGAACCCCCCGTGCCCTCCGCCGAGTATGGCAATCGTTCCCATAGCGCTCACCTACCTGGCAAACAGGACCTGCTGTGGGCGTGTCCTCACGCATGTCGCCGAACGCCGCGTTAAGCGGCGGCGCGCTTGCGCGCCGTCCGGCTTGAACGCTGAGCTGGGCAGCTCTTCGAGCCCGCTACTCAAGGATCTTGTCCGCGCGCTGCAGCAGGGATGGCGCGATTGTCAAGCCAAGCGCCTTGGCGGTCTTGAGGTTGATGACCAATTCGAACTTGGTGGGCTGCTCAATGGGAAGAT
>WNGB01032677.1_pt1 | contig 10061 bp, 7 predicted proteins | sample 5400681 | NCBI WGS metagenome assembly WNGB01 (sample SAMN13153367, study PRJNA577476) | soil metagenome | isolation source: 115 cm soil or saprolite under grassland replicate 2 | place: USA:California | collected 2016-06-15
GCACCGAGATGGTGGTCGCCCAGGGCGGCCGTGGGGGGCTCGGCAACGCCGCGCTGGCGAGCGCGAAGCGGAAGGCCCCGGGCTTCGCGCTGCTCGGCGAGCCGGGCGACGAGCTCGAGATCGTGCTGGAGCTCAAGGTCGTCGCCGACGTGGGTCTGGTCGGCTTCCCGAGCGCCGGCAAGTCCAGCCTGGTCGCCGCGATCAGCCGGGCCCGGCCCAAGATCGCCGACTACCCGTTCACGACCCTGGTCCCCAACCTCGGCGTGGTGACGGCCGGTGAGACGACGTTCACGGTCGCCGACGTACCGGGGCTGATCGAGGGCGCGAGCGAGGGGCGCGGCCTCGGCCACGACTTCCTGCGGCACATCGAGCGCTGCGCCGCGATCGTGCACGTGGTCGACACCGCCACCATCGAGCCCGGCCGCAACCCGGTCGAGGACCTCGACATCATTGAGCGCGAGCTGGCCCGGTACGGCGGTCTCGAGGACCGTCCTCGGCTGGTCGCGCTCAACAAGGTCGACGTACCCGACGGGCGCGACATCGCGTCGTTCGTGGTCGACGAGCTGCGCGAGCGGGGGCTCAAGGTCATCGAGGTCAGCGCGGCCTCCGGTGAGGGGCTGCGCGAGCTGACCTTCGAGATGGCCAAGATCGTGCTCCGCGCCCGTGCCGAGCGGCCGGTGGTCGAGACCAAGCGGATCGTGCTGCGCCCGCAGGCGGCCGACGGCAGCGACACGTTCACGGTCACCGAGACCGGCGAGGGCTGGCGGGTGCGCGGCGAGAAGCCCGAGCGCTGGGTGCGGCAGACCGACTTCAGCAACGACGAGGCCGTGGGCTTCCTCGCTGACCGGCTCAACCGGCTGGGTGTCGAGTCCCGGCTGGTCGAGCTGGGGGCCCAGGAGGGCGACGCCGTACTCATCGGACACCCCGACAACTCGGTGGTCTTCGACTTCCGTCCCGGCATCGACGCCGGCGTCGAGATGCTCGGCCGCCGCGGCGAGGACCAGCGCTTCGAGGAGTCCCGGCCGGCCGCGCGTCGCCGCCGGGAGATCGACGAGCTGATGCCCGACCGCGCCGAGGGAGAGGCCCGCGCCGACGTGGCCCGTCGGGTCGGCACCAGCGGCCCCACGTCGTACGAGATCGGGTCGAAGGACGACCCCGACTGGCTCGAGTCGGATCCGGACGCGTGAGAAGCCAGGTCACCAGCGCCCGCCGGATCGTGGTCAAGGTCGGGTCGTCGTCCCTGACCACGGCCGAAGGCGGCATCGACCCGCTGCGGGTGCAGCGGCTGGTCGACGTCCTGGCCGGGGTGCGCGAGCGCAACGCGGAGGTGGTGCTCGTGTCGTCCGGCGCGATCGCGGCGGGCCTGGCTCCGCTGGGTCTGAAGAAGCGGCCGCGCGCGCTGCCCGCCCAGCAGGCGGCCGCGTCGGTCGGTCAGGGACTGCTGGTGCACCGCTACACCGAGGAGCTCGCGCGGCACGGGATCGTGGCCGGGCAGGTACTGCTGACCGTCGACGACGTCGTACGACGGGCGCACTATCGCAACGCCTACCGAACCTTCGCCAAGCTGCTGGAGCTCGGCGTACTCCCGATCGTCAACGAGAACGACACCGTCGCCACCACCGAGATCCGGTTCGGCGACAACGACCGGCTGGCCGCCCTGGTCGCGCACCTGGTGCACGCCGACCTGCTGGTGCTGCTCTCCGACGTCGACGGCCTGTACGACGGCCACCCCCGCAACGAGGGCACCTCGCTGCTCTCCGAGATCCGCCACGAGGGCGACCTCGCCGACGTCAAGATCGGGTCGGCCGGATCAGGCGGGGTCGGCACCGGCGGCATGACCACCAAGGTCGAGGCCGCCCGGATCGCGACCGGGGCCGGCATCCCGGTCCTGCTCACCTCGGCCGACCAGGCCGCGTCGGCGTTGGCCGGCGAGCTCGTCGGCACGCTCTTCCACCCCACCGGCCGGCGCCGGCCGACCCGGCTGCTGTGGCTGGCCCACGCGACCGAGCCCAAGGGCCGGCTGGTCCTCGACGACGGTGCGGTCCGGGCGGTCACCGAGCGCCGGGCCTCCCTGCTGGCGGCGGGGATCACCGGCTGTGAGGGCGCCTTCGAGGCCGGCGACCCGGTCGACCTCGTCGACGCCGGCGGGCGCGCGGTCGCCCGCGGCCTGGTCAACTTCGACGCGAGCGAGGTGCCCGGGCTGCTCGGCCGCTCGTCCCACGAGCTCAAGCGGGAGCTCGGGGCGGGGTACGAACGTGAGGTCGTGCACCGCGACGACCTGGTCCTCCTCTAGCCCAAGCAGCGCTGGACGTTGGTCTCGGTAGGGTCGGCGGGGAGCGTGCCGTCGGCGGTTGCGAGGAGGTTCACCCCGCCGCCGAGCAGGATCGAGCCGGTCGCGGTGCCGTACCGCCAGAGGCAGAGCGTGCCGTTCTCCGTGAGGCGGAGCTTCTTGCCGGACGAGCTCCAGGAGAGGTCCAAGGACACCGAGCCGGGGTTGTAGAGCTGCTGCTCGCATGCGCCGATCTCGTAGGCGTAGCAGGTGACCGGGACGGTCGCGACCAGCCGGGCCGTGTAGTTGGAGGAGACCGTCAGCTGCCCACCCGTGGCCACACCCTCCAGCGTCAGAACGGGCTGGACGCGGTAGGGATCCTCACAGGTCTGTTCCTGGTTGAGGAAGAAGAACGTGTCGGGCACGCCGGCATCGGTCTGGGTGCTGGCGAGGCTCACGGTAGTGGTGACGCAGCCGTCGGTGATCGTCCAGTACGCCGTCGCGCCGGAACGTGTGACGGTGGCGGCCGATGCCGGAGCCGTCAACCCGGCGCACGACATCACGCCGACGACCACGACGCTGAAGATTCGGGTGAGGGCTGTCTTCGAGCGCCATGCTTTCCGCATCCGTGCCACGATCGCTCCCCGTTGACGAGATCTCCGCGTCGGTGCCCGAGAGACTCGACAGCCTCACACTCTTGAGCGTGTGCCGGTCTCGCGCGCCCGTCAATGCCTGCGAGCGCTGTCCGGGGACAGCCTGGGGTATGCCCGAGGTCGCAGCGTGGTCGAGCCAGCCAGTTCTGAGCGACTCTCGCGGTTACCGTCGAGCGCGGAGCGACCCAGACAAGGCGGTTGATCGGTTCAACTGAGTGGCTGTTGCGCTGTTGCTGGGCGGCATCCCGGGTGAGAGCGCCATGACCGCGTTCCCACCCAGGAACGGCGAACTCGACGACACGATTCGCTGCAGTTCGCGATCCACCGATTGGTTCCCCCTGGGCGCCGCTGTCAGCTCGGCGAACTGCAGCGAATCATGCACGTGAGGAGCCGGGAATCGCCCCCATCGGGGACCAGCCACGGGCCGCCGCACCATTGCCGAGGAGCGGCGTCACAACCTGACGGCCTACTCCTCGACGCCGCGGATCGGAACTCTGGACGCCTGCTCGGTCGGCCCGACCGTGGAGCATCTCCGGCAGCCGGTGCCGGCGAAACACCAGAGTCCCATCGTCGCCGGCTCGACCCAACGGCTCGCGAGGACCAGCCGGCCGAACGCATCGACACTGGTATATCCCCGGCGTCAGGCGCCGGAGTTCGACCAGTGTCCAAACGTCGCCGGCGCAAACCGAGACGCTTGGGCGACCCAGGTGCTCGGTCGGCCCGACCGTGGAGCATCTCCGGCGCCTGACTTCAACCGATCAACCGCGCTATCGGCGGATGCTCAGCGGACACCACCTACGACGCGAGGCCCGACCGCAGCCCGGTTCGCGCAGGTTCTCGCGGCGCCGAACGCGGTCCTTGGCCGGAGTCTCAGCCGTGTCCCAACTGTCACATGAATCAGCCGCGGGGCAAGGGTGCCCGACCTAGATCGTCAACTTGGGCTGGACGTCGAGCTGGGCCAGGTCCGCGGCCGTGCGGCCGGCGTACCACCCGGCGCCGTTGCTGACCGGGGTGGCGACGTGCTGCACCTCGGGGAACAGCTCCTCGAACGCCTCGCTGACCCGCTGCTCGGCGTCGCGCAGGACCGGTAGCCACGTCGTCGACTCGCCGCCGTGGCCCACCATCGCATGTGTCGACTGGACCAGCAGCGAGGTCACCAGGAGCTCGCACGCGTCGAGGTCGGGCGGATCCCCCAGGACTGTGCACATCGAGAGTCGCTCCGACACCACCACTCGGCAGCGGTTGGCGCTGGCCACCGCGTCGACCAGGTGTGCCTTCGCCAGCACGTACGGCGCGTCGAGCCACAGCCGGCGTACGGCGACCCCGGCGGATGCGGTGTCGGACCCCGCCGACGCGTCGCGTTCGAGCAACCGCTCCAGGGCGTAGCGGCTGATCAGCTCCTGTGCCTTGGCGGTCAGTGCCTCGGCCTCCTCGTCGTACATCGTCGACTCGGCTTTGGCCAGCAGCGCCCGGACCTTTGCCAGCTTCGCGCGGGCCTCGTCGTCGATCGGCTCGACGGGGGCGGCCGAGGATGCCGTTCGGGACAGCGTCGCGGCGACCTCAGGCAAGCCCGCGAGCAGCACGGCCAACCGCAACCCGGTCGCCAGGGTGTCCACCGAGTGGCCGGTCAACGGCTCGGGTCTGCCGAGAGCCTCGACCTGGGCCCGCCACGGGGCGCCGGGGAGGGGCGCTCGGCGCAGGTCGTTGGTCAAGAGCCAGGCCAGCGCCGGCAGCCGCTCGGCGCCGCCGTCCCGGCGGAGCAGCTCACCCAGCTCCTCGGGACACCAACCCGACTTAGTCACTCCGGTGACCAACCGGTCCAACAAGGCACGCAGCGCCTGGTCCAGGGCAGTGAGCGGCAGCGGTGACATCCGCTCGATCAGCGAGTCGGCGCGACGGACGAAGTCGGCCTCCCTGGTGGTGCGCCGCAACAGACGCCGCACCTCCTCCGTCAGGATCAGGTCGCCATGACCGACCGCGTCCACGTCCGAGTCCCCGAACGGCGAGCCCGCCGGGAACCCGGACGGGCTCTCGCCCGAGTGCTGGCCCCGCTGGCCTTGCTGGCCTTGATGCCGTGGCGCTCCCGCACGCCCGGCCGCGTTCCTGCGCCGCTTCGCATCACGTCGCTGCTTGCTGTTCCGTCCCAAGACGGCCTCCCTTGGCGGCTCCGGTCGTCGTTCGTCCCGTCGAGAGGGCAGTATGCCGGGAACCAGGGACAGCCTGAGGGCGCCACCCGGGACGTCATACGGGCGGAGCCAACATTGGCTCTGCCCGCATGACCTTCTGAGCGAACAGACTCGGCTGGTCGCTGCGGGACTGATCTTTCGGGCCGCGGCGCCTGCGGTCCATCGGTGGGTCGCCTATCTTGGCGGCATGGTCTGGGTGCGGAGAGCCGCGGTTGTCGTTCTGTTCGGCGGGCTGCTCGCGGCGCTGGCGCTGACCGCCCTGCGGATCACCGCACCGGAGAGTGGTACGGCGGTGCGGCTCGTGTCGTTCGCACCCCTCGCCCTGCTCCTGTACGCCGCCGGGTTGGTCGGATGCGCTCTCGTGCTGGTCGGCCGGCGGCTCCAGTCGAACGAGGCCGAGCCGAGCGGTCGGCCGGTCGTCGTACTCGCCATCGTCTGCGCCGCCGGCCTGGGCCTGCACGGCTGGTGGCTCGCGCCCGCCTTCAGCGGCACGAGCCCGCCGGCCGCCAGCGGGACCGCGCCGGTGCGGGTGCTGACGGTCAACCTGCTCAAGGGACAGGGCGACGGCACCTCCGTGGTCGAGCGGGCGGCGGCCGCCGGCGTCGACATCCTGGTGCTTGAGGAGGTGACGCCGGGCGCGGTCGCGGAGATGCGCCGGGCCGGGCTCGACCGGGCGTTCCCACACCATGCGGGCGAGCCGCAGGAGGGTGTCACCGGCACGATGGTCTTCACCACCGGCACGGTCAGCCAGGCGACGAACCTGCACACCACCTTCGGGTCGTGGTCGGTCGACATCGCGCTCGAGCAGGGCAACGTGCGGTTGTTCGCCGTACACCCCTCGCCGCCGGTCGACAGCGCCGCGACCTGGCGCGCCGACCTGGCCCGGATCCGCGACGCGGTCGCCGAACGGCACCCGGACCTGGTCGCGGGCGACTTCAACGCCACGGCCGACCATCGCGAGTTCCGGGACATTCTGGCAGCCGGGCTCCGGGACGCCGGCGAGCGGATCAACGCCGGCTGGCAGCCGACCTGGCCGGCCGAGGGTGAGGTGCGGGTGCTCGGCGTACCCCTGCCGCGGCTGGTGCAGATCGACCACGTGCTGGTCGGCTCGAGGCTGACCGCGCGCTCGATGGCGACCGTCGCGGTCGAGGGCACCGACCATCGCGGCGTACTCGCGGAGGTGGCGTTCCGGTGACCCGCGAGCCGCTCAACCTCACCCCGGAGGAGCGCGCCGAGGACGAGGCCTTCTTCCGCCTGTACGGCGCGTGGGAGCCCCTCGACCCGGCCGGCGTACGGGAGCTGCTGGCCGGCTTCGACCGGCCCTGGTGGCTGGTCGGCGGCTGGGCCATCGAGGCGTTCACGGGGCGCGAACGCGAGCACGAGGACGTCGACCTGTCGATCCTCGGCTGCGACGTCCCGGCCCTGCGGGCGCATCTCGAACCCGCCTGGCACCTGTGGAGCAACGACGGCGGCACGCTGCGCCCGCTGAACGACAAGTTCCCCGAACCCCAGCACCCCGAGAGCCAGATCTGGATCCGTGAGTACGCCGCCGCGCCGTGGATCATCGACCTGCCGCTGACTCCCGACCGCGACGGCCTGTGGACCAACAAGAGGCTCCCGGGCCACGTGGCCCCGGTCGAGGAGGTCACCTGGGTGGCCGACGATGGCATCCGCTACCTCAACCCGGAGATCGTGCTGCTCTTCAAGTCGCGGCTCGACCGGCCGAAGGACCGCCGCGACCTCGACGTCACCTGGCCGCTGCTCGACGCCGAGGCGCGCGCCTGGCTGACGGAGGCCGTCCGCGGGCTCGATTCCGAGCATGGATGGTTGTCGGTGATCAACCATGCGTGAAAGGTTTGAAGCACTCTCGGGCCGGTGAGGTTTCCGGGAGCAACTGAAACCTAGCGACGGGGAGTTCAAATGTTTGGCTCATCCTTCCGACGTGCCGCGGTCCTGCTCACCGCGGCCACCATGACGACAACGCTCGGCGCCGTCGGTGTCGCGAGCCCTTCCGCGGGGGAGTCGCGCGACCTGTGCGCCACCAACGGGCCGATCCGCGCCGCCGACCTCGCCCAGGGCGTGTCGACGGCGAACTGCTCCCTCGAGGGCAGGCTGGTCGTGTCCGGCTCGGCCGCGGTCGTCGTACCTCCGGCCGGGTACGGCGTCGGCGGCGACGGCGTGGCGGGTGCCGGTGCCGCCGACGCGCCGACCCTCGAGGTCGTCAACGACGGCGGCGTGGTCACCGCCAGCGTCGACGGCGCCCTGGCCCCTAAGCCCGCGTCGGGTACGACGACCGCGCGCTGGGCGTCGGCCTGCAACGACGGCAGCTTCACGTTCGGTGCCGGGGAGTTCCACAAGTGGACGACCACGCTGAAGTGGCACTACCGCAAGGGGTCCACACCCAAGCGGTTCAGCAAGTTCAAGGCGCTCAAGCAGATCCAGATCGGCATGACGAACATGCGCAGCGGCCACAACGACTGTGGGCTCAAGGGTCACCCGCGGGCCAACTCCAAGTACGCCGGCGGCACCAGCCGCGCCCCGAACATCAAGTCGAAGAACGGCCAGAACGTCTGCACGGCGTTCAACCGCTTCAACGTGGTCGGCTGGGGCAGCCTGGCCGGCGGCATGCTCGGCTGGACCTGCTACTGGTGGTCGACCTCGGGCGGCCAGCCGCTGATCGCCACCGACATGAAGCTCTCGCCCAGCAAGGTGGTCGTGCTCGGCTACACCCGCAGCTGCAGCAACAAGTACGACCTGCAGTCGATCACCACGCACGAGTGGGGACACGCCTGGGGCCTCGGCCACGTGCGCAACCCCAACCTGACCATGCACCACTTCCTGACCCCCTGCTCCTACAAGCTGCGCACGCTCGGCTTGGGTGACTTCCGGGGCATGAAGCGGCTCTACGGGCTCCGGTAGCCGTCGTACCGGCCATGCCCGAGCGCGGGCTCTGACCGGGGGCGGCAGCTGTGCGGTACGCCGCGCGGTTGCCGCCTCCGTCTCATTGGTCGACGACCCGGGCGTGAAAGGTTTGTCGCGGTCCGGGACGGGTAGGACCCGGAATCCACCACACCTGATGATGGGATCTTGCATGCTTCGCTCCACCTTCCGACGCACCGCAGTTCTGGTGGCCGCCGCCGCCGTGGCTCTGCCGCTGGCCCAGTACGCCGGCACCGCCGACGCGGCGGCCCCCGACGCGAAGGGCGCCCGCAACATCTGCTCGTCCCGCGAGCCGATCCAGGCGTCCGAGCTGACCGACGGCGTGTCCACGGCCAACTGCTCGCTCGTGGGCCGGCTGGTGGTGTCCGGCGACATGGCGGTCGTCGTACCGCCGGCGGGTCACGGGGTGCAGGGCGACGGGGTGACCACCGCCGATGGGACTGAGACGCCGAGCCTGGCCGTCGAGAACATGAACGGCGTCGTCACGGCGCGCACCGACGGGTCGCTGGCGCCCGAGGGCGGCACCACCACCGCCAAGCAGGCCGGGTGGCCGTCGGCCTGCAACGACGGGTCGTTCACCTACCTGGACGCCGGTCACGCCCACAAGTGGACGACCAAGATGCGCTGGCGCTACCAGGCCGGCGGCACGCCCAGCCGGTTCGACAAGGCCGCGGCGCTGAAGCAGATCCAGGCCGGCATGACCAACATGCGCAGCGGTCGTGACGCCTGTGGGCTCAAGGGCACCCCGCGCGCCAACTCGGAGTACCTCGGCACCACCACGCGGGCCCCCGGCGTGGCGGTGAAGAACGGCACGAACGTGTGCGTCCGCTCCGACGGCCGGAGCATCGTCGGCTGGGGCAACCTGGTCAACAACCTGGGCGTCACCTGCGCGTGGTGGAACTCCCGCGGCCACCTCTTCGAGGCCGACATGCGGATCAAGCCCTCCAGCCAGATCGTGCTCAAGTACGGCGCCGGCTGCACCAACTCGCTCGACCTGCAGTCGCTGACCACGCACGAGTGGGGCCACGCCTGGGGTCTCGGCCACGTGCGCAACCCGAGCCTGACCATGCACCACTTCCTGCCGGTGTGCAGCTACGCCGCGCGGACGCTGGGCCTGGGTGACTTCCGCGGGATGAAGAGCCTCTACGGCCTCCGGTAGTCGCCAGTTGGCAGCGGCGTGGTACGCCGCCGTACTCTGGGGGACGCGATGAACAACCCCCAGACGGTCTACCTCGACCATGCGGCGACCACGCCGATGCTGCCGGAGGCAGTAGTTGCGCTGACCGCGCAGCTGACCTTCACCGGCAACCCCTCGTCGTTGCATGCCTCCGGACGGCACGCTCGCCGGGTCGTGGAGGAGAGTCGTGAGACGATCGCCCAGGCGCTCAACTGCCGGCCCGGCGAGGTGGTCTTCACCTCCGGCGGCACCGAGGCCGACAATCTCGCCCTGAAGGGCATCTACTGGGCCCGGCACTCCGCCGACCCGGCCCGCACCCGCATCCTCGCCACCGCGGTCGAGCATGACGCCGTCCTCGACTCGCTGGCCTGGCTGGCCGAGTCGGGCGGCGCCGAGGTCGAGCTGCTCCCGGTCGACTCCGACGCCCGGCTCGACGTCGACGCGCTGCGCACGAGCGTCGAGCGTGACCCCGACAGCGTGGCGCTGATCTCGGTGATGTGGGCCAACAACGAGGTCGGCACCCTGCAGCCGGTCGACGAGGTGGTCGCGATCGCGACGGCGTACGGGATCCCGGTGCACACCGACGCGGTCCAGGCGGTCGGCGCCGTACCGGTCGACTTCGCCGCCTCGGGCGTCGACGCGCTGAGCCTGTCCGGCCACAAGGTCGGCGGGCCGTACGGCGTCGGCGCGCTCGTCGTACGCCGCGAGCTCGACGTGACCGCCCTCGTGCACGGCGGCGGCCAGGAGCGCGACATCCGCAGCGGCACCATCGACACCCCCGCGATCGCCGGTCTGGCAGCGGCGGTCGAGGTCAGCGTCAAGCACCAGCCCGAGTA